>Ga0153956_1003201_pt1 | contig 10814 bp, 8 predicted proteins | sample TSFL040MetaG_FD_104704 | JGI IMG/M metagenome (GOLD analysis project Ga0153956, IMG submission 104704) | Attine ant fungus gardens microbial communities from Florida, USA - TSFL040 MetaG | ecosystem: Host-associated > Fungi > Mycelium > Unclassified | place: USA: Florida, Wekiwa Springs...
CCGAGCCGCTGTTTGTCGGCCGAGAGGTGGGCGAGCTGGCGGGTCAGCGAGTGGGCCATCTCGCGGAAGACGGTCAGCATGGTGCCCTCGGCGGGTTCGCGCACGGAGTCGTAGGCGGCGTCGGCGGCGGCGGCGAAGGCGGCGGCGACCAACAACGGGTCGACCAGCTCCCCCGGCCGCGAGGCGAGCTCCTCGGCGGCGCCGCGGACGATCTGGGAGAGGATCACGCCGGAGTTGCCGCGGGCGCCCATCAGCGCCGCCCGCGCCAGGGTCTGCACCAGCGCCGTCCGCCCCACCTCGTCCAGCCCCTGGCCGTCGACGCGGTCGAGCTCGTCCAGCACGGCGCGCATGGTCATCGCCATGTTGTCGCCGGTGTCGCCGTCGGCGACCGGGAACACGTTCAGGTCGTTCACCTCCTGGCGCCTGGACTCCAAGGAGACGAGGGCGGAGCTGACGACCCGCCTGAAGCGGGCAATCGAAGGATCGGGCATATGCGGACCTAAAACCTAGCCACCGGGGGCGACGACCGCCGCGTTTATCGATACCTTCACTCTCTCCACCCCCGGGTGGATGACCATTCCCCCGATTTCCCCCCACGGGCCGATGCAAGGCCCCAGGCGTCGCCTTAGGCTCGTCCGAAGCCTCGGGCGCCCCACGAGTACCCAGTCACGGAAGGAGACAAATGCGCCGCTTCGCCACCTGGATGACCGGTCACCGCAAGACGGTGATCTTCGGCTGGATCGCCGCCCTGATCGTGATCGGCGGCATCGCCGGAAACGTCGGCTCCGACTTCTCCGAAGAATTCAAACTGCCGTCGTCCGACTCGACCGAAGCCTACGAACTGCTCGAAGACAACTTCCAGCAGCAGTCGGGCGGCACCGCGACGATCGTCTTCAAGGCCGACGAAGGGGTGAAGTCGCCCCAGGTCCAGAAGAAGATGGAAGGCGTCTTCAAGCAGGTCGAAGGCGAACCGCACGTCTCCGAAGTGGCCAGCCCGTACGGCACCGCGGGCGGCGCGGCGGCGATCTCCGAAGACGGCAAGATCGCCTACGCGACGATCCAGTACGACGTCCAGGGGAACAAGCTCGACAAGTCGAGCACCGAACGGATCATCCACACCGCCCAGGGCGCCAGCGGCAACGGGCTGGAAGTGCAGCTGGGCGGCCAGCCGGTCGAAGAAGCCAAAGAAGAAAGCGGCGACTCCTCCTTCGCGATCGGCCTGCTGGCGGCGATCGTCATCCTGCTGCTGGCCTTCGGCTCGGTGGTCGCGATGGGGCTGCCGATCCTCACCGCGCTGTTCTCGCTCGGCGTCGGCCTCTCCCTGGTGACGCTGGGGACCTGGGTCTTCAAGACGGCGAACTTCGCCCCGTTCCTGGCGGCGATGATCGGGCTCGGGGTCGGGGTCGATTATGCGCTCTTCATCGTCACCCGCTTCCGCAACAACCTCGACGAAGGCTTCGAGCCGCGCCCGGCGGCGATCAACGCCGTCGACACCGCGGGGCGCGCCGTCCTCTTCGCCGGGACCACGGTGATCATCGCCCTGATGGGGATGTTCCTGCTGAACATCACCTTCCTCTACGGCGTCGCCGTGGCCGCCGCGCTGTCGGTGCTGCTGACGATGATCGGCGCGCTGACCCTGCTGCCGGCGATGCTGGCCTGGGTCGGCCACCGGGTCAACAAGTGGAAGATCCCGGGCCTCTCCGGCGGTCACGACACGACCCGGGAAACCACCCGCTGGTACGCCTGGAGCCGGGCGATCCAGAAGCGGCCGTGGACCGCGGCGATCGTCTCCGGCGCCCTGCTGCTGCTGCTCTGCGTCCCCGCCCTGACCCTGCGCCTCGGCGTCAACGACGCGGGCACCAACCCGAAGGGCCAGACGACGCGGGAAGCGTACGACCTGCTCGCCGAAGGCTTCGGGCCGGGCTTCAACGGGCCGCTGACGATGGTCGCCAAGCTCCCCGAAAAGGGCGATGGGGCCGGGCTGGAACAGCTGTGCTCGACGCTTGAAAACGAAGCGGGCGTCGCCTCGGTCACCAACGTCACCTACAACGAAGCGAAAACCGTCGGCCTCTGCCAGGTCTACCCGACGACCTCGCCGCAGAGCGCCGAGACGACCGACCTGCTGAACCACATCCGGGGCAACGTGATCCCGCCGATCGAAGCGAAGACCGGCGCCGCCCTGCACGTCGGTGGCATCACCGCGGTGTTCGAGGACTTCGGCGACGCGATCGCGGAAAAGCTGCCGCTGTTCATCGGCGTCGTGATCCTGCTCTCGGCGATCCTGCTGATGGCGGTGTTCCGCTCGGTGCTGGTGCCGCTGAAGGCGATCGTGATGAACCTGCTGTCGATCGGCGCCGCCTTCGGGATCACCGTCGCCGTCTTCCAGAAGGGCTGGGGAGCGAGCCTCATCGGGGTCGACCAGACCGGTCCGATCATCGCCTTCTTCCCGATCTTCCTGTTCGCGATCGTCTTCGGGCTGTCGATGGACTACGAGGTGTTCCTGATGTCCCGCATCCACGAGGAGTGGGAGCACAAAAAGGACGCCACGGAAGCGGTCACCCGCGGCCTCGCCCTGACCGGCCGGGTGATTACCGCGGCGGCGGCGATCATGATCACCGTGTTCGCCTCGTTCATGCTCGGCGAAGAACGGATCGTGAAGCTCTTCGGCCTCGGCCTCGCCTCGGCGGTCCTGGTCGACGCGCTGATCATCCGCTCGGTCCTCGTCCCGGCGATCATGCAGCTGTTCGGCAGAGCGGCCTGGTGGATGCCCGAGTGGCTGTCGAAGATCCTGCCGAATCTGGCGGTCGAGCCCAGCTCCCACCATCCCGACGGCAACGAGCCGCAGGTCGCGACCGAGAGCGAGTAGTCCGAGGGCGCGAGCCTCTGCAGTTGTTCCCGCATAGCGGGAACAACTGCAGAGGCAAGGCGCCCAAGACGTGGGGGATGCGGGGAAGGACGTCGCAGGTCGTGACGAAGACGCCGGGAACGTCACACTTCTCGTCCTCGGGGGGCCTGTCCCGAGGGGCCGTAGCGCGCTGCAGCTCTTGTGGTCGCCATGGCGACCACAAGAGCTGCAGCGTGATCGTGACGGTTGGACAACACGGACCGGAGCGTGACGTTCCCGGCGTCTCCGTCACGGTGTCACGCTTTCGTGAGGGATCCGTGACGCCCAGGGGGCGCCCGGGAGGGACGGGCCGGGGAGGGCCCGTCCCTCGGTCGTCCCCCGTCAGCTGTTCCTTTTGCGCCTCATAGGCGCATAAGGAACAGCCAACCGGGTCCCGTCCCGTCAGCTGTTCCTTTTGCCGACCATTCCGGCATAAGGAACAGCCGGCGGGGCCCGGTCAGGGGCGGGCCTAGACGGCCTTGGTGACCTTGTTGCTCTTCAGGCAGCGGGTGCAGACGTAGGCGCGAAGGGGGCGACCGTTCTCCTGGATCCGGACCTTTTGGAGGTTCGGCTCGAAGCGGCGCTTCGTCGCGACCATGGAGTGGCTGCGGGACTGCCCGAAACCGGGTTTCTTGCCGCAGGTGTGACATACCTTTGCCATAGGACGCAGGATGGTACCGGCTCAGGCGACCCGACGCTTCAGCAACGCCATCCGCGCCACCGTCAGCGCCGCGTTGCGGCCCTGGTCGCGCTTGTCGCCGCCCGCCCGCGCGAGGGCCTGGTCCATCGTGTCGCAGGTGATCACGCCGAAGGCGCAGGGGACGCCGGTGGCGAGCTGGACCTCCTGGATCCCGCGCGCCGACTCGCCGCAGACGTAATCGAAGTGGGCGGTCTCGCCGCGGATCACGACGCCGAGGCAGGCGACCCCGGCGACCCGGCCGGACTCGGCGAGGGCCTTGGCCGCGAAGGGGAGCTCATAGGCGCCGGGGACCGCGTGGTGCTCGACCTGCGCCGCCGGGACCCCGGCCAGCTCGAACCCGGCCACCGCCCCCGCGGTCAGCCGCGCGGCGAGGTCCTCGTAGAAGCGCCCGACGACGATGGCGAAGCGCAGCGGCGCCAGCTCGGCGCGCTCGGCCGCGGCGAACGTCTCGAGGAACGCCCCGGGCTCAGCCATCGGCCTCCGCCTCCTCGCGCCGCTCGTCGCGTTCCTCCTCTTCGTGGAGCATTTCCTCGTCGAGGTCGAGCCCCTGGTGGTGGAGGATGTGGCCCATCTTGTCGCGCTTCGTGCGCAGGTAGGCCTCGTTGTGGATGTTGGGCACCGACTCGATCGGCACCTGCTCGGTGACCGAGAGCCCGTACCCCTCCATGCCGACGATCTTTTTCGGGTTGTTGGTGATGATCCGGATGCTCGTCAGCCCGAGGTCGCCGAGGATCTGGGCGCCGATGCCGTAGTCGCGCAGGTCGGCCGGCAGGCCCAGCTTGAGGTTCGCCTCGACCGTGTCGTGACCCTCCTCCTGCAGCTTGTAGGCGCGCAGCTTGTTCAGCAGGCCGATCCCCCGCCCCTCCTGGGAGAGGTAGAGGAGGACGCCGCGGCCCTCCCGCTCGATCATCGCCAGCGAGGCCTCGAGCTGCTCGCCGCAGTCGCAGCGCATGCTGTGGAAGACGTCACCGGTGAGGCACTCGCTGTGCACGCGGACGAGCACGTCCTCCACCCCGTCGACGTCGCCTTTGACCATCGCCACGTGGTGTTTGTCGTCGACCAGCGAGCGATAGCCGACCGCGGTGAAGTCGCCGAAGGCGGTCGGCAGCGCCGTCGCCACCACCCGTTCGACCAGCTTCTCGGTCTTGCGCCGGTAGGCGATCAGGTCGGCGACCGTGATCATCTTCAGGTCGTGCTTCTCGCAGTACGGGATCAGGTCGGGGACGCGCGCCATCGAGCCGTCGTCGTTCATCACCTCGCAGATCACCCCGGCCGGGATCAGCCCGGCGAGCCGCGCCAGGTCGACCGAGGCCTCGGTGTGGCCGGTGCGCTCCAGCACGCCACCCTCTTTCGCCTGCAAGGGGAACATGTGGCCGGGGACGACAAGGTCGCGCGGCCCCGAGTCGGGGTCGATCGCCACCTGGATCGTGTGCGCGCGGTCGTGGGCGGAGATGCCGGTGCTGACCCCGCCCGCGGCCTCGATCGTCACCGTGAACGCGGTCTGCAGCGGCGCCTCGTTCTTCGCCGCCATCAGGTTGAGGCCGAGCTTGCGACAGCGGTCCGGGGTCAGCGCCAGGCAGATCAGCCCGCGCGCCTCCTTGGCCATGAAGTTGACCGCCTCCGGGGTCGCGAACTGCGCCGCCATCACCAGGTCGCCCTCGTTCTCGCGGTCTTCGCCGTCGCAGATGACGACCATCTTGCCGCGGCGGATCTCTTCGATCGCCTCCTCGATCGTCGCGAAGGCGGTGGTGTCGGTGGTCTCGCTGATGTCGGCCTCCTGGCTCACGATGCGTTCTCCTTTCCCGCGAATGGTGACAGCAGCCGCTCCACGTACTTGGCGATCACGTCGACCTCGACGTTCAGCCGATCGCCGGGGACGGCATCGCCGAGGTTCGTGCGCTCCAGGGTCTCGGGGATCAGCGACACCTCCAGCCAGGTGTCGCCGAGACGGGCCACGGTGAGGCTGACGCCGTTCAGGGCGACCGAGCCCTTGTCGACCACGTAACGCAGCAGCGCGGCCGGGACCTCCACCCGGACGCGGCGCGCGAAGCCGTCCTCGCCGACCTCCAGCACCAGCCCCGAGCCGTCGGCATGGCCCTGGACGATGTGGCCGCCGAGGCGCTCGTCGGCGCGGGTGGCGAGCTCCAGGTTGACCCGGGCTCCCGCCGCCAGCGCGCCGATCACGGTCACCTCCAGGGTCTGGTTCATCGCCTCGGTGGCGAAGCCGTCCGCGTCGGCGGCGGTCGCGGTGAGGCAGACGCCGTTGACGGCGATCGAGTCGCCGAGCCCGATCTCCCCGCCGAGGCCGGTCGCGATGCGAAGGCGGGCGCCGTCGGCGCCGGCCGCGACGCTCTCGACCCTGCCGATGTCCTGCACGAGTCCGGTGAACATCACCACTCCTTGAATCGGGTCCTGATCAAAGTGTCCTCACCGACCGGGTGCGTCTCGACCAGGCTCCCTTGCAACCCGGCGATCGGCAGGTCGGGGGCGGCGCCGCCGAGCAGCAGCGGGGCGACGAAGACGCGCGCCTCGTCGACCTGCGCGGCGGCGGCGAAGGCGGCGGCCAGGGTCGCGCCGCCCTCCAGCAGGAGGCTGGTGAGGCCGCGCCGGCCGAGCTCGACGAGCGCCGCGGCGGCGCGCTCGGCGGGGGTCGCGCCGGCGGCGGCGATCGTCTCCGCCCCGGCGGCCAGCAGCGCTTCGAGGCGCCGCGGGTCGGCGTCGGGGCCGTGGACGACGGTCACCGGCGCTTCGTCGGTCGTCGCCAGGAGCCGGCAGTCGAGCGGCAGCCGGGCGGCCGAGTCGAAGACGACGCGGACCGGCTGGCGCGCTTCGCCGCCCATCCGCGCGGTCAGCAGCGGGTCGTCGGCCAGCACGGTGCCGATGCCGACCGCGATCGCGTCGCATTCGCCGCGCCAGACGTGGACCAGCTCGCGACTGCGCTCGCCGGAGATCCAGGGCGAGGCGCCCGCCGGCGTCGCCGTGCGCCCGTCGAGCGACATCGCCGTCTTCAGCAGCACCCAGGGCAGGCCGTTGATGCCGTGCTTGCGGAAGGGCTGGTTGAGGAGGCGGGCCGCGGTGGCAAGCTCGTCGTCGGGATCGAGGAGCTCGACCTTGACCCCGGCCGCGCGGAGCTGGTCCGGGCCGCGGCCCGAGGCCTTCGCGCTCGGGTCGCCGGCGGCGATCACGACGCGGGTGACGGCGCCCTCGAGGATCGCCTCGACGCAGGGCGGCTGGCGGCCATGGTGGGCGCAGGGCTCGAGCGTCACGTACATCGTCGCCCCGGCGACGTCCTCGCCGCGCCGCGCCGCGTCGGCAAGCGCCGCCCGCTCGGCGTGGAGGCCGCCGAGCTCGGCGTGGAAGCCCTCCCCGATAATCTCCTCGCCACGCACGACGACCGCGCCGACGAGCGGGTTCGGGCTCACGCGACCGCGGCCGCCCTCCGCCAGCGCGAGCGCCTTGCGGAGAAATTTAGGGTCGGCTGGTGTTGTTGACTGACGGGTCAATCAGGCGATTCTAGCGGTGCTCTGACCTGCCGCCCGCGTATTTTGAGGGCTTCCTTTGAAGTTGATCATCCAGATCCCCTGCCTGAACGAGGAAGAGACGCTGCCGGCGACGATCGCCGACCTGCCGCGCTCCCTCGCCGGCTTCGACGCGGTCGAGCTGCTCGTGATCGACGACGGGTCGACCGATCGCACGGTCGCGGTCGCGCGCGAATGCGGGGTCGAGCACATCGTCCGGCTGACCAACAACAAGGGGCTGGCGGCCGGCTTCCAGGCCGGGCTCGACGCCTGCCTGAAGCTCGGCGCCGATATCGTCGTCAACACCGACGCCGACAACCAGTACCGGGGCGCCGACGTGGCGAAGCTGGTCGCGCCGATCCTCGCGGGCGAGGCCGACATGGTGGTCGGCGACCGCCAGGTGGGCGGGATCGAGCACTTCTCCGACACCAAGAAAGGGCTCCAGCACCTGGGCAGCTGGGTCGTCCGGCGGGTGTCGAACACGACCGTCACCGACGCCACCTCCGGCTTCCGCGCCTACAACCGCGAGGCGGCGCTGCAGCTCTCGGTCGTCGACAACTTCACCTACACGCTGGAGAGCCTGGTGCAGGCGGGGAAGATGCTGGTCGCGGTCGACGAGGTGCCGATCGGGACCAACCCGCAGACGCGCGAGTCGCGGCTGGCCGGGTCGACCGGGGACTACGTGCGGCGCAACACGCCCGCGATCCTGCGGATCTACGCGCGCTACGAGCCGCTGCGGGCGTTCGTCACCGCGGCGATCGCGGTCGCCGTGCTGGCGATCCTCGCCTGGCTGCCGTTCCTGCTCGACGCGATCTTCAACGGCCGCTCGAACGGGCACATCCAGTCGCTGATCCTCGGCGCGGTGCTGATGATCACCGCGGTCGTGCTGTTCGCCCTCGGCGTGATCGGGGACCTGCTGGCGGGCCAGCGGGTGATGACGCAGCGGATCTTCGAGCGGGTGCGGCGGGTCGAGCTGGCGCTGGGCGTGCAACCGTCGCACTACGAAAAGGGCGGCGCGAAGCCGGCGGCCTCGGAGGAACCCACCCGGGTGGTGGACGAATGAGCTCGGACAACGGCGCGAGCGCAGGCGCGGACACCAGCACGGACGCGGGCAAGGCGCCCGCCTCCTCCGCCGACTACGGCAAGACGGCGAGCTTCCTGGCGGTCGGCGTCGGCCTCACCGGGGTCATCACCTACGCCTACTTCCTGATCGCGTCCCACACCCTCTCGACCGAAGACTACGGCCAGATCGCGGTGCTCTGGTCGGCGGTCTTCATCACCATCTCCGCCCTCTACCGGCCGATCGAACAACTGCTCAGCCGCCACATCTCCGAGCGGATGGTGAAGGGCCAGTCGCTGGGCGAGCCGATGAAGGTCGCCTCGCTGATCCAGCTCGGCCTCTCGCTGCTCTTCACGGTGCTGGCGCTGGCGCTGCGCGGGCCGATCCAGGACACCCTCCTGGAAGGCAACGAAACCCTCTACTGGGTCTTCTTCACCTCGGTCCTCTTCTACGCGGCGAGCTACTTCGCCCGCGGCTTCCTCGCCGGCAAACAGCAGTTCGGCCTCTTCGTCGCGCTGATCCTCTCCGAATCCTGCTTCCGCACGATCTTCGCCGTGCTGGTGGCCTTCAGCGTGCTGAGCGGCCAGGGCGCGGTGGCGATCGGGATCACCGCGGCGCCGGCGCTCTCCCTGCTGGTGGTGCCGTTCGCGTTCGCGCGCAAAGCGCAGAAAGACAAGGCGGAGGCAGCGGCGGCGCCGTCCCCGGCGGTGGCGGGCGACGGGGTCGGCGACGCGGCGGGCGACGACGGATTCAGCCTCCGTCACGGCGGCGGCTTCGCCGCGGCGGTGTTCCTGATCATGTTCTCCGAACAGGCCTTCCTCAACGCCGGGCCGCTGATCATGCGCGGCCTCGAGGGTGCGACCGCGGCGGGCTACATCTTCAACGTGCTGATGCTGGCGCGGGCGCCGCTGCAGCTCTTCCAGTCGGTCTCGACCTCGATCCTCCCCCACCTCACCAGCCTCCATACCTCCGACGAGCCGGACTCCGACCGCGAATTCGGCCACACGGTCAAGATGGTGCTGCTGGGGATCGTCGCCTTCACCGCACTGGTCGCGGTCGTGGTGGTGATCGCCGGGCCGAAGTGCATGCAGATCGCCTTCGGCGACAAGTACACCTACGACCGCCTCGGCCTCCTGCTGGTCACCTTCGGGATGGGGCTCTACCTCTCCTCGGTGACCGTCAACCAGGCCTGCGTAGCCCAGGGCCAGGTGCGGCGCGCGGCGCTCCGCTGGATCACCTGCGCGGTGATCTTCATCGGCTGGAACTTCCTCCCGCTGGTCGGCAACGAGCAGCGCCGGGTCGAGTACGGCTTCCTGATCGCCGCCGGCGTCCTCTTCGCGCTCCTCTACTGGGTCTACCGCCGCCCGCACGAAGACCATCCCGAGGACGCCCCCACCCCCGGCTCCCCCGAGGAGCTCGAGGCCCGCCTGGCGATCATGGACGAGAACGTCTAAGTACGTGGCCATCGCCAAGCCGCGCCGCGCCGAAGCCCCTTAGGGTCCCCTCATCGGCCACCACGACGCCATCCTCATCCTCATCGCCGGCGTCCTGCTGGCCGCGGGGATCGTCGGTGCGCTGCTGGCCGACCGGGTGCGGGTCCCGGCGCTGCTGCTCTTCCTCGCCCTCGGCCTGCTGGCCGGGTCCGAGGGCATCGGCGGCATCCACTTCGCCAACTACGAGCTGGCGCGGACGCTGGGGACGATCGCGCTGGTGCTGATCCTCTTCGAGGGCGGCCTCACCTCCGGCTGGTCGGAGATCCGGCCGGTGCTCGGCACGGCGGCCTCGCTCGCCACCCTGGGGACGCTGGCGACGGCGCTCTTGGCGGGGGTGGCGGCGAAATGGATCTTCGGCCTCACCTGGCTGGAAGGGATGATCGTCGGCGCCGCGATCGCCGCCACCGACTCGGCCGCGATCTTCGCCGTGCTGCGCAACTCGACCCTGGAGAAGCGGCTGGCGCGCGCGCTCGAGGGCGAGTCGGGGATGAACGACCCGGTCGCCCTGCTGCTCGTCATCGGCTTCATCGAATGGATCCAGCAGCCGAATTACGGCGCCGCCGACATGATCGGCCTGATCGCCCTGAAGATCGCCGTCGGCATCGTCGTCGGGGTGATCCTGGGACGGGCGGCGGTCTGGGTCATCACCCGGATCGAGCTGCCCTCCGACGGCATCTACCCGGTGGCGACGATCGCCGCCGCGGCGCTGGCCTACGGCATCTCCGAGGTCGCCCACGGCTCCGGCCTGCTCGCCGTCTACCTGACCGCGCTGGCGCTCGGCTCGGCGCGGATCCCGGCCCGGCGCAGCGTCGTCTCCTTCCACGAGGGGCTCGGCTGGGTCTCGCAGATCGGCCTCTTCATCCTGCTCGGGCTGCTCGTCTTCCCGGAAGACATCGGCAGCGTCGCGGGCAAGGGGCTGGCGCTCTCGGCGGTGCTGATCTTCATCGCCCGCCCGCTGGCGACCTTCGCCGCCACCCTCTTCTCGCCGCTCGGCTTCCGCGAGAAGCTGATGCTCGGCTGGGCCGGGCTGCGCGGCGCGACGCCGATCTGGCTGGCGACCTTCCCGGTCGTCGCCGGGGTGCGCAGCGGCGAGGAAGAGTTCGCGATCGTCTTCTTCGTCGTCGTCACCTCGACCCTGGTGCAGGGGGCGAGCTTCGAG
>Ga0153956_1003202_pt1 | contig 10813 bp, 9 predicted proteins | sample TSFL040MetaG_FD_104704 | JGI IMG/M metagenome (GOLD analysis project Ga0153956, IMG submission 104704) | Attine ant fungus gardens microbial communities from Florida, USA - TSFL040 MetaG | ecosystem: Host-associated > Fungi > Mycelium > Unclassified | place: USA: Florida, Wekiwa Springs...
CCCCGCAGTCGCGGTGGTCGATGGCGATCACCTTCTTGATATTGTGCAGTTGAACCGAGGTGGCGACGTTGTCCCACCAGGCCTTGTGCCAGTCCTTGAACGGCTCGGCGACGACGCCGATCGCGGCGCCGGCGATGACGAACTGGCTGCATTTCCCGGCGAGACGGCGGCGGTGCGTGTAATCATGCACCGGCTCCTGCAGGCGCGGGTCGATGCAGGAGAGCACCATCGCCTCGTAGTTCTTTTTGCCGCTGGCCGCGAAGGAGAGGGATGGCAGCAGGGCCGACATGCCCGCGGCGGCTCCGGTCATCAGAAAGCGCCTGCGGTCGAAACGCTTCGCCAGCAAGTCGGCGCAGCAGGTGCAGCCGTTCACCATCGTTTTTCCCCCGAAAGTTATTGGCTCGCCCAGACGATGCGCGCGATCCACAGAATGTCCGCGGCCGGAATGTTGCGGTCCTTGTGCGCGGGGTTGAGCGAGGCAAGCTCCACCGCCTTGGCGTTCTTGCGCTTCAATTCCTTCGCCAGCACCTCGCCGTCCTTGGTCTTCACCACCACGCGGTCGCCCTTGCGGATCTGCGCCGCCGGCGAAACGAGGATGATGTCGCCCTTGCGGTAAAGCGGCTCCATGGAGTTGCCGGAGACTTCGAGCGCATAGGCGTTGTCGTCGTCGACGTTCGGAAACATGATCTCGTCCCAGCCGCCGCCGACCGGGAAGCCGCCGTCGTCGAAATAGCCGCCGCTGCCGGCTTCCGCGAAGCCGATCAGCGGCACCGGGCGCTTCGGCTTGCGCTCCTTCTTGGTGAGGAGCGAAATGAATTCGTCGATAGTGGCGCCCGTCGCCTGCAGCACCTTGGCGACCGATTCGGTCGAGGGCCAGCGCGGCCGGCCTTCGGGCGTGATTCGCTTCGATTTGTTGAAGCTCGTGGGATCCAGCCCGGCCTTTTTGGCGAGGCCCGAAGGAGAATAGCCATAACGCGCCGCCAGGCGGTCGATCGCGCCCCAAACCTGGGGATGAGTAAGCATGGTCGCCACGAATCGCACTCCCTGAGTTACTTTGCGCCTTAGGAATAATCGCCTGTCGGGGCTGGCGTCTAGCGTTTATTGCACGAGAGAGATTATCTTGGCGAAGTTTTTTGGCCTGTCTCGGATTTTGGAACGGCAAATCCAGCAAATCCGCCATTTTCATCGGAGTCTTCCGTGATCCGCCTTCTCGATCTCGCGCGCCCATTCACAGGTTTGATCGACCCCGAAGAAGCGCATCGGCTTGCGCTCAATGCGTTGAAGCTGCTTGCGCCTGCGGCGAGCGGTCGCGCCGATCCGAAACTCGCGGTTTCCGCGTTCGGTCTCGAATTCCCGAACCCGATCGGCATCGCGGCGGGTTTCGACAAGAACGCCGACGTGCCCGACGCGGTGCTCGGCCTCGGCTTCGGCTTCGCCGAGGTCGGAACGCTGACGCCGAAGCCGCAGCCCGGCAATCCGCGCCCGCGATTGTTCCGCCTGCCGTCGAGCGAAGGCGTCGTCAACCGCCTTGGCTTCAACAATGAAGGGTTCGATGCCGCGCTCGCGCGATTGAAGGCGCGCGCGCAGAGGGCCGGAATTGTCGGCGTCAATGTCGGGGCCAATAAGGACTCGGAGGATCGCGTCGCCGACTATGTGAAGGGAATCGAGACTTTCAACAGGCTGGCGAGCTATTTCGTCGTCAACATCTCGTCGCCCAATACGCCGGGGCTGCGCGACCTGCAGGCTTCCGAAGCGCTCGGGGATCTGCTCGCCCGCGTCCTCGAGGCGCGCGACCGCGCGGCCGAAAAGAGCGGCAGGCGGCCGGTTTTCCTCAAGATTTCGCCGGATCTTTCGCTGGCCGAACTCGACGATGTCGTCGCCACGGTGCGCAAACGCCCGGTCGACGCGCTGGTCGTGTCGAACACGACGCTTTCGCGCCCCGTGCTCCTGCGCGACCCGCATGCGGGAGAGGGCGGCGGCCTTTCGGGCAAGCCTCTCTTTCCGCTCTCCACCATGATGCTCAAGGAAACCTACCGCCGCGTCGGCACGGAGATTCCGCTCGTCGGCGTCGGCGGCATCGACAGCGCGGAGGCGGCATGGGAAAAAATCGCCGCCGGCGCGACGCTCGTGCAGCTCTATACGGGCCTTGTCTACAAGGGCTTCGGGCTCGTGAACAAAATCAAGGCGGGCCTGCGGACCCGCCTCGATCGTCACGGTTATAAGTCGATTGCGGAAGCGGTCGGCAGCGAGGCCCGCTAGCGTCCTCTTAATGCGGTCCTTCGCGGCGCGAGCGCACCAGCCGCGCGATCAGCCAGATCGGGAACACCAGGATCGCGCCGAGCACGAAATAGCGCCACACCGAATCGATGGCATCCCAGCCGAGATTCCAGATTTTGCGGATGAGGCGCTGGATGCTCGGAATGAGATTCCACGGATCGAAGCCGAAGGCCGTGAGCAGGACGCCGATCACGATCGACAGGAGAATCAGGCGCACGATCACCCAGACCGGCGAACCGCCGAAGAATCGGTCGATGGCATTGTCGGACATGTTTTCCTCCATCCGCGCCCTCCGCATGTAGCACGGCCAAATGGGGCGGGCGAGGCTTGACCGCAAGAGCGGGCAAGGCAAGGTCACTCAAATTTCACGTTCAGGCGCCCGATGAGCCCGCTTTCGGTCCTTTTTCTCTCCTCCGGCGATCCGACACTGGATCGCCGCCACCAATGGGCGAAGGCACTGATCGAGGAGGGCGACGCGGGCGCGGCCGCCGAGCTCCTGGAAGAGACGCTCGTGCGCGCGCCGGGCTTCATCGCCGGCTGGTTTCTGCTGGGCGAGGCGCGTGCGTTGCTGGACGAGCGGAACGCCGCCGCGACGGCCTTCCGCCGGGTGATCGCCCTCGATCCCGGCGACCGTCTCGGCGCCGGGCTCCGGCTCGCGCGGCTCGGGGCGCGGAAGGTGAAGCACTCGATGTCGCGCGCCTATATCTGCAATCTCTTCGATCAATATGCCGGGCGTTTCGAGCGCGACCTCGTGGAAACGCTGCATTACAACGCGCCCGCTCTGTTGCGGGCGGGACTGGAAGAAACGGCGGGCGCGCGGAAGTTCGCCCGCGTTCTCGATATCGGTTGCGGCACCGGCCTGATGGGGGAGGCGATCCGCGACCGGGCCGGGGAGCTTTGCGGCGTCGATATCTCCGCGAAGATGGTCGAGATGGCGGGCCGCAAGAATCTCTACGACCGCCTCGTGGTGGGCGAGCTTCTGGAATCGCTCGGGAACGAGGCGAACCCCTTCGATCTCGTTCTCGCCGCCGACGTGTTCGTCTATTTTTCGGACCTCAAGCCTGTATTCGCCGCCGTGAAGGAGCGGCTCTCGCCGTCCGGCCTCTTTGCCTTCACGGTCGAAACCCATGAGGAGGAGGGCGTTATCCTGCGCGATACGCTGCGCTTCGCCCATGGGACGCCCTATCTCCGGGCGACGGCCGCGGAGGCGGGCCTGGATGTGCCGCTGCTGAAGAAAGTGTCCACCCGGCACGAGAGGAACGTGCCGGTCGGGGGCCTGCTCGCGGTTCTGCGCGCGCCGGAATAACCGCTATTTGCGGAACAGGAGGTTGGCGATCGCGCCCGCGAAGATCGCAAGGAAGGCGACGGTAAGGCCGTAATAAAGTCCGTGCCGGCGCGCCTCGCGCGCGACGAACGCCTCGAAGCCCGTCTTCACGACTTCAAGCGCCGTCTGCTGCTTCGCCAGCACCTTGCCGTTCGAGATCAGAAGCGTTTCCACTTCGTAATCGCCGGTCGTCGCGGTGCCGAGGATCGACACGCCCGCCCGGAACAGCCGCGGCGTGATGAAGGTCACGCCGTTCGGATCGGAGATATAGGCGCCTTCGTCGGTTTTCACGCGCAGGAAAGCCTCGCGAAACGGATCGCTATGCGTGACATCGGCAAGATCGTTGCCGATTTGCTGCGTGAAAATGTGGTTCTGCAGGCCGATCCGGTTCGCCCGCAGGAATTCCGGCGAACCGATCTCGCGCGGCGGCCGGTTGGCCAGCACCGCGAGATAGGAAGGCACCCGGGCGAATTCGCGCGAGCGGGCATTGACCCAAAGCCCGAGGATGCGGGCTTTCTCGCGCGCGATATAGGAGCGCGCGGGACCGCGCACCGTGACGACGATGTCGTATTTGCCGATCTCGGCATTCGGCGCGTCCTCGATGGTGCCGAACAGCACAAGCTCGGTGCCGGTGAAGCTCGAATTGATCAGCACGCGATGCGTGGAGATCGAGGAGACGAGCTTCTGTGCCGTGGCGGGCATGGCCGCGAACGAGAAGATGCCCGCCGCGAGCGAAATCGCGAGGAGATGCGCCGTCCTGCGGTTCATCGCAGGATCTCCTTCGCGATGACCGAAAAAAGCTCGTCGGGCTTGTGGATGAGGTCGGCTGCGACGCGCGCCGCGACGCCGAGGATCAGAATGCCGAGCAGAAGCCGCAGCTGTTCGGCGCGGATCGCCTGACCCGCGCGGGTTCCGAACTGCGCGCCGATCACGCCGCCGACCATCATCATGAGGCCGAGGACGGCATCGACGGTGTGGTTCTCCATCGACTGCAGGACGGTGGCGAGCAGCATGGTCATCAGCGTGATGAACATCGAGCTTGCGACCGCCACGGTCGTCGGCACGCGCAGGAGATAGATGAGCGCGGGCACCAGCAGGAATCCGCCGCCGACGCCGAGGATGGCGCCGAGGAAGCCGATCGACAGCCCGATCGCGACGACGGGAATCGCCGAGACATAGATGCGGGATTGCCGGAAGCGCATTTTGAACGGCAGGCCGTGAAACCACGCATGCGTGCCGGGGCGGCGGAGCACCGCGGGCGTGCCGCGCCATGCGCGGATGATGGCGCGAATGCTTTCCATCGACAGCATCGCGCCGACGCCGCTGAGCAGGACGATATAGGCAATGGAAATGAATAAATCGAGCTGGCCTAGCCGCCGCAACAGCGAGAAGAACCAGACGCCGAACCACGTTCCCGCAAGGCTGCCCGCGAGCAGGATGAGGGCGAGCGACTGGTCGATCAGCTTCTTGCGCCAGTAGGAAAGCGTGCCCGAGAAGGAGGAGGCCGCCATATGCGTCGGCACGGTCGAAACGGCGATGGCGGGCGGGATACCGACCAGAATGAGGAGCGGCGTCATCAGGAATCCGCCGCCCACACCGAACATGCCCGAGATGAAGCCGACGGCCGCACCCAGGCCGAGAACGAGAAAGATATTGATCGGCAGTTCGGCGATCGGAAGATAGATGGACACGTCGCACGTCCGGACTGGAGATCGCCGCGTTCCGCGCGGCTTACATGCATGAACAGCCGCGCGCTGTGCTTGTCAATAAAAGTCGCGGTGAAAGGTTAGCGTTTCGCCGTTTTTTTTCGGACGGGCGCGGGGGCGATCGCCTTTTCCCATTCCGGCCGGGGCTTCACGTCGTTCGCGGCTTCGTCCGCCGGCGTGGGCTTCCATTCCCGGACGGCGACCTTGACCGTTGCGAGCGCCTGCGGATCGAGATTCTGGGCGATGGCGTCGCGTTTTTTGATCGAATCCGCGTCGCCCTGCGCGCCGGCGAGCGCGAACCAGCGATAGGACTCGGCGAAGTTCTTTTCCACGCCGTAGCCGCGGGCGTAGAGCACCCCGAGATTATACTGGCTGTCCCGGACGTTGTGGTCGGCGGCGATGCGAAACCAGCGCGCGGCGAGCGCGTAATCGGGCTTGCCGTCGCCGCCCTCGGCGGCGAGCACGGCGAGATTGTGCATCGCCTTTACGTTCCCCGCCTCGGCGGCGATCGTGTAGTAGCGCCGGGCCTCGCCCGCGTCTTTCGGAAGGCCGAAGCCTTTTTCGTAGATGTTGCCGATACGGTAGGCGGCCGGAATCGAGCCCGCGGCATAGGCGGCTTCGAACCACTTCTTCGCTTCGGCGGTGTTCGCCGCGACGCCGCGGCCCTCGAACCAGCGGTTGCCGATCTCGAAGGCGGCCGCCGGATCCCCCGCGAGCGCGGCCATGCGCAGGCCCGTCGCGCCGATCGAAGCCGGAAGCTCCATGCGTTGCGTCGAGGCCGCGGGCGTCGTCGCGATCGCCGCGTCCGGCACCGCCTTCGCCGGCTGCTTCGCGTTGCCGATCGAGCCGGTCGTCTCCGGCGAGAGCAGGCTCGCGGTGAGATTGGGCGCGACCATCTTCACGGCGGGAAGGCTCGCCGCGGTCAGGTTCGGAACGCTCGCCGTATCCGCCTGCTTCGCGGTATTCGCGGGGATTTCGGCTTGAACTTCCGGCTGGTCTTCCGCATCGGAAGCATCCGCGTATTGCGTTTCGTCGTCGTCGTCGGTCGCGTCGCTGCGATCGCTGTTCGCCGGCGGGAGTTTCGTGCCCGGCTTCGTCAGCGGTTCGGGCTGCAACTGCGGACCGGTATGGATGAACGGGATCATGTTGCCGAGGCCGGTGAAGCGGACGGCGCCGAAGGTCAGAACGAGAAAGAGAAAGCCGAGCACGATCGCGCGGCGATTGCCCGCCATCATGTCGCCGAGGGCGAGCTTGCGGGGCTTCGCCTTCCTGGCTTCGCCTTCCGGCTGCTTCGCGGCGGCGGCCTGCGCCGCGCGCCGGGCGGCGGCGATGTAATCGGCGGTGGAAGCATGATCCGCAGGCTGCGGGAACGCGTCGCCAAGGGCGGCTTCCGAGAGCGCCACGCGCTCGACGGCGCTCTGCACCGGGCGCTTGCGCGGCAGGCCCGAGCCGGGCTCCAGCGGCAGGTCGCCTTCGCCGCTCGAAGTGACGGTCGACGTTTCCGGATCGAGCGCGATGGAGCGCGGTTCGTTGCGCGGCCCGCGCACGGGCGCGGCTGCGCCGCGCGGTTCGTCGCGCGTCGCGGTAAGGAGCTTGGCTTCGACGCGGGTGAGCGGCGCGGGCTCGCGCGACTCCAGCGTCCTCGCGGGCAGGAAGTCGGCGGCAGCGGGCGTGGCCGGCACGAGCGTGATGGACTCGGCCGCGGCATGGTTCGCGCGCTCGATGACATCCATCGCGCTGGCGCGGATTTCCTTCATCTGCCCGAACAGGTCGTTCATGCCATGCTCGATCGTGCCGAGCTTCGAAAGGCGGCCCTCGGCCGTGTCCAGCTTGTCGAGAAGCGCCTGCATCGTCGTTTCCAGGCCGCCCGGCGCCCCCCGATCGCCGCGTGCCAGCGCGCCCTCGATCTGCTCGAGCCGTCCCTTGATCTCGTCGAGCAGGGGGGAAGGCGCGGGCTGCCGGGTCGCGGATTCCACGCGCTCGGCGAAACTGTCGATCCTGCGCTCCAGCGAGGAGATGACATCCATCAGCGCGCCTTCGTTCGGCGACGGCGCGCTGTCCATGCGGCGCATGAGGACTTCGATCTGGTCGACCAGCGTTTTCAGGGCGTCGCCCGGCAGCGCGTTCGCCAGCAGTTCGCGGATTTCGGAAGTCTGCGCCTGCAGGCGGTTCACGGTCACGCCGTCGATGCCGCGCTCGCTCAGATTGTCGAGCTTTTGGGAAAGCGATTGCAGGTCCCGTTCCACCGCCGAAAAGCTTTCGGCGGGCCTTACTTCCGCGAGCGAGCGGCGGATTTCCTGCAGCGCGTTCACCACGTCGCCGTTGCTTTCGCCGCTTTCGGCGAACGGCGCGCGGTCGATGCGCCGTGCAAGACCCGAAACGGTGCGCTCGAGCGCGTCGATCGAGCGCCTCGGCGTGAGGTCGTTGAGCGTGTGGGCAAGATCGGCGATCTCGCGCCGAAGCTGGTCGATCGCATCGCTATGCGCGCTCGCGCGCCGCAACGCCTGCATCTCGTCGGCGAGCGACTTGATCTGCCGTTCGATGCCCGAAAGCTGCAGATCGGAACGCGGCGCGAAGCCGAAGCGCTGATCGATCGCGGCAAGCTTGCGGTCGAGGTCGCGGCTATGCGCCCCGTCGTCCAGCGCCGCCTGGCGGACGGTGATTTCGGCGATCGCGGCGTCCAATTCGGCGATCGAGGGAGCGGTGCGCGGCGAAGCGGCATAGCGCGCGTTTTCCTGCTCGATGCGGCGGTCCACCGTTTCGATCTGCTGCGCGAGATTCGCGAGCCTTTGCTCGATATCCGGCTCGCGCGCGCTGGTGTTCCTGTTCTGCGTGAACAGCGACTCGATGCGGCTGTCGAGCCGGTCGATCGCGGTCTTGATCTGGTAGGGCGAGCCCTGGTCCTCGGCGCGGATTTCGCCGATCAGGGCATCGATGCGGTCGGTGAGGCCGTCGATCGAGTTGATGACCGAGGCATCCTGCTGCGCGCGGGAGCCGCGCGGATGATCGCGCTCCATGATCCGGCCGAGCCGGTCGGAAATCTCGTCGAGCTGGTCTTGCAGCTGCCGGTCGGCGCGGGGATGCGGACGGCGGAGAACTTCGCGTTCGTCCGCGCTGCCGCGGATCGCGGATTCCAGCCATTCGCCGACGGAAACCCCTTCGCGGCGCGCGGCTTCCCGTGCGGTATCCCAGGTATGGGATTCGACCGAATGAATGCTCCAGGGGACTTTGCTACTCATGAAGGGCCCATTCGCGGAGCGCCCCAAGGCCGCCTGTGACCGTGACTCTGAAACACGCGCTCCGGCCACAACCCTTTCATTTTTATAGTAAATATGCGGTTAATTTCGCGTGCCGGGCAGGCGGAAAGCCTCTCCAGGGCGATCTTTTGAGCCTGCTTGACGTTAACGTAAGCCTTTCATAGCCTTCCCGTGGGGGCTGCCTTTCGAGGTCGCCATGCACGCGGATATGAATTCCGAGGATGTGGAATCGGGCGGGCCGTCCGATCTCGCTTCGGGCTATGAGCCCGAAAAAGGACCCGCCGGCGGCGAAACCTTCCGCATCCGCGAGCTTGCGCGCGAATTCGGCGTTACGGCCCGGACGCTTCGCTTTTACGAGGAATGCGAGCTGCTCTCGCCGCGCCGCGAGGGGCAGGATCGCATCTACAGCCGCCGCGACCGCGCGCGCCTGAAGCTCGTTCTCCTCGGCAAGCGGGTCGGATTCTCCCTGCAGGAGATTCGCGCCATGCTCGATCTTTACGATCTCGGCGACGGTCAGGTCACGCAGTTGAACGTCGCCGCCAAAAGATTCGGTGAGCAGATCGAAAGATTGAAAAGCCAGCGTCGTGATATTGACAAAGCGATCGCGGAACTTGAGCGCGTGAGCGAAATCGTCGCGCTGCGGCTCGCCGAAAAACCGTAGGAAAACCGGATGGCAAAACGAAAAGCGAAGAAAAAACCCGCGAAGGCGAAAGCGAAGGGCGCGAAGGCGAAGAAGACGAAAGTCAAAAAAATCCGATCCGCGCGAAAAACGAAGTCCGCCGCGGCCGGCGGCGCTCGCCGGGCCGGCGCGCATGAGGCTTTCATCTTCGATCACGTCCGCACGCCGCGCGGCCGCGGCAAGGCGGACGGCGCGCTGCACGAATGCACGTCGCTGGAGCTGGCGCGGCAGGCGCTGGCCGCGCTGAAGGAGCGAAACGGTTTCGAGCCGAAGCTCGTGGAAGATGTCGTGCTCGGCTGCGTCGATCCGGTCGGCGAGGCTGGCGGCGACATCGCGCGCGCCGCCGCGCTTGCCGCCGACTACGGCAAGGAAGTGCCGGGCGTGCAGATCAATCGTTTCTGCGCTTCGGGACTGGAAGCCGTGAACTTCGCGGCGGCCCAGGTGATGTCCGGCCAGAAGGAAATCGCCGTCGGCGGCGGCGTCGAGAGCATGTCGCGCGTCGGTATCGGCGCGTCCGGCGGCGCCTGGCCGATGGATCCGTCGATCGCGATTAAGTCCTATTTCATGCCGCAGGGCGTCTCCGCCGATTTGATCGCGACGAAATACGGTTTCTCGCGCGACGACGTCGACGAATACGCGGTGACGAGCCAGCAGCGCGCGGCGCTGGCCTGGGAGGAGAAGCGCTTTGCGCGCTCGGTCATCACCGTTTCGGACGTCAACGGCCTGCCGCTGCTCGATCACGACGAGCACATGCGGCCCTCGACCAACATGCAATCGCTCGCGAGCCTCAAGCCTTCCTTCGTGCAGATGGGCGAACTCGGCGGCTTCGACGCGGTGGGAATCCAGGCGCATCCCGAAGTCGAGCGCATCGATCACGTTCATCACGCCGGAAATTCCTCCGGCATCGTCGACGGCGCGGCCGCCGTGCTGATCGGCTCGAAGGAGGGCGGCAGGGCGCTCGGCCGCAAGCCGCGCGCCAAGATCCGCCAGTTCGCTTCGATCGGCTCCGATCTCGCGCTGATGCTCACGGGCCCCATCGACGTCACCGAGCGCGTGCTAGAAAAATCCGGCATGAAGATTTCCGACATCGATCTTTTCGAGATCAACGAGGCCTTCGCCGCGGTGGTGCTGCGTTTCATGCAGCACTTCAGGCTCGACAAGGAGAAGGTCAACGTGAACGGCGGCGCCATTGCGATGGGCCACCCGCTCGGTGCGACCGGCGCGATGATTCTCGGCACGGTGCTGGACGAACTCGAGCGCACCGGCAAGGAAACGGCGCTCGTCACGCTTTGCATCGGCGCAGGCATGGGCACGGCGACCATCATCGAGCGGGTGTGAGGGACATCATGAACAATTTCAAACTCGACACCGACGCCGACGGCATCGCGCTCGTGACCTGGGACATGCCGGGCAAGTCGATGAATGTGATCGACCAGGGCGTGATCGAGGAACTCGAACAGATCGTGGAGAAGGTTGCGAGCGACAGCGCGGTCAGGGGCGCGGTCGTCACCTCCGGCAAGGAGACGTTCTCCGGCGGCGCCGACCTCTCGATGCTGCAAAGTCTCGGTAA
>Ga0153956_1003203_pt1 | contig 10809 bp, 5 predicted proteins | sample TSFL040MetaG_FD_104704 | JGI IMG/M metagenome (GOLD analysis project Ga0153956, IMG submission 104704) | Attine ant fungus gardens microbial communities from Florida, USA - TSFL040 MetaG | ecosystem: Host-associated > Fungi > Mycelium > Unclassified | place: USA: Florida, Wekiwa Springs...
CTGCTTTATTCAAAATATCACGGCATATTAATGGTGGGCTTAACGCTCATATCTAACCGGCAATTGCTTCGCAGACGCTCATTTTATATTATCTCAATAATAGCAGTACTCATTTATGCGCCGCATATTTATTGGGAGGTACAGCATGATTATCCAACGCTCAGGTTCCAGTTTATGGGGCGTTCGGGCAGTTGGGGATTGCAGCACACCTTGAGTTATGTGGGCGAGCAGGCCGCAGTTACCGGTCCGGTGATTTTATTATTATTTAGTATTTTATATAAACCAAAAAACAAGTTTCAAAAAAGCTTAAAATATAATGTAATAGGGGTTTTTGTTTTCTTTCTTATTTCATCGCTAAAAGCCATGGTAAATGTGCACTGGACAGCCATTGCCTGGCCGCCTATGCTTTGCCTGGCTTACATGTATATCGAAAAATTAAGGTACACCAAACTCATTTACAGCTTGCTCATGATCAACCTGCTAGCGGTTGTTGTACTAAGATTGAATTTGAGTTTTGATTGGTTCAGGATATCCAACTTTAACGACAAAAATCCGCGACAGCTAGCCACTATACTAACTGAAAATGCAGGCGGCCATGCGCTGGTTTTTGATAATACTTATAATGAGCCGTCGTACTACACGTTTTATACCGGCCGCGAATGTTTTGCTGTTAACGACATCTGGTACAAAAAAACGCAGTACAATTACCTGCCTGCGCTTGAGCAAAAGTTTCAGGAAAAGTCTGTAGCTTATGTTTCAGACGGCAAAGTAGACAGTACCAGCCGCCAGATAATCATCCCCAACGGAAAAAAATATTACCTGACTTTTATTGATCATTTTACCTCATTTACCGGCGTAAATGTGCGCGTGCTTAACGCAATAAGCAATTTCAAAGCCAACCAGGAAACCAGGCTGCAGGTATCTGTTGATGCACGGGCGCAGGACGTTGAGCGTTTAAAATTGGCCGAAGCTTTTTTGATACTGACATTTACCAATAACCTTACGCAGCAACCCATTTATTTTAAATATCCACTACCTGCTCATTTTGATAATCATAAGCCTTTTGAGCTCACTTTTAAGGCCCCGGCAGTAAGCGCTGATTATCGTTATCAGTTCTCGGTAGTAGCTAAGCAGCACGCAGGCATTGGGTTTAACAGCAATATCTATAAGGCTACGATCAACTAAACATTACATAACGCAGACCAGAATATTTTTGTTATGAGTTAACTTTGTTAATAAAAGCTACGTTTATTTAATAAGCTACAAATTTTAAAAAATGCTAAACACCATACCTGAAGCTATTGAAGCTATACAAGCCGGTAAAATAATTATTGTGGTTGATGATGAGGAAAGAGAGAATGAGGGCGATTTTTTAATTGCTGCACGATATGCTACGCCTGAGGCTGTAAACTTTATGGCGCGCCACGGCCGGGGTTTGGTTTGCGCACCCATTACGCAGCAACGCGCTGCCGAGCTTGAGCTGGAGCCTATGGTGAGCCATAATACCACATCGCACGAAACTAATTTTACGGTTTCTGTAGATTTACTGGAAGGATGTACCACCGGTATCTCGGCTACAGACCGTTCAAAAACAATATTGTCGCTTATTGACCCGGCTACCAGGCCTGAACACCTGGGGCGCCCCGGTCATATTTTCCCGTTAATTGCAAAGAACGGCGGTGTACTGCGCAGAGCCGGACACACTGAGGCTACTGTAGATCTGGCCGTTTTAGCCGGATTGGAACCCGCCGGCGTGATCTGCGAGATTATGACCGAGGACGGTGACATGGCCCGTTTGCCTGAACTGCTGCAAATAGCAAAAGAGTTTGACCTAAAGATAGTTTCTATTAAGGACCTGATTGAATACCGCCTGGATACAGAAACACTTATCAGGAAAGAAGTATCAGTAAAGCTGCCAACCGAATGGGGCGATTTTGAAATGACTGCCTACACTCAGCTTAATACCGGCGAAAACCACATTGCCCTGGTAAAAGGCACCTGGGAGCCGGGGGAGCCTGTTTTGGTACGTGTGCACAGCTCATGCGTTACCGGCGATATTTTTGGCTCATGCCGTTGCGACTGCGGGCCGCAGCTGCACAAGGCAATGGAGATGATTGATAAAGCGGGCAAAGGCGTTATTGTTTATATGAACCAGGAAGGCCGTGGCATTGGCCTGGTTAATAAGCTAAAAGCTTATAACCTGCAGGAAGCCGGCTTTGATACTGTTGAGGCTAATTTGAAATTGGGCTTCCCGATGGATCAGCGCGATTACGGTATTGGTGCCCAGATACTGCGCGACCTGGGCGTTACCAAAATGCGTTTAATGAGCAACAACCCTAAAAAACGCGCGGGCCTGATAGGCTACGGGCTTGAGGTGGTTGAGAACATTCCGATTGAGATTGCTGCTAATCCGCATAACGAGGCTTACCTCAAAACCAAGCGAGACAAGATGGATCATACCATCATGCGTAATCATTGATCTTCTTCCTCTTTTTTAGCGGGTTGCACGGTTGTTGCCGGCGGCGGGTTTGCGCCGTTTGATATCGGTGTGTTTGTCGGCGCAGCCATCGGGGCTATTTGCCTGTCGGCTATGGAGCGGCGGCGGGTAAATATGTATTTGAAAAACTCACCAAAGGTGTCAAAATCGTGCTGATAAACTAAACCTAACCCGTTTACATACTGCACCGAATTTAAGTCGATAATACCCAGTGTACTATTTAGAACGCGATATGAATACCTGCCGCTTAATGAACCGTCTTTCCTGATCAGGTAGGATGCCTGGAAGTCTTTGGTTAAGTTACTGAAGTTGGAGTTAAACAGCGTGTTGTTGAATGACACCGCGTCTGACGTGCCATTGGTATTAAACAAGCTTCCGTCCAGAATTATCCGTTCATGCGCCAGTTTCAGCGACGCGCTTACATCGTTAAACGAGCGTATGTTTAAATCAAAGTTTTTAATAACGTTTGATTGCGCGATGATGTTAGTAAGCTTGTTAAAGGCAAACTCCAAAGCCGCGCTTTTGGCTGTACTTACCACTTGGTTGGTAATGTTGTTAGTGCCCGCGCCCGACGCAAAGTTACGGGTCACGATAACGCTCAACGCCTGGCGATTACGATTATTATTATCGGCCAGATAAGTTGCCAGCTCATCTTTAATAGATGGGTCTGTCGGGAAATTAAAGTCAAAACTAATATCCGGCTGTATCAATGAGTGGGTAAGTAACAACTCGGCCTGTACCAGCTCAGGGTTGGCGCCTTTAGGGCTGGGGTAACCTGCCGCATCATACAGCGGTTTAACCTCGGTACGTACCTCGTAAATAGCGCTCAGATTAATCTCGGCATTGTTAGGGTTACCCGTCCAGCGGATGGTACCACCGGGGTTTACCGTAAAGTTTTTACTGATAAAGTTTTTGGCTGTAAAGTCAAACTTACCCGATGTAATGGTAAACTCGCCAAACATATCAAAGTCGCCCAGGCTGTTAATGCGCAGGCTCAGGTTTCTTGACTGTCCGCTGCCTTGAAGCACACCGTAGTCGGTAGTGATTTTTACTACCGTTTTCTCATCAATATTCAGGTTAAAGTTCAGCGTTACGCCATTAAATGATTTTGCTTTATCCACTTTGGCGGCCGCAGTGTCTTTATGGCTCACAAAGTTTATAAAGTCGTAATCGCTGGCGGTGGTTGAGGTGTTTAGCGGGATATTGAACACCGTACCGGCCTGCGTGGTAGCGTTAATATTGATGTTCATGTTATCTATCGGCCCTGAAAAATTGAAATCACCGGTGGCATAGGCCGTGCCAAAATACAGGTGATTGTCTTTAAAGTCGGTGTTTAGCGCCAGCAAGTTTTTGGCGTTCAAAGAAACATCAAGGGTGGGGTCTGATAAATTATTCAGATCAACCTTGCCGTTGGCTATACCTATGCCGCCCTTGCCGTCTTTCAGTATCATATTGTTAATATTAACAACACTGTTTTTAACCTCGAGCTTACTACTCACGGTATAGGGTGTTTTTAAGTAGTTTACTGTAAGGCCGGTATTATCCAGGGCGATGTCGCCGTTTAATTCGGGCTTTGCCAATGAGCCCGTGAGCTTAAGGTCAGTAGATACCGTGCCTTTTAAGTTGGATACCAGGTCTTTAATAAACGGCTCAAAGATGATAGCCTCGGTTTGGTTCATCTTTACGTCGAAATCAAGCCGGTCGTCAACGCCTTTACCTAAAAAATACGAACCATCGATATTCAGGGTTTCAAGCCCCCGGTTAAGGATATTGACTTTTACATTGGCCCGGCGGCGCTCGTTATCCAGCTCTGATACCAGTTTGATATTGCCCACCGAGGTGTTGTTCATCTTAAAAGAGTCAATAGCCAGTTGCGCATCCACCCCCGGCGATTTGAGTATTGAGGTTAAGGTCACATCCCCATTCATACTTCCGTTCAGTTGAATATCGGCGGCTTTAGTTAACTCATTCAGCGTTGACATTCTGAACTTGCTAAAGGATACTTTTAACTGGTCGGCAGCATTGTCAGAAATAAAACCATCAATACTGGCTACCTGCTCGCCGTTTGAAAGTTCGAAGCCTGATATCTGCGTTTTGCCATCCAGTAACCTGATGCGTACCTGTTCCTGCAATCGCCACTTTTGGTGTTCAATGATAACGTCCGACGGCAAGAGTTTCAGTTTAGCGGTAGTATCGCGGCCAAACTCCACCAAACCGTAAAGGTCCAGTTGGTTGGTTGCGTCCTTGTCGGCCAGCTTAACGTTAAATTTCAAGCTGTCGTTATTAATGAAGTTGGTTATGTCGATGTTTTTGATCAGCAGGTCCTTGCTCAGGTCAATTTGCCGTAAAGACATACTCAGTGTCAGGTTATCATCGCTGGTACTTTCGTCCAAAATAAAATCGTGAAACAGAATTTTCTTGTAATCAATAGTTTTAATATAACCATTGATAGTCGCCGTTTTTTCGGCCGAATTAAACTTGCCGATAAATGTGCCCTGCTCCGGAATTTTCAGATCAGGCAGGAAGATAGCCGTGAGCGGATCGAGGTTTTTGATCTTTACATTCAGTTCAAAATTCTGCGGCTTTGGCGGCGTAATATCTGTTTGTAAAGATGGGATATATTTTTTGGCGATGGTTTTGAAATATGACGGCAAAGTAGCCAGATCGTAACTGCCCCGAAGTGTACCGTCAAGTGCATCAGAGCGTAGTGCAATTGCTCTCGAGTCGCCCCGGCCGGTGGCAGAAAAGTATACCGAATCCAGCAAATAATTATTTCGCGGATCAATAATGCGTATCGGCGACAGCAACACTTTGCCCTCAAAATTTTTAAGGTTATTACCCGAGAAAGTTGTGTTTAACTGCGTGCTGATAGTGATGGTATCGCGCATCAGCCCAAGTTTATTCAGATTGGCATCATGCAAATTTGCCGCAAATGAGTAGACGGGTAAAGATGGGTTTAAATCCACAAGGCCATTGCCGTCAAACTTAATGTTTTTGTCGTTGATGCTCAATTTAGCGTTGATCTTTTTGCCGGCGTAATTGCCGTTCACCGCTATGTTTTTATAGTTATACCCTTTCAGGTCAAAGTAAGCTATGTTAGCGCTGATATTGGCGTTCAGGTTCTTTAATTCGTCGCCGCTGCCGTTAATATTAGCCTTGAATGTTGTGCGGCCAAAAGTGGTGTCGCTAAGCAGCCCGCCCAGGTTAAAATTATATGCATCTAATGTACCACCGTAGGTTGGGATACCCTTAGCGTTGGTTTTAAGCTTTATATTTGGGTCAAACCGGCCCAGTTGCGTTTTAAAAATACCTGCCACGGCAAAGTCGCTTTGCAAACCTTTAAATGTGCCGGTAAAGTTTACATTGCCAAACTTGCTGATCAGCTCAGGTGTTGCTGCCTTGGGCTTGCCGGTAAAATGGGCGTACAGGTAGTCCAGATCTTTTTTGTTAGTGGCGATCTGGTCAAATTTCAGGTCAAGATAGGTATGATCCCAATTGGGTAAACCCTTTAAACTAAAGTTGCCGCGAACAAAAGTGGCCTGCCCTGCCGTTATAGTTAGTGCTGTAGCTTTCAGGTTATTTACCAAGCCTTGTATGCGCCCGTTCACGCCCAGTTCAAAATTTATTTTTTCCAGCCCGCTGGTAAAGTAGGCAATATCTGTCGATGAAACATGCGACTCGCTAAAATGCCCGTCCATGTTAACCCGGCTGGTAAACTCGCTAAAATCATCAAACGATTTAAAACGCATATCAAGGTAATTGCGCAATAACGAGTGCGGGGTTTGTATGAACAGGTGTTTAGCTAGTATGCGGTTGCTGTCAACGGTGGTTACGGCCGAGAAATTTTTCAGATAAAAGCCGCCCTTTTCTTTCAGGGTTAAATGTTCGACCTTGCCCGCAAACAGGTGATTTTTTAAATCCATGTTTGTTACCGCAATACTCAGATTGTAAACATCCAGATCATCAAAGTTTATCCCCTTAACCACCTCATGCTTTCTTAAATCTTTATACCTGAAATGGAAATTGTTTATCACCGATTTCTCAAAAATCATGGTCCACGGTTTGCCTGGAGCAGTTTTGGTGGTGTCTTTTGATTTCAGGCTATCCAATATAAATTGCAGATTACTAACCCCGTTTTTATCAGTGATCAGGTTTGCCAGGCCATTGTCAAGCTGTATCAGTTTAAAATCAAGCTTGCGTTGTTTGATGCTGCTAAAAAGCGAAAAGCCATTAAGCTCGATAGTAAGTTTGGGCGTACTCACCAGTGTATCGCGTGTTTTGTCAAGGGCATAGAGGCCCTCAAGCACTACCGAACTGAAAGGTTTTATATAAAGGCTCTTTATACTAACCTCAGTGCCCAGCTTTTTTGACAGGTAGGTGGTGGCCTTTTTAGCCGCCCAGGTTTGTACAGGTTTATATTGAAATAGCAGAACCAGCACACTGGCCGTCAGCAACAGGAACAATACAATGCCAAGCGCTATTTTTAGTACTTTTTTAATAACTTTGTCGTCTAATTCAGAATTCAAAAGTAAAAATTCAAAAACGCCTAAAGTGTTTTTATTCTTTTGAATTTTATTGTAAAAATTTAATTAAAAGTAGCAGCCATTTTTGGCTTCTAACTTTTGACTTTTAATTTTCAAGTGTGCCTGTAATTTTAGCCATCGAATCTTCATGTGATGATACTTCCGCATCGGTTTGTGTTGACGGAAAAGTACTGAGCAATGTTATTGCCAACCAATCTATCCACGAAGCTTACGGCGGCGTTGTCCCTGAGCTTGCCTCAAGGGTACATCAGCAAAACATTGTTCCGGCTGTGCAACAGGCCCTCGCGAGGGCAAAAGTAAGCAAAAATGCGGTTGATGCGGTAGCTTTTACACGTGGCCCCGGACTTTTAGGTTCTCTTTTGGTAGGCGTATCATTTGCCAAGGCTTTTGCGCTGGCTAAAAATATCCCGCTTATTGAGGTTAACCACATGCAGGCGCACGTTTTGGCCCATTTTATTGGCGATAATAAACCATCGTTTCCATTTTTATGCCTTACCGTATCGGGTGGCCACACACAGGTTGTTTTGGTAAAGGATTATTTCGATATGGAAGTGGTAGGCCAAACACTGGATGATGCGGCCGGCGAGGCCTTGGATAAAACCAGCAAAATACTGGGCCTGCCTTATCCCGGTGGGCCGCTTATTGACAAAAATGCACGCCAGGGAAACCGCGAAGCCTATAAATTCCCCGAGCCTCAGATACCGGGCTTTGACTTTAGCTTCAGCGGATTGAAGACGTCGATACTGTATTTTATTCGAGATAACGTAGCCAAAAACCCGAACTTTATTGCCGAAAACATGAATGATATTTGCGCCTCGGTTGAGTATCGCATAGCAACTATCCTGCTCAATAAGCTCAAAAAAGCAGCTGAGTATTATGGTGTTAAAGATATTGCGCTGGCTGGCGGTGTTTCGGCAAATACCGGCTTGCGTTTGGGTACAAAGGCTATGTGCGACGATATGGGCTGGAACTGCTTCATTCCTGAAATGCAGTATTGTACAGATAACGCCGGCATGATTGCCATAGCCGGTTATCATAAATATTTAAAAGGCGAATTTACATCGCAAGGTGTAGCGCCGCTGGCCAGGATGCCGATATGAGCCTCCTAACCCGCCTAAAAAGGGAATAATAGAAATAGTATGAAATTTTTTAATATAATATCATTTACCATTTACTCCCCCTTTAGGGGGCTGGGGGGCTTACAATGCTAGGCCCTAATTTAATTTTCTGGGTGCTGTTTGTGGCGCCGCTGGTAGCGTTTTTGATCTGGACAATGCGACAAGATAAACGTAAGGGAACTATCGGATTGATTGTGCTAGCGGTGATCGTTATCGGTGCGGTGGCTTATACTATCGTAAAGAATGATGGTAAACAGGATCCGAATGTTGTTCAACAGCCAGCGAATTGAACGTATACCCCTCATTGCTCCAATATTCAAGCGCGCGTGGCAGGGCATACTCTAAACGGTCAAATGCCTTCAGGCTGTCATGAAACAAGACAATGTCGCCATCTTCAGTATTTTTAGTGACGTTTTTCAGGCAGTCCTCGGGTTTAATCCCGGTATCAAAATCGGCACTCAACACATTCCACATCATGATCTTTAAATCGGGCTTGGCTTTTTTTAATAAAGCAATCTGCGAGCGGCTTATTCGCCCGTGCGGCGGCCTGAAAAGGTTGCTGCCTATCAATTCGTCGGCCAGTAAAAAGTTGTCCAGGTAGGTCCAGTCGTCGGTATCCCAACCTTTTAAATGATTATACGTATGATTACCTATAGCGTGGCCATCGGCTTTCACCTGTTCAAAAATATCAGGGTGTTTGCGTGCATTGTCGCCAATGCAAAAAAAAGTAGCTTTAGCGTTGTATTGCTTTAAAATATTTAGTACGAAGGGTGTAACAATCGGTATAGGTCCATCGTCAAACGTCAAATAAATGCAGCGGTCAGCACGGCCTGTATCCCATGTAAGCAGGGGATAAAGCTTTTTAAGGAGCCAGGGTGTTTTTACCAGGTACATTAATTTTAATAATTGATGATTGATTTTAAGGGAGATCGTTAATCAGGAATACCAAATCTAACATCTACCATTTACATCTCAAAACTATTGCACTGATAAAGTTTATGATATATAATAATTTCGGACGAATAAGTCTTTTTACTGCTTTGATCCTTACGTTGATGTCGTTGCAGCTTAGCGCCCAGGAAAAGATAACTTTACAGGGAGCGGTAAACCGCACACTAACCAATAATTTAACTATAAAACAGTCGCAGGTTAATGAAGCCTTAGGCGAAGCCGACCTGCAGCAGGCCAAATATAACCAACTTCCCAGCTTTGATGCCAGCACCCAGGGCGGCTACAACTGGGGCCGCAGCCAGGTAAGCGGTGCGTTTGCTTATTCATCATCGGCATTAAACATAAATGGAAACGCACAGTTGCAAATGACGCTGTTTCAAGGCGGCCAGTTACGTAATCAAATTATACAGAACAAATTATTGCTTGATGTTAACAAAGGCCAGACAGCAAAAATTAAAAATGATCTGACATTAAATGTGGTGACCACCTATCTGCAGGTTTTAACTAACCAGGACCTGGTGGACGCTGCCAAACAGCAGATTGACCTGGCTAACCAAACTTTACAACGCTCAGATATTCAGTTTAAGGTAGGTAACCAAACGCTGGCAGATCTGTCGCAGGCTAAAGCGCAGGTATCAACGGCTACCCTTAACTTAACTACTGCCCAAAATCAACTGGACTTGTCTATCCTAGTATTAAAGCAATACATGGAGATGGATCCATCCACTCAAATTAGTATTGAGCGCCCTGACATCAGTAAACTAACGGATATAAAGACCATGTACAATGCCAATGATGTAGTTCAAAACGCTTTAACCGTAAACCCTGATGTGCGTTTGGCCGAGTTGCAGCAAAAAACTTATCAGCAGGCCATAAGCATAGCCAAAGGCTATTATTATCCAACTGTTTCTTTATACAGTGGTTTAGCCTCAACCTACTCAAACCGGTTGGACACCAAGGTAATTGGCTATAATACCATATCGCAGCAAATAGGCATTACGCAGGTTACTAATGAACAGGTAGTGGCCGCCTATCAGCAGCCTATTGTTGGCCCTTATTCGGCGTTTGAGCAAATTAGGGATAACTTTAACCAAAGCTTGGGGCTGAGTATCCAGATACCAATATTTAACCGTTTTAGCAGCCGCACTGCTGTAAAAAAGGCGCGGCTCAATTTGCAATATGCAGAATTAAGTACTCAGATAGCTAAAAATAATCTGAGCAAAACTATTATACAGGCCGTGCTTGATTTGCAGGCAGCCGATAAACAGTACCAATCGGCACAACAAACTTTTGAGGCTAATAAAGATGCATTAAACGTTACCAAGCAGCGTTATGACGTAGGTTTGGTTAACTCGTTGGATTATAATACCGCTATAACCAATTTCAATAAATCGCAAAACGATATGATCCAGGCCCGGTATACCGTCATCTTCAGAAGCAAGATCATTGACTATTACCTGGGCAACACTATTACACTTTAATATATAATCACTCTATCCGCTATGGGAAAGACTACTAAATATACATTGATTGCAATTGTCGCTTTAATTGCGCTGATGATTGTCGGCAAGTCGACAGGCATTATAGGTAAATCAAACCATATACAGGTTGCTACAGAGAAGGCCGCCAACCGGGATATCAGCGAAACCGTATCGGCAAGTGGAAAGATCAAACCGCATGTCGAGGTAAAGATCAGTCC
>Ga0153956_1003204_pt1 | contig 10806 bp, 10 predicted proteins | sample TSFL040MetaG_FD_104704 | JGI IMG/M metagenome (GOLD analysis project Ga0153956, IMG submission 104704) | Attine ant fungus gardens microbial communities from Florida, USA - TSFL040 MetaG | ecosystem: Host-associated > Fungi > Mycelium > Unclassified | place: USA: Florida, Wekiwa Springs...
GACGGCATTGGGATCGATCAGGCTGCCCGTCCACTTGCCGGCCGGATCGAGCGGGGCCCAGGGCTGCCCGGCACCGAGGTCGGAGAGCGCGGTGGCATTCTTAGCCTGACGGATGGTGGCGTGGCTGGCCGGGCCCTGCTGGTATCCGTCGGTAAGCAGGAGCACGACGTCGGCTTCCGCCTCCGGGAAGACTTGCTCGTCGAAGAGGACGAGTTGAACATCGCGGAAGTTTTCGAACAGGAACCGACGCACCGGAGCTGCATAGTTGACCGACAGCAGTTCGGCAGGGAGCACGAGCCCGAGACGGCCGCCCTCCTTGAGGAACAGCGCGGAATGGATGGTGAAGGCCGCCCAGCTCGAGGCGAGTCCTGTGAGTGCGACACCCGCTCTCAGTGCCGCCTGCCGAGAGCGAGTACGCGACTCGCCTGAGAAGTCCTGATAGCGGATGTACGGCGGGTTCCCGATAACGGCGTCGTAGCCGGGCTCGGGCTCCACGAGGAAGAAGTCACTTACGCGAATCCGAGGTTCGCCGCCGGCGTGCCGGACTCGGCGGCGGCCGATGCTCGCGCTGTGGGCATGGATCTCAACGCCCTCGACGACTGGTGCGGTGTTGCCGCTCGCGTCGAACTCACGGAGTCGATCGACAGCAGCGACCAGGAACGCTGCATCGCCCGCGGAAGGTTCCAATACGCGATCACTGGCCGTACGGATGCCCCAGGCTGCGATGAACGTCGTGATCTCGTCGGGGGTGAAGAACGCGCCACGTGCCTTGCGCAGCGCAGGTGTGTCCTGCGGATGGAGAGATTGCACGATCGTCACGTTCATATCCTCCCGGCTCAGTGCCCGACTACAGATCTGACAGGCCGTAGACGCCCCGCAACATGACCTGGTACTGCCTGCGACATTGCCCGAGACCACCGACACTGCCGTTGTTCGCGTCGAGTGGGCGAGGTCGCGACGCTGCCAGAACTTGTCCACATGTTCGCTTTCCGGGTAGTTGTCCGCAGAGCACACCTCATCCGTTTCGCAACCCGGAAGGCATGAGGAAGAGTGCGTGAATGGGATTCCACTACGTCGCGTATCCGGTCGTCCCGAGCGAGATCGCGCAAGCCTTCGCTGCGCCGATGCAGTTCGCGCGAGAAGCGCAGACGCAAGCATCAGACAGGCTCGAACTCGGCAGGTGCTGGCGCTGCCTCCACTCCCTGCTCGGGGGCAATTCCCCTCGGGAACGGCCAAGCGCCGATCTCGTCAGGACCCCCATGACTCACGCTGGAATCGCTCAACGGTCATATGCGCGTGTCCTGGAGCCGCTTGAAGTCGCCACCGCCGACGACCTTGAGCGATTGCTCCGAGAACAGGACGGGCAAGACCTGGACGGATGCCTGTTCGCTTTTCCAGTCGACGCGGCTCGCCCGCATCTGGAGAGGGCACTGGCCTTCACGCGACGGCATGCAGATGCCGCTCAGGGGCTCGTCTATCGGGTCGGAACCGTCCCTTCAGGATCGGCGCATGAGTGAATCTTTCCCTTCGGTCCACCTGCCCGGCATCCGTCTCAGCGCTGATGCACTGCGCCGCGGCACACGTATCCGTGCTCGTGTCCGCTGGACCGATCCTTCGTCGCATGTCCGCCGGACTCGCTCGATCACCGACCTCATGCGGGCGGGCCGCTGACCCGGGTGCTCGATGAAGCGGTGCGCGATGAACTCATCGGGCGCAATCCTGCTCGGGATCGCGCAGACCGTCGCTACCGATCGACCGCTGCTGAGTCACGACACGTCTCGCTTCCAAGTCTTAAAGCAGTGCTCCGCGTCACCGAAGCCTGCGGCGAGGTCCATCAGAGCTATCCTGACCGCGTCATGCTCTGCGCCTCCCTCGCCGTGCGCGGTGCCGAGGTGGGCGGGCTCAACGTCGGTGACGTCGATTGGGGCAGTGGAACGGTGCTGATTGAGCGGCAGAGCTACCGCGTCGGGTACCGATCGTGCAGTTGCTCGAGCCGACGCTTCGCCGGCTGACTGCGCAACGGCCCGCAACAGCCCCGTTGCTCCGGGGGCCGCGCGGCGGCGTCATCACGACGGCCTCGTTGCGCGATGCGACGCACTGGGACTCACTCGTCGGAGGGATGGGGTTGCACAGGTTACACCGGCACGACACCTCCGGCACGTCGGCGCAACGTGGGTTCGCGAACTCCGACGTTCCCTTGCACGTCGTCGTCGACATCCTCGGGCACGCCTCGATCGGGACGCCCCGGACCTACCTGCACACTGACAGCACGGCGCTCGTGCAGGCCGCGTTGAACTTCAAATTGGTACCTCGGCCGCGCCCTCATCGAGGCCTGCGAACGAGCAAAGCCCTTTGGCTATGCGCGGTCAAGGGGCTTAGGGGCCCGGAATGGGTCCAAAACGACCCGCTCGGTCGAACGAAGCGGAAGCAAAAACCGATTCTGACCAGGACTTTTCGTCGGGCTGACAGGATTTGAACCTGCGACCCCCTGACCCCCAGTCAGGTGCGCTACCAAGCTGCGCCACAGCCCGTGGCATGTGCCGGAGACCCGGCACGATCGCCCAGCCTACCGTGTCCCGGGGGCGAGCTCCGCACCGGTGTAGAGCCAGACGCCGGCGACGCGGTCGAAGCGGCTGCGCTCCTCGAGGAGGCCCGCGGCGCCCGAGGCGTCCCGGTAGGCCGCCCGGAACTCGACGATGCCCGTCGTGTCGTCCGTGCCGCCGCGGACGGTGTCCACGATCTGCAGGCGCCGCCAGACCGTGCCGTCGTCGAGGTCGACGCGGTCGGGGCGGGTCAGGGGATGCCAGGTCCGCAGCAGGTACGCCCCCAGCCCGCGGGCGAAGGCGCTGTATCGCGACCGCATGAGGGCCTCGGCGGTCGGCGCCGGCTCCCCGAGGTGGAACGGCTCGCAGCAGGACGCGTAGGCACGGCCCGAGCCGCACGGGCAGGGCTCGCCGCTCACGCGACGCGACGCACGAGGAGCACGGAATCGCGGATCGTCGCGACGGCGCCGTCCGGGCCGCTCACCACCCGGGGGCGCAGCTGTGCGACCTCGGTCTCCCACGCCGACGGGTCGAGCGTCAGCCCCGCGAGCTCGGTGTCGGGCGTGATCCCGAGCTCGCCGGCGTGCGGCGACCACGGCGGCATCTCGGCGTGCGCGACGACGAGCAGCCGCCCGCCGGGGGCGATCGCGGCGGCCGCACGGCGCAGGATGCCCTCGCGATCGAGCTGCCGGTTCGACTGCAGGAACGACGCTGTGACGAGGCGCGTCCCGGCCGGCACGGTCCAGGTCTCCAGGTCAGCGGCGACCCAGCTGATCGCCGCGCCCACGCCCCGCTCGACGGCGACGGCACGACCCCGCTCGACGGCGGTCGGCGAGATGTCGACGGCGGTGACGCGCCATCCCGCCTCGGCGAGGCGGATCGCGTCGCCGCCCTCGCCGCAGCCGAGGTCCACGGCATCCGTCGCATCGCCGAGGAGCGGCATGACCGCCTCGAGCGCCGCGTTCGCATTGCCCGACCAGCGCGGGACCGCGTACTGCTGCTCCCAGTACTCGGCGACGCTCAGGCCGTCGTCGACCCCGGACCCCGGCGCGTGGGGGTGCGGGTGCTCGTGCGGGTGCTCAGCCACGGCCGAGCTCCGCGACCGCCTCCGCGGTGGAGACCACCTCGGCCTGGCGAGGGAAGACCTTCTCGGTCAGCACGCGGTGCACCTCGGCGTCGAGGTCGCTGCACGCGTCGGCGACGACGACCAGCCGGTAGTCCTTGTCGGCCGCGTCGCGCACGGTCGAGAGCACGACGCCGCTCGTCGAGATGCCGGCGAGCACGAGGGTGTCGATACCGCGATCGCGCAGGCTGTCGTGGAGGTCGGTCGTGGAGAAGGCGCCGATCCGGATCTTGCGGAACACCGGCTCCCCCGCCGCGACGCCGAGCCGCGGGTCGACCTCCGTCGTGCCGGGAACGGCGCCCGCCATCCGCTCGGCCACGCCCGCGAAGGTGGCGTTCGTCGGCGGAACCGCGGCCGCCTCCTCGGGGGTGAACGCGACGTGCACGTAGCCGACGAGCGCACCCGCCGCCCGTGCGGCGTCGCGCAGCGCGAGCGCGTTCGGCAGCACCGCGTCGGCCGGGTACCGGGCCAGGATGCTCGGCTGCAGGTCCAGGAGCAGCAGCGCCGTGCGCTCCGGGTCGAGCGGGGTCACGGGGCGACCGCGCGGAACACGTGCGTGAGGTACGGGAGCAGCAGCCGTCCGTCGGCGCCGGCCTCCCGCTCCCCCAGGGCGCGGACCGCGTCGAGGGTCGCGGCGCGATCCTCCGGGGAGGCCGCGATGGTCGCGCTGCGGGAGCTCACGAGGTCGACGAGCCCGTCGACGGTCAGCGGGCTCGCCCAGGGGAAGGTCGCGGTCTCCACCTCGCCGAACGGCGCCGCGAGCTCGGGGATGCCGCGCTCGACGAACTGCTCGGCGTTGCTCGGGTCGATGAGCGTCGCGAGCTCCGCCGCCCAGCCGGCGCGGGTGTCGCGGATGTTCCAGATCAGTCCCAGCACGCCGCCCGGGCGCAGCACGCGAGCGGCCTCCGCCGCCGCCGCGACCGGCTCCACCCAGTGCCATGCCTGGCCGAACACCACCGCGTCGACGCAGGCGGCGGGCAGCGGCAGCCGCTCGGCGCCGCCGACCTCGGTGCGGATGCCCGGATGCTCCGCGCGGAGCTTGCCCAGCATCCCCGCGTCAGGGTCGATCGCGACCACGTGGCGTCCGCTCGCGGCGACGACCGCGGCGAGCTTGCCGGTGCCGGCGCCGACGTCGGCGACCTCGCGTGCCGCATCCGGCAGCATCCAGGCGACGGCCTCGGCCGGGTAGGAGGGACGGCCGCGCGCGTACGCGTCGGCGGCCAGATGGAACGAGGTGGCGCGGGATTCCGACATCGCCCGCCAGCCTACGTCGGTCATGGGGCCTCTCCTCCACAGGTTCGGCGACGCCGACTTCTTGTACTATCGAATATGTGTTCGATTCGAGAGAATCGATGCATGACCACCCCCGCCCTCCTGGATGCGCTGCGCACCGCGCTCGCCCGGGCCGAGGGCGCGCCCGCCACCGGGTAGGCCGAGGCGTCGGATCCGGAGCTGGACGAGCTCGTCCGCATCGCGGCGGCGCTGCGGCAGACCGCGGAACGGCACGCGGCACTGGGAGCCGGTGAGATCGTGCGTCGCTCGGGTCCCGATCGCGGGGCGGCCGGGTTCGCCCGACGCGCCGGGCATCGCACGACCGAGGAGTTCCTCCGCGCCCGGACCGGCCTCTGGGGTCGCGATGCGGCGACCACGGCCCGGGTCGGGGCCTTGGCCGTCGCCGGGGGCGTCATCGGCGACGCGCTGCGCGACGGAGAGGTGAGCGTCGCGTCCGCGGATGCGATCAGCACCGGCCTCGGCGCCCCGAGCGATGCGATTCCCGCCGCGGTCCTGGACCAGGCCGCCCGGCGTCTGTGCGAGGAGGCGGCGACCCTCGACCCGGATCGCCTGCACCGCCGTGCGCGCGAGGTCCGCGACGAGCTGGACGAGACGGGCGTCGCCGACCGGGAGCAGGCCCGACGGACGGCGCGATCGCTGCGGCTCGTGCGGCAGCCGGACGGGATGACGCGGATCGTATGGCTGCTCGATCCCGAGTCGGCCGCGATCGTCACCGTCGTCTACGACCGGGCCACCTCCCCGCGCCGCGGCGGGCCGCGATTCGTCGACCCCGCCGCCCGGGCGGTCGCCTCACGGATCGCGGAGGACGACCGGACGACCGAACAGCTCGCATCCGACGCGTTCACGGAGCTGCTGCGGCAGTCCGCGACCGTCGATCGCGCGCAGCTGGTCGGCGGCGAGGAGCCCGCGGTCCGGGTGCTCGTCCCCGCCGCCGCCCTGCGAGCCGGCGCGGGTCACGGCGTGCTCGAGAGCGGGGAGGCGGTCGCCCTCTCCACGGTGCAGCGGCTCGCTTGCGCGGGAGGGATCCTCCCGGTCGTCCTCGACCGCGTCGGCCAGGTGGTCGACCTCGGGCGAGGGCGACGGCTCTACAACCGGGCCCAGCGCCGCGCCCTCGCCGCGCGGGACGGCGGATGCATGTGGCCCGGTTGCGAACGGCCGCCGTCCTGGACGGAGGCCCATCACATCCGGTCGTGGAGCGAGGGAGGCCGCACCGATCTGGTGAACGGGATCCTGCTGTGCCGCCATCATCACCTTCGCCTGCACGACGAACGCTGGCGCATCACCCGGCGGGTGGGGCGGTACTGGCTCGAGCCGCCACCCGGATCCGGACGTTCCGGCGCGCTGCTCGAGACGAAGTCCCGCGCGGTGCGGGAGATGCTGCGCACGGGATGAGCAGCCGATCGTGGATGCGATCCGGCGGCGGAGTCGAGCCGGCGGCGGGGTCGAGCCGGCGGCGGGGTCGAGCCGGCGGCGGGGTCCGTGATGGGCGACCCCGCGACAGGCGGCTACCGACGCCGCGTGAGCTCGAGATGGGTGACGCCGCTCGGCGTGGTGGTCGAGCGGATGTCGAAGCGCTCCTCGAGGCCCTCCTGCCCATCCCAGATCCGCACCCCGCGGCCGAGCACGATCGGCACCATCACGAGGTGCAGGGCGTCCACGAGGTCGGCGTCGAGGAACTCGCGGATCGTCGTCGGACCGCCGCCGAGGCGCACGTCGAGGTCGCCGGCCGCGGTCGTCGCCTCGGCGAGGACCTCGGCAGGCGCGGCATCGCGGAAGCGGAACGTCGTGTCGCCGAGCACCAGGTCGGGGCGCGGCCGATGGGTCAGCACGTAGACCGGGGTGTGGAAGGGCGTGTTCTCGCCCCACCAGCCCTCCCACGCGGCGTCGTCCTGCCATCCGGGCGGGCCGAACTTGCCGGCGCCCATGATCTCGGCGCCGAAGCCCTCGAACGCGCGGCGGGCGAACACGTCGTCCTCGGCGGCGCCCGGGGCCAGTTCCTGCTCCTCGGGGTCGTGCCCCGGCCAGGTCGGCGTCGCGAAGAACCAGCCGTGCAGTCGCTGGCCCGCATGCCCGAACGGGGATTCGAGGGACTGGCCCTCGCCGGTCCCGAAGCCGTCGAGGGAGACGGAGATGTTGGGGGCGCGCAGGCTCATCGCTTCCTCTTCTCACGAACACGCATGTTGACGATGATCGGCGTGCCCTCGAAGCCGTAGACCTCGCGGAGGCGCCGGGTGATGAAGCGGCGGTAGCCCGGATCGAGGAAGCCCGTCGTGAACAGCACGAACGTCGGCGGCCGGGTCGACGCCTGCGTGCCGAACAGGATGCGCGGCTGCCGCCCGCCGCGCACCGGGTGCGGGTGCTCCGCGACGAGCTCGGCGAGCAGGGCGTTGAACTTGCCGGTCGGGATGCGGGTGTCCCAGCTCTCCAGCGCGAGCTCCAGCGCCGGCACGAGCTTCTCCAGGTGCCGCCCGGTGCGGGCCGAGATGTTGACGCGCGGCGCCCACGCGACATGCGCCAGGTCCTGCTCGATCTCGCGCTCGAGGTAGCGACGACGGTCGTCGTCGAGCAGGTCCCACTTGTTGAACGCGAGCACGAGCGCGCGCCCCGACTCGAGCACGAGGTCGATGATGCGCACGTCCTGCTCGCTGATCGGCTCGGTCACGTCGAGCAGCACGACCGCGACCTCCGCCTTCTCCAGCGCCGCGCTCGTGCGCAGCGAAGCGTAGAAGTCGGCGCCCTGCTGCAGGTGCACGCGGCGCCGGATGCCGGCGGTGTCGACGAAGCGCCAGGTGCGGCCGCCGATGTCGACGAGCTGGTCGACCGGATCGCGCGTCGTGCCCGCGAGCTCGTTGACCACGACGCGCTCCTCGCCCGCCGCCTTGTTCAGCAGGGAGCTCTTGCCGACGTTGGGACGCCCGAGCAGCGCCACCCGCCGCGGACCGCCGACCTCCTCCTTGGCGTACGCCGACACCTCCGGCAGCACGGTCATGACGTGGTCGAGCAGGTCGGCGACGCCGCGGCCGTGCACGGCGCTCACCGGGTACGGCTCGCCGAGGCCCAGCCCCCACAGGACCGCGGCCTCGGGATCGCGGATCGCGTCGTCCGCCTTGTTGGCGACGAGGATGACGGGCTTCTTCGACGCGCGCAGCATCGGCACCACGCGCTCGTCCGTCGCGGTCGCGCCGACGTTGACGTCGACCACGAACAGCACGACGTCGGCGAGGTCGATGGCGACCTCCGACTGGGCGGCGACGCTCGCGTCGATGCCCTTGGCGTCCGGCTCCCAGCCGCCCGTGTCGACGACGGTGAAGCGGCGCCCCATCCACTCGGCCTGGTACGAGACGCGGTCGCGCGTGACGCCCGGGATGTCCTCGACGACCGCCTCGCGACGGCCGAGGATGCGGTTGACGAGCGCCGACTTGCCCACGTTGGGGCGGCCGACGATCGCGAGCACCGGCAGAGCGGGCAGGTAGTAGATGCCGCGCGTGCCCTCGGCGGACGCCTCGAGGATCTCGAGGTCCTCCTCGTCGAGGTCGTAGTCGGCGAGTCCGGCGCGCAGCGAGGCGGCGCGCTGCTCGGCGACCTCGTCGCCGATCGCGTCGAGGCGCTCGCCGAGCTCGGGGTCGGCCTCCCAGGCGTCCTCGGGAGCGGCGTCCTCAGGAGCGGCATCCCCGGAAGCGGCGTTCCCGAGGACGGCGTCCTCGAGCCGCGAGTCGTTGTCAGCGGCGCGTTCGTCCGCGGGGTCGATGGGGTCGCTCATGCGCCCGTCCTCTCGTGCACGAGGGCGACCACGGCGTCGACGGTGCGGTCGAAGTCGAGGTCGGTGGAGTCGATCGTGGTCACGCCCGGTGCGGCCGTCATGAAGTCGACGACCTGCGCGTCGCGGCGGTCGCGCTCGGTCAGCTGTGCCGCGGTCGCGGCCTCGGCGACGGGCAGGTCCTTGACGCGGCGTGCGATGCGCACCTCCTCCGACGCGGTCAGCAGGATGCGCACGGGTGCGTCCGGCGCGACGACGGTCGTGATGTCGCGCCCCTCGACCACGATGCCGGGCGCGCCGGTCGCGGCGATGAGGCGGCGGAAGGTGTCGTTGAGCGCCGTCCGCACGGCGGGGATGCGGGCGACGTCGCTCACGACGGCGGAGACCCGCGGCTCACGGATCGCGCGCGTCACGTCGGTGTCGCCGACGCGCACCACGGTCCCGTCCGGGCCGGGGACGGTCGTGTAGGGGAACCCGGCCAGCAGCGCCACGACCGCATCGGTGTCGGCGAGGTCGACGCCCCGCTCCAGGCCGAGCCAGGTCAGGGCGCGGTAGGCGGCGCCGGTGTCGAGGAAGGCGTAGCCGAGGCGCTCGGCCGCGGCGACCGAGACGCTCGACTTGCCGCTGCCGGCGGGACCGTCGACGGCGACGACGATCGGGCTCGTCCGGGCCGCCTCCATCAGGACCCCGCCCGGGGCTCGCTCAGCGACCAGCCGCGCGCCTCGAGCGCCGCCGCCAGCCGGTGGGCGGCCTCCGGCAGCACCGCGATCTCGGCGAAGCCGACCTGCGCGCCCGGCGAGTGCTCGAGGCGCAGATCCTCCATGTTGACGCCCTCCTCGCCGATCTCGGTGAGCAGCCGGCCGAGTTCGCCGGGCTCGTCGGGGATCGTCACGAGGAGGGTCGCATACCGACGGTCCTGGCCGTGCTTGCCCGGGATGCGCGTCACCCCCTCATTGCCGGCGACGAGCGCCTCCGCGATGGTGCGGGGGGCGCCGATCCGGTCGGGATGACGCAGCGCGTGGATGACGTGGTCCAGGTCGTCGCGGTAGGCGCTGAGGATCTCGGCGACCGCGCTCGCGTTCGCGCCGAGGATCTGCACCCAGAGCTCCGGGTTGCTGCCGGCGATGCGCGTGGTGTCGCGCAGCCCCTGCCCGGCGAGCCCGACCTCCGCCTCGGGCGCCTCGACGAGCCGCGCCGCGAGCAGCGACGACACGATCTGGGGCACGTGCGAGACGAGCGCGACGCCGTGGTCGTGCTGTTCGGCGCTCATCCGCACGGGACGCGCGCCGACGTCGAGCGCGAGGTCCTCGATCACGTGCAGCCGGGCCTCGACGACGCCGTCGTGCGGCGCGACGACCCACGGCCGCCCGAGGAACAGGTCGGCGCGCGCCGACACCGCTCCCCCGCGCTCGCGCCCCGCCATGGGATGCGAGCCGACATACCGCGAGAGGTCCGCACGGTCGTGCTCGAGCTCGGTGAGGATGCCCGACTTGACGCTCGCGACGTCGGTCACGAGCGCGTCGGGGTACGCCGCGAGCTCCCGCGCCACGACCTCCGCGACGGCCTCCGGCGGGACGGCCACGACGATGAGCACGGGCGCGTCGCCCTCCGCGGCCGGGCGGCCGGCGCCGTAGTCGGCCGCGAGCCGGACGGTCGCCTTCGACGCGTCGGCGAGGATCACCTCGACGCTTTTGTCGCGCAGCGCGAGGCCGATGCTCGCACCGAGGAGACCGGCTCCGACGATGCGGACCGGTCCGCGGGTGCGAGCAGAGGTCATGAGGGGTGGCCGTTCCGGGCCAGCGTGAGCAGCCGACCGACCTCCACTGTATCGAGGTCGCGGATGCGCCCGACGGCGAGGGTCCCGAGGTGCAGCGGCCCGAACTGCCGCCGGACGAGCTCCTGCACCGGATGCCCGACCGCGTCGAGCATGCGCCGCACGATGCGATTGCGGCCCGAGTGGATCGTCAGCTCCACCATCGCGCGGCCCCGTGAATCGCCCGCCACCCGGATGCGATCCGCCTTGATCGCGCCGTCGTCCAGTTCGATCCCGTCGCGCAGGCGCCGGAGCGTCGCCGCGGTCGGGGTGCCGC
>Ga0153956_1003205_pt1 | contig 10806 bp, 12 predicted proteins | sample TSFL040MetaG_FD_104704 | JGI IMG/M metagenome (GOLD analysis project Ga0153956, IMG submission 104704) | Attine ant fungus gardens microbial communities from Florida, USA - TSFL040 MetaG | ecosystem: Host-associated > Fungi > Mycelium > Unclassified | place: USA: Florida, Wekiwa Springs...
CGGTAAGCCGGTCGGTCCGGTGCACCTGCATTCGCGTGGCTTCTCGGAGAACCCCGACGCGTTGGCGCCCGCCGCCGAGAAGGCACAGGCCGCGCTGGAGACCCTGGTCTCCGAACAGGTCACCGACACGGCGCGTATCGCCCAGGCGGTCCGGCGCGCGGTCGGCAAGTGGGTGGGGGAGGTCTACCGCCGGCAGCCGATGATTGTGCCGACGGTCCTAGAGGTCTAGGTGCACAGACCTGGCGGCCGCCGCGTGCCTCGGCGCATTCGACCCTGTGGCGTCAACTTTCCTTGACCGTCAAGGAAAGTTGACGCGTCCGGACGGGACACACCAACCGGCGCGACCCAGGCGTTTCGTCAGCGCTTGTTCACATACCCCGCGTCGATCGGCAGCGTAACGCCGGTCACGTAGCGCGCGGCGTCGGACACCAGCCAGGCCACCGCGTTGGCGACGTCCTCGGGTTCTAGCGTCTGCACCGGCAGCGCGTTGGTCATATTGGGCGCCGACTGTGCCGCTTCGGGGTTGCTGGTCAACTCGAATAGCCACTTACGGGTGAACTCGTTGTCGATCATCGGGGTGTTCACCCCGGCCGGATGTACCGAGTTGACCCGGATGTTCTGCGAGGCAAGCAGATTGGCGTACACCCGCATGAGTCCGACCATGCCGTGTTTGGCCGCGGCGTAACCCAGCGACCCGGCCATCGGTGAGGCCAGGCCCACCAGCCCGGCCACCGAACTGGTCAGCACGATCGACCCGCCGTTGCCGGCCTTGATCATCGGCCGCATCGCGACATCGATGGTGTGATACGCCCCGGTGAGGTTGACGTCGATGACGTCCTGCCAGGCGTCCTCCCCGGCCATCGGGGCGATACCGGCGTTGACCACCGTGATGTCCAACCGGCCGCCGAGTTCTTCCACGCCGGCTTTCAGCGCGGTCTTGAGCGCATCGCGATCGCGGACATCGGCGGTGGCGGTGAAGATCCGCGCGCCGTTGTCCTCGACCAATTTCACCGTGGCGGCCATATCGTCGGCGGTGGCCAGGGGATAGGGTACCGAGGCGATATCGGCACACAGGTCCACCGCGATGATGTCGGCGCCCATCGACGACAGCTTCGCCGCGTGGGCCCGCCCCTGTCCGCGGGCGCCGCCGGTGATGAAGGCGACCTTGCCGGCCAACTCACTCATGCGCGTAGCTGTCCCTTCGCGGGATCGCCGGCGACGATCGGGGCGAGCATCTTGATGTCCGGCGCGCCGTCGAGGTGTTCGCCGATGGCGCCGAACAGTGTGCCGATGGCCGGGGCGGTGCTGTGGGTCTGCAGGGCGGCGGCGTCGGCCCACTGCTCGACGAACACGAAGGTGCCGTCGGCTTCATGCAGCGAATACAGCTGACATCCCGGCTCGTTGTGCACTGCCTCGATGGCCTCGGTACATGCGGTACGGACCAGGTCGACCGACTCGGGCTTGGCTTTCATGGTGGCGACGACGACGACGGGCATGGGGTGCGGGCTCCTCGATGAGTGGTGAAACAGTGACCGGACAGCTGTCCACCCTAGCCTGCGATCCACCGCCCGCAGGGGGCGAAATCACAGATCCGATAGGCCGCCGATGCTGTCCAATGAGTCGCTTCGGACATAACAATTCGGCGACAGCACAATGTTTCCCCTGGTCAGGAGCATATGGGGTCGGTGTGGCGGATGGTGTAGATGAGGTAAGTGTGACTAGGCTTGCTGGCATGGCGAGTAAGACCGCAACCGGGTCAGCTAGTCGGGCCTCGGCGGGGACCAAGACGCGCGCTGCCGGCTCGAAAACCGGCGCACGTAAGCCGGCCCGACCGGCCGCACCCAAGAGCCCCGCACGCAAGGCGCCCGCGCGCCGCCCGGCCCCGCAACCCTCACCGGTGGCGACCGCCGGGGCCGCGGTGGGACGCGGCGCCCGCGCCGGCTGGCTGATGCTGGCCAAGGGCGCCGGCAGCACCGCCCGCGGCGTCGGCCGGGCCCGCGACCTGGAACCCGGCCACCGCCGCGACGGCATCGCACTGGGCCTGCTGGCCGTCGCCGTGCTGGTCGCCGCCAGCTCCTGGTTCGACGCCGCCCGCCCGGTCGGGGAATGGGTCGATGTCGCGCTGCGCACCGTGATCGGCTCGGCCGTCATGGTGCTGCCGGTCCTGCTGGCCGTCGCTGCGATCACGCTGATGCGCACCGCACCCGACCCCGACGCCCGGCCGCGGATGATCCTGGGCGGGGCGATGATTGGGCTGCCGATCCTGGGCCTGTGGCACCTGTTCACCGGTGCCCCGCAGTCACCGGACGCCCGCCGCGGCGCCGCCGGATTCGTCGGCTACACCATCGGCGGCCCACTGGCCGACGGCATCACCGTCTGGCTGGCCGCTCCGCTGCTGATCCTGGGCGCGGCGTTCGGTCTGCTGCTGGTCACCGGCACCACCATTCGCGAAGTGCCCGAGACCCTGCGGCAGCTCTTCTCCGGTCACCTGCCCGAGCACGAGTACGACGACGAATACGAGCAGGACCAGGCCGCGTACGACGATTTCGGTGACGATTTCTCCGACGGCTACTACGACGACCCGGCCCTGGGATTCTCCGCGGAGGCCTGGCCCGGATCGGACCAGAAGACCACCGCGATGACCCGCCCGCTGGGCCGGACCCCGATGGATAACTACCCACTGGACAACCCGGTGCAGCCGCCGGCCGATGAGGCCCCGACCGAGCCCGAGCCCGCCGTGGCCGTGGCACGGCCGGCCCGCCGCAAGAAGGTCGCGGCCCTGGCCGAGGAACCGATGGCCAAGACGGTCAAGGACGAAACCCTGACCTTGGACCGCGTCATCGAGGGCGACTACACCCTGCCTCCGCTGGAACTGCTGGCCGACGGCGATCCGCCCAAGCGCGTCGGCCGCGACAACGACCGCATCATGTCGGCCATCTCCGAGGTGATGGAGCAGTTCAAGGTCGACGCTACGGTCGTCGGCTTCCAGCGCGGCCCGACCGTCACGCGCTACGAGATCGAGCTCGGACCGGGCGTGCGCGTCGAGCGGTTCACCCAGCTGCAGCGCAACCTCGCCTACGCGGTGGCCAATGAGCACATCCGGCTGCTGGCGCCGATCCCCGGTAAGTCCTTGGTCGGTGTCGAGGTGCCGAACAGCGACCGCGAGATGGTGCGCCTGAAGGACGTGCTGAACGCGCCGAGCACCCGCAAGGACCATCACCCGATGGTGTTCGGCATCGGTAAGGACGTCGAAGGCCACTTCATCAGCTACAACCTGGCCAAGATGCCGCACCTGCTGGTGGCCGGCTCCACCGGTTCGGGTAAGTCGAGCTTCATCAACTCGATGCTGGTGTCGCTGCTGCAGCGCGCCACCCCGGACGAGGTCCGGATGATCCTGGTCGACCCGAAGATGGTGGAATTCCCGCCGTACCAAGGCATTCCGCACCTCATCACGCCGGTGATCATCGACCCGAAGAAGGCCGCCGCCGCGCTGGCCTGGCTGGTCGAGGAGATGGAACAGCGCTACCAGGACATGAGCGCCAGCGGTGTCCGGCACATCGACGACTTCAACAAGAAGGTGAAATCCGGCGAAATCACCACGCCGCCGGGCAGCGAGCGGGTCTACAAGACCTACCCGTACATCCTGTGCGTCGTCGACGAGTTGGCCGACCTGATGATGCAGGCCCCGCGCGACGTCGAGGATGCCATCGTGCGCATCACCCAGAAGGCCCGCGCCGCCGGCATCCACCTGGTGCTGGCCACGCAGCAGCCCGTGGTGTCGGTGGTGACCGGTCTGATCAAGGCCAACGTGCCCTCCCGCATGGCATTCGGCGTCACCAACGCGACCAACTCGCGCGTCATCCTCGACCAGGTCGGTGCCGAGAAGCTCACCGGTAAGGGTGACGGCCTGTTCCAGCCGTCCGAAGCGCCCAAGCCGATCCGCGTCCAGGGCGCCTTCGTCAGCGACGAAGAGATCCAGGCCGTGGTGGCCTTCACCAAAGAGCAGGCCCAACCGGAGTTCATCGACGGCGTCACGGTCAAGACCGTCGAGAAGCGCGAGATCGACAGCGATATCGGCGACGACATGGACGTGCTGCTGCAGGCCGTCGAACTCGTGGTGTCGAGCCAGTTCGGGTCGACCTCGATGCTGCAGCGCAAGCTGCGCGTCGGATTCGCCAAGGCCGGCCGGCTGATGGACCTGATGGAGACCCGCGGCATCGTCGGGCCGTCGGAGGGTTCCAAGGCCCGCGAGGTCTTGGTCAAGCCCGACGAGCTGGCCGGCACCCTGATGCTGATCCAGGGCGGCTCCGATGCCAACGGCGGCGGTGAACCGGACTTTTAGAGGGTGACCAACATCCGGGTGTTGCCCAGGGTGTTGGGTTTGACGAAGGACAGGTCCAGGAACTCGGCGACGCCGGTGTCATACGAGCGACACATCTCCTCGTAGACATCGGCGGTCACCGGGGTGCCCTCGATCTCGACGAAACCGTGCCGGGTGAAGAAGTCGATCTCGAAGGTCAGTACGAACACCCGCTGCAGCGCCAGCTCGCGCGCCACGTCGAGCAGCTGAGCGACCACCGCGTGACCCACACCCATGCCGCGCACCTTCGGATGGGCCGCCACGGTGCGAACCTCGCCCAGATCGGCCCACATCACATGCAGCGCGCCGCACCCGACGATCTCGCCGTCGAGCTCGGCGACCCAGAATTCCTGCACGGCCTCGTACAGCGTCACCAGGCTCTTCTCCAGCAGAATCTTGCCGGCATAGATGTCGACCAGCGCCTTGATGGCGGGGACGTCGGAGGTACGGGCGCGACGAACCACCAGATTGCCGGGTTTGATCGCCTCGCTCACAACTGCGAGGGTATCGGCTGCGTATTGCCCGGTGAGCTACCGGATATCCTGTTGCGGTGCCAGGCCAGCCAGATACCGATCCGCAGGCGCCGCGCGCCGGGGTGATGAACATCGCCAATCTGCTGACCGGGCTGCGCATCGTGCTGGTGCCGGTGTTCCTGGTCGCGCTGTTCGCCGACGATGGTCACGAAACTCGTTGGCGCATCATCGCTTTCGTGGTGTTCGCGGCTGCGGTCATCACCGATCGATTCGACGGTGAGATCGCCCGCAGCTACAACATGGTCACCGAGTTCGGCAAATTGGCCGACCCCATCGCCGACAAGGCACTGATCGGCGCCGCCCTGATCGGTCTGTCACTGCTGCGCGAACTGCCGTGGTGGGTGACGTCGGTGATCCTGGCCCGCGAGCTGGCGGTGACGCTGCTGCGGCTCGCGGTGATCAAACGCGGTGTCATCCCGGCCAGCCGCGGCGGCAAGCTCAAGACATTCGTCCAGGCTGTCGCGATCGGGCTGTACATCTTGCCGCTGACCGGCCCATGGCACACCGGTGCGACCGTGATCATGGGCGTCGCGGTGGTGCTCACCGTGGCCACCGGTGTGGACTACGTGGCATCGGCTCTGCGACGGCGGTGATCCCGTCCGGTTCGCGGCTGAATTCGGGAACCGCCGGCCGTCCCTGTGCGTTGGTGCCGTAAAGCTTGTGCATTGGTGAACAGCGAAGGGGAGAGCGCGATGGCGACATTGTTGCGCGAAGTGATCGGCGACGTGCTGCGTCAGGCGAGGACCGGGCAGGGCCGCACGCTGCGCGAGGTATCCGATGGAGCTCGGGTGAGTCTGGGCTACCTGTCCGAGGTCGAACGCGGCCGCAAGGAACCCTCAAGTGAACTTCTCGGTGCCATCTGCGCGGCATTGGACGTACCGTTGTCACGTGTCCTGACCGACGCCGCGCAGCAGCTTTACCTCACCGAACTCGCCGAATCGGTCAGCAGTGCACCCGCGGCGCCCACCATCGACGTCAGTACCAAGGTCGTCATCCCGCACACGGTGTCGATGGCCGCCGTGTAGCGGCGGGCACCCTCGCCCAAACGGTGGCACGCGCCGGGATTACCGATAAGTTGATGGCAGACACCGGTGTCCTCGGGCTGCACTGAACCGGCACCTGATCGAAGCGAATATCGAAGTGAAGGCGGAAAACAACTCATGGCCAATCCGTTCGTCAAGGCGTGGAAATATGTCATGGCGCTGTTCAGCTCCAAGGTCGACGAGTACGCGGACCCCAAGGTGCAGATCCAGCAGGCCATCGAAGAGGCTCAGCGTCAGCATCAGGCCTTGACTCAGCAGGCCGCATCGGTGATCGGCAACCAGCGCCAACTGGAGATGCGGCTGAACCGTCAGCTCGCCGACATCGAGAAGCTGCAGGCCAACGTTCGCCAGGCGTTGACGCTGGCCGACCAGGCCACCGCCGCCGGGGATGCCGCCAAGGCCACCGAATACAACAACGCCGCCGAGGCGTTCGCGGCCCAGCTGGTCACTGCGGAGCAGAGCGTCGAGGACCTCAAGAGCCTGCACGACCAGTCGCTGCAGGCCGCCACCCAGGCCAAGAAGGCCGTCGAGCAGAACGCGATGGTGCTGCAGCAGAAGATCGCCGAACGCACCAAGCTGCTCTCGCAGCTGGAGCAGGCCAAGATGCAGGAACAGGTCAGCGCGTCGCTGCAGTCCATGAGCGAGATCGCCGCTCCCGGCAACACCCCGAGCCTCGATGAGGTCCGCGACAAGATCGAGCGGCGCTACGCCAACGCGATGGGCGCCGCCGAGCTGGCGCAGAACTCGGTGCAGGGCCGGATGATGGAAGTGCAGCAGGCCAGCGTCGAGATGGCCGGGCATTCCCGGCTGGAGCAGATCCGCGCCTCGATGCGCGGTGACGCACTGCCCGCCGGCGGCACGACTGTTACCCCCGCTACCCCGGCAGCCCCCGAAGCCACTCCGGCGGCGCCGGAGAACCCGCTGTCGCAGTAGATCAGGAGACCTGGTGAAGGGTTGGCACCGGTTACTGCAGCGTGGCGTCGACACCGCCGCCGAATTGTCCGATGTGCTGGCACGCAAGCTCGATGCTGTTGCCGACCCGCGGGCGAAATTGCTGCGTAAGCGCCGCTGGGCATTGCGGTTGGCATTGCTGTTCGTGGCCGCGACGGCCTTCTGGGCCGGGGTCACCGCGTTGTTGGCGGTCTGGAGCACCCCGTGGTGGGCGCTGCTGATCACCGGCATCATCGCCGGTGTCATGGCCTTCCCGGCGACCCTGCTGGTGTTGCGTTACCGCTGGCTGCGGGGCGAACCGCTGCCGCCGGAGCGTTGCGTACGATCTCTGCCGCCGCGCAATTCCGCGGCCTACGGGGCCATGTCGACGCTGGCATCCGCCGAACGCGGGTTGTTCTCACTGCTCGGGGTGATCGAGCGCGGCCGGATGCTGCCAGCCGATGAGCTTGCCGAGGTCACCGCCGCGGCGAACCACACCGCGTCGGCGCTGTCGGCCACCGCCACCGAGGTGGTCTCGATGGAGCTGGCGGCCCGGTCCGCGCCGCGGTCCCGGGTGCACCTGGCGCCGACGATCGCGTCCTACACCGCGCAGCTGCGGGACGGCGTTCGTCAGTACAACGACATCGTCACTGCCGCAGCGCAATTGGTGTCGGCGGCCGAGGGCGGATCGAATTCACCATCGCAGGCGCCGATGTACCGGCACCAACTGGTGTCGGTGACCGATCGGCTGGGCGGCTGGGCGCAGGCCTTCGACGAACTCGGTGGCGTTCGGCGCTAGATGGTCGTGGAGCTGCCGCTGTCGTCAGAATCGCGGCGGCCGTACCGCGCTTCATAAGCGGCGTGGATGTGCGCGTTCTTCTGCCGCTCGGTGTCGGCCAGGATCTTGGGGTCGATGTCGTGCTTGACCAGCATGTGCCGCCGCCAGATCTTGTTCAGGGCATGCGAGAAGTACAGCACCGGGATCAGGATGGGCACCGTCGCACTGAGCCGGATGATCAGGTCCGAACTCCCGTTGTCGTGCAGATTGAGCAATTCCGGCAGGAACCAGACCGGGATCAGGATCAGGAACGCCGGGATGAACATCCGGATCACGACGCGCATCGTCGCGCCTTTGCCGACCAGATCCTCGGTCACCCAGGCGCGCATGGTGTCGGGTAACCGGCCGCCGTAGCTGTACTTGAGGTACTGCCAAACATTGGGCTTCGGCTGGTTCGGGTTGGCCATGACGGCTGATTTTACCGGCCGTTACATGGCCGGTCGCAGCGACGGGACGACCACGCCGACCAGCCCGCGCACCGTGGCCTTGAGCATGTCGAACATGTCGAAGTAGTCCCGCCACAAGGTGATCCGGCCGTTGTGCACCTCGAACACCCCGCATACCCAGAACTGCAGCCGCAGCGGTCCGATGACGATGGCGTCGGTGCGTTCGGTGAGCACGGATGCGCCATCGGTGGCGACTCGATGGAACTTCACCTCGAAGCCGCCACGGCCCTCCATGGAGCGGAACAGTTTCATGGCGCGGGCTCGGCCGCGGATGGTCGGGAATCCGACGTTCTGGTACACCAGATCGTCATCGAGCAGGGCGTCTGCGGTGTCGAGGTCCACGGCCTGCAGGGCATAGAGGAACGACTCGACGATCTCGGCATTGGATGGTGTCGGTGTGTTCTCGGTCATGCCGCCAACCCTAATGCGCCTGGCCGACAGGTGGAGTGCCGCGATGTGACAGGGTGGCCCGATGCGCGTCGTGGTGGTTGCCGGTCCCGACCCCGGTCATGCGTTTCCGGCGATCGCGCTGTGCCTGCGGTTCGCGGCGGCCGGCGACCGGCCGGTGCTGTTGACCGGCCGGCAGTGGTTGGCCACCGCACGGGCGGCCGGCGTCGATGCGCGGGAGTTGCTCGGGCTGGACCCCGAAGACGGCGACGACGACGCCGATTCGGGCGCCAAGATCCACCGCCGGGCCGCCCGGATGGCGATCCTCAATGCGCCGCAGCTGGAGGCACTGGCCCCGGATTTGGTGATTTCCGATGTGATCACGGTGTGCGGTGGCATGGCGGCCGAACTGTTGGGTCTGCCCTGGGTGGAATTGGTGCCGCATCCGCTCTATCTGCCGTCCAAGGGGTTGCCGCCGCTGGGCAGTGGTCTGGCGCCGGGCGTGGGGCTGCGGGGCCGTCTGCGTGATTCGGTGATGCGTGCGCTGACCGCGCGTTCGATCCGTCAGGGCGACGTGCAGCGCGGCGCCGCGCGCGTCGACATCGGTTTGCCGGCAACCGATCCCGGGCCACTGCGCCGACTCATCGCGACCTTGCCGGGCCTGGAGGTGCCGCGACCGGACTGGCCCGCCGAAGCCGTGGTGACAGGTCCACTGCATTTCGAGCCGACCGCTGCGGTACTCGATGTCCCCGATGGCGCGGGCCCCGTGGTGGTGGTGGCCCCCTCGACGGCGACCACCGGGCTGCAGGGTCTGGATGACGTGGCCTTGGCTGCACTGATTCCGGGGCAGACACTGCCGGCGGGTTCGCGGGTGGTGGTGTCGCGGCTGGGCACAGCGGCGGGCGAGGTACCGCCGTGGGCCGTGGTCGGGCTGGGACGTCAGGACGAGTTGCTGAAGCGGGCCGATCTGATGATCTGCGGCAGCGGGCACGGCATCGTGTCCAAGACGTTGTTGGCCGGTGTGCCGATGGTGCTGGTGCCCGGTGGGGGAGATCAGTGGGAGATCGCCAATCGTGTTGTGCGCCAAGGTAGTGGCGAGTTGGTCCGGCCACTGACCGCCGACACGTTGACCGCCGCGGTAGGGCAGGTCTGGACGGGGGATCGATACCGCGATGCGGCGCGGCGGGCCGGCGCGAGCGTTGCCGAGGTGGCCGACCCGGTGGCCGTATGCCGCGGCGCGCTGGGTATCGGCGGTGGGTAGGTTGGTGCGGTGCGACTGACCGAATTCTCCCTGCTGGTCACCGAACGGTTCGGTGCCGCGCGCGGTGCGTCGCTGGTGGTCGACCATGTGCTGTCCGCGTTGGGTGGGCGAACGGCGGAACAGGCGATCGAGGCCGGTGTCGAGCCGCGCGACGTGTGGCGGGCCCTGTGCGCGGACTTCGACGTCCCGCGCGATCAGTGGTGACGCGCCGGCGGCGTGTCCACTTGCAATCGAACATCTGTTCGCTAATCTGATCTTCAGTTCGAAACGTCGAAACGTCGAAACGTCGAAACGCTGCTTCGGAAAACTTGTCGGACCCCGGCGCTAGCGTCACGGCCAACCGATCGGAAACCCGATCAACGAACACCCACGAGGACGGAGATCACCCATGGCAGCACAGGCCCCGGATCGCGAGAAGGCGCTCGAACTCGCGCTGGCACAAATCGACAAGAGCTTCGGCAAAGGCTCGGTGATGCGGCTGGGAGAAGAAACCCGCCAACCGATTTCGGTCATCCCGACCGGATCCATCGCACTGGATGTGGCGCTCGGCATCGGCGGTCTGCCGCGTGGCCGCGTCGTCGAGATCTACGGCCCGGAATCCTCGGGTAAGACCACCGTGGCTCTGCACGCGGTGGCCAACGCCCAGGCCGCCGGCGGTATCGCGGCGTTCATCGACGCCGAGCACGCGCTGGACCCCGAGTACGCCAAGAAGCTCGGTGTCGACACCGACGCGCTGCTGGTCTCCCAGCCCGACACCGGTGAGCAGGCCCTGGAGATCGCCGACATGCTGGTGCGCTCCGGAGCCATCGACATCCTGGTCATCGACTCGGTCGCCGCCCTGGTGCCGCGCGCCGAGATCGAGGGCGAGATGGGTGACAGCCACGTCGGTCTGCAGGCCCGCCTGATGAGCCAGGCGCTGCGCAAGATGACCGGTGCGCTGAACAACTCGGGCACCACCGCGATCTTCATCAACCAGCTGCGCGAGAAGATCGGCGTGATGTTCGGTTC
>Ga0153956_1003206_pt1 | contig 10801 bp, 7 predicted proteins | sample TSFL040MetaG_FD_104704 | JGI IMG/M metagenome (GOLD analysis project Ga0153956, IMG submission 104704) | Attine ant fungus gardens microbial communities from Florida, USA - TSFL040 MetaG | ecosystem: Host-associated > Fungi > Mycelium > Unclassified | place: USA: Florida, Wekiwa Springs...
CCGGTGATCCAGTGGACATCTTTTTCGCGATCAACGAAATAACTGAGGCCGATCATGACCAGGAATGTCCCGCCAAACGCATTGATCAGCGGCTCGGCGCGGTGCAGCTCGCTGGCATAGATATGCGGCGCATGGAGGGCAAGCCCGACAACTTCATTAAAGTTAAGCCCTGTTGCCACGACGACGATCACCACCGGCAACAAAAACCGCACGACGAACACTGCCAAAAAGATACCGACGGTTAGAAAGAGCGTCTGCCAAAACTTGCTCAGCCTGATCAAAATACGGCTGTTGACTACCGCATTGTCAAAACTAAACGTGATCTCCAGGATTACCAAGACGATATAAATCCATAGTGCCGAAATACCGCCATATACGGCGACAGCGACACCCAAAGCAAGTGTCAGAAAAGCCGAAATCCCAAAGATTCGAAAAGGATGATTTTTATGCATGCTTTTCATTGTATCATCGCCGAGCCTATCACTTCTGCTATAGAGCCTAAAATAAAGATCGCGGTACCGCACCCCTCAAAGGAAAGGGTACGGTACCGCGATAGACGGACAAGTTATTCAGCAGTGTCGATGGTGCGCTTCGGCCAGATCAAACTGGCGACAACAGACCCAGCAAGCACCGTAAAGATGAACGTGATGCTCATCCATGACGGCATGTGGTAGCCAGGCCAGTACTGCGCACTGAATTCATACGCGACGATCATCTTCAGGCCGATACCAATCAAGATAATAGCCAGACCCGTACTCAGACGGCTCAGCTTATCCTTGATGTAATCGAACAAGAAGTAGAGCGAGCGCAGACCCAAAATCGCCATGACGTTCGAGCTGAACGCGATGAACGTGTTCGAGGTGATCGCAAGAACCGCTGGCACGCTGTCAGCAGCGAAGATCAAGTCGACGATCTCGATGACAATCACTGCCTGCAGCAACTTGGTCGCATGGTATTTCCGATTTATGCGAATCAAGAAATGCGCGCCGTCAAAGCCGTTGTAGGCAGGCAAGAACCTGCTCATCAGCTTGTACGCCCGCATGTCCTCGATTTCTGGATCTTCTTTGCTTTTCAGCAGCTTAAAACCGGTGTAGAGTAGGAAAAGCCCAAGTACCACGAGTGTGAACGCGAACTTCTCGACAAACGCTATGCCGACACTGATGAACAACAGCCGCATGACAATCGCCCCGATGACGCCGTAGAACAGTACCTTGTGCTGGTAGCGACGCGGAACCGCGAAAAACGTCATGACAAACGACATTACGAAGACATTGTCAAAACTGAGCGTCGCCTCGACCACATACGCAGTGAGGTACTGGCTAGCACCAGTCCAGCCTAGTGGTGTGAATAGGCCGATCAGAACCATGACTACCATAGCTGATGACACAAACAACGCCACCTGCATGACGGTATGTCGCAGTGTAGGTACTTCGTTCTTGCGGTTGAACACCACGAGATCCAGGAAGAGCAATATGGCAACAAAAACGCCAAAAATGCCCCAGACCAATAGCGAAACAGCTGGTATGGTATCGACTGCCGCAGCAGCCAGTTGCGTTGACATCAAGACACTCCCTTCCAAGAGTGAACGTCGGAGGCTTTCTGCTGAATATCAATCGTGAAAAGAACTTTGCACATGATATCCACCACCAGTGAAATTATGTATATAGTAACATATTATTTAATAAAAAACAATGCTACCTCACTAGCACATGACTGTTAAGATAATAAAAACTTCCGAATTTACTTCGGGACTTTTTATATAACTAAGGGAAAAAGAGCAGCTTGCGATGAGAAAAAACCGTAGGTTTTGTCTCATAAAAACCAAAAAGCGCCAGGTAAGGGTGGGCATCACCTGGCGCCATATGGCCCTTCAACCCACCCGAATCGGGGGATACACGAGTAAACGCATATCGTTGCGTGACCCACCTCACAACATAATGGAGGTCCGCTGGTTAAAGGGGTTAGTAACCGTGCAATCCGTGATCAAGTTCCCAGGGGGAGCTAGTTCTGAAAAGTGGAGGGTAGATACTTTAGAGAAAGATTGCACAGTACCTAACATAAGTTAGAATAGGGGGTATAAGGTGCGATTGGATAACCTTTCGGCTATCAACCATGACTCATTCTAGCATAGATTTGACATGGTGTCAACACTTTTTGACATAAATTACCATGAAAATCAATAATATTTCACCAGATACAAATAAATTCACCCAGATGCTGTCTACTCTCGCCGTCGTACCAGAGAAGTTGTATTACCTGGGCAACCTGCCTGCGGAGCGCCGTCCCGCTGTCGCCATCGTCGGAACACGACGTCCAACAGCCTACGGTACAGAGGTCACAACACAACTGGCAACCGATCTCGCACGGCGCGGTATCGTGATTGTCAGTGGTATGGCCCTGGGTGTCGACGGCCTGGCGCACCGGGCAGCATTGGAGGTCGGTGGCACAACCATTGCCGTGCAGGGTAATGGACTTGCCAAACTATACCCCCGCTCGCACGAGCAGCTTGGTAGAGAAATTATCGCAAAAGGTGGTGCGGTTATCAGCGAATACGAACCAGAAATAGCCGCCCGCGACTTCCAATTTCTCGAACGCAATCGTATCGTCAGCGGACTATCCGACGGCGTCTTGATCACCGAAGCTTCTGCCCGCAGCGGCACGCTGAATACCGCCCGGCATGCGCTCGAACAAGGCAAAGAAGTCTTCGTCGTACCCGGCAACATTACGAGTCCACTATCCGCCGGATGCAACGCGCTGCTCAAACAGGGCGCCACTCCTGTCACTTGCGCTGAAGATATCCTCGAGGTAATCGCCCCGCAACTGCTCGAGCCTCAGACCCGACTAGCCCTCGGTGACAATCCACTACAGACCAAGATCATCACCCTGTTGCAGCAAGGTATCCGCGACGGTGACGAGTTGCAACGGCTAGTAGAAGCAACTGCCAGCGATTTTGCCCGCGAGCTGACCATGATGGAGCTAAGCGGCCAGCTACGCGCACTTGGCGCTAACCAATGGACCCTCAGATAGTTTATTCAGTTGTTAATATTGCAAGTAGCTTACTTTTTTTCTTGAGACCATAATGCGCCAAGGCCCACACGAGAGTATTGAGTCCTACCAGGTCGGCAACATTATCTGGATCAACATCAACACGCCATCGTTGAGTCACAAAATCGTGCCGCAGGGGAACAAATTCAACAGGTTCAACAAAAACATTTCTTCCATCAGGATCGTATGACTGCTTTGGACGGACATACTGAGCTTGGATTGGCTTGCCATCAACACGTGCCGTTTCGAAACCACGCCCATCCGTGAGCGCTGTCAGGCTCAATCTCGCGAACGCTGCTTCCGTTCCAGAATAGTCACATAGCGTCAACACTCCATCCTGATCGGGGCAGCCGAGTGTCATATCCTTATCTAGTTCGTTCAACCCCCCAAACACTGGCATTGTGAGGCGATATGGGTATATGGTTGATGTTCATATACTTAGCGTCCTGCGCTGATAGCGATATTCTTCGTCTGTTTATTAAGTGCATACATAGCCACAATATCTATAAAATCAACAACACCACTCCTACTTAGCACATCTTTCGAGGCAATCATGGCTATCCAGAAGCCGGCTTCATCCTTACATAGACGAAACCGATCAATAGGCTCTGTAAATAGATTAGTCTCCTGATAAGGATCCGCGTCGTACACTTGTAATGGTGTTCCGTCATGTCGGGCGAGACATATCTCGCTACCAGGTTCAACTACGACGACATCCAACTTATTAATCGCATCATTTTCTTCGTAGCTATGAATCAGAATAACATCCTCGAGAGTTGGAACAGAGAGGCTTATCGCTCCTTGATCCAAATCAGTTAACTGATCACAGGCTACTTTACGAAAGGGAAGCTCCATGTTGCACTGATTATTCATTGGGCACCATTATACTACTTATGTATAATATTGTCAAGTTATTGACATATCTCTCAATTTGCATACAATCAGCCATTGTGTTTTATTGGCACGACGCATATATAATAGTGAGATAACCATGAGCAAAAACCTCGTCATCGTAGAGAGCCCGGCAAAAGCCAAAACCATCGAGAAATATCTCGGCAAGGACTTTACTGTGCTTTCAAGCGTCGGCCATATTCGGAGTATCGTCAAAAAAACCAGTGACGGCACGCCGCCGATTGACGTCCAAAACGGCTTCAAAACCCAATACGAAGTCGACCCTGAAAAGAAAAAGATTATCACCGAGCTTAAAAAAGCCGTCAAAACTGCCGATACTGTCTGGCTCGCAACCGATGAAGACCGTGAAGGGGAGGCGATCGCCTGGCATCTTTGTGAAGTCCTGAAACTCGACCCGCGAGTGACCAACCGGATCGTGTTCCACGAAATCACCAAGAGCGCTATCGAAGCAGCAATCAAAAATCCTCGTACCGTCGACATGAACCTCGTGCAAGCCCAACAGGCTCGGCAGATTCTTGACCGTATCGTTGGGTTTGAACTCAGCCCTGTCGTCTGGCAGAAAGTCCCCGGTGGCAAATCTGCCGGCCGTGTCCAATCGCCAGCCGTACGCCTGCTGGTTGAGCGTGAACGCGAAATAGGAGCGTTCGAAGGCTCATTCGGCTTCAAAGTCGTGGCGCTATTCATCCACAACGGCGAAGAATTCAAGGCTGACTTGCCGAAGCAGTTCAAGACAGAAGCCGAAGCCCAAACATTTCTCGAAAGTCTGCGCGGTGCTGATTTTACCGTCACCGACGTCGAAAAAAGCCCTGGTACACGCAACCCGGCCGCGCCGTTTACGACCAGCACTTTGCAACAGGCCGCCAACTCACGCCTGGGCTTTGGGAGCAAAGCTACTATGGCTAGCGCACAGAAGCTCTACCAGGACGGTAAGATCACCTATATGCGTACCGACAGCGTTAATCTGAGCGGCCAGGCGATCGCGAGCGCCAAAGATTATATCATCAGCACGTTTGGCACTGAATACAGCCAGGTACGCCAGTTCAAAACCAAATCATCCGGCGCGCAAGAGGCTCACGAAGCAATTCGCCCAACCGATATGGCCCTCGAAAAAGCCAGCAGCAACGAATACGACCAAAAACTCTACAATTTGATCCGCAGCCGTACGCTCGCCAGTCAAATGGCTCCCGCCAAACTTGAGAAAACAACGATTACTATCGCTATTAGTACCGCTAAAGAGGTGTTTGAAGCCAAAGGCGAAGTGATTATCTTTGACGGTTTCTTGAAAGTCTACGGCACCAGCAAAAAAGAAGACGCTATATTGCCCGCTATGCACAGCGGCGATGCCCTGCAGCTCACCGAAGCCACCGCTCGCCAAACCTTTGCCCGGCCACCGGCCCGTTATACCGAAGGTAGTCTGGTCAAAAAACTCGAAGAACTCGGTATCGGCCGGCCGTCAACCTACGCGACAATCATCGACACCGTTCAAACCCGTGGCTACGTAATAAAAGGCGAGGGTGAGGGTACCGAGCGCGAAGTTATCTTGCTGTCCCTGAAAAACAACGATCTCGGCCGCGAAATCGTCACCGAAAAGACTGGTGCCGACCGTGGCAAGCTCGTACCGACTCCTGCCGGCGAGCTGATCGCTGATTTCCTTGGTGACCACTTTACGCAGGTCGTTGATTATGACTTTACGGCTGACGTCGAGGAGAAGTTTGATGCTATCGCCGATAGCAAACTCGCGCGCAACGATATGCTGCAAGAGTTCTACAACCCATTTCACAAGCTTATCGAACAGTCTGGTGGTATCGACCGCAGCAAGGTCGGGGCATCGCGTACCGTTGGGACCGACCCCAAGACCGGCAAACTCATCACGGCGCGCTTCGGACGCTTCGGACCTATGCTGCAGCTGGGTGACACTGACAGTGAGGAGAAGCCGAAATTTGCACCAATGCCAGCTGGCGCCAAAATCGAGTCGGTCACACTCGAACAAGCGCTCGAAGCGTTTAAATTACCACGTCTTGTCGGTCAGACCACCGACGGCCAGGATATCAAAGCCAACATCGGCCGCTTCGGCCCGTACATTCAGGTAGGCAAACTCTTCGTCAGCATCAAGCCGCTCGATCCACGCGATATTACGCTTGACCAAGCGCTGGAACTCTACGCCGAAAAACTGAAGGCCGAGGCAGAGAAGAACATCACCGACTTTGGCGACGGCATCAAAGTGCTCAATGGCCGCTATGGCCCCTATATCACCGACGGCAAAAAGAATGCCAAAATCCCCAAAGACACCGACCCCAAATCAATTACTCATGACCAAGCCAAGGAACTCCTAGCCGCAGCCCCCGCTGCCAAAAAACGCTTTACCCGCCGCAAGAAATAACCGGGCGAAACTGACTTTACTCTGATATACTGAGTACTATCATGAATCAGCGGTGGGCACCGTACCAGCACAGAGAAAAAGGCTTTACCATCGTCGAGCTTTTAATCGTTATCGTTGTGATCGGTATCTTAGCCGCAATTGTTATCGTGGCTTACAACGGCGTTCAGCATATGGCGACCGAATCGTCAGTGAAATCTGACCTTAATAGCGCCGCAAAAGCCATGGGAGTCGCAAGCGTTGATACAGGGGCTTACCCTGATGTGCTTCCAACAGCGGTCAAAGCCTCACCAGGGGTCAAACTCGAACTTATCAAGCGCACAGGAGGCTATACAGGGCTGTCAAATGTGCAAACTGGTGTGCTATTCCAGACTATCTGCCAGCAACTGGTAAGCGAAGGTTTTGGAACAGGCACCAACATGGGTGGCGGCGTCGAACAATATATCACTGGCTGTAATGTCTACAACTACAACGCGATGCAGATCAATGGCTGGGATGCGCATGATTTTCCTATCCCAATCACTGCTGGCGCTGTCGCAAGCTGGTACAACAGCCACGTCTCATCTGACGCTTGGCGTCCGAATAAGAAAGATGTCGTCATGGCGTTTGCCAACGCACTTGATTCTCGCTACCAAGCACTTGGTGGTACTTTTCCTGTTTCTTCATTTTGGGACCCATGGGCCAGCCCAGGTAACGGTGTACAGAAGCAGGAACTCGGCGCACCAAGCGCTCCCAGCGACCCGAGCAACTTCTGCATCCAGGCGACGCATATCAAATACTCCGATATCGTCTACCATGCCGATCAGGATAGCGCACCAAAAACAGGCGCCTGCCCATAATGCTTTTATAAGCACAAGCACCATGCCATATATTATTACCACTGTATAGTGTGGATAAAATATAAAAATCATAAAAAAAGTCCGAAAACACTGTTTACTATTACCGTCTACTTCATGCTATAATTGACAAAAGTACGAAAAATGTTTGACATTATAAAAAATATGTTTTATAGTGAATAGCAAGAACTTAATATTAGCATCCAAAAACTGAGGTGAGGCAGAGAGGACCAACCAATGAGCCAAGCTCCTACGAATACTACCAGCGAAGCGACAGCAGTCGATATAAACGGTGCGATTGACACTATTTTGAGTGCCATCGACCAAGAACGTGAGCGTGAGATTATTACGCGCCGTTTTGGTCTGTACGACCGCAAGGAAACCCTGGAACAGATCGGTGAGCTACTTGGTATTACTCGTGAGCGCGTACGACAACTGGAAAAAGCCATCCTGATCCGTCTGAAAATCGCTGGCGAAGAAGGCAAAATTCCTGCAATTCAGACACTAGAAAAAGCATTCGTACGCGAGCTGAGCGAGATGGGCCGCCTAGCGACCGTGGTCGACCTCACAAACGTCCTCCTTGGCGACAAGACAACACCGCTGGCCCGCGCTCGCGTGCAGTTCGCGGCAACTCTGGCGCCGCGCTTGACCGTCGTCGACGAAAACGACAACTACAAAGCAGCTGTTGGTATTGCCGAATATGGCGATGAGAAGAAAATCCGCCAGCAAGTCGATGAAGTTGTCGCAGCTGTCAAAAAACACGGAGAACCGTTGACTATCGAGCAGCTTCATGACCAGCTAAACCATGAACATCCGTCTCATGTAAGGGCCCTTGCCACTGTTAGTAAGCATTTGTCAAACCTCAAAGACCTCTGGGGTCTCAACAAATGGCCGACTGTCAACCCAAAGAACATCCGCGACAAAATCTACGTTATTCTTGCTGAAAACGGCAAGCCGATGCACTTCAGCGAAATTGCCGGCGCTATCAAAGACAGCAACTTCAGCCGCAAAAACGTCACGACGCAGGCGATTCACAACGAACTGATTAAAGACAAACGTTTCGTCCTGATCGGTCGTGGTATCTACGCGCTCGACAGCTGGGGTTACAGCAAAGGCACCGTTGCGGACACGATCGCTGATATCCTGCGCAAATCACCCGAACCACTGCACCGCGACGAAATCGTCAAGCGCGTCCTGAAAAGTCGCCAGGTCAAGGAAACAACCATCCTCTTGAACCTCCAAAGCAAACCGCAGTTCAAACGTGTTGCCAAAGCGACATATTCACTCGTTGAAGAGAAATAGCACCTTCTGGGGGATTCTCATCAAAGCACATAGCCGATCTATGTGCTTTTGAGTTTTCCGGCTGCCTTGCATACAGAGGTGATAGGTGGGATAATGATAAGCGTACATTATGGAAATATTTTCATGGATCATCGGACTGCTGCTTTCTTGGTATATTTGGGTGCCAGTCGTCCTTGTACTCGGCTACCTGACCTGGCGCAACTATCAACGTATTGATGCCGTCCGTGCTATTGAAAGCACGCTACTCGTCCTGGAAATTCCAAAAGCCAACGATAAAAAAGAACTGGCTGCCGAGCAGCTTTTTGCCAGTCTTCACGGTATCTTGCGCGACAAAGTCGAACTCAAACAAGTCGGGGGTATTCAAGAGCATCTGAGCTTTGAGATCGCGTCGGTCAACGGACAGATCCGTTTTTACGTGTGGGTACCGACGGCACTGCGCAGCTTTGTTGAGGGGCAGATTTATTCACAGTATCCGACTGTCCAGATTCATGAGGCCGAGGAAGACTACGTGGCACATGAGCGCAATCACAGCATCGTCTATACGAGCGAAATCGTTCTCAGTGACAGTGAATTCCTGCCAATCAAAACATTCCAATCATTTGAGGTTGACCCGCTCGCCGGTATCACTGGCACACTCGCCAAACTCGAGACAACAGGTGAAGAGATCTGGGTGCAGGTCCTCGTACGACCAATTGCTGATAGCTGGCATAAAAATGCTGATAGCTGGATAAAAACTGTCAAGAACGGTGGTGGAGCATTATCAATGCTCACTGGTGGCGGTGGGTTTGATTTCAAATGGTTTCTAGGACTCCTCGAAGCATTCTGGCGGCCACCAGAGCAGGGCACAGGTGGCGGATCGTCTGCACCCGAGCTTTCTGATCGTAATAAAACCCGGATCAGCGAGGCAGAGAAGAAAGCGACCAAGCTGGGCTACCAGGTCAAGATCCGCCTGGCATATCTTGGAGAAAGCCAGACTAATGCCAAGCTGCAAATGCAAGCAATCGTCGGTACATTCAAGCAGTTCAACAGTACCAACCTGAACGGTTTCAAAATGAGTGGCGCCAGCTTCCGCAAAGAAGACCTGGAAAAATACCGTGCGCGACTCTTCACTGACAAAGGCTATATCCTCAATATCGAAGAGCTCGCCAGCGTCTTTCACTTGCCGCATACCAACGTCGAGACACCGAATATCGTCTGGGCCAGCACCAAGACGGCCGAGCCGCCATCAAAACTGCCAATCATTACTGGCAACGACGCGATCGACCAGAATATCAGTGCCTTCGGCCTAACAAACTTCCGCGGTATCAACCATCAGTTCGGTATGTTACGCTACGACCGTTCACGTCATATGTATATCATCGGCCAGACCGGGGCAGGCAAGTCTGGTACTCTTGCACTGCTAGCGCTCAGCGATATCTTTCATAACCAAGGCTATGCCATTATCGACCCGCACGGCGACTTCGCCATTGACAACATGAAGTTCATCCCGGCATCGCGTATTCAAGATGTTATTTATTTCAACCCGGCCGACACGGCGTTTCCGCTTGGCTTTAATCCGCTTGAAGTTACCGACCCGAACATGAAGAGCAATATCAGCTCTGAAGTTATCGGCGTACTCAAACGTATGTTTGCCGAAAGCTGGGGCCCACGGCTTGAATACATCCTGCGCTACACTATTTTGGCGCTACTTGACCGACCAGAAACGACCATGCTTGATATTACGCGCATGCTGACCGACAAAAAGTTCCGCAAAGAAACGCTGAGCTATTGCAAAGACACGGTCGTCATGCAGTTCTGGAATGTCGAGTTCAACAGCTGGACCGACAAATTCCAAGCCGAAGCCATCGCCCCAATCCTCAACAAAGTCGGAGCCTTTACCGCTAATCCGATTATCCGTAATATCATCGGTCAGCCGAAATCGACGTTCAATATCCGTCAGATTATGGATGACGGCAAAATTTTGGTTGTCAATCTGTCGAAAGGCTTGCTCGGCGAAGACAATTCCAGCATTCTCGGGTCGTTTTTGGTGACAAAAATCCAACTGGCAGCCATGAGCCGCAGCGATATTCCGCGCATCGAAGACCGTCGGCCGTTCTACCTGTATGTCGACGAGTTTCAGAATTTCGCCACTGACTCATTTGCCACGATCCTGTCCGAAGCACGTAAATACGGACTAAACCTGACCGTCGCCAATCAGTACATCTCACAGATGAGCGATACCGTACGCGGTGCCGTATTCGGCAACGTCGGCACGATGGTTAGCTTCCGCGTGTCGGCTGACGATGCACCGATCCTTGCCAAGCAATTTGAGCCGCAATTTGAGCCGAAC
>Ga0153956_1003207_pt1 | contig 10801 bp, 13 predicted proteins | sample TSFL040MetaG_FD_104704 | JGI IMG/M metagenome (GOLD analysis project Ga0153956, IMG submission 104704) | Attine ant fungus gardens microbial communities from Florida, USA - TSFL040 MetaG | ecosystem: Host-associated > Fungi > Mycelium > Unclassified | place: USA: Florida, Wekiwa Springs...
ACCACCACCGAGTTCCCCAAGGCGCCACTGCCGGGGCGCAGCGTGAAGGTGGGGCTGCGGGTGATGTTCTGAGCCTGAGGCATGGGCCGGGCGCAGGCCCGGCCTTTCTGCCTTTCCGCTCAGGGTGCCAGCCGCTCGCGCAGCCAGGTGCCGCAGGCGCCGTCCTCGCGCCGGTAGCGCAGCCGGTCGTGCAGGCGGCTCTTGCGGCCCTGCCAGAACTCCCAGCGCTCGGGCACCAGCCGGTAGCCGCCCCAGTGCGGCGGGCGCGGCGGGGCGAGCAGGAACTTGGCGCCGTAGAGGGCGGCGTTCTTCACCAATACGTCGCGGCCGGCGATGACCTGGCTCTGCGGGCTGGCCCAGGCGCCGATGCGCGAGTCGAGCGGGCGGCTGGCGAAGTAGGCGTCGCTTTCCTTCGCATCGGCCTTTTCCACCTGGCCTTCGATGCGCACCACGCGCTCCAGCTCGACCCAGTGGAACTGCAGCGCGGCGAAGGGGTTGCCGGCCAGTTCCTGGCCCTTGCGGCTGTCGTAGTTGGTGAACCAGACGATGCCGCGCGCGTCGTAGCCCTTGATGAGCACGATGCGGGTGGAGGGGCGCAGGTCGCTGCCGACGGTGGCCAGGGTCATGGCGTTGGGTTCGGGCACCTGGGCGCTGACGGCTTCGCCCAGCCAGCGCTCGAACTGCTGCAGCGGGTCGGCCGCGCTGCGGGTTTCGTCGAGTTCGGCGCGCTCGTAGCTCTTGCGCAGGTCGGCCAGGGATTTCTGCAGATCGCTCATGCGGGCCATTGTCGGTACCTCGGCGCCTCGGCGCGTAACATGCCGGCCCGCATGACCATGGCTTCCCTGGCTTCGACTCCCGTCGTCCTCGTGCTGGCCTCCGGGCGCGGCGAGCGCTTCCGCGCCTGCGGCGGGCAGGTGCACAAGCTGCAGGCGCTGCTGGGCGACCGGCCCGTGCTCCAGCACACGCTGGCGGCCGTGCAAGCGAGCGGGCTGTGCTGGCATCTGGAAGACGTGGGCCATCCCGGCATGGGCGACTCCATCGCCGCAGCGGTGCGCGCGACGGCCGATGCGCCGGGCTGGCTGGTCCTGCCGGCCGATCTGCCGCTGGTGCGGCCCGACACCTTGTGCCGGGTGGCCGAGGCGCTGCAGGGCGCGGGCGTCACGGCGGCGCAGCCGGTCTTCGAAGGCCAGCGCGGCCATCCGGTGGGCTTTGCCGCGGGCTGCCGCGATGCGCTGCTGGCCCTGGAGGGCAACCAGGGTGCCGCGCCCGTGCTGCGTGCGCAGCGCGCCATGGGCTCGGTGGTGGATGTGCCGGTGGATGACGCCGGCACCGTGGCCGACATCGACACCCTGGACGACCTCGCGCGCGCCGAAGCGCTGTGGCGCGCGCGGCAGGCCGCCGGCTAGTTCCGTGTGATGACCGCGCAGGCGATGCGCGGCCCCGAATTGCCGGCCGGCTGCGTCGTGTAGTCGTCGCGGTCGCGGTGCACCACCAGCGCGCGGCCGGCCACGTTGTTGGCGGCGCCTTCGGTGAGCGAAATGGTGTGCACGTCCACGCTGAAGCGCACGGTGCCCGAGGCATCGGCCACCAGGCTGGGCAGTTCGCCCGCATGGGTGCCGGCGGCGCCGAACTTGCCGTGCACGCCGCCGGCGGGGTTGAAGTGCCCGCCCGAGGCATTGCCGTTGTCGGCGCAGTCGCCTTTCTCGTGGATGTGGAAGCCATGTTCGCCCGGCGCCAGGCCGCGCACCTCGCCGGCCACGCGCACGCCGTGGTCCAGGGCGGTGAAGGTCACGTGGCCTGTGGTCGGGTTGGGGGTGATGGCGGCGGTGGGCTGCAGCTCGGCCGTGGCGCTGGCGCGGCCGGTGCCCATGCTGCCGCAGGCCGTCAGCGCCGCGCTGGCGAGAAGGGCCGCGCCGGCGGCCAGAAGAGGATGCTGTTTCATGTCGGTTCTCCGGGCTAAAGGGACATCGAGGGCTGCGGGCTGAGAGACGCCGATGGCGCGGTCTCACCTGTCTCCACCAGCCGCAGCAGGCGCGCCAGCGCGCCGTCGTGGATGCCGTGGCGGCGCAGCTCTTCGAGGGTCTGACGCGCGTAGTCCAGCGAAGTGCCGTAGCGGCCCACGGCGCTGGCGAAGATCTCGCGGTAGCGCGCGTCGGGCAGGGTGCCGGTGAAGTTGGGGCTCTTGCGCGACAGGGTGAAGGCCAGCGCCCGCACCGGGCCGGCGGGCGTCGCGCAAGCCAGCCAGCGCGGGTCGTACACGCCGGTGGGCATCTCGCGCAGCCACAGGCGGCCCAGCGTCTCCAGGCCCACTGCCGCCGGCACGCGGAACGCCAGCCCCTGGCAGCTGCCGCCCGAGAGCAGGCCGAACACCAGCCCGGGGTTCTGCGGGCTGCCGCGGTTGACCCGGCTCCACATCTTCAGGGCGCGGTGCCAGCCCTGCACGCGGGCGGCGCGGCGCTCGGCAAAGTCGAAGTCCGGCCGCCAGATCAGCGAGCCGTAGCCGAACAGCCAGAGGTCCTGGTGGCCGCCCCATTCGCGGACCGTGCGCTCCAGCAGGGGCTGCGGGTCGCGCAGGGGTGCGGGCAGAGGGTCCAGGCCCGGAGGACCGAGCGGGCCGCCCCCTACAATCGTGGATTCGTGAATCACGAACCCATTATTTACCGACCTTTAACTTCGAGGGAGCACCCGATGTCCACGCGCGCGGATGATGACGATCAACAGCGTTTCATACTTGCCTTTCTGTTTGCGTTGATCGCACTGGTGATCTTTTCCATCCTGGGATGGGTGGTCTACACCCACGGCCTGGCTCGTGCGCCCCGGGCATCGGCCGCCCAGCCGGCGCCCGCCGTGGCGGTGGTCACGGAAACCGTGGCGGTCGTGATTCCCGAAGGCGCGAGCATTCGCGTGGTCGATGGCGTGGTGAACTTCTACTTCGCCACCGGCAGCGCCGACATCGCCCCCGGCGCCGCCGAGGCGCTGGCCGCGGTGATCCAGGGCGTCGGGGCCGGCCGCAAGGCAGTCGTCTCGGGCTTCCACGACACCACCGGCGACGCCGCGATCAACGAGGAACTGGCGAAGAAGCGCGCCGAGACCGTGCGCGACGTGCTCACGGGCCTGGGCGTGCCGGCCGACAAGGTCACGCTGGAAAAGCCCGCCGTGACCACCGGCAGCGGCAACAACGCGCAGGCGCGCCGCGTCGAGGTCAAGCTGGTCGATTGAGTTCGCCTCTCGCCGCACTTCACAAGAAACGCCCGGCTCGCCGGGCGTTCCTGTTTTCAGCGGGCGGGGCGCCAGTGCCCAGGTCCGCCCCATGGGCAACTGCGCTGCGAGAATGTGGATCGCGCGATCCAACTCACACGACAAAGGCATGCCAATGGAGACAGGCACAACCGGCCCGCTGTGGCTCGTGGTCATGGGCGTTTCCGGCTGCGGCAAGTCCAGCCTGGGCCAGGCGCTGGCGGCCGGATTCGGCCTGCCGCTGATCGAGGGCGACGACTTCCATCCCGAGGCCAACATCCGCAAGATGCGCGAGGGCATCGCCCTGGGCGACGCCGACCGGGCCGGCTGGCTGGACAGCCTGGGCGCGCAGCTTGCCTCGCACCCGGCCGGCGCCGTGCTCACCTGCTCCGCCCTCAAGCGCATCTACCGCGAGCGCCTGCGCGCAGCGGTGCCGGGTCTGCGCTTCGTGTTCATGGCGCTCACGCAGGGCGAAGCGCTGGCCCGCGTGCAGTCGCGCGCCGCCCATTTCTTCTCGGCCAGCCTGGTCGACAGCCAGTTCCAGACGCTGGAGCCGCCGCTGGGCGAGGCCGGCGTGTTGGCGGTGCAGGCCACGCTGCCGGTCGCGCAGCTCGCCACGCAGGTGCGGGCCTGGGCCGGTGCCGTTCCTGCCGCTGCGTCTTCTTTCTGATGCCCGATTCGCACCGTCATGCGTCCTTGGCAGGATGAGACGGTCGAACTTTCGTTCTCTCTGTACCGGTCGTGCCCATGAAGCTCCATCCCGCGATTGAAGAAGTCACCGCGCGCATCCGCGCACGCAGCCACGGCCTGCGTGGCGACTACCTGCAGCGTCTGCGCGCGCTGCGCAGCCGCGAGCGCGGCTCCGACCGCCTGGGCTGCGCCAACGTGGCCCATGCCGTGGCCGGCGTGCCGGCCAGCGACAAGCTGCGCATCGTGGCCGAGCGGGCGCCGAACATCGGCATCGTCACGGCCTACAACGACATGCTCTCGGCCCATGCGCCGTACCAGGGCTACCCCGATCTCATCAAGCATGAGGCGCGGCGCCTGGGCGCCACCGCGCAGGTGGCCGGCGGCGTGCCCGCCATGTGCGACGGCGTGACGCAGGGCACGCCGGGCATGGAGCTGTCGCTCTTCAGCCGCGACGTGATCGCCATGGGCACCGCGGTGGCGCTCACGCACGACATGTTCGACGCCGCGCTGCTGCTGGGCGTGTGCGACAAGATCGTGCCGGGCCTCTTGATCGGCGCGCTGCACTTCGGCCACCTGCCGATGGTCTTCGTGCCCGCCGGGCCCATGCCGTCGGGCCTGTCGAACAGCGCCAAGTCCAAGGTGCGCGAGCAGGCGGCGCAGGGCCTGGTCGGCCGCGCGGGCCTGCTGGAAGCCGAGATGCAGGCCTACCACGGCGCCGGCACCTGCACCTTCTACGGCACCGCCAACAGCAACCAGATGCTGCTGGAGGCGATGGGCCTGCACGTGCCCGGCGCCGCCTTCGTGCAGCCCGGCGATGCGATGCGCGAGGCACTCACGCGCGAGGCGGTGCGCACGGTGCTGGGCAAGGCTTCGCCACAGCCGCATGCCGTACCGCCGATCGGTGAGATGGTGGACGAGCGCTGCATCGTCAATGCGATGGCGGCCTTGCTGGCCACGGGCGGTTCCACCAACCACCTGATCCACTGGGTGGCGGTGGCGCGGGCCGCGGGCATCCTGATCGACTGGGACGACTTTTCGCGCCTGTCGGAGGTGGTGCCGCTGCTCACCCGCGTGTACCCCAACGGCACGGCCGATGTGAACGAGTTCCAGCAGGCCGGCGGCCCCGGTTTCGTGATCGGCGAACTGCTCGATGCCGGCCTGATGCATGCCGACGTTGGCACCGTGCGCGCCGCCGGCATCGCCGAATGGGCGGGCGTGCCGGCGCTGGATGCGGGCGGCGCGCTGCACTGGCAGCGCGCCGTGTCGAACAACGACGCGGTGACGCGCCCTGTCGCCAAGCCCTTCAGCACCACCGGCGGACTCAAGCTGCTGCAGGGCAACCTGGGGCGCAGCGTGATCAAGGTCTCGTCGGTGCCCGGCGACCGCCATGTGATCGAGGCGCCGGCGCGCGTCTTCGATTCGCAGGGCGATCTGCAGAAGGCCTTCGCGGCCGGCGAGCTGGAGCGTGACGTGGTCTGCGTGGTGCGCTGGCAGGGCCCGCAGGCCAACGGCATGCCCGAGCTGCACAAGCTCACGCCGCCGCTGTCGGTGCTGCAGGGCAAGGGCTTCAAGGTGGCGCTGGTGACCGACGGCCGCATGAGCGGCGCCTCGGGCAAGGTGCCGGCCGCCATCCACGTCTCGCCCGAGGCCGCCGCCGGCGGGCCGCTGGCGAAGGTGCGCGACGGCGACGTGATCCGCCTCGATGCCGTGGCCGGCACGCTGGCGGTGCAGGTGCCGGACGACGAATGGGCGGCGCGCGAAGCGGCCGCCCTGCCCGAGGCGCAGCGCCTCGACAATGGCCACGGCCTGGGCCGCGACCTTTTTGCCGGCATGCGCCGCAATGCGCTGGCGGCCGAGCAGGGCGCCTGCACCTGGCTATAAGCTCGGCCTGTCGATCAAACCTGCCTGGAGTGCTTTCAGTGGACAACCAACTCACCGCGCTGGACGTGATGCGCGACGCCCCCGTGATCCCCGTGATCGTGCTGCATGACGTGAAGGACGCCGTGCCGCTGGCACGCGCCCTGGTGGCCGGCGGCATCCGCATGCTCGAAGTGACCTTGCGCACGCGCGAGGCGCTGGAGTGCATCGAGGCCATCGCCAAGGAAGTGCCCGAGGCCGTGGCCGGCGCCGGCACCATCCGCAGCGCGGCCGATGCGCAGGCCTCGGCCCTGGCGGGCGCGCGCTTCGGCGTCAGCCCCGGCTACACGCGCGCGGTCGGCAAGGCCTGCCATGACCTCGGCCTGCCGCTGCTGCCGGGCGTGGCCACGGGCAGCGAGGTCATGCTGGCGCAGGAAGACGGCCACACCGAGCTGAAGTTCTTCCCCGCGCTGCAGGCCGGCGGCGTGCCCATGCTCAAGGCCTGGCAGGGCCCCTTCGGCGAAGTGAAGTTCTGCCCCACCGGCGGCGTGCATGCGGGCAATGCGCACGAGTTCCTGGCGCTGCCCAACGTGGCCTGCGTGGGCGGCTCGTGGATCGTGCCCACCGAGCCCATCGCGGCCAAGGACTGGGCCGCATCGAGGTGCTGGCGCGCGAGGCCAGCCAGTTGCCGCGCTGAAAAAAAACGGCGGCAAGACCATGAACCCCGATTTCGATCCCGATGCGATCAAGGTCATCGCCTTCGACATCTTCGGCACGGTGGTCGACTGGCACGGCGGCATCGCCGCCGAAGTGGCGCAGGCCCTGCCCGGCGTGGACGATGCCGCCTTCGCGCTGGCCTGGCGCGCTGGCTATCAGCCGGCGATGCGCGGCGTGATGGAACGCCTCGCCGCGGGCGAGGGCGGCTTCACGCTCATCGACGAACTGCATCGCGCCATCCTCGACCAGGTGCTGCGCGATTTCGGCGTGGAAGACCGGCTCGACGGCGGCGCCCGGCGCGCGCTCAATCTCGCCTGGCACCGCCTGCCGCCCTGGCCCGATGCGGTGGAAGGGCTCACGCGGCTCAAGCGCAAGTACACGATCTGCACGCTGTCCAACGGCAACCTCGGCCTGCTGACCGAGATGGCCAAGCGCGGCGGCCTGCCCTGGGACTGCATCCTCTCGGCCGAAGTCTTCAAGGCCTACAAGCCCGATCCGCGCACTTACCTGGGCGTGGCCGCGGTGTTCGACGTGGCGCCCAGCGAGGTCATGCTGGCCGCCGCCCACCACGACGACCTGGCCGCCGCCCGCGTGTGCGGCCTGGCCACCGGCTACATCGAGCGGCCGCTGGAGTTCGGCGCCGCCCAGCCCAAGGACGTGTCGCCGCGGCCGGACAACACGCTGCATGTGCGCGACATCGTCGCGCTGGCCGAGCGGCTGGGCTGCTGACCGCCGGCCGCGAAGAAGGAGAGCCCGTGAACGTCGACCAACTGCAAGCTCTGCTCGATCCGCTCTTTCCCGGCCTGATGGGCGTGCGGCTGCTGGACATCGCGCCCGAGCGCGTGCTGGCGGAGATGGACGTGCGCCCCGACCTGTGCACCGCCGGCGGCATCCTGCATGGCGGCGCCTGCATGGCTTTTGCCGACACGCTGGGCGCCGTGGGCACGGCCGCGCAACTGGGCTCGGGCCAGCGCACCACCACCACCGATTCCAGCACCAAGTTCATCGCCGGCGCCAAGGTCGGCACCCGCGTGCGCGGCGAGTGCATCGCGCTGCACCGCGGGCGCACCACGCAGGTGTGGCAGACCTCCATCACCAATGCCGACGGGCGCTTGTGCGCCGTGGTCAGCCAGACGCAGTTGATCCTCGGTTGACCTGCGTCATGCCGCCGCCGCCCGGCACGCCTGCGTGCCTGCGCCGCTGCTGGCCGAACTGCGCTTCTTGGAAGACCGCTTCCATGCGGCCTCGCACACGGCGACGCCGAAGGATTTCGACCGTATCGTCGCGCCGGACTTCATGCCCTGCTGAGCGACACGCTGGAGCAGCCCGGCCGCGTGACCTTGCGCTCCACCGTCTGGCGCCGCGTGAATGCGGCATGGCAGGCGGTGTTCCACTAGGGCACGGTGGTGCTGCTGCCCTGAGGGCTGCGCGCGCTCAGCGCAGGCCGGCGCCAGCGCCGTCTTCGGCGCGCTGGATCAGTTCGATCTTGTAGCCGTCCGGGTCCGTCACGAAGGCGATCACCGTGGTGCCGCCCTTGACCGGGCCGGCCTCGCGCGTGACCTGGCCGCCGGCGGCCTTGATCTTCTCGCAGGCGGCGTAGGCGTCGGGCACGCCCAGGGCGATGTGGCCGTAGGCGGTGCCGAGTTCGTAGCGCTCGGTGCCCCAGTTGTAGGTCAGCTCGATCTCGGCCTGCTCGGGGTTGCCCTTGCCGTAGCCGAGGAAGGCCAGGCTGTACTTGTACTCGGGGTTCTCGGAGGTGCGCAGCAGGTTCATGCCCAGCACCTGCGTGTAGAAGTCGATGGAGCGCTGCAGGTTGCCGACGCGCAGCATGGTGTGGAGGAGTCGCATGGGGTGTTCCCGTCGTGAGGCTGAAAGCGGCGAGTGTGCCTTGCGGGGCAGTGCGGCGCAGGCGGGCGGGAATACGCGTCCGGTCGTCCGCGTTGATTTCAGCGCGCCGGCGGCAGGTCGAAGACCAGGCAGGTGGTGGTCGCGTGGGCGTACAGCGTGCCGTCGGGCCCCACCAGCCGCGCCTCGGCCGTGGCCAGTTGCCGGCCGCAGTGGATCACGCGGCCTTCGGCGCGCACGCGCTGCACCTTGGGCGTGATCGCCTTGACCAGGTTCAGGCCCAGTTCGGCGGTGGTGTAGCTGCGCCCGGCCGGCATCATGGTGTGGACGGCGCAGCCCAGCGCGGAGTCGAGCAGGGTGGCGAACCAGCCGCCGTGCACCGTGCCCAGCGGGTTCAGGTGGCGCTGCAGCGGCGTGCCCTGGAAGACGGCGCGGCCGGGGCCGACCTCCACCACCAGGAAGTCCAGCGTCTTGGCGATCTCGGCATAGGGCAGGGTGCCGTCGAGGATGGCCTGCATCAGCGCCAGGCCGGTTTTGCCGGCCACCTGCTCGCGGCGGGCCACGCCGGGGCCGGCACCGGCATCCAGGCGGGACAGCACGGCCGCTTCGTCGGCCAGCCAAGTCTTGAGCACGTCGTCGGCGTTGGGTGGGGTCATGGATGGGGCTCCTCGAAGTCAGGGTTGCATATGCAATCATTGCAATTACAATGATTGGCATGGATGCTACCGCAAAGCCCAAGGGTTGCACGAGTTTCAAGCTGCGCCAGCTCGGCCGCGTGGTGGCCCGCGACTACGACGCGCATGTGGCGGCCTGCGGGCTCAAGACCTCGCAGTACTCGCTGCTGTCCCACATCGCGGCGCTGGGGCCGGTGCGGCCGGTCGATCTGGCGGCGCACATGAACCTCGACGCCTCCACGCTCACGCGCAACCTCAAGCCCCTGATCGCCGAAGGCTGGGCCGAGATGGGCGAGGGCGCGGATGCGCGCAGCCGCCTCATCCACATCACCGAGGCCGGCCGCGCCAAGCGCAACGAGGCGCGCGCGCTGTGGCAGCAGGCCCAGCGCGCGCTCAACGGGCGCCTGGGCGCAGCGCGGGTGGCGGCGCTGCATGCGCTGATCGACGAGGCGCTGGCCGTGCTGGCGCCTGCCGAGGCGGGCGAAGAGGGCAAAGAGGGCGGCTGAGCCGCGCCGCCTTTCCACCTCTTCGTCATTCATCTTTTTCCGGAATCTCCCATGTCCGCAACGCACGTTTCCGCCTGGCTGCAACGCCGGGGCCTCCACTACGGCTGGCTGGTCGCCGGCATCACCTTCCTCACCATGCTGACCATGGCCGCGGCGCTGGGGCTGCCGGGCGCGATGCTCAAGCCGCTGGGGCGGGAGTTCGGCTGGACGACCGAGCAGGTCTCGTCCTCGCTGGCGCTGCGCTTCGCGCTGTACGGGCTCATGGGGCCCTTCGCCGCGGTGCTGATGGAGCGCTTCGGGCTGCGGCGGGTCGTCGTGTGCGGCCTGGCCCTGGTCGGCGGCGCGATGGCGCTGGTCACGCTGGCGAGCCAGCTGTGGCAGCTCTTCGTGCTCTGGAGCCTGATGCTGGGCCTGGGCACCGGCATGACGGCCATGGTGCTGGGGGCGGTCGTGGCCAGCCGCTGGTTCAATGCGCGGCGCGGGCTGGTGGTGGGCCTGCTCACTGCCAGTTCGGCCACCGGGCAGCTCGTCTTCCTGCCGCTGGCGGCCTGGATGATCGAGCACTGGGGCTGGCGCTCGGCCGTGCTGCCGATCGTGGCGGCTGCGCTGGTGGTCGGTGCGCTGGCGCTGTGGCTCATGCGCGACCGGCCGGCCGATGTGGGGCTGCAGCCTTATGGCGATGCCGCCACGTCGCCGCCGCCGCCAGCGGTGATGCACGTCGGCTTCGGCACGCCCTTCCGCGTGCTGGCCGAGGCGGCGCGCCAGCGCACCTTCTGGGTGCTGGCGGGCACCTTCTTCATCTGTGGGCTGAGCACCAACGGGCTGGTGCAGACGCACTTCATCTCGCTGTGCGGCGACAACGGGCTGAGTCCGGTGCCGGCGGCCTCGGTGCTGGCGGCCATGGGCGCCTTCGACTTGGTGGGCACCGTGCTGTCGGGCTGGCTGTCGGACCGCTACGACAACCGCAAGCTGCTCTTCTGGTACTACGGGCTGCGCGGCCTGTCGCTGTTCTGGCTGCCGCACTCGGGCTTCACGCTGGTGGGGCTGGGCGTGTTCGCGATGTTCTACGGCCTGGACTGGATCGCCACGGTGCCGCCCACCGTCAAGCTGGCGGGCAGCGCCTTCGGCCCGCAGAAGGCCGGCATGGTGTTCGGCTGGGTGTTCGCGGCCCACCAGCTGGGCGCGGCCGTGGCGGCCTGGGGCGGCGGCCTGTCGCGCACCCTGCTGCTGACCTACACGCCCGCGCTGTACGCGGCGGCCGGCGCCTGCCTGCTG
>Ga0153956_1003208_pt1 | contig 10797 bp, 5 predicted proteins | sample TSFL040MetaG_FD_104704 | JGI IMG/M metagenome (GOLD analysis project Ga0153956, IMG submission 104704) | Attine ant fungus gardens microbial communities from Florida, USA - TSFL040 MetaG | ecosystem: Host-associated > Fungi > Mycelium > Unclassified | place: USA: Florida, Wekiwa Springs...
AGGCAGCGCAGACGCCGGTCGAGGCGACGGTCAGCTTCCGGAACCGCGCGCACCGCCGAACGTGTAACGCACGCCGACCCAGAACGCGCGCGGCGCGCCGGGCGCGTAGAACGTCGCGCCGAGCAGCGGACGCTCGCCGTCGACGACCGGACCCGAAAACGGCCGCGCGACGAAATTGCCGTTGCCGTCGAAACCCGTCGTACCGAGCTGCGCCGCGGTGTAGTACTCGCGGTCGAACAGGTTGTCGACCTGCGCGAACAACCGCCATGCCGGCGCCGGCCTGAAGTCAACGCCGAGGTTGACGACGGCGTAACCCGGGCTGTAGCCGCTGCCGAGGTAGTACTCGCCATCCGGCTGGTGCCGGTTGTTCTCGTTGCCGCGCGCATACGAGCGGCCGATCGCGATCATGTCGGTCGTCAACGACCACTGCGGGGCCAGTTCGAACTCCGCGAACGCCTTGAAGATCTTGCGCGGGATCAGCGGGATGCGGTCGCCGGGCCGGATGTCGATGTCGCCCTCGAAGCCCGGGCCCTCGTCGTTGGTGCTGTTGCCGGCGCCGCCGACCGTTTCCGCGGTGCGGTAGGTCGCATCGAGCCAGGTGAAGTTCGCGCCGTAGCGCAGGCGTTCGACGCGGCTGTCGAAGCCGAGTTCGACGCCCTGCCGGCGCGTCTTGCCGAAGTTGCGGAAATAGCCATAGCCGGAAACGTCGTCGGCGACGAACAGGATGTCGTCCTCGTTGACCGCGCGGAACGCGCTCGCGTGCCAGTTCGTCGCACGACCGAGCGTTCCGTGCAGGCCGGCCTCGAGCGTCTTCGCGACGACCTGCTTCAGCGGCGGGTCGCCGGCCATCGTGTTCGGCAGCTTGCACGGACTGTCGGGATCGGCACAGCCCAGCTCGATGGAGGACGGCGCGCGGCTGCCCTCGTTGTAGCCGAAATACGCGACCAGTTCCGGCGAGGCCGACCAGACCAGGCCGACGGCCGGATTGAAGCGGCTGAAGCGGTGGTCGCCGTCGAGCGAGCCGGTGCCGCCGCCCGGATCGAGCTGGTCGCGGTTGTGCAGGCTGGTGCGATCGTAGCGGCCCGACAGCGTCAGTTTCCACCGCTCGTCGAGCGAGAACGTGTCGGTCGCATAGACGCTTTCGGTGTGCGAGCGCCCTTTCAGGTTCACGCGCGCGTCCCACGCATTTTCCGAATCCTGCGTGCCGTCGGCATACGCATCGACCGGGATCACGCCGCGGTCGGGCGTCAGGTAGCCGAACTGCGAACTCTGGTGGAAATGCATGCGGCTGGCGTCGTAGGCGGCACCGACGGTGAACTGGTTCTTGTGGCCGGCAAGGTCGTCGGCGAACGTGAACTGGCCGGAGAGGCCGTCGTTCTGCTGGCTCGTGCGCGAACGCCCGATCAGGCCGTTGCACTTCTCGTTCGGTTCCTCGTTGAGCAGCGCGTTGGCGATGCAGCGCCAGTACGGAAACGGCGTGTTGGAAACGTTCTCGCCACTGGTCGGGAAGCCGCTGTAGCCGGCCGCAACGAGCGCCGCCTGTTCGGACGCGCTCGGCTGGTACAGCGATTCGCCGAGCGATTCATCGTTGATGTCGCCGTTGAACGTGCTCGTCTTGATGTCGCGGAAATATGCGTTGCCGTTGAACGTGACCGAATCGCCGAACCTGTGCATCGCGCTCAGGTCGAGGAAGCCGGAACGGTTCTGCGTGTTGTCGGGCTTGGTGTAGACGCTGTCGTAGTCGCGCGCGAGGAAACGCTGCTCCTGCAGCCCGTTGCCGTTGAGGTCGGTATCGGCCCAGGCGCCGGACAGCGCCAGCCGCGTGGTCTCGTTCTGCCAGCCGAGCTTGCCGAAGAGCTGCTTGACGTCGGACGGCGAGTCGTCGCGCCAGCCGTCTTCCTTGAACTGGTGGCCGGTGACGTACCAGTCGAAACCGTTGCTGCCGGAGCCGCCGCTGTCGAATTGCACGTCGCGACGCCCGTTCGAGCCGTAGTACGCCTGGATTTCGCTGTCAGGATCGCTGTAGCCGTCCTTGGTCGTGATCGACACCGCGCCGCCGAGCGTGTTGAGGCCGAACAGCGGGTTCGAGCCCGGCATCAGCGCCATCGTCGAGATCGCGGCCGACGGGATCAGGTCCCAGCTGACGACGTCGCCGAACGGCTGGTTCATGCGCATGCCGTCGAGGTAGATCGACATGCCCTGCGCGGTGCCGAGCAGCGGCGAGGCGGTGTAACCGCGATAGTTCAGGTCCGGCTGCAGCGGATTGGTCGTGATGCCGTTGACGTAGACGCCGGCCATCTCGCGGTTCATGAAATTGGAGAGGTCGATCGCATGGCTGCGATCCAGGTCCTCGGCCGTCACCACCTGCACCGGCGCGGCGATCGCGGACGTGTCCTGCTTCGCGCCGGGCAACGGCGTCGCCGCCACGACGTTGACGGTCGGCAAGGTCTCGTCCGTCTCCGTCGGTTCGCCGGCGCGCGCGGCGCCCGCGGACAGCGCGATCAGGATGCCGGCCAGCAACGGCCGCAGGCTGGGAAGTGTCGTTGGCATGCGTATCGCTCGTCGACGCGGAACAGTCCGCGCGATCGATTCTAGACAGGCGCGACATGGGAAAACTTCCCGAGCTTGGCGTGCGGATCAAGCCATGCCGGCGAGCCGGTCGCGCGCCTGCGCGGCGATCGCGAACGATTGCTTGCGCGCGGCGTGGTCGAAGATGTTCGCGGTCAGCATCAGCTCGTCCGGCCGATGGCGCTCGATGAATGCGCCGATGCCCTCGCGCACCGCGTCCGCGTCGCCGACGACCGAGCAGGCCAGCGCCTGCTCGACGCCCGTCTTCTCGGTCGGGCTCCAGTACGCCTCGATGTCGTCGATCGGCGGCGGCACCAGTCCGGGCTTGCCGCGGCGCAGGTTGACGAAACTCTGCTGCAGGGTCGTGAACAGGCGCCGCGCGGCTGCGCTCGTGTCTGCGGCGACGACGTTCAGAGCGAGCATCGCATGGGACCTGTCGAGCCGCGCCGACGGCCGGAACTCGCGACGGTAGACGTCGAGAGCCGTGTCCATCGCGTCCGGCGCGAAATGCGAGGCGAACGCGTACGGCAAGCCGAGCGCCGCGGCGAGCCGTGCGCCGAACAGGCTCGATCCGAGCAGCCACACCGGAACGTCGAGGCCGGCGCCGGGTACTGCGCGTACCGGCTGGCCGGCTCCGGCCGGCTCGAAATACCGCAGCAGCTCGACGATGTCGTTCGGGAATGCCTCGGCGCTGTCGAAGTAGCGGCGCAACGCGCGCGCCGTCGGCTGGTCGGTGCCGGGCGCGCGACCGAGGCCGAGATCGATGCGGCCCGGATACAGCGAGGCCAGCGTGCCGAACTGCTCGGCGACCTGCAGCGGCGCGTGGTTCGGCAGCATGACGCCGCCGGAACCGACGCGGATCGTCGAGGTGCCGCCGGCGACATGGCCGATCAGCACGGCGGTCGCGGCGCTGGCGATGCCCGGCATGTTGTGATGCTCGGCCAGCCAGTAGCGCCGATAGCCGAGGCGTTCCGCATGGCGCGCGAGGTCGAGCGTGTTGCGGAACGACTGGGCGGCGTCGCTGCCTTCGCAGACCGGAGCGAGGTCGAGGACGGAGAACGGAATCATTGTGGGGGACTCGCTGCGTGGATGCGCAGCAGATGGGGCCGCAGGCGGTGATTGCCAGCACGTCCTGTCGTCGTCGGCGAGGACCGCGTCGCGGCGACCGAACGCCACGTTCACATAATCTTTACGTCGTTGTAGCATTCCGGTCGCTTCCGGGGGAAAGCCCTTGCGACCGCTCGCACGAGCTTCGCATTGCGTGGCGAAACCACTCTGCACTGGGGAATCGATCGATGAAATTCCGTACGGCCGCTGCGGCGGCGTTGTTGTTGTCCACTCCGATGTGCAGCGCGTTCGCGGCGGATGCCGACCCGCCGCAGGACGCGGCGGCGCAGGCCGACGCACAGAACCTCGAAGCGGTCGTCGTCACCGGCTCGCGCATCCCGCGCGCGCAGGTCGAAGGCCCGGCGCCGGTCACCGTGATCACCGCCGCGCAAATCAAGGATGCCGGACTGACCTCGGTGCCGGACGTGCTGCATTCGCTCAGCCAGAACGGCGGCACCGTGCAGGGCCAGCAAAACACGACCAGTGCGCAGTCCACGCCCGGCGCGCAGGCGGTCGACCTGCGCGGCCTCGGCCCCAACCACACCCTGGTGCTCGTCAACGGCCGCCGCATCGCCGACTTCCCGTTGCCGCTCAACGGCAAGAGCAACTTCACCGACATCGGCAACATCCCGCTGGGAATGATCGACCGCATCGAGATCCTCACCGGCAGCGCGTCGGCGATCTACGGCTCGGACGCGATGGCCGGCGTCGTCAACTTCATCCTCAAGAAGTCCACCGACGGCACTACTGTCGACTACCGCTTCGGCGGCACCACGCGCGGTGGCGGCACCTCCAACGACCTCACCCTGACGACCGGCTTCGACAAGGGCGGATTCAGCGGCATCGTCGGCCTCGAATTCCTCGACCAGCGCCCGCTGTGGGGCACCGACCGCAAGGTGCAGGACTCGACCCTCGACGCGCCGACGGACAACAGCCGCCTGCCGCGCCTGATCGCGCAACGCTACAACTGGGACGACGACGTCAACGTCGCGCCCGCCGACGGCTGCAGCGCGATGTCGCATCTCAACGGCGGAACCACCGTGCTGGCCGACGACCGCTACGGCGAACCCTACTGCGGCAGCGACCGCGCGATCGCGTATCGCACGATCGAGAACGAACGCAAGGCCGTCAACGGCTACGGCTCGTTCCAGTACGCGTTCTCCGACACCCTGTCCTGGTTCGCCGATGTCCAGATCGGGTTGCAGAAGGTCAAGCTGATGACCGGCACCGGCGGCAACGACGTGGCCAGCGACCAGATGGGATGGGAGTTCACCGATCCGAACTCGACCGGCAACGATCGCAATCCGGCCTTCTACAACGTCGGCAGCGGCGCCTACGAGATGTGGACGCGGCAATTCTCGCCGGAGGAAATCGGCGGTCTCGGCAACCGCATGAACAGCACCACCGAGAAGACGCTGGCCGTGACCACCGGCCTCAAGGGCGTCTTCGGCGACGTCTGGAACTGGGAGGCGGCGTACAACCACTCCCAATACAAGGCCGACGTGCGCATGCCGCGCATCAAGGCCGACGCCGCCAACCGCCTGTTCCTCGGCGAGCGGCTCGGCTACGACGACGACGGCTACGCGATGTACGATCCGGACCCGGCACGCCTGTTCACGCCGATCACGCCCACCGAGTTCGCCTCGATCGCGGCGATGTCCACGTTCCGTCCGAAGGCAGAGAACGACAACCTCAGCTTCACCACCGATACCGCGTCGCTGTTCTCGCTGCCGGCCGGCGAGGTCGGTTTCGCCGGCGTGGTCGAATACGGCAGCCAGTCGTACCGCATCAACCCCGACCCGCTCGCGCTGACCGCCGATGCCTACTACGGCCCGCGCTACGGCGACGGCCACGGCGACCGCGACCACTGGGATGCGGCCGGCGAGTTGCGCGTACCGATCCTGTCCAGCCTGCAAGCCAGCGTCGCGGGCCGCTACGACCGCTACAGCTACGGCGGCGAGAACCCCGGCAAGTTCACCTGGAGCGCGGGTCTGGAATGGCGGCCGTTCGACACGCTGTTGGTGCGCGGTTCCTACGGCACGGGCTTCCGTGCGCCGGACATGCACTACCTGTTCGCCGGTGACGACTACTACCGCAAGACCTCGACGGACTACTACCACTGCCGCCAGGACGAGCCCGGCTACAGAAACGGCGAGTGCTACGACGACGGCAGCTGGGACATCCGCACGCGCGATGTCTACAGCGGCAATCGGAAGCTCGACGTGGAAACCAGCAAGTCCTTCACCGCGGGCTTCGTCTGGTCGCCGACCGACGGCCTCGATTTCGGGCTGGACTACTACAAGATCCGCGTGATGAACCAGGTGCAGACGCAGGACCGCGAGCTGCTGCGCATCACCGAGGCCGACTGCCGCCTGGGCATGACGACGAACGGCACGCCCGTAGACATCAACTCGCCGACCTGCGTCGATGCGATCGCCCGCGTCGTGCGCGATGCGGACGGCGACATCACCAGCGTGCTGTTCGGCCCCATCAACATCGCGCGCGAACAGACCTCGGGCATCGACCTGAGCGCCAACTACCGCCTGGAAACCGCCAATGCCGGGGTGTTCCGTTTCCGCGGCAACTACACCTGGGTGCACCGGCACAGCTTCCAGCAATATCCGGGAGACCCCTCGCAGGACATGCTGGACTACCGCACCTACAGTCCGGCCCTGCCCCGCAGCAAGGGCAGCCTGGGCGTGAGCTGGGACAAGGACGCCTGGGGTGCCAGCCTGTTCGGCACCTATCTCGGGCGCGTTCCCAACTACGACGACGACGCGTGGACGCGCGCCACCTGGCGCTTCAACGCCGGCACGCGCTACGACATCAACGACCACCTGCGCGTGGCGCTCTCGGTCGACAACCTGTTCGACCAGATGCCGCCGAAGGATTCGACCTGGGTCGCGTACCCGTACTACGACACGTCGTGGTTCGACGCGATCGGCCGCAGCTACTACCTGCAGGTCACCTGGAAGTTCGGCGGCAAGGCGCTGTAAGCCTGCCGGTTCCGACGACGCGCGCAGCCAGGGATGGCTGCGCGCACGTCCGCCGCTCGCGCAGGCGAGCCACGCGGCGCCCCAGTGCATCGGCCATTGCCGTGCTTCAGCGCGGCCGGCCCAGCTCGCCCTCGTCGCGCAGGCTGAACGGCGTGAAGTCGGTGGCCGTGTCGTAGACGTCGACGCCTTCGCGGCGCTTCAGGAAACCGACCACGGCATAGGTGACCGGCGTCAACACGACTTCGACCAGCACTTTCATGGTCCAGTTGAATGCGATGACCTTGATCATCGTCGTGCCCGACCAGATGCCGGCGAACGCGATCGGATAGAACGTCAGGCTGTCGAGTCCCTCGCCGACCACGGTCGAGCCGATCGTGCGCGTCCACAGCCAGCGCCCCTTCGTCCACAGCTTCATCTTCGCCATCACGTAGGAATTGGCGAAGTCGCCGACCCAGTAGCCGGCCATCGAGGCGAGCACGATGCGCCAGGTCGACCCGAACGCGACTTCGAGCGCAGGCTGCAATGTCGCGTTGAACGGCTCGTCCGGGCTCGCCGGCATGTTCAGGATGACGAAGGTCATCGCGCTGGCGAACGCCAGTGCGGCGAAACCGACCCAGATCGCGCGACGCGCGCGCGCATAGCCGTACACCTCGGTCAGCACGTCGTCGAAGATGTAGCTGATCGGGAAGAACAGGTTGCCGATGCCGAAGCTCAGCGCACCGATCAGCGGCAACTCGACCGTGCCGACCTTGGCCGGGCCGATCAGGTTCGAGCACAGCAACACCGCGACCATGCCGCCGACCATCAGGTCGTAGTAGCGGAAGCCCGGCGCGCGCGGCGCGGCGGCAGTATCGGTCATCGGCGCCCCCTCATCGAAGTGAAACGAATGTTAACGGCCGGCCGGCGACGGCGCGAATGCGTCGCTCCGTTCACGTTCGTCGGCCGGGAGCGGCCGCGACGGGTTGCGCCGCAAGGGGCGGGGGGTGAATCATGCCCGCAAGCCGGTTCGCCATGGAGGCGGCGGCGCAGACAAAGGAACCCCTGCATGACCTATCCGACACGCAACGCCCACGGCGCCGGCCGCGCCGGCAATGCGATCCGCTCATTGCTGCCGGGCGCGTTCGCCATCGCTCTCGCCCTCGGCGGCGCCCGGGCAGCCGGCGCCACCGATCTCGTCACCGCGCGCATCGATACCACGGCGCGCACCGCGCTACCGGCGCAGCGTGCGGGCTGGGCGAAGGCGGCGGCCGACCAGGGACGCGTGCCCGACGGCGTCGCGCTGGATCGGTTGTCGCTCGCACTGAAGCGTTCACCGGAACGCCAGCAGGCCTTCGACCGGTTCCTGCACGAACAGCAGGATCCCTCCTCGCCGAATTACCAGCGCTGGCTCACGCCGACCGAAGTCGGCGAACGCTTCGGCGCTTCGCGGAACGATATCGACGCCTTGTCGAACTGGCTGCGCGCGCAAGGGCTGACGGTCGAAGCGGTCGCCAACAGCCGCATGCGAATCACGTTCAGCGGCAGCGCGTCGAACATCGCCGCCGCGTTCGGCACCGAACTGCACTATTACGCGGCCGGCAAGGAGACGCGCATCGCCAACGCGACTGCGCCGAGCATCCCGAGCGCGCTGACCGGCGCAGTGCGTTCGGTGGTCGGTCTCAGCACGATCACGTTCAGGCCGATGCTGCACGTGGGCGCGCCGCAAAGCGCGCAGTGGCCGCAGGGGTCGCCGCGACCGATGCTGACCAACTGCACCACGACGCCATGCCAGAACGTCGTGTTCCCGGCCGATTTCGCGAAGATCTACAACCTCGAGCCGGTCACCGCGCAGGGCATCGACGGCAGCGGCCAGTCGATCGCGATCGTGGCTCGCACGCGCGTATACAAGCCCGACGTCGAGAATTTCCAGAGCCTCGCGGGGTTCGCGACGAAATACCCGACCGAGATCGTGCCGCCGAACGGCACCGATCCCGGCGCGGCCGCATCGACGTGCAATCCGGATGCCACCGCGACGCCGAATTGCAGCAAGCCAGGCGATGCGGTCATGGACCAGAGCGAGGCCACGCTCGACGTGCAGCGCGCGACCAGCGTGGCGCCCGGCGCGACGATCAAGCTGATCACCAGCGGCAAGACCGGAAACAGCGACGGCGTGTTCATCGCGCTCGACTACGCGATCGACACCGATCCGGTGCCCGCGAAGGTCCTCAGCGTCAGCTACGGTACGTGCGAGGCGGACAACACCGCGGACGCGCTGAACGTCGTCGACGAAGCGTTCAAGCAAGCGGCGATGGAAGGCATCTCGGTGTTCGTCTCGTCCGGCGACGGCGGGGTCGACGGCTGCGCCGCGCTCGATTCGCCGCCGCCGGCCAGCCCGCAGAAGAGCACGAACCTGCTCTGCGCCAGCGGCTACGCCACCTGCGTCGGCGGCACCGAGTTCGCCGACAAGACCAGCCAGGCCATGTACTGGGGCAGCAACGGCGGCACCTACGGCTCCGCGCTCGGCTATATCCCCGAAGGCGCCTGGAACGAGCCGCAGGCCAGCGACGGCACGACGCAGATGGCGGCCACCGGCGGCGGCGTCAGCGGACTGCCGAAACCCTCGTGGCAGGTCGGCACCGGCATTCCCGGCAATGCCGGCCGCTACACGCCGGACGTGTCGTTCAACGCGTCGACGCGCGAGGGCTATTTCACCTGCATGGCTGCGCAACAGGGCTCGTGCGAAGTGGGCGCCGACAACCGTTTTCACCTGCTCGTCACGGGCGGAACCTCGGCCAGCGCGCCGAGCATGGCCGGCATCGCCGCGCTGCTGAACCAGAAGACCGGTTCGGCCCAGGCGAACCTCAATCCACGCCTGTACGCACTCGCCGCCAACGCCGCGAACGGCGTCTTCCACGACATCACCGTTGCCAGCAGCGGTGTCGGCAACTGCACGCTGGCGACTCCCAGCCCGTGCAACAACTCGACGCCCGGCCCGAGCGGCCTCGGCGGCGGTCTCCAGGGGTACTCGGTCGGCGCCGGCTACGACCTCGCCACCGGCCTCGGCTCGATCGACGTGGCGAAGCTGCTCGACCAGTGGAGCAGCGCGACACCGACCTCGATCGCCCTGAACCAGCACGGCCTGAGCGGCTCCTGGGCCGATCCGACGACGACCAACCAGGGCTTCGTCATGGAGATCGACCCGGATTTCTACGGCAGCGGCACCGGCCTGCTGTTCGCCGGCTGGTACACCTTCGACGTCACCGCCGCCGGCGGCCAGCGCTGGTACACGTTGCAGGCGCAGGTCAACGGCACGACACCGGCTTCGGTCGGCATCTACAGCACCACGGGCGGCCGCTTCGATTCGTCGCAGGCGACCAGCGCGAACGAGGTCGGACGCGCGACGCTCGCGTTCAGCGACTGCACGCACGGCACGCTCGACTACGCGTTCAACGACGGCAGCGGCCGCAGCGGCCGCATTCCGTTGACGCGCCTGCTGTCGAACACGACCTGCTCGCCGACCGGCGATTCCGGCAGCGCCGCCGTCCCCACCCTGCTTTCCGGCGCCTGGGCCGATGCCGGCACGTCCGGCCAGGGCCTGGTGTTCGACATGAACGGCGCGGACGACGTGATCTTCGCCGGCTGGTACACCTACTCGCCGACCGGCGCATCGAACGGCGGCGCGGCGGACCAGCGTTGGTACACGCTGCAGGCGACGTTCAAGCCGGGCACCAGCACGCCGAACGGCGTCGGCATCTACGAAAGCACCGGCGGCGTATTCGACGCGGCAGCCAGCGCACAGACGACACAGGTCGGCACCGGCAACCTCGTGTTCAACAGTTGCACCTCGGCGACGCTGAAATACACGTTCACCGGCGGCGCCAACAACGGCAGGAGCGGCACGCTCGACCTCACGCGCATCGGCGCCGTACCGAGCGGCTGCCACCTGTGATCCGGGCCGGGCGCGCCGGGCGGCGCGCCCGGCATTCGACGCCCGCACGGCGCGCCGGCATGCCGACGGCTGTGCGGGCGCGCCCGTGGACGGTATTCTCCGCCCCCGCTCCACCGTTCCGCCCCGTTCAACCCGACACGCAGGAATTCCCATGGGCAGAGGCCCCAGCATCGAGAACCGCAAGAACGCCGAAGACGC
>Ga0153956_1003209_pt1 | contig 10797 bp, 9 predicted proteins | sample TSFL040MetaG_FD_104704 | JGI IMG/M metagenome (GOLD analysis project Ga0153956, IMG submission 104704) | Attine ant fungus gardens microbial communities from Florida, USA - TSFL040 MetaG | ecosystem: Host-associated > Fungi > Mycelium > Unclassified | place: USA: Florida, Wekiwa Springs...
CAGGTATTCGTCGGCATAGATGCCGAACGCGCTGTCTTGCATGACGACTCGCGTCGCACTCGGTACCGAATCGATCGGGATACCGAACGTGCGCACGGCCGGGTTTCCGGAAACCACCTGGATCACGTCGGATTTCGTGGCGTCGCCACTGCCGTAGACCAGCGCCGGAATCGCGCGAACCGTCGCGGACACGACGTCGAACGGCGCGGGCAGCGTGGCCGGCAGCGGCAACACGCTGGCCCCGCCCGAGCGCGCCGAAATTGCGCAGGTCCAGATGTTGTATCGCACGCTCTTGCCCTGGACGATCGCCGAGCCGCCGGTGCGGACCTGGCGCTCGAGCTCGAACAACGAATAGCTACCGGCCTGTTGCGCATCGCTGCCGCTGGTCGTGCGACGCTTCTGGTCCTCGAATACGGCGAACGCCTGCATCATCGCCATGGTGCCGATCAAGCTGATCAGGAGGCCAACCATGACCTCGACCAACGAGAATCCGCGTGGCCGAACACGGGGGAGGATTCGACGATTGGCGCCTCGCTCGTTCATGTGTCCGTCCATCGTCAACGCGCGATTTGCGTACGCGATACGTACTGATGCGGCGTATCGGTTCCAGGCGGCGTCCAACTCACCGTGATCTCGGCAACGCCGCTCGTATCGATCGCGATCGTCCCTTCGCCCCCCGGCAGGTGCCCCACCAGCGCGTTCCACGCCTTGTAGCCGGCACCACCGCTGTCCGAATCACCCTTGAAGTTCGCCACCAGCGCCTGTTGATCCGCGATCCACATCGCAGCAATGACCTGGTCCGCGAGCATCGCCGCCTCAGTTCGATACTGCGCATCCGATGCGTAGCTCACTGCATTGGATTGCAGTTTGACCATGCCGAGGATGCCTATCGCGAAGATCACGATCGCGATGAGCGCATCGAGCAGCACGAAGCCGTTCCGGCCGGAACACATGGACAGCTTCAAAGTGTTCATTGCGCGCACCCCTGTGGACTCACGCTCAACGACAGAGACGGATCGCACATGCGCACGCTGCCTCCGCTGGCGATCAGCATCACGAGGCGACGCGTGTCGGTGCGGGTAGTACTCGCGTCGATCTTGGTCAGTGGTGAGGTACCCGCCACGGCGCGACCGAGCGCGCTGAAAGTGACGCCCGCACCGGCAGCCGAATTGGCGCTGACGTCGGTCGTAGCATCGACGCCGGCATCTTTCGAGCCGCCCACGCGCACCCCCGTAACGCCGTCACCTGCACTCTGGACCTGAATCGTTTCAGTGGCCCCGGTACATGTGGACGGGGTGGTCGCAGCTGTAACGCAAACCGTCCAGTCCGCTGCCGCCGAGCCGAGTTCGAAACGGACCGGCCGCGCGCGCTGGATCGCCTGCGTACGTGCGAGCCTCAGGCCGTTCTGGATCGATTCGGCGGCGTTGCGGATACGTGTATTTGCGATCCAGGTCGAATAGCTCGATGCGCCGAACATGATCAGGAGTCCGAGGATCGTGATGGCGACCATCAGCTCGATCAGCGAGAATCCGGTCGAGTGGGCGCGCGTCATCATGTGCAGGAGCCACCCTTGCGCACGATCCAGCAGGTGTCATTCGTGGCCCATCCGCTGGGAGCCGCGGTCGTTGCGCGCGCGTTGAGCGCATTGATCGTGAACTTGAACCCGGCGGTAGGCGCATCGGCCTTGCCGGTCGCGGTGGCCTTGTAGCCACCCTCGTCCTCACTCGTTTCGCAGGTGAAACCGAAGTACTTGCCTTCTTCGATGGCAGCAGGATTGAGTCCGCAGTCTCCGTCCTTGGCGTAGCTGCGGTTGTCCTGGAAGTACTGCTCCATGTGCACGCGGAAGTCCTGCAGGCCATTGTGAGCCTCGGTCAACTGGCTGCGCTTGATGTAGTCGCTGTACGCGGGTAACGCGATCGCGGCGAGAATCGCGATGATCGCGATCGTGACCAACAATTCGATCAACGTAAAACCGATGGCCGGTGTGGCCCCAGCACGGCGAATGCGATATGTCATCGTGAACCCCTTCCCACTCAAGCGAACGGCACGGCGCCACACGCTCGATCTCGTTCATCATTCAAGACGGTGCACGGCGCGAGGTCAATGCCCGGCAGACAAGCGGTCCGGTCCGTGCGACCAGCGTGGCTGCCGCTGCGCCCTTCGGGTTGTTATGGCCCGCCTTTGCCATGCGTCGTTGGCAACCACCGGCGGTCCGCCGCGTTTCGCTGCGCCTGCCGGATCGGCCATCCGAACTCGCCACATCCGAGGAGCGCGTCCGATGACGGACAGCGTCCACTCGAAACCATGCTACGCCACCACCCGCAACCGCAGCTCTTTCGGCAGCGCGAACGTGACGTTCTCCGGTTCGCCGTCCAGCTCGCGCACGCCGCCGGCTCCGGCTGCGCGCAGGGCCTCGATGACGTCGCGGACGAGGCTTTCCGGGGCGGAGGCGCCGGCGGTGACGCCGATGCGGCTGCGGCCTTCCAGCCATTGCGGCCGGATGTCGGCGGCCCCGTCGATCAGGTAGGCGGGCACGCCCTGCTTTTCGGCGAGTTCGCGCAGGCGGTTGGAGTTGGAGCTGTTCGGCGAGCCGACGACGAGCACGAGGTCGCATTGCTGGCCGAGCTTGCGCACCGCGTCCTGGCGGTTCTGCGTGGCGTAGCAGATGTCGTCGTGGCGCGGGCCGACGATGGCCGGGAAGCGCGCCTGCAGTGCCTCGATGACGGCGCGCGTGTCGTCGATCGACAACGTGGTCTGGGTCGCGAACGCGATGTGCTCGGGATTGCGCGGCACGAGGTGCGCGACGCATTCGGGCGTCTCGACCAGGTGGATCGCACCGGCGTTGGCCGGATCCCATTGCCCCATCGTGCCTTCGACTTCCGGATGGCCGGCGTGGCCGATCAGCACGACGTCGCGCCCGGCCTTGCCGTGGCGCATGACTTCCATGTGCACTTTGGTGACCAGCGGACAGGTGGCGTCGAACACGGTGAGTCCGCGTTCGCCGGCTTCGCCGCGCACGGCCTGCGAGACGCCGTGGGCGCTGAAGATCACGGTGGCGCCGTCGGGCACTTCGGCGAGTTCGTCGACGAACACGGCGCCTTGCGCGCGCAGCTTGTCGACGACGAAACGGTTGTGCACGACCTCGTGGCGCACGTAGATCGGCGCGCCGAAGGTTTCCAGAGCGCGCTCGACGATCTCGATCGCGCGGTCGACGCCGGCGCAGAAACCGCGGGGATTGGCGAGGAGGACTTGCATGGCCGCGATTATCCGCCGTTGGCGTGCGCTTTCCTACCGGCAAACCCGAGCAGGACCAGCAGCGCGGCACCGACGCAGATGGCCGAGTCGGCGATGTTGAACGCGGGCCACGCCCAATCGCGGTAGTAGACCTGGATGAAGTCGGTGACGTGCCCCAGGCGCAGGCGGTCCACCAGGTTGCCGAGCGCGCCGCCGATGATCAGCGCGAGGGGCGCCGCATTGCGCCAGTCGCGGCGCGGCGTGCGCGCAAGCCAGAACGCGAGCACGCCGCTCACCCCGACCGCGAGCACGGCGAACAGCCAGCGCTGCCAGCCGTCCGCGCCGGCGAGGAAGCTGAAGGCCGCGCCGGGATTGAACGCGAGCGTCCAGTTGAGGAAGCCGGGGATGACCTCGCGAGGCACATAGGGTTGCAACTCGCTCAGGGCGACGTGCTTGGTCCACTGGTCGAACGCGATGACGAGCAGCGAAAGGAGCAGCCAGGAAAGTGCATTGGGCTTTTGAGGCATGCGGGCGTCAGAACTCGTGATGGGGCGATACCGTGCCTTCCCCTGCCTGCGGGGAAAGCGATGGCGCGCTATTCGGCGATGCCGCAACCGTCAGAACCACCTCCGCACCTCCCCCGCTCCATCGACGTTCTCGATGCAGCGGCCGCACAACTCCGGATGCTCGGCATGCGTACCGACGTCAGCACGGTAGTGCCAGCAACGGATGCATTTGGGCGCATCGCTCGGGCTGGCGGCAACCCAGGCTTCCGCGCCTTCGAGGTCGACGCCCTGCGCGTCGCCACGCTCGGCCGGGTCCGGCGTCACGGCGAGATCGGCGAGTTCGAGCCGGGACGCGATGAACAGGAAGCGCAGTTCATCGGCGACCTCCGCGTAGCGCGCACGCGTCGCCGCGTCCGCATGCACGACGAGGTTCGCCTGCAACGAGGCGCCGATCGAGCCGGCGGCGCGCATGCCTTCGAGCAGGCGCGATGCCGCGCCGCGAATCGCCAGCAGGTCGGCCCACCACTTGCGCTGGTCCGGCGCGCCCTGCGTCGCCGCGAGGCCGTCGTACCACTGCTCGAACAGCACCGACTCGCCGCGCTCGCCGGGAATGAACTTCCAGATTTCCTCGGCGGTGAACGACAGGATCGGCGCGATCCAGCGCACCAGCGCCTCGAGCACGCGGTACATCGCGCTCTGCGCGCTGCACCGGCCGCGGCTGTCGGTCGGCATCGTGTAGAGCCGGTCCTTGGTGATGTCGAGGTACAGCGCGCCCATCTCGTTGGTGCAGAAGTTCTGCACGCGCTGCACGACCTCCGGAAAGTCGTGGCGCGCGTAGGCCGCGACCACCGCTTGCTGCACGTCGTGCGCCTGCTGCACGATCCACTGGTCGAGCAGCAGCGTATCGGCAACGGGCAGCAGGTGCTTCGTCGGATCGAACCCGTCGAGATTGCCGAGCAGGAAACGCGCGGTGTTGCGGATGCGGCGGTACGCATCGGCCACGCGCTTGAGGATCTCGTCCGACAGCGCCATCTCGTTGCGGTAGTCGGCCGAGGCGATCCACAGGCGCAGGATGTCGGCGCCGTAGACCTTCATGACGTCCTGCGGCTCGATGCCGTTGCCGAGCGACTTGGACATCTTGCGGCCCTGCGCGTCGACGGTGAAGCCGTGCGTGAGCACTTCGTCGTAGGGCGCACGGCCGTGCATCGCGGTCGAGGTCAGCAGCGACGACTGGAACCAGCCGCGATGCTGGTCGGAACCTTCCAGGTACATGACCTTGTCGCCCGGCTTGCGTGCGAGTTCCGCGCGCTGGTCGAGCACGCACCAGTGCGTGACACCGGAATCGAACCAGACATCGAGGATGTCGGTGACCTTCTCGTAGCGATCCGCCTCGTCACCGAGCAACTCAGCCGGATCGAGGTCGTACCAGACATCCGCACCGCCCTGCTCCACGCGCTGCGCCACCAGTTCCATCAACTCGGCGCTGCGCGGATGCGGTTGATGGTCGACCTTGTCGACGAACAGCGCGATCGGCACGCCCCAGGTGCGCTGGCGCGAGATGCACCAGTCGGGCCGTCCGGCAACCATGCCGGCGATGCGCTCTTCGCCCCAGGCGGGGAACCAGTCGACATCCTCGCGCACGGATTTCAGCGCCGCCGCGCGCAAGCCGGCCACATCCATGCCGATGAACCATTGCGGCGTGGTACGGAACACCACCGGCGTCCGGTGGCGCCAGCAGTGCGGGTAACTGTGCGTGATCTTCGCCTCCGCCAGCAACATGCCGCGCTCGCGCAGCAGCGCGACAATCGTGTCGTTCGCCTTCCAGATGTACTGGCCTTCGAAGATCGGCGTGCCAGGCAGATAGACACCGTTGCCGCCGAGCGGGTTGAGTACGCCGGCGGAAACCTTTTCGACGATTCCGTATTTCTGGCCGACCTGGAAATCCTCGGCGCCGTGCGCCGGCGCGGTATGCACCGCTCCGGTGCCGTCTTCGGCAGACACGTGGTCGCCGAGGATGATCGGGATGTCGCGCTCGTAGAACGGATGGCGCAGCACAAGCCCTTCCAGCTCCGCACCGACCTGCGAATGGCTCCCGGCGATGACCATCGGCGCGACATGGCCGGTGTACCGACCCGATGCCTTGGCCGCCAACGGGAGCGCAACGACAAGAAGCACTCGCTTGTTCTGCCGAGGCGCTCCTTCGATCAGCGTGTAATCGAGCGCCGGACCGAGCGCAACCGCGAAACTGCCCGGCAGCGACCACGGCGTCGTCGTCCAGATCGGCACCGAGACGATGTCATCGTCGGCGATCGTCACGCCGAACTTCCCCGCGAGCGCCTTCGGATCGAGTGCATCGTAGGCGACGTCGATCGCGGTCGACTGCTTGTCCTGGTATTCGATTTCGGCTTCGGCCAGCGCCGAGCCGCAATCGAAGCACCAGTGCACCGGCTTGAAGCCGGGCATGACGTGGCCGTTCGCATGGATGCGCGCGAGCGCGCGGATCATGTCCGCCTCGTACTTGAAATCCATCGTGCGATACGGATTGTCCCAATCGCCGAGCACGCCGAGGCGCTTGAAGTCGGCGCGCTGCAGGTCGATCTGCTGCGCGGCGTACTCGCGGCACTTCGCGCGGAACGTCGCCGCGTCGACCTTCTGGCCGACCTTGCCGATCTTCTTCTCGACCGCGACCTCGATCGGCAGCCCGTGGCAGTCCCAGCCCGGCACGTAGGGCGAGCGGAAGCCGGCCAGCAGGGCCGACTTCACGACGACGTCCTTGAGGATCTTGTTGACCGCATGGCCCAGGTGGATCGCGCCGTTCGCGTACGGCGGGCCGTCGTGCAGGATGAAGGCGCGCTCGCGCTCCGCCGTGCGGCGCTGGATCTCGCCGTAGCGATCGGCCTTCTCCCACTCGGCCAGCATGCCGGGTTCGCGCTTGCCGAGGTCGGCCTTCATCGCGAAGTCGGTCTTCGGCAGGTTGATCGTGTCTTTGTAGTCTTTGGACATGGGGAAGCCGGATTGGGAATGGGTGATTCGGAGCGACTGGTTCTTTGCCGTCACTCCCGCGAAAGCGGGAATCCGGCGTCCTGCAGGTGCCGTCGAGCGGTCGGGAGCAATGGATTACCCGCCGTCGACCGTCGAAAAGCGCTTCGCGCTCTCGCGGGAACGACGACGAGGATCCACGCCGAGGATCGCGCGTGCCTCGTCGGCGTCGCGATCGATCTGCCGCACCATCGCGTCGAGGCCGTCGAACTTTTCCTCGTCGCGCAACTTTTGCACGAATTCCACCTCGATGCGGCGGCCGTACAGGTCGCCGTCGAAATCGAACAGATGCGCTTCCAGCAGCGGCTCGCCGCCGCCGTCGATGGTCGGGCGCACGCCGAGGCTGGCGACGCCGGGCCACGGTAGCGCACCGACACCGTGCACCCGAACCGCGAAAATGCCCGCGACCGGCGACGTGCGCCGGCCGAGCCGGATGTTGGCGGTCGGGTAGCCGAGCGTGCGCCCGAGCTGCTGGCCGCGCACGACATGGCCGCCGATCGCGAATCGCCGTCCGAGCAGGCGCGCCGCCGCATCGAACTCGCCCGCCGCGAGATGCGCGCGGATCGCGCTGCTGCTGACGCGCTCGCCGCCAACTTCGACGTCGGGCAGCACCGATACCGAGAAGCCGAACCGTTCGCCTTCCGCGCGCAGCATCGCCACGTCGCCGCGACGCGCGTGGCCGAAGCGGAAATCCGCGCCGACCCAAACCTCGCGCACGGAGGCGCGGCCGACCAGCACGTCCTCGATGAACGCCTCCGCCGGCATCGCCGCCAATGCGGCGTCGAAGCGCAGCAGCAACACGCGCGTGGAGTGCGCGGCCAGCGACTCGATCTTCTCGCGCACGCTGGCCAGGCGCGGCACCGGCGCCGAACGCGCGAAGAATTCGCGGGGGATCGGTTCGAAGCTGAGGGCCAGCGGCGCCAGATCAAGCTCGGCCGCGCGCTCGCGCACGCGCGCGAGCAGCGCGCGATGGCCCAGATGCACGCCATCGAACGCACCCACGCACACGACACTGCCGCCCGGCGCCAGATTCGGCCCGGCGGCATCACGGAAAAGCCGGTTCATTGCGGAAGTATAGCCGCCGCACCGCAACATGCGCGCCGTCGCCTCCGCGGAGCGGGATGACGGGATTTACTTTGAAAGCGCGTCCATGGACGGCCGCCCTGGACCACCCCGAGGTCAATTCGACTCTGCCGGCAGACACGACCTTCGAAGCAGCGACCAAGGATCGATCGCACACGTCAATTGCGCAGATCGCGCAAGCGGAACCCGCAGGCGAACAGCGCCGCGACGAAGCTGCCCGCACCCGCCACGATCAGTACCGACAGCCGCTCGACGCGCACGAGCGGACTCCAGTCGCCCCACTCCGGCCATTGCCACAGGCCAATGCCGAGCACCGCGACCATGGCCGCGCAGGCCGCGGCGAGCCGCAGCAGATGCCTGCCCCAACCCGGCTGGCGCACGTAGACGCCGTCGCGGCGCAACGCCAGCCACAATTGCGCGAGGTTGAGATAACTCGCCAGCGCGCTCGCCAGCGCGAGGCCCATGTGCAGGCCCGGCACTTTCGCGATCGCGGCGAACCAGCCGTCGCCGAGGTCGCCGGGCTGGTGCCACAGATGGAACAGCAGGCCGACGAACAGGACGTTCATGAGCATGTTCGCGATCATCGCGACGATGCCCGCGCGCACGGGGGTCTTCGTGTCCTGGCGCGCATAGAACGCCGGCGCGACGACCTTGACCAGCGCGAACGCCGGCAGTCCGAACGACAGCGCGGACAACGACAACGCCGCCATCTCGACGTCGTGCGCGGTGAAACGGCCGTGCTGCAGCAAGGTCGCGAGCATCGGCTTGGCCAGCAGCACCAGCGCGAACATCGCCGGCACCGAAATCAGCAGCGCGGTGCGCAGGCCCCAATCGAGCGCCCTTGCGAAGCCGTCGTGGTCGGTCGCCACGTGATGCCGCGACAGCGACGGCAGGATCACCGTACCGAGCGCGACGCCGAAGATGCCGAGCGGGAATTCCAGCAGGCGATCGGTCTGCGTCAGCCAGGTCTGCGAACCGGTGATGAGGAACGACGCGATCAAGGTGTCGAGCAGCAGGTTGATCTGCGCGACCGAGGAGCCGAACAGCGTCGGCACCATGAGCTTGAGGATGCGGCGCACGTCCGGATGGCGCCAGCCCCAGCGCGGCAATGCGAGCAAGTCGAGCTTCGCGAGCGCCGGCAGCAGCAACAGCAACTGCAGGATGCCGGCGACGAAGATCGCCCAGCCCAGCGCCATGATCGGCACGTCGAACGCCTTCGACCACCACAGCGCCGCGACGATCATGCACAGGTTCATCAGCACCGGCGCCAGCGCCGGCAGCATGAACTTGTGGAAGCTGTTCAGCACCGCGCCGGCCAGCGCGGTCAGCGACACGAACAGCAGGAACGGGAACATCACGCGCAGCAGGTCGGTGGTCAGCGCGAATTTCTCCGGCTGGTCGATCGCGCCCGGCGCGAAGCCGGCGGCGACCCAGTGCGCGCCGAGCATGCCGAGCGCGGTCACCACGAACAGCACGCCGCCGAGCGTGCCGGTGGTGCGCGCGACCAGCTCCTTGAGGTCCGCGTGCGGCCGCTTCTCCTTGACCTCGGTGAACACCGGCACGAACGCGACCGAGAACGAACCTTCGGCGAACAAACGGCGCAGGAAGTTCGGGATGCGGAACGCGACCCAGAAGGCATCGGTCGCCGCATTCGCGCCGAACGCGTAGGCGATCGCCTGTTCCCGCACGAGGCCGAGGACGCGCGACACGAACGTGCCGCCGCTGAAGCTCAGCATCGAGCGGAGCAGGCTCGGGCGGGTCATGCGGAGAACCGCGAACGGGGAGCCGAAACACCCGGCTGCATCATCCCGCTAGCCGGAATCGCGCCTTTCCGCACGAAGGCGAAAAGCCGCGACGGGATGGCCAGGTACCCAGGCACGCGGGATTGCCCCTTCCTCCGCCCCCCGTCCCCGGGGCGCTCATTGACGCCCGAGGCGGCGACAGGCACAATCCGCAGTCTTTTTCCAAACCCGTACACTGGAGTTTTCCCTTGGCCAACATCAAGTCCGCGAAGAAGCGTGCGCGCCAGTCCGAGCAGCACCGCCAGCGCAACGCCAGCGCGCGTTCGATGGTTCGCACCGCGATCAAGAATGTCGTCAAAGCGATCGAAGCGAAGGACAAGGCCCGCGCCGAAGCCGCCTACAAGATCGCCGAGCCGGTGATGGACCGCTACGCCACGCGCGGCCTGATCCACAAGAACAAGGCTTCGCGCCATAAGAGCCGCCTGACTGCGCACATCAAGGCGCTGGCCTGAACAACGCTCGCAGGTGGATCCGAAAAAGCCGGCGCAAGCCGGCTTTTTTAATGAAGTCCGAATGCCGGCGCGAGCAGGCTTTTCCAACGAGGTTCGAACCCCGGCGCAAGCCGGCGCTTTCACGGCAAGACATCCCGAACCGGCGAAAGCCGGTTTTTTCGTTGCCGACCGGGCAAACGCAGCCGGCATCACCCGCCCTGCTCCGCATCCTCCGCGGCCGCCAGCTTCTGCTCGTCGAAGAAGCGCTGGATGTCCAGGCACAACGGCCACGTGCCTTCGCGCGCGATCGCCGACACCATGTACCACGGCTGCTTCCACTTGAGCTTCTTCACGATCGCCTTGGCGGTTTTCTCGCGTTCTTCCGGCGCGAGCAGGTCGATCTTGTTGAAGACCAGCCAGCGCGGGCGCTCGAGCAATTCCGGGTCGTAGCCCTTCAGCTCGTTCTCGATCGTGCGGATTTCGGCGACCGGATCGGTGATGCCGTCCAGCGGCGCGACGTCGACGACGTGCAGCAGCAGGCGCGTGCGCGCGACGTGCTTCAAGAACTGGATGCCGAGGCCGGCACCGTCGGCGGCGCCTTCGATCAGGCCGGGGATGTCGGCGATCACGAAGCTGCGGTCGGTCTCGATGCGCACGACGCCGAGATGCGGCTGCATCGTCGTGAACGGGTAGTCGGCCACC
>Ga0153956_1003210_pt1 | contig 10792 bp, 10 predicted proteins | sample TSFL040MetaG_FD_104704 | JGI IMG/M metagenome (GOLD analysis project Ga0153956, IMG submission 104704) | Attine ant fungus gardens microbial communities from Florida, USA - TSFL040 MetaG | ecosystem: Host-associated > Fungi > Mycelium > Unclassified | place: USA: Florida, Wekiwa Springs...
CGTCACCACGCCAGTAGTTTTCGTAGACGAAGACGAGCACTTCGAACATGGCCCAATATAGCCCAGGCGGATGACGCTGCGCGCGGGCGCGCCACGATGGCGGGAATTCAACCGAGCGCGATGCGCTGGAACAACCCGCCGGGCAGGCGCGCGACCTGGCCGTCCAGTTCCAGTTCGAGCAGCTCGGCCTGCAACTGCGCAGCAGCCAGGCCGGTGCGCGCGCTCAATGCATCGAGGCTCACCGGGTCGTGGCCCATGTGCGCCAGCAGGCCCTCCTGCGCAGGGACATCGACCGGCGCGGCCGCAGTCGGCAGCGCGCCGCCAACCTGCAATTCCTCGAAGATGTCCTGCACCGACTCGACGAGCTTGGCGCCCTGGCGGATCAGCGCATGGCAGCCGCGCGACTGGGGCGAGTGGATGGAGCCCGGAATGGCGAACACCTCCTTGCCCTGCTCCACCGCCAGCCGCGCCGTGACCAGCGAGCCCGAGGCCAGCGCCGCCTCCACCACCAGCGTGCCTTTGGCCAAGCCCGCGATGAGGCGGTTGCGCTTGGGGAAGTTGGCGCTCAGCGGCGGCGTGCCGAGCGGGAACTCGCTGAGGATCAAGCCGCGCTGCGCGATGCGGTGCGCCAGCTCGCGGTGCCGGGCCGGGTAGACGCGATCCAGCCCGGTGCCCACCACCGCCACGGTGGCGATGGGCATGTCGGGCAAAGCGCCATCGAGCGCGCCGTCATGTGCAGCCCCGTCCACGCCCAGCGCCATGCCCGAGACCACCGTCAGGCCGGCGGCCGCCAGGCTGCGGGCGAAAAGGCGCGCATCGATCGCGCCCTGCGGCGTGGGGTTGCGGCTGCCGACGATGGCGATCGCGTGCGGTTCCAGGTCGGTGAGCGCGCCGTGCGGCTGGCCCAGCGCGTACAGCATGAGCGGCGGATCGGCCATCTGCAGCAGGCTGGGCGGGTAGGCGGCATCACCCAGCGTGAGGATGGCGCGCTTGACCGGCGCGCCATCGGCCTCGCGCAGCCATTGCCAGGTGCGTTCCAACGCGGCGTCGAAACCCTCCGGCGGTGTGCCGAGGGCCGTGGCCTGGGCCGCGCTGCACACCTGCGCCAGCGCGGCGTGCGATTGGGAGAAGACGGCATCCGGCAAGCCGAAGGCCGCCAGCAGGCGGCGCGCCGTGCCGTCACCGACGCCGGGCGTCAGGGCAAGCCGCAGCCAGCCGCTCAGTTCCTCTCGCTCCATGCTGGCCTGCTCGGCTATTGACGGAGTGCGCCAAGCCGGGGCGCGCAGCGAAACCCCCAGGGCGCCCGTGGAACCGGCTTTGCCGGGCCGCTGGGTGCGCCCCCTTCCCGCGCGCGAAGCGGCATGGGGGTTGTCAAGGATTCGCCAGCAGGTCGCCGGCGCGCGGCGTGTCGGTGATCTCGAGCACCAGCGCGTACGACACCTTGGTGAAGGTGCGGAAGACCATCAGCAGGCCGATGCGCTCGTTGGGCAGCTTGAGCGTTTCCTTGTTGGCGCCGGTGCGGTCGACGATGGTTTCGCCCTGCTTCAGGATGGCCAGCACATGGCCGCTTTCGATGCCGTCGCGCTCGCCCTTGTTGATTGCCACCACCTGGTTCTGGCCGGCAAAGCTCACGGCGCTGCCGTAGATGGAGACGATGCGGCCGTCGGTGACGACCTGCTGCGGCGCGCGCGGCACGTAGCTGATGAGCTTGCGCTCGGGCTCCGGCAGCAGGTGGTCGCCGGCGCGGATTTCCTCGCGCGCGGACACCACGTCGAGCGTGGCGGGCACCACGGCCGTGCCGGGCGGCAGAGGCGTGCCGCCGGCGGCCGCTTCGGGCGCCGGGGCCGGCGTGGGGCACTCGCCGCAGGTGGTGGACTGGATGCCCGGGCTGGCAGGCGTGGCGGCCGGCACGGCCTGCGGGCTGGTGACTTCGGTGCTCTCGCCGCGCTGCAACTGCACCTTGCCCAGGTACTGCGCCTCGTAGCCCAGGGTTTCGCCGGTCACCGGGTCCTTCAGGGCCGTGGCGCCGCGGAACACGCGGTAGGTCTTGAGCGGGCCGGGGGTTTCCACCAGCGGCGAGTTCGGGCCGCCGCGGGCGTAGAGGCGGTCGCCGCGGGTCATCATCACGCGGCTGTCGTTGCCCGCCACGATGCGCGGGGCCTGCGTGAGCGTGCTTTCGTCGTCGACCACCTCGGGCTCGGTGAGGAAGGGCTCGATCACGCTCGGGCTCAGCGTGGGCAGCGCCAGGTCGGAGGCGGAATCGAAGCGGGTGCGCGGCGACAGCTTGATGGTGCCGCCGCCTTGGCCCGCGCCGCCGCCGCGGCGCAGCGACAGGCGCGCACGGCCGCCGCTCTTGTCCAGGAACAGCACCTGGCCCGGGTAGATGCGGTGCGGGTTGGCGATGTCGCCCATGTTCATGCCCCACAGCTCCGGCCAGCGCCAGGGGCTCCTGAGGTACATGCGGGAGATGGCCCACAGCGTGTCGCCGCGGCGCACGGTGTATTCGTCGGGGGCGTTGGGCGCCAGTTCCGACAGCGGCACGCCCTGCGAGGCGGTCTGCTGGGCCGTCGCGCGCTGCTGCGGCGTGACGGGGTAGGTGATCGTCTGGGCCTGTGCCGGGCCGGCGGCGCCGAGCACAGTGAAGGCGGCGGCCAGCGCGCCGACGAGGGCGGCGGATTGCGGACGCGGACGAAGGCGGAGGCTGGACTTCTTCATGGACGGGGATGGTCGTTCCCCCCGCAGCACCCATGCGCCACGCGAGGTGAACAAATACTCACAATTTGCAACGAATTTTGCGCTGAAGCCCTGCGCACGGCAACGCCAATCGCGCCGGATCGGGGCGTGGGGTTGCGGAAATGGCGAAAATAGCCACAACTTCCCCCGATTCATGGCCCTTCGAACCATTTTGAGTTACCCCGATCCGCGCCTGCACACGGTCGCCAGGCCGGTGCAGGGGGTGGATGCGCGCATCAAGGCCCTGGTGGCCGACATGACCGACACCATGTACGAGGCCAACGGCATCGGCTTGGCGGCGACGCAGATCGACGTCCACGAACGCGTGGTGGTGATCGACATCTCCGAGGAGCGCAACCAGCCGATCGTGCTGATCAACCCCGAGATCACCTGGGCCAGCGACGAGAAGGTGGTCAACGAAGAAGGCTGCCTGTCGGTGCCCGGCATCTACGACGGCGTGGAGCGCTCCACGTCCGTGAAGGTGACGGCGCTGGACGAGAACGGCGACGCCCGCATGATCGAAGCCGAGGGCCTGCTGGCGGTGTGCATCCAGCACGAGCTGGACCACCTGCGCGGCAAGGTCTTCGTCGAATACCTGTCGCCCCTCAAGCGCAACCGCATCAAGACCAAGCTCGTGAAGCAGCAGCGCGAGGAACAGCGCGACGGGCGCCGCAGCGCATGACCATGCAAGCACTGAAGACCGTTGCCGGGCTGGCCGCCCTCGTGTTGGCCGTGGCCGGCTGTGCCAGCGACCCGGCGCGCCTGCCCCTGGGCGTGAGCAAGGCCCAGGCGCTGCAGCGCCTGGGCCGGCCCACCGCCATCTACCCGCGCCCCGGCGGCGGCGAACGGCTCCAGTACTCGCGCCAGCCGGCCGGCTTCGAGGTCAACGACGTCGACGTGGACGCCAGCGGCACGGTGACGGCCGTCACCCAGGCCATGAACGAGGGCCGCTTCAGCCGCGACATCCAGATCGACACCTGGCGCGTGCCCGATGTGCTCTACACCTACGGCCGGCCGGAGGAAATCTCCCGCGTGGGCTCCTTCGACGGCGAAGTCTGGCAGTGGCGCTACCTGCAGATGAACTCGCCGCGCCTGCTCTACATCTACATCGACCCGCAAGGCGTGGTGCGCCGCTACCACGTGAGCGACGACCTGCGCTTCGTGCCGCGCGACGGCCGGGCCTGAGGCCGTGAAGGTCGTTTTCGCGGGCACGCCCGAGTTCGCGCGCGTCGCGCTGCAAGCCCTGAAAGAAGCCGGCTTCGAGGTCGTGCTGGTGCTGACCCAGCCCGACCGGCCCGCCGGCCGCGGCATGAAGCTGCAGGCCTCGCCGGTCAAGGCCTATGCGCTGGAACAGGGCTGGCCCGTGGCGCAGCCGCGCAGCCTGCGGCTGGACGGCAAGTACCCCGACGACGCAGCCTCCGCCCAAGCCGCGCTGCAGGCCGCAGGCGCCGACGCGATGGTGGTGGCGGCCTATGGCCTGATCCTGCCGCAATGGGTGCTCGACACGCCCCGGCTCGGTTGTTTGAACATCCACGCCAGCCTGCTGCCGCGCTGGCGCGGCGCGGCGCCCATCCACCGTGCCATCGAGGCCGGCGATGCCGACACGGGCGTCACCATCATGCAGATGGACGCCGGCCTGGACACCGGCGACATGCTGCTCACCGAAGCCCTGCCCATCGGCGAAGACAGCACGGCCCGCCTGCATGACCGGCTGGCGGCGCTGGGCGGCCGCCTGATCGTCCAAGCGCTGCGCCAGGCCGAGGCCGGCACGCTGCAGCCGGTGGCGCAGCCCGCCGAGGGCATCACCTACGCCCACAAGATCGAGAAGGCCGAGGCCGCGCTCGACTGGACGCTGCCGGCCGAGGCGCTGGCACGCCGCATCCGCGCCTTCGATCCCTTCCCTGGGGGCCTGGCGGTGCTGGAAGGCGAAAGCCTCAAGCTCTGGGCCGCGCAGGCCCTGCCGGCGTCGACCGCCCCGGCCGCTGAAGCGCCGGGCAGCGTGCTGGCCGCCGGCGCCGAAGGCATCGATGTGGCGACCGGCCGGGGCGTGCTGCGGCTCACGCAGTTGCAGCGCGCGGGTGGCAGGCGATTGCCGGCGGCGGAGTTCCTGCGCGGCTTCGACGTGAAGGCCGGGCAGGTCTTCGGCCAGCCAGAGACCTGATGTTTTTGTCTGCCACGATCCGGCACCACCCGGCGTTCCGCGAAGGCAGCCGGGCGATCGCCGGGGCGGCGCTGGGCATCGGCGCCTGGGGCCTGATGACGGGCGTGGCCATGCTCAAGTCCGGCATGAGCGTGGTCGAGGCGGTGGCCATGACGCTGCTGGTCTATGCCGGCAGCTCGCAGCTGGCGGCGATTCCGCTGCTGATCGCGGGCACGCCGGCCTGGGTGGTCCTGGCGGCGGGCTTCTGCGTGAACCTGCGCTTCGTGGTCTTCAGCCTGCACCTGCGGCCCTACCTCATGCACATGCCGCGCTGGCGCCGGCTGCTGCACGGCTACCTCACGGCCGACATGAGCTACGCCACCTTCACGCGCCGCTACCCCACGCCCGGGCTGCTGCCTTCGCAGCAGGACGAGCAGGAGGCCTACCTCGTGGGCGGCTACGCCACCACCTGGTGCGCCTGGATGGGCATGAGCCTGCTGGGCATCGCGCTGGCCAACTTCATCCCCACGCAATGGGGGCTGGGCTTTGCCGGCGTGCTGAGCCTGGTGGCCGTCACCTGTTCCATGGCGAGCACGCCGCTGCGCCTGCTGGCGGTGCTGATCGCCTGCGTCACGGCCGTCGCGGCCTTCGCACTGCCCTTCAAGCTCAACATCGTCGCCGCCATCGGCGCGGCGGTGCTGGTGTGCTTCACGCTCGAAAGACAGTTCGGCGTCGATGCCGATGCGGAGGATGACCGGTGAACGGCAGCACGGACCCGTGGACGCTGCTGGTGATCGTCGGCCTGGCGGGCGTGACGGTGCTCACGCGCTGCTTCTTCTTCATCCTCGACCGCCCCTGGGGCCTGCCCGACTGGGCGCACCGCGCGCTGCACTACGCGCCGGCTGCCGCCCTGGCGGCCGTGATCGCGCCCGAGATCGTGATGAGCAACGGCCATCTCATCCACACCTGGCTGGATGCGCGCCTGTACGGCGCCGCGGCCGGCGTGCTGTGGTATTTCTGGCGCGGCGGCGTGCTGGGCACCATGCTGGTGGGCATGGCGGTGTACCTGCCGCTGCACCTCGGGGCCGGCTGGTAGGCCGGTCTGCCCCTGTGGGGGCCGTCCCTACAATGAAATCCATCGGCGCAGCGCCGCCCGCGCACGGGTTCACGCCGCCGCCCACCGCTTGTCTCATTCCAGCCTTTCCACCATGAACGTTCTCCGCTTCTCCGATCTGTGCGCCCAGGGCAAAGCCAAGGGCCAGCGCGTGTTCATCCGTGCCGACCTCAACGTGCCGCAGGACGACAGCGGCGCGATCACCGAAGACACGCGCATCCGCGCCTCGGTGCCCTGCGTGCAGATGGCGCTGGCCGCGGGCGCGGCGGTGATGGTGACCTCGCACCTGGGCCGGCCCACCGAGGGCGAGTTCAAGCCCGCGGATTCGCTGGCGCCGGTCGCCAAGCGCCTGGGCGAACTGCTGGGCCACCCTTACGAAAATGGGGTGCCGCTGGTCTCCAACTGGGTCGACGGCGTCGACGTCAAGCCCGGCCAGGTCGTGCTGCTGGAGAACTGCCGCGTCAACAAGGGCGAGAAGAAGAACAGCGAGGAACTGGCGCGCAAGATGGCCGCGCTGACCGACATCTACGTGAACGACGCCTTCGGCACCGCGCACCGCGCCGAGGCCACCACCTACGGCATCGCGCAGTTCGCCAAGGTGGCCTGCGCCGGCCCGCTGCTGGCGGCCGAGATCGACGCCATCACGAAAGCGCTGGCCAACCCCAGGCGCCCGCTGGTCGCCATCGTGGCCGGCTCCAAGGTCAGCACCAAGCTCACCATCCTGCAGAGCCTGGCGAAGAACGTGGACCAGCTCATCGTCGGCGGCGGCATCGCCAACACCTTCATGCTGGCGGCGGGCCTGAAGATCGGCAAGTCGCTGGCCGAGCCCGACCTGGCGGGCGAGGCCACGGCCGTGATCGAGGCCATGCGCGCGCGCGGCGCCGCGGTGCCGATCCCGGTGGACGTGGTGACGGCCAAGACCTTTGCCGCCGATGCGCCCGCCACCACCCAGGCCGCCGACGCGGTCGAGGACGACGACCTGATCCTGGACATCGGCCCGAAGACCGCCGCGCTGCTGGCCGCCCAACTGCGCGAGGCCGGCACCATCGTCTGGAATGGCCCGGTGGGCGTGTTCGAGTTCGACGCCTTCGCCCACGGCACCGACCATCGCCCGCGCCATCGCCGACAGCAGCGCCTTCAGCATCGCCGGCGGCGGCGACACGCTGGCGGCCATCGCCAAGTACGGCATCGAGCAGCAGGTGGGCTACATCTCCACCGGCGGCGGCGCCTTCCTGGAGGTGCTGGAAGGCAAGACGCTGCCGGCGTTCGAGATCCTGGCCAAGCGCGCGGCGGGCTGACGACAGTTTTTTTTGGCCTGACCGTCATTCGGACTTCACACAACGCCGCCAAACTGTATACAGTTGCGGATACAAAATGGAGACCTTGTTCATGAGTTCGGATCGCCTGCCCCGTCACGCCACCAAGATCGTCGCCACCCTGGGCCCCGCGTCCAACACGCCCGAGCTGATCGAACAGATGATCGTGCACAAGGTCAGCGTGGTGCGCCTCAATTTCAGCCACGGCACGGCGCAGGACCACATCGCCCGCGCCGCCATGGTGCGCGAAGCGGCCCGCCGCGCCGGCCGCGAGGTGGCGATCATGGCCGACCTGCAGGGCCCGAAGATCCGCGTCGGCAAGTTCGCCGAAGGCAAGGTCTGGCTGGAGCCGGGCGCGAAGTTCGTGCTGGACGCCGCGCGCTCCGAACTGGGCGATGTCGACGCCGTGGGCCTGGACTACAAGGACCTGCCGCGCGACGTGAAGCCCGGCGACCGCCTGCTGCTCAACGACGGCCTGATCGTGCTCACCGTCGATGCGGTGCGCGGCGAAGCCGTGCACACCACCGTGCGCCTGGGCGGCGAGCTGTCGAACAACAAGGGCATCAACAAGCAGGGCGGCGGGCTGACGGCACCGGCGCTGACGGCCAAGGACATGGAGGACCTCAAGACCGCCATGAGCTTCCAGGCCGACTACGTGGCGGTGAGCTTCCCCAAGAACGCCACCGACATGGAGATGGCCCGCCAGCTGTGCAACGTGGCCGGCGCCGAGTGGGGCCACAAGCCCGGCATGATCGCCAAGATCGAGCGCGCCGAGGCGATCCCCAAGCTCGACGAGATCATGGCCGCCAGCGACGGCATCATGGTCGCGCGCGGCGACCTGGCGGTGGAGGTGGGCAACGCCGCGGTGCCGGCGCTGCAGAAGAAGATGATCCGCATGGCGCGCGAGATGGACAAGGTCGTCATCACCGCCACGCAGATGATGGAGTCCATGATCACCAACCCGGTGCCCACCCGCGCCGAGGTGAGCGACGTGGCCAACGCCGTGCTGGACGGCACCGACGCCGTGATGCTCAGCGCCGAGACCGCCTCGGGCAAGTTCCCGCTGGAGACGGTGCAGGAGATGAGCCGCATCTGCGAGGCCGCCGAGCAGGCCGAGGACACCACGCGCGATCTGGACTTCAGCGGCCACTACACCCGCATCGACCAGTCCATCGCCATGGGCGCGCTCTTCACCGCGCACCACCTGGGCGCCAAGGCCATCGTGGCGCTGACCGAGTCGGGCTCCACGGCGCTGTGGATGAGCCGCCATGCGGCGCACGTGCCGGTCTATGCGCTCACCTCGCGCCTGGCCACGCAGCGCAAGATGGCGCTGTACCGCAATGTGCGCCCGCTGCTGATGGACACCGTGAGCGACCGCGACGCCGCCCTGAGCCAGGCCGAGGCGCATCTAAAGAAGCGCGGCATCGTGCAGAGCGGCGACGTCTACGCCATCACCTGCGGCGAGCCCATGGGCGCGCCGGGCGGGACGAACATGCTGAAGATCTGCCGGGCTTCTTGAACGCCGCTCGAAAACGAGAGTGCAATCAACCGTCAGCGCCCATCGGCCAGGCGCTGGTATGAAATTCGTCGCGCATGTGATTTTTGGGAAGAGCGGCCGAATGCCTCAACTGCTTTCGCGCACGATCAGTTCGTAATCCAGAGCGATCGAGCGTGTCGGCGGCTCGCGCCCGCGCATCAATTCCACCAGCATCTCGGCGCTCTTGGTGCCGATATCCGCGCGCGGCGTGCGCACCGTCGTCAGCGAGGGGGTCAGCTGATCGCTGCCCGACAGGTCGTTGAAGCCCGCCATCGCGATCTGCGCCGGCACGCGGATGCCCAGGCGCTGGGCGCTGAAGATGCCGCCTTGCGCCAGGTCGTCGTTGCAGAAGAACACAGCATCGATGTCCGGACGGATCTTGACCAGGTCGGCGAAGAGAGCGGCGCCCAGCGCGACTGAAGAGGGCTGCCGGCTCATCAATTCCAGCGCCGGGTCGTAGCAGCCGGCCTCGCGCAGCGCGGCGCGCCAGCCGTCCGCGCGCTGAATCGTGCGCGGATCGAGTTGCGCCGAGATGCAGGCGATGCGCCGGCGCCCGCGCGAGAACAGGTGCCGCGCGACGGCCGCGCCGGCATCGAACTGCGAGAAGCCGACGCAGTGAATGCCCGGCGCGTCGGTCAGCTCCATCAGGTGCACGCAAGGCACGCCGCTGGCGGCGATCATCTGCCGCGTGTGCTCGGTGCGGTCGAAGCCGGTGAGCAGCAGGCCGGCCGGGCGCTGGGCGAGATAGCTGCGCAGCAGAAGTTCCTCCTGCTTCGGGTCGTAATGGGTCACGCCGATCATGGGCTGGTAGCCGGCCGGGAACAGCGTCTGGTGCACCGCCTCGAGCAGATCAACGAACAGCGTGTTCGACAGCATCGGGATGAGCACCGGCACGTGCGTGCCACGTTGCGAGGCCAGGGCGCGCGCAGCCGAGTCGGGCACGTAGCCGATGCGCGCCACCGCTTCGGTCACCCGGTCCACCAGGGGCTGGGCCACGCTGCGCTCGCCGCGCAAGGCCCGGGAGGCGGTGATTGGACTGACGCCGGCCTCGCGCGCAACGTCCGCCAGGGTGACGCGCCCGGCGGACCGTCGCCTGGCGACAGGGGGAGGAAGAGGTGCTTCGGCTCGTTGCATGGCAAGGGTTAACCCGCATCACGAAGGGTGCCAATGATTTCTAAGATAGCGCTATCCATTTCAATGGCACCTCAAGATTTCGCTGAGGCTTTGATTTTTAGCGGGAGGTCTTTGAATTTTTACTGAAGATAGCGCAACCCAAGCTGTGGTGAATTCGTTTTTTCTCATCGACCCGAGCCTGAGGGTCGCGCAGCAGGATGCCAGCGTGCAGGTGCTGTCCCTCATGCGGGCGCAATGAACTATCGGTTCGACTTCGCGCCGGTCCTGGCCCAGCACGCGCAGTTGCTGGAAGGGGTGGAGCGCACGCTGTACTTCACCGCGCTGGCCATCGTGCTGGGCATGCTGGCTTCGATCGTGGGCGTGCTGGCCCGCACCTCCAGCGTCGGCTGGATTGCGCGGGTGACCAAGGCCTACGTCGAAGTCATCCGCAACACACCCTTCGTGGTGCAGTTGTTCTTCCTGTACTTCTCGCTGCCGATGATGGGCATCGAGATTGATGCCAACACGGCGGCGCTGATCGCGCTGGTGGCCAACTTCGCGGGCTACGGCGTGGAGATCCTGCGCGCCGGCATCGAGGCCATCCCGCGCGGCCAAATCGAGGCCGCCAAGGCGCTGGGCATGAAGCGGCTGCAGATCTTCCGCAAGATCATCCTGTTCCCCGCCATCGGCGCCATCTATCCCGCGCTGGTGGGCCAGTTCATCCTGCTGTTCCTCAACACCAGCGTGATCTCGGTGATCTCGGCCGAGGAACTGTCGGCCGCCGTGAGCAACATCCAGTCGGTGAGCTTCCGCTCCTTCGAGGCCTACGCGGTCGCGAC
>Ga0153956_1003211_pt1 | contig 10780 bp, 9 predicted proteins | sample TSFL040MetaG_FD_104704 | JGI IMG/M metagenome (GOLD analysis project Ga0153956, IMG submission 104704) | Attine ant fungus gardens microbial communities from Florida, USA - TSFL040 MetaG | ecosystem: Host-associated > Fungi > Mycelium > Unclassified | place: USA: Florida, Wekiwa Springs...
GCCGAATAGTCGAAGCGGATGCGGGTGTCGAGTTCGGTCGTGAGCGCCTGCAGCCGCCAGGCCAGCTCCACCGGCGTCGGGTCGGCGACGGGACCGGACGCCTCCTCGACCTCCTCGATCGCCCGCAGCGCCCGCGCCGCCTCGCGCGGCGCGCGGTCGCCCTGCTCGAGGTCGCCGCGGCCGAAGGCCAGCAACGCGACGATCACGGAGTCGTGGATGAGCCCCTCGATCCGGCGGCGCTGGGCACGTCGGGCCTCCGACGCCGCGGCGGCCGACACCTCGGCGACCGCCGACCGGACCGCACGATCGAGCGCCGCGCCCGCCCGTCGTGAGGCGATCGCGAGCGCCGTGAAGAGCGCCATGTAGAAGAACGTCTGGCACAGGTGCATGAGCGAGCTCAGTCGCAGCGCCTCGTCCACGAGCACGACCGCCTCGAGCGCGAACGAACCGATCAGGACGACCAGGTACCCGATCGCGGCCGGGAGCGGAAGCCCCGCCCCGGCCGCGGCCGCACCGATCACGGCCAGATCGGCGAGCCACGGCTGCTGGGCGACCGTCCCCGGCGACGCGGCCAGGAACAGCAGCATCGAGGGGATCAGGAGCGCGCCCGCGAGCACCAGGAACGACACGGTCGTCGCCCGCGTCGAGCCGATCGCGCCGACGACGCCGACCGCGATGCTCGCCGCGACGACCGCGACCGCCGTCCCGATCGTCCACCACAGGGCGATGGACTGGGTCTGCGCGAACACCAGCTGCACGTCGAGCACGAACAGGATCACGCCGGCGATCCCGAGCGACACGGCCATGAGCCGCGCCACCCGCAGCGAGGCGCTCGGGCCCGCCGCCGCAGCGACAGCCGTCATCGCTCGGCGTCGGGAGCCGGGAGGATGCCGTCCTCGACGGCACGCTTGTAGAGGTCGACCTTCGTGTAGGCGGGTCGCCCGGCGCGCACGTACTTGGCACGGACCCGCTTCACGTAGTCGTCGACGGTGCCGACCGCGATGCTCATCTGCGCCGCGACCGCCTGCGCCTTGAGACCGCGCGCGAACAGGCTCAGCACGGTCTGCTCCTGCGGGCTGAGCCCGGCGTCGGCGAGCTGCGGGTCGCCGTCGATCGCGGCGGCCCAGTCCGCCGACATGCTCTCCTCGCCCGCGGCGACGCGCTGGATGGCCTCGGCCAACGCCGCGACGGGTTCCGACTTGCGCAGCAGCCCGGCGATCGGCGCCTTCGACACGGAGCGCACGAGGTACGGGCTCTCGGCGGAGGTGAGGACGAGCACGCGCGCGCCCGCCGCGTCGAGACGCTCGACGTTCGCGACCGGCGAGGACCCGTCCGCGAGGCGCAGGTCGAGGATCGCGACCTCGAACGCGGGATGCGCGGCCAGCAGCTCCGGAACCGTCCCCGCCGACCCGAGGAACTCGACGCCCTCGATCTGCGCGATCGCCTGCCGTACGCCGACCGCGACGAGCTCGTGATCGTCCACCAGCACCACGCGCGTCACAGTGGTCACCCTAACCAGGGGCGTCCGCCGACGTCGCGCAGCGCGCTGCCCCCGAATTCCGGGGCATGACGCGACCGCCTCGCACCGCGAGACTCGAAACATGTCGGCTGCGCATCCCGAGTCCAGCATCGAACCCACCCGGACCCTGCGCATCGCCCGCGGCTGCTCGAGCCCCGACTGCGGCGCCGTCTACTACGTCGCGGCGATCGCGGACGGAGCCGTCTGCCCGGTCTGCTCCGACTCCCGCGATCGGTACCAGCTGTCCGCATGATCGCGCCGCACGTCGTGGGCCCTGAGGGACTCGAACCCCCGACACCTGCGGTGTAAACGCAGTGCTCTAACCGACTGAGCTAAGAGCCCCTCGCGCTCACCGTACACTCGCTCCATGGTCCAGGCGGCGCCCCTGAAAGCCGAGCACCGCTGGCCCCCGATCGTCGGCACGACGTGCGCCGCGCTGCTGTACGCCTTCCTCCCGAACGACTTCTCGCTGCTCCCGTCCTGGATCCTCCCGACCATCGCGCTCGTGGCGCTCGTCCCGCTCGTCGTGCTCAACCCACACCACTTCACGCGGGAGACCTGGTGGTCGCGGGCCATCTCGATCGTCCTCGCGCTCGTGCTGTTCACCGCGAACCAGGTCGCCGTGGTGCGCACGATCATGGAGTTGCTCAACGGCAGCGCACACGCGCCGACCGTGCTGATCTCGACGCTGCAGGTGTGGCTCACCGATGTGCTCGTCTTCGGCCTCATCTACTGGGAGCTGGACCGCGGCGGCTCGGTCGCGCGCCGGATGCGGCACGACCCTGACAAGGTCTGGGACTTCCGCTTCCCCCAGGAGGACAGCGGCCCCACCCCCTGGAAGCCGGCCTACGTCGACTACCTCTACTTCTCGCTGTCCACGATGATGGCGTTCAGCCCGACCGACGTCATGCCGCTCTCGGCGCGTGCGAAGGGCCTCATGGCCGTCCAGTCGTTCACCGGGTTCGTGGTGCTGGCGCTCGTGATCTCGCGCGCGGTCAACATCCTCGCCTGACGGTGAGGCGACGGCGGGACGCACGAGATGTGCCGAACCGCTCGAGGTGGCTGCGCGAGCTGCGTGCCCTGTCCGGTCAGGCAGCCGGCGCGAGCACCTCGGTGAGTGCCCCGCGGTAGGCCTCGATCGAGCGCGCCTCCCCCGGCGCCGTGATGAACGAGGCGCGGATGACGCCGTTCACGTCGATCACGAAGGTCGCCCGGTTCGCGAACCCCTTCTGCTCGAGGAACACGCCGTACTCCTTGGCGACGGCCCCGTGCGGCCAGAAGTCGGCCAGCAGCGCGAAGTCGTAGCCCTCCTGCTCCGCCCACGCCCGCAGCGTCGCCTTCGAGTCGACCGAGATGCCGATGAGCTCGACGCCCTTGTCCTGGAAGAGCGAGAGGTTGTCGCGCAGCGCGCACAGCTCCCCGGTGCAGGTGCTGGAGAAGGCGAGCGGGAAGAACACCAGCGTCACCGGCCGCACGCCGCGGAAGTCGCTGAGCCGGATGTGCTCGCCGTACTGGTTGGCGAGGTCGAAGTCCGGGGCCTGGGTGTCGTTCTCGAGAGCCACGGGTCGCGATCCTACGCCCGCCGGACCGGAGCCGCCGGACGTTCTAGACTCGTTTCGCCACTTGGCGCCCGACCGCAACCCGGCCCGGGTTCCCCACTCTCCCGCCCGCCACCGCATCCGGTCGCGCGCGCGGGACGCAAACTCGGAAGAGGTCAGCGGTGACGGTGAACGACCAGGACCCGTACTCGGTGGAGCACACCGATCAGGATCCGGACGAGACGCAGGAGTGGCAGGAGTCGCTCGACGCGCTCGTCGCCGCGAAGGGCCACGAGCGCGGGCGCGAGATCATGCTCTCGCTGCTCAAGCGGTCCAAGGACCTGCACCTCGGCGTCCCGATGGTCCCGACGACCGACTACATCAACACGATCGCACCGGAGAACGAGCCCGCCTTCCCGGGCGACGAGGACCTGGAGCGCCGTTACCGGGCCTGGATCCGATGGAACGCCGCGATCACCGTGCACCGCGCCCAGCGCCCCGGCATCGCCGTCGGCGGCCACATCTCCACCTACGCCTCCTCCGCCGCCCTGTACGAGGTCGGCGAGAACTGGTTCTTCCGCGGCAAGAACCACCCGGGCGGCGGAGACCAGGTCTTCTTCCAGGGGCATGCCTCCCCCGGCATGTACGCCCGCGCCTTCCTGGAGGGCCGGCTCTCCCCCGAGGACCTCGACGGCTTCCGGCAGGAGAAGTCGCGCGCCCCGCACGGGCTCAGCTCCTACCCGCACCCGCGGCTCATGCGCGACTTCTGGGAGTTCCCGACCGTGTCGATGGGCATCGGCCCGATCAACGCGATCTGGCAGGCCCAGTCGAACAGGTACCTGACCAACCGCGGCATCGCCGACGCCTCCGACCAGCATGTCTGGGCGTTCCTCGGCGACGGCGAGATGGACGAGGTCGAGTCGCGCGGCGCACTGCAGTGGGCCGCGAACGAGCAGCTCGACAACCTGACCTTCGTCATCAACTGCAACCTGCAGCGCCTGGACGGGCCTGTCCGCGGCAACGGCAAGATCATCCAGGAGCTCGAGAGCTTCTTCCGCGGAGCCGGCTGGAACGTCATCAAGGTCATCTGGGGCCGGGAGTGGGACGAGCTGCTCGCCCGCGACACGACCGGCGCCCTCGTGAACCTCATGAACCGCACGCCCGACGGCGACTACCAGACCTACAAGGCCGAGTCGGGCGCGTACGTGCGCGAGAACTTCTTCGGCCGCGACCCGGAGACCGCCCGGCTCGTCGAGGGCTACAGCGACGAGCAGCTCTGGAACCTCAAGCGCGGCGGCCACGACTACCGCAAGGTGTTCGCGGCGTTCCAGGCCGCGATGGCGCACAAGGGCCAGCCGACCGTCATCCTCGCGAAGACCGTCAAGGGCTACGGTCTCGGCCCGAGCTTCGAGGGCCGCAACGCGACCCACCAGATGAAGAAGATGACGCTGGACAACCTCAAGGAGTTCCGCGACGCGATGCGCATCCCGATCACGGATGCCCAGCTCGAGGAGAACCCCTACCAGCCGCCGTACTATCACCCCGGAGAGTCCGACCCGGCGATCCAGTACCTGCAGGAGCGTCGCCGCGAGCTCGGCGGCTACGTGCCCGAGCGCCGCTCGAAGTACGTGTCGATCCCGCTCCCGGAGGCCTCGGCCTACGACGTCGTCAAGAAGGGCTCCGGCAAGCAGGAGATCGCCACGACGATGGCCTTCGCGCGCCTGCTGAAGGACCTGCTGCGCACGCCGGACTTCGGCAGCCGCATCGTCCCGATCATCCCGGACGAGGCGCGCACCTTCGGGATGGACGCCTACTTCCCGACCGCGAAGATCTACAACCCGAACGGCCAGCACTACACATCGGTCGACCGGGAGCTGCTGCTCGCCTACAAGGAGAGCCCGCAGGGCCAGATCATCCACGTCGGCATCAACGAGGCCGGCGCGTTCTCGGCGTTCACCGCCGCGGGCACGAGCTACGCCACCCACGGCCAGCCGCTCATCCCGGTCTACGTCTTCTACTCGATGTTCGGATTCCAGCGCACGGGCGACGCCATGTGGGCGGCCGGTGACCAGATGGCGCGCGGCTTCATCATCGGCGCCACGGCCGGCCGCACGACGCTGACCGGCGAGGGCCTGCAGCACGCCGACGGGCACTCGCAGCTGCTCGCCTCCACCAACCCGGCCGTCGTCAGCTACGACCCGGCGTACGGCTACGAGATCGGGCACATCGTGCGCGCCGGCATCGAGCGCATGTACGGGGAGAACTCGACCGACCCGAACGTCATGTACTACCTCACGGTGTACAACGAGCCGATGCAGCAGCCGGCGGAACCGGAGGACGTCGACGTCGACGGCATCGTTCACGGCATCCACCGGCTCAAGGCGGCCGACGGCCCCGGCCCCAAGGCGCAGATCCTCGCCTCCGGCGTCGGCGTGCCGTGGGCGCTGGAGGCGCAGGAGCTGCTGGCGCGCGACTGGAACGTCGCAGCCGACGTGTGGAGCGTCACCTCCTGGACCGAGCTGCGCCGCGACGGCGTCGCCGCCGACGAGCACAACTTCCTTCACCCGGAGGAGGCGCCGCGCATCCCGTACCTGTGGACGAAGCTGCAGGGGGCCGAGGGCCCGTTCATCGGCGTCTCCGACTTCATGCACGCCGTGCCCGACCAGGTGCGTGCCTTCGTCCCCGGCGACTACCTCACGCTCGGCGCCGACGACTTCGGCTTCAGCGACACGCGCCCCGCGGCGCGACGGTTCTTCCACATCGACGGACCGTCGGTCGCCGTCCGCACGCTGCAGGCGCTCGCGCGGCGCGGACAGGTCGACCCGTCGGCCGTCGCCCAGGCGATCGAGAAGTACCGGCTGCACGATGTGAGCGCCGGCACGAGCGGGTCCGCGGGCGGCGAGAGCTAGCCGCGGCGTACGCGGGCACACGGATGGCGGAGCGCACGAAGGCGCAGACCCTCGCCTGGTTGCGCACCCTCTCCGGGGAGCTGGCCACGGCGACGCTCAAGCGTCTCGAGGACACGCTGCCCTGGTACCGCGACATGCCGCCCGGGCGCCGCAGCGCGGTCGGGCTCGTCGCCCAGAACGGCATCAGCGCGTTCATCTCCTGGTACGACGACCCGAAGTCGATCCCGTGGATCGCGGCCGACGTGTTCGGCGCCGCGCCCCGGGAGCTGCTGCGCTCGGTGAGCCTGCAGCAGACGCTCCAGCTCATCCGGGTCACGGTCGAGGTCGTCGAGGAGCGCGTGCGCAAGGACGCCGACGAGACGCTGAAGGATGCGATCCTGCTGTACTCGCGCGAGATCGCCTTCGCCGCGGCCGACGTCTACGCCCGCGCCGCCGAGGCCCGAGGCCTCTGGGATGCGCGGCTGGAGGCGCTCGTCGTCGACTCGATCCTCACCGGCGAGTACGACAGCGAGCTGCCGAGCCGGATCGCCGCGCTCGGCTGGAACGGCCACGGCTCGGTGAGCGTGCTCGTCGGCACCGCGCCGCGCATGCTCGACGTCGACCAGCTCCGCCGCACCGCCCGGCATCTCGACGCCGACGTGCTCATCGGCGTGCAGGGCAGCCGGCTCGTGCTCGTCATCGGCCGCACCGAGGCCGCCGAGGAGGCCGCCGACGGCCGGGAGCCGCTGCCGTTCCTGGAGATCGCGGCGCAGCTGGAGCCCGGCTTCGGGCCCGGGCACCTCGTGCTGGGTCACGAGGTGCCGTCGCTCGTCGACGCCGCCCGGAGCGCCAAGGCCGCACTCGCGGGGTTCGCCGTCGCGCGCGCCTGGCGCAACGCCCCGCGTCCGGCGCTGGCCGACGACCTCCTGCCGGAGCGCGCCTTCGCGGGCGACCCCCTGGCCCGCTCCGCGCTCATCAACCGCGTCTACAAGCCGCTCCAGGAGCACTCGAGCGACCTGCTGACGACGCTCTGGGCCTACCTCGACAACGGCCGCTCGCTCGAGGGCACGGCCCGTGAGCTGTTCGTGCACCCCAACACCGTGCGCTACCGGCTCAAGCGCATCAGCGAGATCATCGGCTACGACGCGACCGGCGCCCGCGAGGCGCTCATCCTGCAGGCCGCTCTCATCGTCGGCTCGATCTCCGGCAACCGCCGCGGCTGACCGTTTTGTCTGCGCTCTACAGCGTCGCCGCGGATTCTTCGTGGAGTCGGTTCGACGGCAGGGGCGATGCGCTGAGAGGATGGACGGCGTGAGTGTCGTCGTCGTCGCGCCCGGACAGGGCTCACAGACCCCCGGCTTCCTGGAGCCCTGGATCGCGGTCCCCGGATTCGCCGAGCATCTGGACGCGCTGAGCGCCGCGTCGGGGACCGACCTCGTCACGCACGGCACGGTCTCCGACGCCGACACGATCCGCGACACCGCGATCGCCCAGCCGCTCATCGTGGCCGCATCGCTCGTCGCCCTCGGCGGCCTCCTCGACGGATCCGACGCACGCCGCGCCGCCCTCGCCGGCCTCGCGGGGCACTCGGTCGGCGAGCTGGCCGCAGCGGCGGGAGCCGGCATCCTGAGCGAGCACGACGCGATGCGACTGGTCGCGGTGCGCGGAGCCGCGATGGCGCAGGCCGCGTCGCAGGCCGCCACCGGCATGAGCGCCGTGATCGGAGGCGATCAGGATGCGCTGCTCGCGCGGCTGGACGAGCTCGGCCTGCAGCCCGCGAACTTCAACGGCGGCGGCCAGATCGTCGTCGCGGGAGAGCTGCCCGCCCTCGCCGCGCTGGCCGAGGAGCCGCCCGCCGGGGCCCGTGTCATCCCGCTGCAGGTCGCGGGCGCCTTCCACACCCGATGGATGGGCTCCGCGGTCGACGCGCTGCGCGCCGCAGCCGCGGACGTCGAGACGCACGACCCGACGCTCCCGATCTGGACCAACAAGACCGGGCAGACCGTGACCTCCGGCGCCGCCTTCGTCGACCTCCTCGTCGGCCAGGTCGCCTCGCCCGTGCGCTGGGACCTGACGATGGAGTCCTTCGCCGCGGCCGGCGTGACCGGCCTGATCGAGCTGGCCCCGGCCGGCGCCCTCGTCGGCCTCGCCAAGCGCGGCCTCAAGGGCCTGCCGACGGTGGCCGTGAAGACCCCCGACGACCTGGACGCCGCGCGCGCCCTCATCGACAACGACGGAGCCGTGTGACGCCTCAGCTGAAGCAGGCCTCCGGCCCGCAGTACACCCGCATCTACTCCTACGGCGCCGCCCGTGGCGGGGACGTCGTGCCCAACGACGATCTCGTCGGCCCGATCGACAGCTCCGACGAGTGGATCCGCCAGCGCACCGGGATCGAGACCCGCGTGCGCGCCCCGCACGACGTGATGGCCGTGGACCTCGCCACCGACGCGGCCAGGGAGGCCGTCGCGAAGTCGGGCGTCGATCCTTCGCAGATCGACCTCGTGCTCATCGCGACCATCAGCAACGAGCAGCGCACCCCGTCGATGTCCGCGATCGTCGCGGACCGGATCGGTGCGAACCCCGCCCCCGCCTACGACATGAACGCGGCCTGCGCCGGATTCGCCTACGGGATCACCCAGGCCGACGCGCTCATCCGGGCCGGCGCTGCGCACTACGCGGTCGTGATCGGCGCCGAGAAGCTCAGCGAGTTCGTCGAGCCGACCGACCGCTCCATCTCGTTCCTGCTCGGAGACGGCGCGGGCGCCGTGGTCATCGGCCCGAGCGACGAGCCCGGCATCTCGGCTCCGGTATGGGGCTCCGACGGCTCCAAGGCGGACGTCGTGGGCATGAACGCGCTGCTCACCGAGTTCCGCGACGGCGAGAAGCCCTGGCCGACGCTCTGGCAGGACGGCCCCTCGGTGTTCCGCTGGGCCGTGTGGGAGATGGCCAAGGTGGGCAAGCAGGCCCTCGAGGTCGCGGGCGTCACCGCGGACGACCTCGTCGCCTTCGTCCCGCACCAGGCCAACATGCGCATCGTCGACGAGCTCGCGAAGCAGATCGGGCTGCCGGACCGCGTGATCCGGGCCGACGACATCCGTACGACCGGCAACACCAGCGCCGCCTCGGTGCCGCTCGCCACGCACCGGCTGCTCCAGGAGCACCCGGAGGTCAGCGGCGGCCTCGCCCTGCAGATGGGGTTCGGCGCCGGCCTGGTCTACGGGGCCCAGGTGGTACGCCTCCCCTAGACTTCCGGGAGGTCATTCGAACCTCTCCCCCGTCCACCCAATCAAGGAGATCAACACCATGGCACTGTCCAAGGACGAGGTGCTCGCCGGCCTGGCCGAGCTCATCAACGACGAGACCGGCATCGCGACCGACAGCGTGGAGCTGGACAAGTCGTTCACCGACGACCTCGACATCGACTCGATCTCGATGATGACCATCGTGGTCAACGCCGAGGAGAAGTTCGACGTGAAGATCCCCGACGAGGAGGTCAAGAACCTCGCGACCGTCGGCGACGCCGTCAACTTCATCGTCAACGCACAGGGCTAGTCCCGTCGGGGCGGGGGCCACGGCCTCCGCCCCTTTTCCCTGTCTTCAAGGAGCTCGAATGACCAAGAAGATCGTCGTCACCGGGATCGGCGCCTCGACGCCCCTGGGCGGCACCGCCCCCGAGAGCTGGACCGCGCTGCTCGCGGGCGAGTCGGGCGCGCACACGCTGACCCAGGAATGGGTCGCCGAGCTGGAGCTGCCGGTCACCTTCGCCGCCGAGGCCAAGGTGCGCCCCTCCGAGGTGCTCGAGCGCGTCGAGATCAAACGCCTCGACCCGGTCTCGCAGTTCTCCCTCATCGCCGCCCGCGAGGCACTCGCCGACGCGGGAACGCCGGAGGTCGAGCCGGAGCGGCTCGGGGTCGAATGGGCCACCGGCATCGGCGGTCTGTGGACCCTCATGGACGCCTGGGACACCCTCAAGGAGAAGGGTCCGCGCCGGGTGCTCCCCATGACGGTCCCGATGCTCATGCCGAACGCCGCGGCCGCCGCGGTGAGCATGAGCCTCCAGGCCCGCGCCTTCGCACGCACCGACGTCTCCGCGTGCGCGTCGTCGACCGAGTCGATCGCCAACGCCTACGAGCACCTGCAGCAGGGGCTCGCCGACGTGATCATCGCGGGCGGCTCGGAGTCGTGCATCCACCCGATCACGCTCGCCTCCTTCTCCTCGATGCAGGCGCTCTCGAAGCGCAACGACGACCCGGCGCACGCCTCGCGCCCCTACGACGTCAGCCGCGACGGCTTCGTCATGGGCGAGGGCGCGGCGGCGCTCGTGCTCGAGACCGAGGAGCATGCGAAGGCCCGCGGCGCGCGCATCTACGCGGAGATCGCCGGCGGCGGGGTCACGAGCGACTCGTATCACATCACCGCGCCCGACCCCGAGGGCGGGGGCGCTGCGCGAGCCGTGCGGGCCGCTCTGGAGCAGGCCGGAGCCTCGACGGACGAGGTGACCCACATCAACGCGCACGCGACGAGCACCCCCGTGGGCGACGTCGCCGAGTACAAGGCGCTGCTCGCGGTCTTCGGGGAGCGGGTGCACGGCATCCCGGTGTCGGCCACCAAGGCCTCGCACGGGCACCTGCTAGGCGGCACCGGCGCTCTCGAGGCGATCTTCACGATCCTCGCGGTGCGGAACCGGATCGCCCCGCCGACCATCAACCTCACCGAGAAGGACCCCGAGATCCCGCTCTCGGTCACCGGCGACGTGCAGCCGCTCGGCGACGGGGCGCAGCTCGCGATCTCGAACTCGTTCGGGTTCGGCGGCCACAACGCGGTCGTCGCGATCC
>Ga0153956_1003212_pt1 | contig 10778 bp, 10 predicted proteins | sample TSFL040MetaG_FD_104704 | JGI IMG/M metagenome (GOLD analysis project Ga0153956, IMG submission 104704) | Attine ant fungus gardens microbial communities from Florida, USA - TSFL040 MetaG | ecosystem: Host-associated > Fungi > Mycelium > Unclassified | place: USA: Florida, Wekiwa Springs...
GCGTCGTATTCGTCGAACACCAGCGCGACGTTGTTCTGCAACGCCCAGGGCAGGATGCCATCACGGAATTCGGTGACCTGCTTGCCGTCGCGCACCACGATCGAATCCTTGCCGACGAGATCGATGCGGCTGATGTGGCTGTCGAGGTTGACGCGCACGCACGGCCAGTTCAGCCGCGAGGCGACCTGCTCGATATGCGTGGACTTGCCGGTACCGTGAAAGCCCGTGACCATGACGCGGCGGTTCTTGGCGAAGCCTGCGAGGATGGCGAGCGTGGTCGCGCGGTCGAAGCGATAATCCGGATCGACATCCGGCACATGGGGATCGACCTCCGAATAAGCGGGGACCTCAAGATCGCTGTCGATGCCGAAAACCTGGCGCACGGACACCTTCATGTCCGGCAGGCGTGAGATTTCCTGCGATTGCAAAGTGGCGGCAGTCATCATTCCTCCGTGGTCTCGGATGCTCCCGAAACCAGACGTGCAATTGTTCGCGCGGGTGGGATGCGGGCTGAACCTAGCAGAGAGCCGCAAACGGCAGAAGCCTCACGGTTGCTAAAAGTTCTTTCGTGACATCAAAAAGATAGTCCATTTACCGGAATTATTGAAGGGCTCCCGATACCGCATATTTGCCGGGCGGACCTGCCGATTTGCAGCCCGCCATTGGTTTTGCCTTTTGCGTGCCCACCTATAGGCGGTCCAACCGTCTGTTCATTCCATATTCCGGATCGCGCGTGAGCCAGTATCTCGATCTCGTCATCGCCTTCGTGTCGTCTCACGGCGCCGTTGCGTATTTGGTCGTTTTCCTGTCCGCCTTGCTGGAGGCCGTGCCGCTGGCGGGCGCGATCGTGCCGGGGTCAACGGTGATCCTCGCTCTAAGTGCGCTGGTGCCCGGCGGGAACCTGAAGCTCGCGCTGATTCTGATCGCCGCCGCCACAGGCGCGGCGCTGGGAGACGGCCTCGCCTACTGGCTCGGCTATACGCAGAAGAAGCGCGTGCTGTCGCTATGGCCGATGTCGAAATATCCAGCGTTGATCGCCGAGAGCGAGCGATTCTTCCTGCGCTACGGCCCGCTCGCGGTGTTTTTCGCCCGTTTCGTGCCGCCGATCCGGGCTTTCGTGCCGATCACGGCCGGCGCGCTCGACATGCCGCCCTTGAGGTTCATCGCCATCGACATCCTGGCCGTGCTGGTCTGGGCACCGGCCATCATCCTGCCCGGCGTCCTCGCCGGATCCGCCGCCGAGCAATGGGACGCGAAGGCTGAGCATTATGCGCTGCCGCTGGCCGGCGGCCTGCTCGTGATCGGCGTGGCGGTCTGGGCGTTTCGCTGCTGGCGGACGCGCCGCCGCGCGCTGGATGCCGCGCCCTGCAAATAACGCGTTTGCAAATAACGGACAGGCCCTACGGGCGGACCACGGTCTTGAGATAATTATAGGCCTTCACAATCTCGATCAGACGATCCTCGGTCGAGCGGTCGCCACCATTGGCATCGGGGTGATGCTGCTTCACCAAAAGCCGGTACTGCGTCTTCACCATCTCCAGCGTGGCATCCGCGCCAAGCCCCATTACCTGCAGCGCCTTGCGCTCGGCGTTCATCACCTTCCGCGTCTCGGTCTTGGTTTCCGTCTGAGCGCCGGGCCCAGGCCGCCAGCGGCCACGCCCGTTCATCTCCTGGAACATCGCGAACGGATCGAGCGCGCCTTCGAACTCGTCCTCGACGCCGGACTTGCCCTTGCCTTTGGGGCCAGTGTTCGCGCCCATCTTCCAGGTCGGACGATGACCGGTCTGCGCATCCTTCTGATAACGCGCGACCGCATCGTCGCTCATGCCGGAGAAGAAGTTATAGGACTGGTTGTATTCGCGCACATGGTTGAGGCAGAAGTGCCAGTATTCGCGCTCCTTGCCGCGCCCCTTCGGCGCGCGATGCGGCGCGGGATTCTTGCACTCCGGCCACTCGCACATCACCGCCTCTTCCTTGACGCGGGCCTTTCCCTTCGCGGCAGGCTTGATGCGGATCTTATCGAAATATTTGGAATCGAAGGACATCAGCTCGGACAATTCGGTTCAAGAGGACGGAAAAAATCGCGAATGTCGCGAACCGTGGATTATACATCGTCGTGGCTACCGACCGCAAATCATAAGCGACGCGAGCCAGACGCATTGACGTCCATCAATAACGCACGATATTGCGGATATCATGACCGCCAAAGATACCATTACGAAAAAACTGACCGACGCGCTCCATCCGGAGAGCCTCAGCGTCGTCGACGAATCGCATCTGCACGAGGGACACGCGGGACACCGTCCCGGCGGCGAAACCCATTTCAGGGTTCATATTGTGTCGCGTGCCTTTGAAGGCAAGAGCCGCGTCGAACGCCACCGCATGATCAACACGCTGCTGGCGGACGATCTTACAGGCGGCGTTCATGCGCTGGCGCTGAAGACGCTGGCGCCCGGCGAGTAATCGCTGCACGCACTCTCACATTTCCTAGAGAAAGCTGAACGCCCGGCCCGCGCGGCGCGGCATCGGTTCTTCCGCCATCGGCGGCAGCGGAAAGATGCGCAGCGCGGTGATGCGGTTGCGCTCGCGGCGCAGCACCCGGAAACGGAAACCGTGGAAGGTGAAGATTTGGCCGCGATCCGGAATCGAGCGCGCCTCGTGGATGACGAGGCCCGCAATGGTGGTCGCTTCCTCGTCCGGCAACTTCCAATCCATCGCGCGATTGAGGTCACGGATCGGCACGCCGCCATCGACCACCACGGACCCGTCCGATTGCAGCCTCACGCCCGCGACCACGACGTCGTGTTCGTCGGAAATGTCGCCGACGATTTCTTCCAGAATATCCTCCAGCGTGACGAGACCTTCCACCTCGCCATACTCGTCCACGACGAGCGCAAAGTGCGTCTTGCGGCGGCGGAAGGCTTTCAACTGCTCCGAGATCGGGCGCATTTCCGGCACGAACCAGGGCGGCAGCGCGATCGCGCTGGCGTTGATCTTGGACAGATCACCATCCACGACGCGAATGGCGCGCAACAAATCCTTGGCGTGCAGCACGCCGATGATGTTTTCCGGTTTATCCCGCCACAGCGGAATGCGCGTGTACTCGCTCGCCAGAACCGCACCCACCAGTTCTTCCGACGGCAGATCCGCGCTCACCATCACCATCGCCGTGCGATGGACCATGACATCCGACACCGCAAGATCGCCGAAACGAAACACATTCTGGATATATTCGGCTTCGCCGCTGGCGATCTTGCCGTGCTCGGCGGATTCCCCGACCAATCCCTCGATCTCCGTGCCGGTCAGGACTTCGTGCTGGGACGTCTCCTGCACGCCGAGCAACCGCAACAACCCGCGCGCGGCGTTGTTCAGGAGCCAGTTGAGGGGATAGAAAACAATGTAGGACACGCGTAGCGGATACGCGATCCAGAGCGAAACCCGCTCAGGACGCCTGATCGCAAAGGTTTTCGGCACCTGCTCACCGATAATGATGTGCAGCGACGAGAACACGAGGAAGCCGGTCAGGAACGACGTGAAGTGTAGCGCCGATTGAGACAGACCGAGCGGGATCAGAACCGGCTCCAGCAGCGCGGCAACCGTCGGCTCTCCGACCCAGCCCAAGCCCAGCGACGCCATCGTGATGCCGAGCTGGCAGCAGGCAAGATAGGCTTCGATATCGTTCAGAATGAGTTGCACGAGATCGGCGCCGAACCGGCGCTGCTCGACCATCGCCTTGATCCGGAAGCCACGGCTTTTGACCAGCGCGAATTCGGCCGCGACATAGAAGGCATTCGCCGCCAATAGGAGAATTGCGATCAGCAGATTGAGCGCCGTGGGATTCATGTGCGTCGTGTGTCCGTCCCGCTACGCCGCAAGCTTGGCGGCCAGGAAATCGCGCACCGACACGGGATCGACATCGTTGACGATGACGGCACGGCCGAGTCGTTCCAGCAAGATGAACGTGAGCTTGCCGCGCTTGACCTTCTTGTCCTGAAACATCAGCGCCAGCAGCGCGTCCGCGTCGCCGACGCCTTCCTGCGTAAAACCCGCGATATCCTGCAACCGCGTCGGCAGACCGGCGGCGGCGAGATGCGCCTGCACGCGCGCGACATCGTTTTGCGAAATCATACCGCGTTGCGCGGAGAATTCGGCGGCAAGCGTCATGCCGATGGCAACGCCCTCGCCGTGAAACAGGCGATCGGAGAACCCGGTCGCGGCTTCCAGCGCATGACCGAAGGTGTGGCCGAGATTGAGCAGCGCGCGTTCCCCTGTCTCGCGTTCATCGCGCGCGACAATGCCCGCCTTGGCGCGGCAGCTTGCCGCCACCGCATGCTCGCGCGCCGCATGGCCCGAAAAAATCCCGTCGTGATTGTTTTCCAGCCACTCGAAGAAAGACAGATCGCCAAGCAGCCCGTATTTCGCGACCTCCGCATAGCCCGCGCGAAACTGACGCTGCGATAACGTGTCGAGCACGGCGGTATCGGCCAGCACCAGAATTGGCTGGTGAAACGCGCCGATCAGATTTTTGCCTTTCGGCGAGTTGATGCCGGTCTTGCCGCCGACGGAGGAATCGACCTGCGCGAGCAGCGAGGTCGGCACCTGCACGAAATCGACGCCGCGGCGCACGATGGCGCTTGCGAAACCCGCAAGATCGCCGACGACGCCACCGCCGAGCGCCACCACGAGATCGTTGCGCTCGATTTTCGCCGCGATCAGCCCTTCGCAGACGTCCTCGAGCACACCGTAGCTTTTCGAGCCTTCGCCATCTTCAACGATGATGGGCTCCGCAGCCTCGACGCCGGCTGCTTTGAGCGCATCCATCGCCGGCCGCAGCCAGTGCTGCGACACCGTGCGATCGGTGACGATGGCCGCGCGCGCGCCGGGCCGCAGCGCCTTGATTCGCTCGCCCAGCGACGGCAACAGGCCACGCCCGATGGCGATGTCATAGGAGCGCGCGCCAAGGCCGACCTCAAGCGTCGTGGTATCGTCGGAACGAGTTTTGGTGTCAGCGGCGGCAGGCATCATCATCCTATTTAGGTCTTGTTTGTGACGGCAACAGGCGCGGTCCCGCACAAATATTCGTGGAGTGCATCGACACATTCATCGACGATCTTGTCGTGCGGCACGTCGCGCGACACGATGGAAATGTCCGCGAGGCTGTAGAACGGCTCCCGTGCCGTTATCAGGCGCTCGATGGTCGCGGCCGGATCCTCGGTCTGCAGCAGCGGCCGGTCGGCACGGCGCTTGACCCGGCGCAGCACGGTCGCGCCGTCCGCCCTCAGCCAGATCGATACTGCTTTGTCGCGAATCCGCGTGCGCGTGTCCTCGCGCAGGACCGCGCCACCGCCGGTCGCCAGCACCTGGGCGCCGTCATCGAGCAGCGCCGCGAGCACCTTGGCCTCGCCGTCGCGGAAATACGGCTCGCCGTGGGTCGCAAAAATTTCTGTGATGGTCATGCCGCCGTGCCGCGTTTCGATTTCGTGATCGGCATCGACGAACGGCAGCCGCAACCGCGCGGCCAGCCGCCGTCCGACGGTGGATTTTCCCGATCCCATCATGCCGACAAGGACAACCGCCCGCGCTCCGAGCGCCGACACGATGTCGGCGATCTGGTTCGGGGCAACACCTTGCCGGGCAAGATTTCCGGGCATGTCCGCAGGCTCGTCAGGATTCATGGGGCGTCATCTTACCGCCTTCGGCGGCCTTGCCATAGGGGACATTATGGAAGGCTTGCTGAAACGGCCCGAACATGGTGGATGTCGTTAACGGACCGAAGCTGCCACGGCGGCCCGGAAATGGAGACGGCACAAAACCGCCGTCAGAGAACCAATGCCAAGCCTGTTTCGCTTCCTGAGCGCGATCGCAATTATCGGCGGCCTGATTTACGGCGCCGTTTACGCGCTGGCGAATTTCGTCAACCCTACGCCCCGCGAGATGACGATCCACATCTCCCCGGACAAATTCCAGAAGAAATAACGGCGGAAGGCGAGATGGCCGCATCCTCCGACGCCAGAACGATCGATCTGTTCCTCGACATGCTCGCCGCCGAACAGGGTGCGGGCGACAACACGCTCAACGCCTATCGCAGCGACCTCGAGGATCTCGCAGCCTTCCTCGCCCGCGCCAGACAGGATTTCGCGCGCGCCGATACGCAGGTGCTGCGCGACTACCTTGCCGACCTCGATGATCGCGGGTTCAAATCGTCGAGCGTCGCGCGGCGGCTGTCGTCGATGCGGCATCTGTTTCGATTTCTGCTCAACGAGCGCAAGCGCTGCGACGATCCCGCGGCGATTCTTTCCGGCCCCAAGCGCGGCCGCGCGCTGCCGAAAGTGCTGTCCATAGCCGATGTCGACCGGTTGCTTGGCAAGGCGCGCGAATTCGCGGATCGGGATCAGGCACCGTTGCAAAAGCTGCGCACGATGCGGCTGTGGTGCCTGCTCGAAGTGCTCTACGCCACGGGCCTGCGCGTCTCGGAGCTTGTGGCGCTGCCGCTGTCGGCCGCGCGGCGCGATGCGCGCATGATCGTGGTGCGCGGCAAGGGCGACAAGGAACGCCTCGTGCCGCTCAACCAGAGTTCGCGCGATGCGATGGCCGCCTATCTCGCCGCCGCCGGGACCGCCAAAGAGGACAAGGGCGGGAAGGCAAAATCCGAACCCGCGTCGAAATGGCTGTTTCCCTCCTCAGGAGAGAGCGGACATCTGACACGACAGCATTTTGCACGCGATCTGAAAGAGCTTGCGGTCGCCGCCGGTATTTCTCCGCGCCTCATCAGCCCGCACGTGCTGCGCCATGCCTTCGCAAGCCATCTGCTGCATAATGGCGCGGATTTACGTATCGTGCAGACCCTGCTCGGCCATACCGACATCTCCACGACGCAGATCTACACCCATGTCGTGGAGGAGCGATTGAAGAGTCTGGTGCGCGACCTGCACCCGCTCGCCGAAAAATAATATTTCAAGGATTTCAGTCGTTTATCTTTCGTTCCGCCGCGCTTGACTTGGGCAGGCCCTAAGTCCAGTTTCCGCCCGCCGCACAATCCCTCCATTCCATCCTATATTGCTTTCATGGCCGATCCGATCCGCAGCTACCTCGACTTCGAAAAGCCCGTCGCCGAACTCGATTCGAAGATCGACGAGTTGCGCACGCTTGCCGCCGGCGGCAGCGACATCGGCGAGGAAATCTCGCGGATCGAGGACAAGGCGAAGATCGCGCTGCACGATCTCTACGCCAACCTGACGCCGTGGCAGAAAACGCAGGTCGCGCGCCATCCGCAGCGTCCGCATTGCGTGGATTATATCGCAGGCCTCATCACCGAGTTCACCCCGCTCGCGGGCGACCGCAAGTTCAGTGACGACGACGCCATGATCGGCGGCTTCGGGCGTTTCCGCGGCGAAAGCGTCTGCATCCTCGGCCAGGAGAAAGGCTCCACCACCGAGAGCCGCCTCAAGCACAATTTCGGCATGGCGCGGCCCGAAGGCTATCGCAAGGCCGTGCGCCTGATGGAGATGGCCGACCGCTTCGGCATTCCGGTTTTGTCACTCGTCGACACCGCGGGCGCCTATCCCGGCATCGGCGCCGAAGAGCGCGGTCAGGCTGAAGCCATCGCGCGCTCGACGGAAGCCTGCCTCAACCTCACGGTGCCGAACGTCGCCGTCATTCTCGGCGAAGGCGGTTCGGGCGGTGCCATCGCGATCGCCACCGCCAACCGCGTGCTGATGCTGGAACATGCGGTCTACAGCGTGATCTCGCCGGAAGGCGCCGCCTCGATCCTGTGGCGCGACGCCACCAAGGCGCAGGAAGCCGCCACCAATTTAAAGATCACTGCGCAGGACCTCGCGCGGTTCGGCATCATCGACACCATCCTGAAAGAACCGCCGGGCGGCGCCCACCGCGATCCGGCCGACATGATCGCGCGCACCGGCGAGGCCATCGCGCAATCGTTCCGCGATCTCGCCTCGCTCGACCCAATGGCGATTCGCACCCAGCGGCGGCAGAAGTTTCTCGACATCGGGCGTCGTCTCGGCTGAGAGCCTCTCAGCGCGATCGTGGCTTTTTCGTGAAATTTGACTTAACTTTACTTTCACTATGGAGAGGGTTCCCTGCGTCTCTCCAGCTTGCCGGTGAGGGTTCTTTAAGGATAATAATCGGACATATCCGCTGGTTCAGGTTCCCATTCGGCGCGGCATTCGCGCCGTGAATCCGAAGCGCAGGGTGCATTTTGATCAACCGTTCCCTCATCCGCGCATTGATGGTTTCCGCAGCCTTGGCGACCGGCACTCTGCTGGCCGGCTGCAATGGCGAGAACCTTGCGCAGAGCGCCAAGGCCACCAAGCCGATTCCTCCCAAGCTCTTGGCCGAGATGGACACCAAGAACATGGACAAGGGCTCGCCGATCCTGGTGCGCCTGTTCAAGCAGGAATCCGAGCTCGAAGTCTGGAAGCAGGACCGCACCGGTCATTTCGCGCTGTTGAAGACCTATGCGATCTGCCGCTGGTCCGGCGATCTCGGCCCGAAGATTCGCGAGGGCGACCGCCAGACGCCGGAGGGCTTCTATTCCATCACGCCGGGCCAGATGAATCCGGCGTCCTCTTATTATCTCTCCTTCAACATGGGCTACCCAAACGCCTATGACCGCGCCTGGGGCCGCACCGGCTCGCAACTCATGGTGCATGGCGACTGTTCGTCGCGCGGCTGCTACGCGATGACCGACGAGCAGATTTCGGAAATCTATTCCCTGGGCCGCGAATCCTTCTTCGGCGGCCAGACCGCATTTCAGGTGCAGGCCTATCCGTTCCGGATGACGCCGCAGAACATGGCGAAGTATCGCGACAATCCGAACATGCCGTTCTGGCGCATGCTGAAGGAAGGCAACGACATCTTCGAGGTCACCAAGACCGAGCCGAGGGTCGATGTTTGCGAAAAGAAATACGTCTTCGATGCCGAACCGCTCCCGGGCGGCAGGCCGCTCGCCTTCAATCCCACCGGCCGGTGCCCGGCCTATCAGCTCAACCCCGAAGTCGCCCAGGCCCTTCAGGATAAGGAAGCGCGGGACCGCAGCAAGCTCGCCGAACTGATCTCGCATGGGGCGCGGCTGGCGAAATCGCGCGCGGGCATCGACGGCGGCATGCATCCGATCTTCGCGACCAAGCTGCCGGACTCGGAATCCATCGCGGTGAGCGACGTCAGCGACTACACCATTTCAGCCACCGCCCCGGCACCAGGCACGATCCCCTCTTACGTCAATCCACCGCGCGCGCCGGAAGGCGCAGTGATGGAAACAACCACAACGAATTCTTCGCCCGAAACGGCGAGCCAGACCAATGGCCCGAATGTTTTCTCGGCCATCGCCAACAAGGTCGGCTGGAAGCGCGAGCAGGCCGCCGAACCGCAGGCTGCGCCCGTACCGAAGCAGGCTCCTGCGCCGCAGACACGGGCCGTCGCGAAAAACACAGCACCCACGCGAGCGCCGGAAACCAGGATGCCCGAACCCCGGATCATCCCGCTCAACCGCACGGCACAGGCCGGACCTGAGTCACCTCAAGCGAAGCCTTCCGCCACAGTCGCGCCCTCATCGCAACAGGCCATTGCCGGCGCACAGCCCACCACACCCGCCGGTTCGTTCAACAATCGCTGGTCGAGCTTCCAGTAAGACGCATCGATTCCAGCATCGAATAAAAAACGCCGGTCATTCGACCGGCGTTTTTTATTCGATGCTGCAACCGCCGCGCTTACGCGAAGCGCCCGTGGCAGTGCTTGAACTTCTTGCCCGAGCCACAGGGACAATCCTCGTTGCGGCCGACCTTGCCCCATGTGGCAGGATTGGCCGGATCGCGCTGCGACGGCGGCACCGGCGTCGCAGCCATCGCCGTCTGCACCCGCGCCACTTCGTCCTCGCCAGTGTTCGGATCGAGCTTGTGCGCTTCCATCACCGGCAATTCCGGCTGTTCGTCGGGCGGCACGATCTCGACACGCATAAGCTGCGCGGTGACCGCTTCGCGCATATGCGCGATCAGTGCCTCGAACAGCTCGAACGCTTCCGACTTGTACTCCTGTAACGGATCGCGCTGGCCGTAGCCGCGCAGGCCGATCACCTGACGCAGATGATCAAGCATCACGAGATGCTCGCGCCACAGATGGTCGAGCGTCTGCAGCAGCACCGCCTTCTCGACCTGGCGCATCACCTCCGGCGAGAAGCGCTCGGTGCGCGCGGCGGCGGTGTCGTCGGCGGCCTTCAGCACGCGCTCGCGCACTTCCGCATCGGCGATGCCTTCCTCGGCCGCCCAGTCCTGGATCGGCAGGTCGAGATTGATGGCCGTCTTCAACGCCTCGTGGAGGCCGGCCGAATCCCACTGCTCGGGATAGGCGCGCTCGGGAATGTGCTTGGAGACGAGATCCTCGATCACCTCGCCGCGCATGCCGTCGACGGTGGCGCTGACATCGCCCTCGGCCATGAGCTCCACGCGCTGGTCGAAGATGACCTTGCGCTGGTCGTTCATGACGTCGTCATATTTGAGCAGGTTCTTCCGGATGTCGAAGTTGCGCGCCTCGACCTTCTGCTGCGCCTTTTCGAGCGCGCGATTGATCCAGGGATGGACGATCGCCTCGTCCTCCTTGAGGCCGAGCTTCTGCAGCATGCCGTCCATGCGCTCCGACCCGAAGATGCGCATCAGGTCGTCCTGCAGCGACAGGAAGAAATGCGAGTGGCCGGGATCGCCCTGCCGGCCGGAACGGCCGCGCAGCTGGTTGTCGATGCGGCGGCTCTCGTGGCGTTCGGTGCC
>Ga0153956_1003214_pt1 | contig 10772 bp, 14 predicted proteins | sample TSFL040MetaG_FD_104704 | JGI IMG/M metagenome (GOLD analysis project Ga0153956, IMG submission 104704) | Attine ant fungus gardens microbial communities from Florida, USA - TSFL040 MetaG | ecosystem: Host-associated > Fungi > Mycelium > Unclassified | place: USA: Florida, Wekiwa Springs...
CTGCTGGGTGATGGTCGAGCCGCCGGCGACAACGCGGCCGGCATGGAAATTCTCCCACACCGCGCGCAGCAGTCCGCGGATGTCGATGCCGTTGTGCGAATAGAAGCGGCGGTCCTCCATCGCGATGAAGGCGGCGGGAAGATAGGGCGGCATGTCTTCCAGCTTCAGCCGTTCGCCCACCAGTGCGCCGCGATGGCCCACGGTCTCGCCTTGCGCGTCGATGAAGGTGAAGGCGATCGGCCGGTTCACCGCATAAAGGTCCTGGCTCAGATCCAGCGGCGGCGCGAACCATCCCAGGAATGTCGGGATGAGCAGCACAAAAAGAATCGGCAGCGCCACCACGAGCGAGCCGATGGTGAGAACAAGCCCGAAGCCGCGCTGGTGATGGTGCAGCCAGTCCAGCGTCTGGTCGAGATAATCCTGGGATTTGCGTCCAGCCATAAGTGCGTTTGGTGGCGGATATTTGGGGCGGATTCAAGGCTGGGAAATGAACGCGCCGGTAACCTGCAACGTCGCGCTCTATTGGAATTTCAAACTAGGACATTTGTGCGGGATGCACGCGATCCAAGCGATGCACGCGATGCACCTAGCCGCGCACAACCGAATGCGCTGCACGGTGCCGGCTGGCGGCGGATATCTCCGGTTGAGCTTTCGGGTGCAGGGATGGGCGCGCCTTTGAGGAAAACCACCATGGCGCAGCTCACGGCGTTGATCGACGATGACGTCGTCGCGCGCCCGGATGTGAAGGCCGGGGTCCGTCAGCGGAATATCGCCGCGACTCCGGACGCCAGGTCGCCGACGGCCACCAGATAGATGAAGATGAGAATCGGAAAGAGAATGGCGAACGTGAAAAAGCAGCCCGAGAACACCTGTTCCCGGATGCGATCCGTATCTTTCCCCCGAAAGACGCTCATACGCTCTGACTACCGATACCCTCCCACTAATGACAATTTTTCCCCGCCGATCCAGTGATCCCGGGCACAATTTGAGAAAAAATTTAGTTCCGTCCGCCCCGGGCCACACCATCGGCGGGTTCCGCCGCCTTGGCCCGAATCGCCGCCACCGCCGCGGCCCAATGGTTGAGTTCGTCCGCGTCCGTCTCGACCGGCGCACGCGCCACCACGTCGTCCATGAACCGCGCGAATTTGGTGCCGTACATGGCGCTGGATTCCCGCCACATCACCTGCAGGCCGGGCAGGCGCATCATCACTTCGATGGACTTGCGGAAGCTTTCGAAGCCTTCCTCATGCAGCACCTTGCGCTGGTACTGGAAGAAGGAGTCCTCCGCGCTCATGAACATCGCACGGCACAGATAGCGGAACTGGTGCAGCTCGGAGAGCGAGATGGGATGGCCATAGATGCCCTTCTCCCACGCCTCGGAAACACCGTGCTGCGCCATCTGCTGCGAGAGCGTGGAGATGCGCGCGGCGCGGCCCTGCTGGATCAACGCCTGCTGGTTGAGTTCGGTCTGGCGCAATTGCCGGGCGAGGAAGATCACCGAAATGAACACGATCCCGCAGGAGATGACCTGCGAAAGATCGGCGAGATCGGACAGCGACATGGCGGTTGCCCTCGACAAACGCCCCCTCGCCAGAGGAGCAGGAAAACCGCAAAGATGGCATGATCATCTTTGTGCGATTTTTAGGCTTCTCGCGGGTGCCGGCCTTGAAACCGCGGCTCCCGGGCTTACGTTTACATCGTAAAATTCAGGAGAGGGGCTCCCATGGATTTCGCGACCACCGACCTGGCCTTCGCCATCGGCATCACGTTCTGATCTTCGCGCTCGCCGGCGTGATCGCCTTCGAGGTCGGCGTGGTGAAGCCCGGCATCACCGCGAACGACATCGCGCGCGTCGGCAAGGCCGATGCATGGTACGGCATCCTCGCCGTGCTCATCCTGATCGTCGGTTTCGCGCGCGCGAACTTCGCGGCGAAGGGCTGGGACTATTACAGCCACAACCATTTCTTCTGGGCGAAGATCGGTACCTTCGCGCTCGTCGGACTGCTCTCGATCCCGCCCACGGTGCAATACATCCGCTGGCGCCGCGCGCTGAAAACCGATCCGTCCGCGCTGCCCGCGGATGGCGCGATCAAAACCGTGCGCCGCTTCCTGTGGGCGGAAGTCTTCTTCTTCGCCTGGATCCCCATCTTCGCCGCCGCCATGGCGCGGGGGTACGGCGCGGTGCCATAGTCGCAAGACATTTGGCAGGGGCCATTATGACATCGGGCTGGAAAATTCTCGCCGCGGCGGGCTGTGCCGCGTTGCTCGCGTCACCGGCATGCGCCGATTCAAAACCGCTCGATGCCGCCACGCGCGTTGCTGCGCTGCATGCGATCGAAGGCACCATCCAGAAGAACTATGTCTTTCCCGAACTGAAGGCGCCGCTCGCGGCAAAGCTGGAGCAGGCGAACGCCGTCCATCGTTATGATGGCGACGATGCCGACACCTTCGCGCGCCATGTCACCGAAGACATGGCGGCCGTGGCGCATGACGGCCATCTCTATCTCGACAACGATCCGGACCAGTACGCTGCGCTGCTCGCGCCGCCGAAGAGCGATGCGGGGCAGGACGCCTATTACCGCGCCATCGCGATCCGCGAGAACAGCGGCCTCGAAGAAGAGAAGATCCTTCCCGGCAACATCCGCTATCTGCGCATCACGGCATTCCATTGGACAGCCGGCATCACGCCGCGCGCTTACGACGATGCGGCGCGTTTCCTGAAGGATAGCGATGCGATCATCGTCGATCTGCGCGAGAATGGCGGCGGCGACAGCGATGCGGCGGATTATTTCATGAAGACCATCGTCAAGCCGAACCAGGACAAGCCGGTTTACATTCTGGTGGACGGTCATGTTGCCTCCGCCGGTGAAGCGGTGCCGTATTATCTGCAGCAGGCGAAAGAGGCGATCATCGTCGGCAGCACCACCTACGGCGCGGCGAACAACAACAAGAAATTCCCGATTGCCCCGCAATTCGTGCTGAGCGTGTCCTACAACCGCCCGGTCAACCCGATCAGCCACACCAACTGGGAAGGCACCGGCGTCATCCCCGACATCAAGGCGCGCGGCAGCGAAGCGCTCGAAACCGCGGAACTGGATGCGCTCGGCAAGCTCGCGGCAAAGCCCGGTGCGAAGCCGGACGCGCTGGCGGACTACAAATGGGCGCGCACCGGCATCGAAGCGCGTCTGCACCCGGTCACGATCCCGCGCGAAACGCTGAAGCGCTACGCGGGCCGATACGGCACGATCACCCTGCGCCTTGCCGATGACGGCCTGCGCTTCTCCCGCTCAGATCGCCCGCGCTGGGAACAGGACGTGCTGCTGATCCCGATGGATGCGAACGGCCTGTTCGCGATGCAGGGCACGGATGCTCTGCGCATTCGAATCTCGCCCACGTCGCTCGAGCTGCTGCATGGCAGTGAGGATGCCCGGGAACCCTTCCCGCGGGATGCGAAGCCCTAACGCTCCTCGATCGTCACGCGCTCGGGATAGAACGCCAGATAGTCCTTGATCGCATGCATCGCATCGTGCGGATGCTCGTAGGTCCACACCGCGTTCTCGCCGCGCTCGCCGGCAATCGGGATCGAGTAATAGGATGCATCGCCCTTGTAGGGGCAGTAGGTCGAATGATCGGTGCGTTCCAGCATCGCCATGTTGGCGTCGCCGCGCGGGATGTATTGCACGGCCGGATAGTTCGCTTCCTTCAGCGACAGCGCGCCTTGCGTGGACGCGATCATCTTGCCGCCCACCGACACCGTGACGCGCCTGGGATTTTTCGTCACCGCGATCGGATGATCGGGGCCGGGGATCTTCACAGGCTTGGCGGACATTGTCGTCACTCCTTGATCCACAAGTCAGCTTAACGCGGTTCCGCGCCGAACTGTTGCTCAAAAATAGCGCCGCCATCCGTTGGGGCAGGGATGGCGGCGCATTTTCGGCGGCAGCGTTGGGGAGAGGGAGCGCACTGCCGCCGCTGTAACTCAGAGCTTCGTGCCGCCGCTCGTCTCGAGGATTTCGCCCGTCACCCAGCGGCTATCGTCGGAGGCGAGGAAGACATAGGCCTGCGCGATGTCGTCCGGGCCGGCGAGGCGCTTCAGCGATTGCAGCGAAAGCGCATAGGCCTTGCCGTCTTCATTCTTCACGAAGCTGGAAAGATCGGTTTCGATCACGCCCGGCGCCACCGCGTTCACGCGGATGTTGCGCGCGCCCAGCGCAGGGGCGAGCTGCTTCACGAAGGTGTTGATCGCGCCTTTCGTTCCGGCATAGGCGGACAGGTTCGCCACTTCCGCGCGGGCCACCACCGAAGAGGTGAAGATCACGCTCGCGCCGTCGGTCAGGATCGGCAGAAGCTGCTGCAGGGTGAAATAGGGCGCGCGCACATTCACCGCGAACACGCGGTCGAAATCGGCGACGGTGGTTTCCTCGATCGGCGCCAGCGCGCCGGTGCCCGCGTTCAGCACTAGAATGTCGAGCGTGTTGGTGATTTCTTTCACCTGCTTGGCAAGGTGAAGCGCCGCGTCCGGCGCGGCAAGTTCGGCGCCGACGACATCGGCCTTGCCGCCGAGGCCCTCGATCTCGCGCGCCAGCGCGTCGGCTTTTTCGGCTTCCTTGCCGTAATGGATGATGACATGCGCGCCTTCTTTTGCGAGCGCGCGCACCGCTGCTGCGCCGATGCCCCGCGATCCGCCGGTGACCAAGGCAACCTTGCCGGAGAGCTTACCCATGATGCTGATCCCTTCCTCTTCGCCGGATGCACCGGCTGTGCTCAAAGAGATGTGTACGCTCGTAGTGCTTTCAATACGGTCGTACATATTTTTCGCGTAAAGCGATAACCGCTTGAAACCGCTGGCATTTGGGGCGCAGGGCGCCGCCCCGGGCTCTTGACGCGGAAGCTCCGCCCCCCATCTTTGCGGCATGGAACGAGTCTCCAACCGCGAGAAGATTCTGGAAGAAGGGCTGAAGGTCGTGCATGCGCGCGGCTTCGCCAATGCCAGCGTGCGCGACATCGTCGCCGCCGCCGGCGTGCCGCAAGGCAGCTTCACCAATCACTTCGAATCCAAGGAAGCGTTCGGACTGGAGATTCTCGAGCGCTATCACCAGTCGCGGCAGGCGATCATCGGCGAAACGCTGGCCAACGACACGCTGCCGCCGCTCAAGCGTTTGCGCGCGTGGATCGATCTCAACAAGGCGCGCAACGAAGCCACCGGATTCCGCAACGGTTGCCTTATCGGCAATTTCACCGCCGAAGCGGCCGAACACAGCCCCGCGATGCGCGCGCGGCTGACGCAGATCATCCGCGAAAGCCAGGATGCGGTGACGGCCTGCCTGAAAGCGGCGGTGAAGAAGGGCGAGCTGCCGAAGAACTACGATTGCGCGGAAACCGCCGCCTTCATCTTCACCGGCATGCAGGGCGCCACGCTCCTGGCCAAGGCCGAAGGCAGCGCCGCGCCCATCGAGCGGTTCAAGAAGACGCTGTTCGCCAAAGTCCTGCGCTGATCCGGTTCCGGCGGGAACACGCGCCGCGCCTCGCCGGTTCTATCCGTGAGAAACGCGGGAGGCCGGCATGGGCCAGAACAACGACACCACCGAACACGGCGATCTTCAGGGCAATCAGGGCGCGCCGAAGGGCAAGCCCAAATCGGATTACATCAAGATGCCCGACAACGAAGGCAGCAATCCGTTCCGGGGCAAACCGACCGCGAACTCGGAATTGCTCCGCCCGTCGAACGCGTCGGGCGAAGACGCGCCGAACGGCATTCCCCTTCCGCATAGCGAGAAGTGAAAGCGCGCCGCCGCGGCAAGCGGTGGCGTCCCTCTAGCAGACGATCAGCGCCGGGCCTTCGCACACCTTTGTCATGCCGCGCCAGATCTCAAAGCGGTGGTAGTCGATCCCGCGGATGTCCAGAAGCATGCGTCTCGCATCGTCATCGCTCGCATGGCGCGCGCGATAGAGGCGTATCGTGCCACCGCTGTGGTCGAGCAGGCGAAGCTCATAATCGGCGCCGCCCATGAAGCCGCGAACTGGCGCGCTGAGATCAATTTGCTGAAGCATCCCACCCACTCCCGTTTTTGGACGATCCGCGATGGCGCGCGCCGCGCGCAAGCTCCTCGCGATCCAGCCGCTCGCGCGCATCCATGATCGACGAATAGAGAACCGGAAACGGGGTGCCCGGCAGATGGCGCAGCGTGGGCATGGATTCGACCGCGTTGGCATCCGATGCCCAGGCGGACAGGATTTCCCGCTTGGCGCGATCGCTCAAATCCGCGCGGTCCAGGAGTTCGTGGGGAAAGTGAATGCCGGCGGGGATCGTTGGCGGCGCCGGTTGCACGACCTCGCGGTCGTGCAAGGAAATGGACTTCATGGAAGCCTCCCTTTGCAAACAACGGTGTCTTTGCCGCCAGAAAGGCGAGCGGCAGGAAATTTAGAAAAAGCGAAAACGGTTTCAAGAGGCCCGTCCCGCGCCGCGCAAAAAAAATGCCGTGGAACCGGGGTTCCAACGGGCAACGAGACGGCTCTACGCCCTTTCGGGAAACGGCACCAGCGTGTGGTCCAGCGGATCGCCGGTGACCTGCGCCACCGAGCGCACGCGCAGGAATTGCCCCGGGGTGAAATTCACCCGCCCCAGAACCGTCACCGCGCCGCTGGCTTCGGGTGCGAAAGGCACGAAGATTTCTTCACTGACGATCTCGTCGCCGCGCAGCATCGCAATGCGCCGGTGCGCCACCAGCACCGCGCCGCGCGCGATGGTGGAGAACACGTTCAGCCGCGTGGCGCGGTGGCTTTCCGGCGCGGCCTCGATCCAGTCGCTGCCGGTGGGATCCTTCTTCAGCACATTGCTGTAGCCCGTTCCCGCGAGCCGGACGATCACGTGCTGGCCGGGCACGACTTCGAATTTCAGCAGGCCCGGGAGGAACGCCTTCAATCCCGCCGGGCTGAACCGCGCGCTGGGCGGCAGCGCATCGCCGTCCCACAGCGAAAGCCAGTGCGCCGTGAATACGCGGTTGGACTCTTCCAGGTTCAGGCCGTCGATGATGGCCTCAACAGCCGATTTGCTGAACGCGGGCATGACAGTTGCGCAATCTGCCAGCCATGCGCACGGGTGTCGATAGAAAATCGCGTGCGTAACAAAGTCATCGTGCCGGGCGAAACCGCATCCATGAACGCTCTGCTCGCGCGTTGCGCGCATCTCTTTCCCGCATGGCCGCCGTCATGGGCCGCATTGCCATTGCGCCTCATCGTCGGCTTCGGCTTCCTGCAGCACGGATATGCGAAGCTCGCGCGCGGCGCGGACAATTTCGTCGGCATCGTGCATGCGCTGCATGTGCCCATGCCCTTCATGATGGCGTGGATCACGATTCTGGTGGAAGTGATCTGCGGGGCGATGGTTCTCGCGGGCTTTTTCATTCCGCTGGCGAGTCTTCCGATGGCGATCGTGCTGCTCGTCGCGATCTTCACGGTGCATCTGCCGAACGGCTTCAGCTCCATCAAGCTGCAAGCGGTGACGGACGCCGGCGCGCGTTTCGGGCAACCGGGTTACGAGACCGATCTTCTCTATCTCGCCGCGATCCTTGCGCTCGTCATCCTCGGCTCCGGACAGTTCGCGCTGGATCGTGCGCTGCTGAAGAGACTTCCGCGAAATTTTTTTTGAGCGGCACGCAAAATTTTTGGATCCAAGTCCGCACGCCCCGCGGGGCGATCGGGTATTTCCAAAATAGGATCAAATACTTAGGCTAGTTTGCCATCGGCGGAATAATTCTTCCTAATTTGCTTGACACCGTGACGGTACCCCCGTACATTCTTTCCAACTCTGGAATTGCGCCCGGAGCGAAGGCCTCGCGAAAAACCCGCGGGGCCTTTGGCGTTTTCGGGCCGCCGATTCCGGCGAACGACAGCAGGAAAAGAAAAATGGAAGGACACGGTGTGCCGATAGAAGGCCCGCCGGGATTTCGCAGCGACACCGTTCTCATGAACCAGCTTGCAGGGCTGATCGAGGTGACGCCCGAAGATCTCAAATCGGATTGGATGGATCTCATGGTCAAACGACTATTCGCGGAGCTGAACAGGCAGCTCTGCCAGGTGGAATCGAAGAAGGACAATCAGATGAAGCCGGGCGATCGCATGGAAAACGCGCGCGTGCTCGCCTCATTACAGCAGACGCTGGAAAAGCTCGCGCGCATGGAAGCGCAGCGTGACATCGTCCGCAAAGGAAAGAACGTGGCGAAAGATGCAGACGCCCGAAAAGCACTGGAACGCAAGCTCGATCAGCTCGCTGCCGCGCGCGAATCGAACGACAATTCTGAACGCTCTCAGCGATAACGAAGCGCGCCTGCTGCTCGGCGGCTGGGACTTCTGGGCGCGCGACGAACAACGCGCCCCGCCCGGCGACTGGCGCATCTGGCTGCTCATGGGCGGACGCGGCAGCGGCAAGACGCGCGCGGGCAGCGAATGGATCGCGGACGGGATCCGCAACAAGACAATGCAACGCGTGGCGCTCATCGCCGCCACCCATCACGAAGCAAGAAGCATCATGATCGAAGGACAATCCGGATTGCTCGCGGTGAGCGAAGGCGCGCAATACGAGCCGTCGCTCCGCCGCGTCACATGGCCGTCGGGCGCCATCGCCCATGTGCTTTCCGCCGACGAACCGGATTCCATCCGCGGCCACCAGTTCGACGGCTGCTGGGCGGACGAATACGCCAAATGGAGCGAGCCGCAGGACGCGCTCGACATGATCCTGATGGCGCTCAGGCTGGGCGAAGACCCCCGCATGGTCATCACCACCACGCCGCGCAACATCGCGGCGGTGCGCGATCTTATCGCGAACGAGGATGTGAAAGTGGAGACGATGTCCACGCGTGACAACGCCGCCAATCTGGCGAAATCCTATCTGCGCCAGATGGAGCAGCGTTATCGCGGCACGCGATTGGGCCGCCAGGAAATCGACGGCGATCTGATCGAGGACAACGAGGACGCGCTGTGGCAACGCGACTGGATCGAACGTCACCGCGTGCGCGAAGTCCCGCCGCTGGAGCGCATCGTCGTCGCCATCGATCCGCCCGTCGGCACGCGCGGCGACGAATGCGGCATCGTCGTCGCGGGCATCGCGAACGGGCAGGGCTATGTCCTGGCCGATCGCAGCAAGCCGAAACTCACGCCCGCGCAATGGGCGAACCGCGCGATGGACGCGCACGAGGAATTCAAGGCGGACCGGATCGTCGCCGAAGCCAACCAGGGCGGCGAGATGGTGCGCAGCGTTCTGCTCCGCGAGCTCGCCACCGCACCGGTGAAACTGGTGCATGCCTCACGCGACAAGAAAACCCGCGCTACGCCGATTGCCGCTCTCTATGAGCGCGGCGTGGTGCACCACGTCGGGTGCATGCCCGAACTCGAAGACCAGATGTGCCAGTTCGACGGCACGGGCAAATCGCCGGACCGCATGGATGCGCTCGTCTGGGCACTGACCGAACTCTTCCCGCTGGAGCGAAGGGCAGAGCCGAGGATCAGAAGTCTCTAATTCGGAGTTTGGGATGGTTTTGGGATGTTCTCAAGTTGTGCAATCGCCGCTCGAAGCTCTGCTAACTGTCCCTGCTCGAACTCGAGTACGAGTGATAATCCTCCCTCCATCTCAAGTGAGAGAGCTTTATTGCCCGCCGGATCAAGCAGAGGCTGGATTCCAACAGTCTTCAAGGGTTGAGCTTCGACGGTTTGACTGTGTTGACTCGGAAGTTTTTTGGCGTTGTCCACTAGGATAGCCACGCTTGGCATCACGATCGGCGCGGAAATCTCAATCGAATATTTTTATTATCGATGGCGAGGAAGGTGAGAACCACCGCGTCATTATTAGTCCCCGACGACAGAATACGGACAAACTTCGGTGCGGCCATAACCATCTCCATATGAATTTCGCCTCTAAAAATGTGGTGTTAAACCGCAGCATTCTAAAGGAATACAAAATGTTCAGCCAGTTCTTCCGTCCCGTGAAAGCGCGGACGCGCGATGTTGCGCCCACCGCAACACGCGCGCCGGAGCATAAAGCGATGTCTCCCCTCATCGCGCTCACGCTTCCGGGGCGCGCGCCCTCATGGAGTCCCCGCGACTATGCCTCGCTCGTGCGCGAAGGCGTGATGGCCAACGCCATCGCCTATCGTTGCGTGCGCATGATCGCCGAAGCCGCGGCATCCGTGCCATGGCTCCTCTATGAGGGCGCGGCGGAAATCGAAAGCCACCCGCTGCTCGCGTTGCTCGCCGCGCCGAACAAGGCGGAGAACGGCCCCGCCCTGTTCGAGCGCTGGTATGCTTTCCTGCAATGTGCGGGCAACGCCTATCTGCAGGCCATCGTCGCGAATGGCGTGGTGCGCGAGCTGCATGTGCTGCGGCCGGACCGGGTGAGCGTGGTGCAGGATCGCAATGGCTGGCCGCGCGCTTATGACTACAAGGTCGGCAGCGTCACCACGCGCTTGAACCGCGACACCGCCGGCTTCCTGCCGGTGCTGCATGCGCGGCTGTTTCATCCGCTGGACGATTCTTACGGCTATTCCCCTATCGCCGCCGCGCTCTCCGCCATCGAGATCCACAATTCCGGCGCGGAATGGACGAAAGCGTTGCTCGACAACGCCGCGCGTCCCAGCGGCGCTCTTATTTATAAGGGCCCGGACGGCGCCCCCGGCCTCACCGAAGACCAGTTCGCGCGCCTGAAGACACAGATGCAGGACGCTTACAGCGGCGCGAACGTCGGCAAGCCGATGGTGCTGGAAGGCGGGCTGGATTGGCAC
>Ga0153956_1003215_pt1 | contig 10771 bp, 9 predicted proteins | sample TSFL040MetaG_FD_104704 | JGI IMG/M metagenome (GOLD analysis project Ga0153956, IMG submission 104704) | Attine ant fungus gardens microbial communities from Florida, USA - TSFL040 MetaG | ecosystem: Host-associated > Fungi > Mycelium > Unclassified | place: USA: Florida, Wekiwa Springs...
CAGCGTGATCGCGATGTCGGACGCCAGCGGCAACAAGACAGAGGGGGCCTATACCTACGACCCCTACGGCAACTGCCTGGTGGGCGGCGTTCCTTGCGGGGCTGGGGTGGCCTATTACGCTGTTGATTTTGTGGCTGGTGATGGTGGGCGCGACAGGGATTGAACCTGTGACCCCTCCCGTGTGAAGGGAGTGCTCTCCCGCTGAGCTACGCGCCCGCCTGCCGGCGAAGGGGCAGGGCTATACGGGCGCTCCGCCGACCCGTCAAGCCGGATCGGCGAAAAGCCCCGAAAAAAGCCCGTCCGGCAGGGGGTTACCGCCAGTCGAAGGGAAGCGGCGCCTCGCGGAAGGCGAAGCGGTCCAGGTGCCGCGCCACCGCGTCCTTCAGCGCCGCAAGCTGGCCGGGATCACTGGCCTCCAGCCGGCATTCCAGCCGCCCGTCGCCGGCCTTGAGGGTGAGGATGGCGTCGCCCGGCCAGGCCGCGCCCCGCGCGTCGCGGGGAAACACCACCTTGCCCTGTTCGGGCGTGAACTCCACCGCCAGCTTGTGCGCCCAGTGCTTGCAAAGCTGCCGCAGGTATTTGCCCGCATCGGCGGCGGGCACCCGCGCCGTGGCCGTGACGGCCATGGTCACAGCCTTTCGATCTTCTGCGCCGCCTCGTCCAGGATGGCGGTGACGGCATGGATGATGCCTGCGTCGGCATGCTCGCGGCCCAGCCGGTGCATCAGCACCGCGCGCAGGTTGCCCATGGCGCGGCGGATGGGGGCGCCGTCGACGCGCTCGCGTTCGGCGGCCAGGTCCTTCAGCCGTGCGAACAGCGCCTCGACCTCGGCGCGGCGTTCGTCCAGGTACGCCGCGCCGGCCGGCGTCACCGCATAGGTCTTGCGGCTGCCGTCGGAGGCGTCCTCGCGGGTATGGCCCATGTCGGCCAGCATGGTGAGGGTGGGATAGACCACGCCCGGGCTGGGCGAATAGGCGCCGGCGGTCAGGTCCTCCATGGCGCGGATCAGGTCGTAGCCGTGGCGCGGCTGGTCGGCCAGCAGCTTGAGCAGCACCAGGCGCAATTCGGCGGACTCGAACATGCGCCGGCCGCGCCGCCCGCCATCCTCGCCGCCCCAGCCGCGATGGCCGAAGAAGCCGCCATGACCGCCCCGGCGGCCGAAATGATGGTGTTCGGCCCCGTGATGCCCGAAGTGGTTGGAATGTCTGAACAATTTTTACTCCTTGGCTTATTTTGACGTGCTCAAGATATATCTTTATGCATCACTATCAAGCCCGGGCGCGGACGGCGCATCAAATAATCAAGCCTTCAGGCCGCCAGGGGCAGGTCGATCCAGAACCGGGTCTGGCGGCCGGGGACGCTTTCGAAGTCGATGCGCCCGCCTTGCGCCTCCACCAGCAGCTTGGCGATGGAAAGCCCCAGCCCCGCGCCCGGCACGTCGCGGCCCACCCGGGCGCTGCGGCGGAAGGGCAGGAACACCGCGGCGCGCTCCGACGCCGGAATGCCCGGCCCGGAATTGACGATCTCGATGCGGCCGAAGCCGTCTTCCAGGGCGTGCGCCCGCACCCGGATGGGGGAATGATTGTCGCCATACTTGTAGGCGTTGGTGATCAGGTTGTTGAGGATCTGCGCCAGCCGCACCGGGTCGGCGGTCAGCGCCAGCGAGGCTTCCACGCCCTCGATCACCACATCCTTGCCGCCCAGCGTGGCGTCCAGCCGGATGGCGCCGATGCAGGCCCGCAGCGTCACGCCCACCGGGACGCGCGCGGGCTGGAAGGTCAGCCTGCCCGCCTCCGCCCGGCTCATGTCCAGCAGGTCGTCATGCAGCCGCTGCAACAGCTCGCCGTTATGGCCGATGATGGCGGCGAACTCGCTGGCCCGGCCGGTGGGCATCGCGCCGGACTCCAGCATCGAGCTGAAACCGATGATCGCCGACAGCGGCGAGCGCACTTCATGGGAGACATGCGCCAGAAGCTGCGACTTGAAGCGGCTGGCGCGCACCGCGCGGCGGTGGCGGCGCTCGATGATCGCCAGGTGCAGGTCGCGCTCGTCCAGCACCGCCGCCACGCGCATGCACAGCAGGCTGCACACCGCCAGGAAGAATTGCAGGAACTGCACCCGGGTGACGGCGTCATAGGCAAGCGGCGGGATCGGCTCGGTCAGCACGATGGCGGCGATCACCACGACGCTGACGCCCGCGCCCAGCAGGCGGAACCAGCGCGTCACCGCCAGCGCCGCCGGCAGGATCAGGAATTGCAGCGGATAGGCCCGCACCCAGAACACCAGCACCGTCACCCCGACCAGCAGGCCGCAGGTCGCCAGCGCCAGGCCGGCGCGTTCGCGCAGGCGCAGCTTGGCGATGCGCCGCCGCGAAACCGTCATGCCGATGGGAAACACGATCAGGAAGCCCAGCGCGTCGGCGATGAACCAGTGCAGGCCGCCCACCAGCACATGCGGCTGGCCGGTCGCCGCCGTCACCGCCATCGAGGCCGCACCGCCCAGGAGCGGCGGCAGCAGCGACATCCGGGCGATGAACAGCGCCGCGCGGGCGCCGGTGGCGGCGCGCATGGCGCGCGCGCGACCCGCGACCGCCAGCGCGAAACCGACCTCGGCCACATTCACCAGCGTGAAGCCCAGCGTCACCGGAAGCCCGGCGCCGCCCAGCCCGTTGTTGAACAGGTCCGCCGCCAGCACCGCCGCCAGCATCAGGCCGCGCTGCCGCCAGCCGCGCGCATGGCGCAGGATCATGCAGGCGGCGAAGGCGGTGGCGGGCCAGATCACCGCCGCGGCATTGCCGCGCGGCATCATCACGACCGCGCCGTACCCCAGCAGGAAAAAGCCCAGGCCGGTGACGGCGGTGGCGGCCAGCAGCTCCCGGCCGGGCAGGCGATGGGGCATGACGGACATGGGCCACTCCGGATCGTGCGGCAGTTCTGGGACGATTCGTTCCGGCATGGCAGCGAATTCCGGCGCCGCTCCCGCTTTTCAGAGCAGGCCCAGCCCGCGCAGCGCCTGGGGCAGTTGGGCGAAGTCGTCGATCACCGCATCGCCGCCCAGGTCCCGCGCCGGGACCGGGGTGAAGCCATAGGACACCAGCACGCAGGGCGCCCCGGCGGCGCGGGCGGTGTTGAGGTCGGTGATCGAATCCCCGATCATCACCGCCGGGCCGCCGCCCCAGCCTCCGGATCTCAAGTCCGCCACCACGTCCTGGAAGATGCGCGGGTCCGGCTTGGTATAGCCCTTGCGCCCCGCGCCATAGACGGCGGCGAACAGCCCGTCCAGCCCCAGCAGCGGCAGCAGCGGATCGGTCAGTTCCTGCGGCTTGTTGGTCAATACGCCCAGCCGCGCCCCGTCCGCTTTCAGCGCCGCCAGCGTGTCCGCCACACCGGGGAACAGGAAGCTGCCATCCGCGATATGGCCCCGGTAATGGGCCAGGAAGATTTCGATCAGGTCCGGCAGTTCTGCCTCGGTGACCGGGGCCCCCGACGCCTCCATGGCCTGGATGATCAGCGCCGTGGCGCCGAAACCGACCAGGTGGCGCAGATGGGCCAGATCCAGCAGGGGCCGGTCCCGCGAAGCCAGGACGGCATTGGTGGCGCCCAGAAGGTCGGGCGCGGTGTCGGCCAGGGTGCCGTCCAGGTCGAAGATCAGGGCAGGGCGGCTCTGGGGCACGGCGGGTCTTCCGGATTAAGGGTTTGTGACGCAGAATTGCGGCAATATATGCGTGCGACGGGCGAAAAGCGCGAGGCGTTTTCGCCGGCGGCGGCGCGACATATAGTGTTGTAAATCGTCATTTCACCTTTGCCGCGTCACCGCATACCGGAGCATCATGTCAAAAGCCGCCATTATCCTCGCAGCCGGCCAAGGTACGAGGATGAAGTCCGCCTTGCCCAAGATCCTGCACAAGGTCGCGGGGCTGCCGCTGCTGGGGCATGTCATCGCCGCGCTGCGCGACGCGGGCGTGGCACGCGTGGTGGTGGTGACATCGCCCTCCGGCGACGCCGTTCGCGATTATGCGGACGTGATGGGCTGTGAAAGCGCCATCCAGCAGCAGCAGCTTGGCACCGGCCATGCGGCGGCGGCGGCCAGGGATGTGCTGGCGGATTTCGACGGCACACTGGTCATCGTCAATGGCGACATGCCGCTGGTGACGTCCGCCACCATCACCGAATGCCTGGAGGCGCAGACCCGCACCGGGTTGGCGCTGTTGACCTTCAAGCCCGCCGATCCGGCGCAATATGGCCGGGTGCTGCTGACACCCGATGGTTTCCTGGACCGCATCGTCGAATATAAGGACGCGACGCAGGCCGAGCGCGGCATCACTTTGTGCAATGGCGGCTGCTATGCCGCCGATGCGCGCAAATTCTTCCACTGGGCCTCGCAGCTCGGGAACGAGAACGCGCAAAAGGAATATTACCTGACCGATGTGCCCGCGCTGGCCAAGGCGGACGGCGTGAAATGCGCCATCGCCGTGGCCGACGAGGTTTCGGTGATGGGCGTCAACAGCCGCGCCGAACTGGCCGATGCCGAACGCAAATTCCAGGAGCGCAAGCGCGCCGCCCTGCTGAAGGACGGCGTTACCATGACCGCGCCGGAAACCGTCTTCTTCAGCCACGATACTGCGGTGGACAATGATGTGGAGATCGAGCCGTTCGTGGTGTTCGGCCCTGGCGTGACGGTTGCAATGGGCGCGCGCATCCGCAGCCATTCGCATCTGGAAGGCGCGGCGGTCGAAAGCGGCGCCATCATCGGCCCGTTCGCGCGCCTGCGCCCCGGTGCGCGGATCGGCAAGGATGCCCATATCGGCAACTTCGTCGAAGTGAAGAATGCGGTGATCGGCTCGGGCGCCAAGGCCAACCATCTCACCTATCTGGGTGACGCCGATGTCGGGGCAAAGGCCAATATCGGCGCGGGCACCATCACCTGCAACTATGACGGCTTCACCAAGGCACGCACCCACATCGGCGCGGGCGCCTTCATCGGTTCGGACACCGCGCTGGTCGCGCCGGTCACGGTCGGGGACGGCGCCATCACGGCGGCGGGTTCGGTCATCACAAAGGATGTGGCGGCGGATGCGCTGGCCATCGCGCGCGGACAACAGGCGGAAAAATCCGGCTGGGCGAAAGCCTTCCGGGACCGGAACACCAAGGAAAAGAAGTAATGTGCGGCATTGTCGGTATCGCGGGCAGGGGCGACGTCGCTCCCATCATCCTGGAAGCGCTGCGGCGGCTGGAATATCGCGGCTATGACTCGGCGGGCATCGCCACGCTGGACAAGGGCGGCATCGATCGCCGCCGCGCGCCGGGCAAGCTGAACATGCTGGCGGCGGTGCTGCATGACAGGCCGCTGCACGGCCATACCGGCATCGGCCACACCCGCTGGGCGACCCATGGTGCGCCGACCGAAGCCAATGCGCATCCGCATGCCTCGGCGCGCGTCGCCATCGTGCATAACGGCATCATCGAGAATTTCCGCGAACTGAAGGCCGAGCTGGAAGCCAGGGGACACAAGTTCGAATCCGAAACCGACAGCGAAGTCGCCGCCCATCTGGTCACCGACCTGATCGCGCAGGGCCTGCCGCCGGACGAAGCCGCCAAAAAGGCAGTGGCGCGGCTGACCGGCGCCTATTCCATCGCCATGATCTTCAAGGATCACGAGGGCCTCCTGGTCGGGGCGCGCAAGGGCTCGCCGCTGGCGGTGGGCCATGGCGATGGCGAGGCCTATCTGGGTTCGGATGCCTTCGCGCTGGCGCCTTTCACCAATCGCGTTTCCTATCTGGAAGAAGGCGATGTGGTGGTAATCGACAAGGGCCAGGTGTCGATCTTTGACATCGCCGGCCGCCCCGCCAACCGCGAGATCAAGATCACCACCGCGTCTGCCGCGCTGGTCGACAAGGCCGGCCACAATCATTTCATGGCCAAGGAAATCCACGAACAGCCTGAAGTGGTGGGCCACACGCTGGCGCATTATCTCGATCCCGCCGGTCCGGTGGTGCGCCGCCAGGGCAAGGGCCTGCGCGAGGCGCTGGCCAAGACGACGCGGCTGACCATCTGCGCCTGCGGTACGTCTTATTATGCGGGCCTGGTCGGCAAATACTGGTTCGAAAAACTGGCGCGCCTGCCGGTGGAAATCGACGTCGCCTCCGAACTGCGTTACCGCGATCCGGTTTACCCCAAGGACGGCGCGGCGCTGTTCATTTCCCAGTCGGGGGAGACCGCCGATACGCTGGCGGCGCTGCGCGATGCCAAGGCGAATGGCCAGACCATCATCGCGGTGGTCAATGTCGCTGAATCCAGCATCGCGCGCGAAGCCGATATCGTGTTGCCCACATATGCCGGCCCGGAAATCGGCGTCGCTTCCACCAAGGCGTTTACCTGCCAGCTCGCAGCACTGGCCAGCTTCGCCATCGCGGCGGGCGAGGCGCGCGGCACGCTGAACGAGGCGGATGAAAAAGAACTCTGCGCCTCGCTGCTGGAAACGCCGCGTCACATCGCCGAATTCCTGAAACAGGAACCGGCGATCAAGCTCCTGGGCGAGGAAATCGCCAAGGCGCGCGACGTTCTTTACATGGGCCGCGGTGCGTCTTACCCGCTGGCGCTGGAAGGCGCGCTGAAGCTGAAGGAGATCAGCTACATCCACGCCGAAGGTTATGCCGCGGGCGAAATGAAGCATGGTCCCATCGCCCTGATCGACGATCAGGTGCCGATCATCGTCATCGCGCCGCACGACGCCCATTTCGAAAAGACCATTTCCAACATGCAGGAAGTGATGGCGCGCGGCGGCAAGGTGCTGCTGATCTCGGACGCGGCGGGCATTGCCAAGGCCGGCAAGGTCTGGGCCAGCGTCACGGTACCCACCACCAATGCCTTCATCACGCCGCTGCTCTATGCCATTCCGGTGCAGCTGCTGGCCTATTACGCCGCCATCGCCAAGGGCACCGATGTGGACCAGCCGCGCAACCTGGCGAAATCTGTCACGGTGGAGTGATATTGTCATGCCCGCGAAAGCGGGCATCCAACTTCGGCTCCTGCAATGTATTAAAGTTGGATTCCCGCTTTCGCGGGAATGACAATTGGTTCTATGGTCCCGCCCCATGACAGATCAAAACGCACTCAAACGCGCCGTCGCCGCCAAGGCGCTGGAATATGTCCAGGACGGCATGAAGCTGGGCCTGGGCTCCGGCTCCACCGCCGAAATCTTCGTCGAACTGCTGGCTCCGCGCGTGCGCGGCGGTGAAAAGCTGCTGTGCGTGCCGACCAGCGAAAAGACCGCCATGCTGGCCCGCAAACTGGGCATCACCCTGTCGCCGCTGGACGATCTGGCGCCGCTGGATCTGACCATCGACGGTGCCGACGAGGCCGACCGCAATCTCGATCTCATCAAGGGCGGCGGCGGCATGCTGCTGCGGGAAAAGATCGTGGCCGCCGCCAGCCGCCGCATGATCGTGATTGCCGACGAATCCAAGCTGGTGCCGCGCCTGGGCAAATATCCCCTGCCGGTGGAAGTGATCGAGTTCGGCCACAAGTCCACCGCCGCCCGGCTGGCACGCGCCTTTGCCGCCGCCGGTTATGCCGATGTGCCCATGACCCTGCGCCAGCGTGACGGCGCGACCTTCAAGACCGATAGCGGCAATGTGATCTATGACTGCGCGTTCGGCGCGATCCAGAGCGCGCCCAAGCTGGCTGCCGCCATTTCCGCCACCACCGGCGTCGTCGAGCATGGCCTGTTCATCGGTATGGCCACCACGCTGCTGATCGCCGCTGACGGCGAAATAGAAGTGATCGAACGCGGGTAACCATCCGGCCGGGACCGCGAATAGCCCCTGATACTCTGCAAAGGTCTGCCATGCCCCAGTACGACTACGACCTCTTCGTCATCGGTGGCGGTTCGGGCGGCGTGCGCGCCGCGCGCATGGCGTCGCTGGCGGGCGCGCGTGTCGCGCTGGCCGAGGAATACCGGCTGGGCGGCACCTGCGTCATTCGCGGCTGCATTCCCAAGAAGCTTCTGGTCTATGCCAGCCAGTTCAGGGAAAACATCATGGACGCCGCCGGCTTCGGCTGGGACTTCGGCGCCTGCAAGTTCGACTGGCCGACCCTGATCGCCAACAAGGACCGCGAGATCGCGCGGCTGGAAGGTCTCTACACCACCAATGTCCAGAAGGCGGGCGTCACCATCTTCCAGGATCGCGCGGTGTTCGCGGATGAACACACGCTGCTGCTGCTCAACAGCCAGAAAAAAATCACCGCCGACAAAATCCTGATCGCCACCGGCAACCGGCCGACACGCGAGCTGGGCACCAGTCATGTGATCCCCGGCGGCGATCTTTGCATCACCTCGGATGAAGCCTTCCATCTGGAAAAACTGCCCGAGCGCATCCTGATCGCCGGCGGGGGGTACATCGCGCTGGAATTCGCCCATATCTTCCACGGCCTGGGCAGCAAAGTGTCGCTGGTCTATCGCGGCGACAGGCCGCTGCGCGGTTTTGACGACGACATGCGCGACGCCATGTGCGCCTCCATGAAGGAGCGCGGTATCGAAGTGCTGCTGGGCTGCGAATTCTCCAAAATCGAAAAGCGCGGCGACACGCTGCATGCCGAGACGAACAAGGGCGCCGTGATCGAATGCGACCAGATCATGCTTGCCATCGGCCGGGCGCCCAACACCATGGCGCTGCATGTCGAAAAGGCCGGGGTCGAACTGGGCCCCAGGGGCGAGGTCAAGGTCGACGATTATTCCCGCACCAGCGCCGCCAACATCTATGCGGTGGGCGATGTCACCGACCGCATGCAGTTGACCCCGGTGGCGATCCACGAAGCCATGTGCTTCGTGGAAACCGCCTTCAGGAACAATCCGACAAAGCCCGACCATGTGCATGTGCCCAGCGCGGTCTTCACCACACCGGAACTGGCCTGCATCGGTCTTTCGGAAAGCAAGGCGTTGATGATGGGACATCACATCGACGTCTACAAATCGGTGTTCAAGCCGCTGCTGCACACGCTGGGGGGGCGCCCGGTCCGCACCCACATCAAGCTGATTGTGGACAGCAAAACCGACAAGGTGCTGGGCTGCCACATCTTCGGCGATCACGCCGCCGAGATCATCCAGATCGTCGCCGTCACCCTGCGCATGGGCGCTACCAAGCACGACTTCGACACAACCATCGCCCTGCATCCCACCGCGGCGGAAGAGTTGGTGACGATGCGGACGAAGAGCTATTCGCGGCAGCCATAAGCCCGTTCCCCGCCGCGATGGTCTGCCCGGCCGCTCGCCTAGGCTCGCGGCGTTCGGCGCTCTCGCCGGTCCACTGGACCGGCTCGCGCTATCGCGCCGCGCCTCACCCCACCGCAGCCGAAGAACTGGTGACCATGCGGACGAAGAGCTACAGCAAGTCGCCCGGCTAGTGCGCCTCGGCGCTGGTCAGATAGATCAGCTTTTCCTTGCCTGACACGTATATGTGCAGCTTCTTCAGCACGGACAGGCCCAGGATCGCGTCGTTGCCGCCGAGGCAGCGCGCCAGACGCGGTGGTGCGTCCAGGTGGCCGGTATCGTTTTCCGGTGGGGCGAAGTGCAGCTTGTCATTGCATTCGGGACGCGGCTGTTCGTCGAACACCAGAATGGCGGGATTGTTGACCGTCAGTCCGTCGGCGGTCAGCGACTTGAAGGCATAGCGATACACTTTATGCCCCATGAGATCCTGGCTCACCTGCACCAGGTCGGGCGAGGTCTCGTCGATGCCGAAAATGCGGCGCATCGCATTCATGCCGATGCGCGACTGGCCCACAGTGCTGAAGCCAACCGTGATGGCATGGCCGTCCAGCATCATCTCCGCGCGGATATAGCCGAGTTCGGGCGATGACTTGAGCGGCACCTGCGCGAAGCCTGTCTGGGTCCAGTAGACGGCCTTGCCGGGACAGTGATCGGGCGACAGCAGGTTGAGCTTGCCGCCGGCCAGATCCAGCTCGAAATCCATCTTCTCGAAGATGTGGGTGCCAAGCGTGCCGATCGCGCCATCGCCATAACGCTGGCTGTGCACCACCAGGAATTCCATGCCGCCCGCGTTCAGGCGCCCCATGCGGAAATCCGGCACGCGGACATAGGATTGAACCTCTTCGTCGCCGATATGGAATTTCAAATTGCCGGGCATCGAATGCAGGCCCAGGTCCAGTGCCTTGGCGGCCTCGGCGCCGATGTTGTTGGCCGCGTTTTCCAGGTGCAAAACCAGCTTTTCCGGCTTGTCGCCGAATGTGACGGGCACCAGCAGGCGGTCGGGATAAACCTCCAGCGGAATGGAATCATATTGCTTGAGGCCGCAATCCTGCGCCCGCGCGGCGCCCGCGCCCAGCATCAGCACCGCGAACGCCGCCGCCATGATTTTCATTGCTGCCAGCCCTGATCGACCCCGGCGCGATATCAGCGCCGATTTCCATTCCGGTCAAACGGCAGTCCGCTGGATTAAGCAACTGTAACGCGGCGCGTCCGGCCGGGTGGCGCTAGAATGGCGCAAAGCGTCGGGGTGGGACATGCGCAAAGCAATCGCGATTGCAGTCTTGGGCTTGAGCGTCGGGATGGCATCGGCCCAGACGGCCACCAGCACCATGACAAACTCCGCCGCCAGTACTTCCACGACCATCACCATTACCAACGGCGTCTGCACCAACATGCCGGCCCCCGCTGCCGTGGCCGAACCGGTCACGCCCGGCGTGGCGGCGGGAATGGCGGCGATGCGCAATCGCGACTTCGCGCTGGCGCGCGCCAACTTCCAGCCGCTGGC
>Ga0153956_1003216_pt1 | contig 10769 bp, 7 predicted proteins | sample TSFL040MetaG_FD_104704 | JGI IMG/M metagenome (GOLD analysis project Ga0153956, IMG submission 104704) | Attine ant fungus gardens microbial communities from Florida, USA - TSFL040 MetaG | ecosystem: Host-associated > Fungi > Mycelium > Unclassified | place: USA: Florida, Wekiwa Springs...
AAGCCTATGCGCCACCGAAAGAAGGCGCCCCACTCCACCTACAGCCCGATAGGCACCTGACCGGCGATTACTTCACGCTCGATCAACTGGCCCAGACGAGAATACCTCTCGAACTGCTCCACCGCGGAAAAAAAGGCGACCTCATACTCACCAGCCGCTATGTCCATTTTCTCACCAGCGAACAATCTCGTTTCCGTATCCCGCTAACAAGTATCAGATCCTCTTCAGCTTACGCCGAAGGTATTTATATTGCCTGCAATCCAGCCCGGAGATCGCGGATATTCCTGATCGAGGACTCCTGGTTTGCCGCCAACCTTCTGAACGGTCTCATTCGCAGTACCCAGCCATCCGAAATATCAGTCACATGAGGCTGTCCCAGTGGGATTGATCGGGCTTTACGTTTATTACCGCTGGATCAAATTCCGAAAGGACGCTGCCGATCTGCTCCTGATCGCCAGATCCGGGGCGTTCGATCGGCGGTATTACCTGGCAACCTATCCCGATGTTGCCGCGGCGGGCGTCGATCCGCTTCTTCATTATATGGACTTCGGTGCCGCGGAATGGCGCAAGCCCTCGGCCGGTTTCGATCCAACCTATTACGCCGGAGTTTACCCGGAGGTTGGCATCACCGGCATCAACCCGATCCTGCACTTCGTGAAATACCGCAACAAGGAAGGCCGAACGTCATGGCCCGTGTTGCAGCACGACGAATGGACCAGGGCACGAAAGAAATCGCCGGCGTCCAGTTTCCAGACGCAAGCACCGACGCCGCAACGCATCGTGATCTACACAGCCGTGATCGGCGGCTACGATACGCTCCAGCCGCCGCCTTCGTTGCCGGGGTGCGACTTCGTCGTTTTCAGCGACATGGGCTTGACCGTGGAGGGCTGGCAGGTTCGTCCCTTGAACTACTTTCATCACGATCCAACGCGCGCAGCGCGTTTCGTAAAGCTTCATCCGCATGTCTATTTTTCCGAATACGATCATAGCATCTGGATCGATGCCAATATCAGCATCCGCGGCGACATCCGGGCATTATTCGATTCTCTTACCCCGGCGTCGCCGGTGGCCATTTTCATTCATCCGAATCGTGATTGCATCTACGTGGAGGGAATTGCCTGCAATGCCTTCCGAAAGGATGATGTCGAAATCATTCACCGTCAGCTTGAACGCTACCGGCTCGAGGGCATTCCCGAAAAAATCGGCCTTTGGGAAACCAATGTTCTGGCGCGCCGTCATAACGACGACACCTGCATCGCCTTGATGACGGCCTGGTGGAAGGAAATGGAAGTCGGGAGCCGTCGTGACCAGCTCAGTTTGCCTATCGTCGCCCAACGGCTGGGTGCCGACATTGCACCGCTTGACGCGCCGGGCGTCAGCGCGCACAACCATGCACTTTTTGCGTTCGGCCCACATTCCCCTTGTCGAAACGCGGCGGATATGCCGGCACCGTTCGGCGCCGCCGGTCCAATTCAGACGTCATCCCATGTGTCTCTTCCCGACACGGTGACGATCGATATCGGTGTTTGCGTCCATAACAGCCCCGATGAAACGAAAGCCTGTCTCGAATCGGTCGTCAAAGCACGCCGACCTCATGACAGAATTCTGGTGGTCGATGACGCCTCGCAACCGCGGACAGCTGACATTCTCGATCGGTTTGCTGCCAGCCACGACAATGTCCACCTTGTCCGGCATGCCACGAACCGCGGATACACCGCCTCGGCCAATGTCATTCTCAAAGAAAGCCGTGCGGACTGGACTGTCTTGCTCAACAGCGACGCAGTGATCCCACCGCGCGCCCTTACCAAACTCGTTGCGGGAGGCTTGCAATTCGAGCGGCTAGGGATCGTCGGCCCACTCTCGAACGCCGCAAGCTGGCAGAGTGTGCCGCGCGTAACAGACGACGGAGGGACGTTCCTCATCAACCAGCTCCCGCCCGGCCTGGATGCGGAAATCCTGGATCGGCTCAGCGAAGAGATGTCGGACGGCGTTCCCCTGTTCACCCCATTGGTCAACGGCTTCTGCTTCGCGGTGCGCCGCAGGCTTGTTGAACTGATCGGCGGGTTCGACGAGGAGTACTTTCCACAGGGTTATGGCGAAGAAGACGACTTCTGCCTGAGGGCCGGCATGAGTGGCTATCTCTGCGGCGTCGTGACCAACGCTTATGTTTTCCACGTCAAGTCGGCATCGTTCACACCGACACGACGGAAACCCTTGGCGGAGGCCGGCGGCCGCGCTTTACGAATCAAGCACTCGCCGATGCGGGTGCAGGCTGCGGTCGAAACCATGAGGTTGAACCCGCGCCTGGCCTCAATCAGACAAGCGCTGACAGATCGGCTGGGTGAAATTGATATGAACGATACGAGCCTGAAAATGCGAAAAGAATAATTACAAGATCAAACGCTGCTCAGTGCCGAATTCCAACTCTTTCATCCATCTTTCCCGATCGAAGCGCAATCGCACCGGCGCAACCGGTTGCAATCGAGCCGGTTAACGGGAGCATCTCAAGAGATTCCGACACACTTGAAGTTGAGACATGGATGAGGGCTCACTCGTTTGACTTGAGCTGAATCTGCAGGTGCCACTACAGCTGCCACCAGCTCAGCGGCAAGACGTTAGCCTCCTCCACGGAATCGAAAATCCGCAGATGCCCATCAGCAAGCACCATGACCATGTCGCAATAAGTTCGTGCGAAACGATGGCTGCCGGTAGCAACGATGATACCCGACGAGGCAGCGCGCATGATGAAGAGTTCACGGACCGTCGAGCGGCATTCGACAGGCGCTTTGGCTGGCTCCGCATCCAACAGGTAGATATTGAATGGTATAGTATAAGGCAGGATATAACCAAGCTGCTTTCTTTTAGAGGCAGGAAGTTCTCGAAACGGCCGCTCGAAAACATCGCTGAAATCCACCACTTGTCGCATGAATGTTACGATAGCCCGACCGTCGACTCCGTACAGCCGCGCCGCATGTTCGATATTGACCTTGATTGAGAGCGCCGGCTCAAACCCGCCAAGATAACCGACCGGAAACGAAACGCTCGCACGCCTGATGATCCGCCCCGCGGTCGGTAATGTAACGCCGGCCAACAATTCGATAAAAACCTGCCGATCTTCGCTGCGGGGCGTCAGCAGCGCAATGCGACGATCGGAAGGAATCACGGCGTTCACGGCGCTTAAGACGTCCCGATTCAGCCCCAGCCTTTTGACGGTCTTGGTCACGTTCTGCAGGATGATCGTCACGTTTCAGCCCGCCGGGTAACGCGCTCCAACACAAGCCCTATAATCACGGCAACGCACGCGCAGTGGAACAGATAGTTCGTATCCAAAAGCAAGGTTGGATAATTAGGGTAAAACCCCGTCCTGAACAAAGCGATGGCGTGAAGCATGGGATTGTAGCTCAGAACCTCTCGCATATTCGGTGAAAGAAAATCGGGAATATACATCACTCCCGAGAGCAGAACTGAGACTCGGTTGAGCACCGGAAATATGTATCGCCACAACGGCAACGCCTTGCTGATGACGAGGTTGAGCACACCCATGCCAAAGCCGAGCATCACAGTTGCCAGAAACGCCTGAACGATCGGAACGAAATCGTAAGGCAGAGCTTGAGCCGTGACGAAAACAAGAAGGATCCCAAATCCCACAATTCCGAGGACAATATAGTCCAGCACGCTGACGATGATATGGATCAGAATGTGATCCAGCCGACTTTCGATCGGAAAACGCTTCTGCGGGCGGTCGACGCTCCGCATCGCACGCGATGTATAGATGTAGAGATAGTTGGCAAAATAACCCGTCGCGTAGAACAAAACAGGGTTGCCGCCGACGGCGGCCAGATGCAACCGGTCGAGAACCCATCTGGCAACAACGGTAAACCCGATCAATACCACCGGCTCCAACAAATTCAGAACCGAATTGAGCGGCGCTCGTCGCCGATCCTCTTCCTCCAGCCGCAGCAGGGCGAGCATCACACCGCAATAGCGTCGAAGCGATCCAACGAACGACACAGCTTCGTGGCGGAGAGAGCCCCCCCCATCGCTTGAGGTATTCCTTAAATTCTTCATCTCGGATGTCATCGCGCAATCGCGCGCCTACGCTGTCGCAAGTTCTATTCGCTTCGGTCTGTAGCCATATCGTTCAATGTACAGCCCGCCACCACGCTTATCAGGATACGGCCCCGTCCCGTCAGCCCCGCTTCGCGCTCGATTGCTTGTCGGTTCGGCAGCATGATGACGGCCGCGGACGGCCGGCTACGAAGCCGACGAGCACACTTCGCGCCGCTGTTGCGAGCCTCAATGCACCGAATACTCGCGCCAGACGCTCAATGAGCGCGCGGCACGGATCGCACAAGCATTGTACGGTAATTGACTGCGCCCCCTGTCGCGAAATGACCGACGCCGTCGCCGATCAGGCAAAACGCTCGCGAATAGAACGTATCATCAGCAAGCCAGCGAGCCAGATGGCGAATGCGACCGCGCCGACTCCGGCAATGGAGAGCAGTCTACGCGGATATACCGAACTTTGCGGCAGGCTTGGCCGCACATAGGGCGTAATGTAAAGATGCTGCGCGGCCGCGTTGGCCCGAGCCTGATCGAGTGCCTGCATGGTGCTGGTCACCATCGCTTGCGCAAACTGGCGCTCGAGATCGAGCTGTTCGTACTCGCCCATCACCGACGAGAGCGGCGTCCCGTCGCGATTTTTCCCGACCGCTGACTCGGTGATCTGGAGTTGCTCTCTCACTGATTTGATCTGGTTGTTAAGGGTCACGATCACGGGAGCGTTCGCGTCCAGGTTCTGGCGCTTAAAAGTCTCAAGCTGGGTCTGCAACTGCGCCAAATTGCCTTGAAGCGTCTGCACCAGGGTCGCGTTGCTGGCCACCACGCTGGCGCTCGGATTGATGACACCGGATCGATTGCGATACTCGGTCATGCGCGCCTGCACGCCTTTCAAGCGCTCCTGCGCGCGTTCAACCTCCGCCTCGGCAAACCGCACGTTATCTTTATGAGAACGGTTGGCGATATGGTTGACCAGCTCTTCCGATAAACTTACGAGCGAGTTAGCAATATGGAGAGCATCCCGCGGTGTAAAAGCCCGCACGGAGGCGACTGCGATCCCCGTAATCGGATCGTAGCTCGCGCTCACCATATGCCGCCAATAGAGCATAAACCGCTCAAATGGCTGCGCAGGATTGAAGCGCGACCACCAATCGACCTCGGGCTTTGAATAAAGCTGAATAACGTCAACCCGTTTCTGCAGTTCTTCGACAGCAGCCGGGCTGGTGAGAAAATCCGCAACGAGATAGTTTTCACTGCCGGAGCCGCTCAGGTTTCCGCTGAGCGCCATCAAACCGGCCGGCAGCGCTCCCGTCACCGGCGACGCGTCTTTAACGGTGAAACGAAACTCCGCAACATATTGGTTGGCGGCAATGAACCCATAATAGACCGCCGCGAAAATCAAAGGCAGCATGACGCAGAGCGCAAAGCTTATAAAGGTTCCGTGGTTACGCGGCGGGACGGTCGACGGCAGCGGCGGCAGCGTAAACTGATGCACCGGGGCTGACTGGCCGGCGGGTGGCTGCATAGGCGTAATGACCGTGAGGCGCTGTTCGACGCGGCGCCCCGCAATCGACGTCCCACCCGCGGAAATATTAACCACCTCGGAACTTACCGTCCCTGCGGGCTGTGCTGCGGTTTTCTTTTCTTTCGCGCCTTTACCGGGATGCCTCTTGGCGCGGCGACCGGATTTCGGAGGTTGCCGTGACTCTTGCTCGTCCCGCTGCGCTTTCCGAGCAGCATCGAGACCGAAAAGAGCTTCCACCTTTCCCATTCTAGCCGTCCGTTGTTTAGGTACGCTCCACACCGTTCTTTTTACACAGACTAAAAAACAGCGCCCTCAGGATGTCCGTCTACTCGGAAATTTTATTCGTCAAATCAATTTCTCGCGACCTTAACAATCACTCCGATAGCCGGAGCCGTACACTCATCAGCAGTTTCAGCTGCTGACGTATATATCATCGCCCGCTCCTTTAAGGAGCTAATTCCGGGCAGCGAAGCCTCCTCCCTCGCTTAAGATAGAGAATGCAGAGCAGAACAAGGATCGAATGCGAAACCGAGTAAAATAGGCGCATTTGGCCATATGCAGCACTTCTGCAAGTATCGGCGAGAGACAGAAAGCTCATCGCTTAAACTCATAGGCACTGCCTTTTTCAGGAATTGATGAACACCATCAATTATTCGTCTCACGAGCCGCGCAACGCAAAAACGGAAGAACCGCTGACACCTTTCCAGTATTGTTCAGGAATATTTGCCTTAACAAGCGCCTCCTCCGGAATAAAAGAAGCAACCGAATAATCTGACTTGATTCCAATTGCCATTCCAAGCGTTTCGTCAAAATTGAGCCGGCCGAAAATACGAACATGATCCTTCTGTTTGAATTGCTGTATACGATCTTTTTCACTTTTGTTTAAGTTAGTGTCCTCGCGATAATAAGTATTGATGATGGGAGCTGTGAAGAGTTGATACCCGTTCGGCTTCAGGGCTTTCTGAAGTCCTTGCAGGATACAAGTATAATTGCAGAATATATGCTCAAGTACATGATTATGGATAATCAAATCATAGGACGCGGCTTCCAGGGTTGATGTATCTTTGCACATATCAAATTTACTAACGACGGCGTTTAAGCGCGTTGCGACGCGGCCGGGGTTAAAATCAACTAACTTATAATTTTCCTCTCCCACTCTGCTTTTTATAGCTTCATATAACCCGCGCTCCGCAGCAAAATGCAAAACTGTCGCACCCTTTTTGGGTTTAACAATAAAATCAATCATCAAAAGACAAATGCGGTGCCGGGGCTTGGAACCGCAAACACCGCATTTCGTCAATTTTTTAAATCGATCTAAAACCCACTCGGTATTTGCACATATATTGCAACTGGTTCCGGTAATTGCAGGCATTTGTCCTCCAACACAAGCGGTTCCAAAGTCGTCATCGCGGCTTCCGGCCGGCCCACGAGATATTCTACCCTAGCGAAGCTCGCGAAAGACAACAGGGAGCGATTGCGTCAGGCCCAGCCCACTTCCCGTCATCAATTAACGACCGCCTGCCGCTTCAAATCATAGGCAATGCCGGTGAACCCTCGGACCACCGCCAGAAGCTTCTGAAGCTGCGTGGCTTCGGAGTTGCTGACAAGCACCACGTCCTTGTCCCGCATGTCGATAGCTTGGGCCAAGAAATAACCCTCCGCAGAACGCAGATCGAGCTGGTAGAGCACAGGCACGAATTCCTGCGGCGAGGTGCCAAGCTCCTGTATCTGCTCGGGGCTGAGCACTTCCTTGGCGATAAACCATGGCTCGATTCGAAACAGGTAAATCCCATTGGGATCGCCGATCGCGTCAATGGGACCGCCAGCGCGTGCCACGGCCTCGGCCAGGGACACTTTTTCCGTGTCGAACATATATTGTGCTACTTTCGCGGTAGCACCCAGAACGGCAAACGACCGCGGATACCTCGTCAGCACGATCTGGTCGTTCGGCCGAACGCTTATATTTTCGGCCGGGCTGTTGATGATCGTCTGGAGCAGCACCGAACCAACATGCCCTCCCCGGACAACACGAACATAAGTGTCATAGGGCGGATATTTGGGGCCGCCCGCGGTTGCGATCACATCGAGCAGACGCTCGCCACGCAAGGTCAGCGGAACCACCTTGGCGAGATTCACATCGCCGCTGACGGCCACAGCGTTGGCGTTATTGCTCACGAGGCTGACAATCACCTGGGGGCCGACCGCCTTGCCCTGCAGACGCCGCTCAATCAACTGACTGACCTGGCCCGGCGTCATGCCTGCCACCTTAACGAGCCCGACGAACGGGACCGTTATGGTGCCGTTAGCCTCGATCGTTTGAGGCGGAACGGTATTGACGCCAGGCGATACGGCACCCGGCTGTCCCGTCAGGCCAGCTCCGGGAAAGGAAGAAGGCGGGGGAAACAAGGTTGAACCACCCGTCTCATAAACAGTGACGGATACGATGTCGCCCGGCCGCAAAGCATTGGTGGCAACATAGCGTGCGCGCTTGAAAGACGCATCGAAGCTGGATCGGCCCCGATTGATAACCGCGGCGACATGGCCATCGATACGGACCTGCGAATACTGGAAATCCGGAGTGACGGCACTCGTGGTTAACTCTCGGGATGTGGGCGCAGCCGCCGGCAGAAAGCAGCCGGTCAAAAGTCCAGCACTTGCGACGACTCCCGACAGCCTGCCGAGAGCGGCCCAGAACCGATTCCTCAAAATCCCCCCCTTCGCCACATCACGACAGCGAAACGGCCATCAAACAGCAATACGTCACCCAGATGAGCCCCGACGCAGTACGCGGGCGCAACCTATGGAATGCCACAGGAACAATCAAGATCAGCGACCGGTCTAGCCACATTAATCTTTAGAAATCAACCACTTATTTGTGTATCATGGCGAGCCCGACATCGTCACGCCGCGCTATGGCGAGACAGAATCCGACGATAGGCACCCAAGCCGTTGATGCTCCCACGGCGCTCGATATCCCCGAGAATCTCCCCCCGCAGAGCGGGCTCCACATCGGCCAAGACGTCGGAGATATCATCGAGCGGATAGATGTCGCGGTACAAGATGTCGCGCTTAACGAGCGGAAGACCAAAATAGCGACGGAATAAAAACCCACCGGCGTGCATCTGGTTGCCCGCCATGATGGCGGCTACCACTGAATCTGCCAGAGCCGGCGCATCCGCTGTTTCCATCTGCGCCTTGACACGCCGACGCGACCGCGGCGGCAGCAGCGACGACGCCGTCGCCGCCTCGTCCGGTGCGCAACCGCGCAGGCGGACGCCGATGTCCGCGGCGCGAAACAGCACGCAGGGCCGGAAACCAGCGCGGAGCAACATCGCCGTTAGCGCACCCTCGCCGTGAAAGATGGCCCAACGCCGCGTTCCGATAGGACGATAGCGTGCCCAGAACTGACGGAATGCCGTGCTTTCGACAACACGCGACCCAAACGACATCAGGAACGAAGCGACGTGGTAATGATGGTCGCAGGTCTCGGAGACACCTATTACGTCGTCGTCCCTGTCAAGATCCGCGATTAGTTTGTCGAGGCCGGAGGGCAGATAGAATACGCTGTCGTTGGCAAGCACCAGCCGTTCAATGCGGCCCCGCCGGCGGAGGATGCTGATGCCGTCCTTGTAGCCCCCGAAATCCTGACCGACATTCTCCCTCTCGATCAACATGCAGCAACGATCGAGCAAATTCGAAATCGCGGACGGCGCCAGTTCCCCATTCGAGACGATGACGAGATTGAAGCGGCTTCGCCTCAGCGCCTCGATGAAAGTCCGGGTGAAGCCCGGAACATCTCCCCTGGTGTAGAGCACCAGAACGACGAATCGCGCCGTGTCTTTGGTCAGGCGCCCTTCCGTGACGGTCCGCACGCGACGAGTCTCCCGGTAGAGGCGCGGGTCGAGCCGCTGCCGCATCCGTTCCACGGCTTCGAGCGCCATGACCGATAGGTGCTCGATGTAATAACCGACCTCGTAAAATGCGCGCAGCAAGCCATCAACCAGGGCCGTGCCCCACCGCAGCCATCTCCCGCCACTCGCCCCCAGCGCCATCGCCCACACTTCATCCCTGCGGAGGCAAAATTATATCCTGGCCGATGTTACCGCAATTATCGGCCCTTCCGGGGATGCGCAACCGAGGAAAACGTGCAGACCGAAACCTCATCGTCTTGATCGATTCCAGTAAATCGAAGCTGACAACAAGACTTTATTATAGGCCGAGCAAGCTCATAAGCGCGCCAGTATCGCCGCCCAAGTGCCGATCATAGGATTTATAGGACGGCTGGGGAAGTTTGGCGGCTCGTTCCGAAAACGCCTTGGCATATAGAGGCCACCACGGAACGTTGCGAGGGCGCCCTTGCCTCTCACCGTTGATGCGCTCAAGAAGCGACGGATCCGCAACGGCGTTCGCAACCAGGGCTACCAGCTTGTGAATTCGCCCATCGCGCAACGCAAAAAAATCCTCGCCTTTTAGACGAGAGAACAAAGCCATTGTCACAAGCGGACCGGTTGCAAATTGATGATACCCCGTCGCCCGGCTGCCCCGAGCCAGCTCGCGCGGGAGCATTCCATTGTCCTGTATTTCATCCATCGCATCAATGTAAACCGACCTGGCATAATTCCACATTTGCTCATCATCCGCGGCGATTGCCGTCGCCGCGATCGCCAGCCCGGCATAGTAATGATGGTTGTTGCGGACGACCTTATCTCTATCGAATGTGATGACCTGACGCGCCACATCGGTCATCCACGTCACGATGCGCTGGTGGGAAGCTGGATCGGGGGATTTTCCGAGCTTCAGATAAGCTATCGCCACCGATGCCAGCGTCCACTGCCGCTCGTATCGCCCCTGCTTTCTTATCTCACCGAGTAACGCATGGCCGGCTGCCCAGGTTTCGATCCACGTCAAGGCGCATGCACGCGCACCTAGATCACGGTCCAGTTGATAGCGATCCGCATCTCTCAGGACGTGATCGAGAAATCGATAGATCGGCTGTCGAAGCTTATCGTTTGTCTCAGCTCGTTCCTCACTCTTGATTCGATGACCGTGTGGCCCAACGTAGGGAGACTGGCCGCTATAATCGACCACGGGAGACTCGGGAACATCACAAGCGATCGCTTGGTGGAAGCACAAAAATACAACTGCGAGCAAAACCGGGAAAAATAATTTTGCATGCCGGCGCCCA
>Ga0153956_1003217_pt1 | contig 10769 bp, 9 predicted proteins | sample TSFL040MetaG_FD_104704 | JGI IMG/M metagenome (GOLD analysis project Ga0153956, IMG submission 104704) | Attine ant fungus gardens microbial communities from Florida, USA - TSFL040 MetaG | ecosystem: Host-associated > Fungi > Mycelium > Unclassified | place: USA: Florida, Wekiwa Springs...
GACCCTGTCCGTCGCCACCGCCTCTGCCGCGGGTGGCGCGGTAGGGGGGACCACCCCTGAGGAAGCTTTAGCTACCGGAAGGGGTGGTGGGTCCCCTGCCGTGACAGGACCCGCGGGTTGCCCGCCCGGTCCTTTGTCGGGATCCCCTACAACGGCAATAGGCGCCCCGATCGGCAGAGTCTCACCCTCCTCCGCCAGCACCTGAGTCAACGTCCCAGCCACGTCTGACTCGTAGGCCATGTTCGCCTTGTCGGTCTCGATTTCGACCAGCTCATCGCCGACCGCGACCTCGTCCCCGACCTGCTTCATCCACTTGAGGACGACGCCTTCCTCCATCGAGTCGGAGAGGCGCGGCATCACTATCTCGGGCATCGGACTAGCCCACCAGGTCGAGGACCTGCAGGGCGGCCCGCTCGATTCGGTCTTCGGTCGGCATCGCGGCGAGCTCCAGCTCCTTCGCGTAGGGCAGCGGCACCTCCGCCATCCCCAGTCGCTCGACCGGGGCGTCGAGGTCGTCGAAGCAGGCGTACTGGATGCGGGCGGCGATCTCGGCGGTGACCCCGTAGCTCGGCCAGCCCTCCTCGACGCAGAGGACGCGGTTGGTCTTCGCGACCGACTTCGCGACCGTCTCCACGTCGAGCGGCCGCAGGCTGCGCAGGTCGACGACCTCCAGCGACACGCCCTTCTCGGCGGCGAGTTTCTCGGCGACTTTCAGCGCCCGCACCGTCGCGAAGGAGTGCGCGACCACGGTCAGGTCGCTCCCCTCCCGCGCCACCGCGGCGCGGCCGATCGGCGTCACCAGCTCCGGATCGACCTCGACCTCGTCCTTCTCTTTGTAGATCGGCAGGTTCTCGATCACCAGCACCGGGTCGTCGTCACGGATCGCCGCCTTCAGCAGGCCCTTGGCGTCGGCGGGGCTGGCGGGCGCGACGACCTTCAGCCCGGGCGTCCCGGCGAACCAGCCGTCGAAGCTCTGCGAGTGCTGCGCCGTCAGCTGGTTCCCGGCGCCGTTCGGCGTGCGGATCACCAGCGGACAGCGGACCTCGCCGCCGAACATCGCGCCGATCTTCGCCGCGTGGTTCACGACCTGGTCCATGGCGATGAGCAGGAAGTTCAGGGTCATGATCTCGACGATCGGCCGCTCCCCGAGCATCGCCGCGCCGACGCCCGCGCCGACGAAGCCCTCCTCGGAGATCGGCGTGTCGCGCACCCGATCGGGGCCGAATTCGTCCATCAGGCCGGCGGTGACCTTGTAGGAGCCGTCGAAGAGCCCGACCTCCTCGCCCATGATGAAGACGCGCTCGTCGCGTTCCATCTCCTGGCGCATCGCGAGGCGCAGGGCCTCGCGGTAGGTCATCGTCTCGACGCCCGTCGCGGCCGTCGCGCCGGCAGGCGCCTCGGTGAGGCCGGAGCCGCTCACGCTCCCAGCCCTCCGGCGAAGACGAGCTCCTCCTCCCCGGCGGGGCTGCCGGGACGCATGCGCTCGAACTGCTCCTCGGAGCCCGTGGCGTAGACGCCGGCGGCGAGGCGATCGACCGGCGGGGGCGCGTCGGCCTCGGCGAAGGCGACGGCGGCCTCGACCTCGGCTTCGACTTCGGCCTCCAGCGCCTCGATGCCCTCGAGCGGGGCGCCGCGCGCGATGAGCGACTCGCGCGTCCGCGCCAGCGGGTCCTGGCCCTTCCGCTCCTCGATCTCCTCCTTGGTCCGGTACGCGAGCCCGGCATCGGCGACCGAGTGGCCGCGGAAGCGGTAGGTCATCGCCTCGAGCACGGCGGGCTTGCGCTCCTCGCGGGCCGCGCGAAGCAGCCGCGCGGTCGCCCACTCGACCTCCTCGAGATCGTCGCCGTCGACCCGCTCGCCCTCGATCCGGTAGGCGGCGGCGCGCTTGAAAACGTCGGGCTCGGCGGAGGCGCGCTCGACGCTCGTGCCCATCCCGTACTGGTTGTTGACGACCATGAAGACGACCGGCAGGTTCCAGACCGCCGCCAGGTTCAGGGACTCGTGCCAGGCGCCCATGTTCACGGCGCCGTCGCCGAGCTCGCAGAGCACCGCCTGCTCCTTGCCCTGGCGGACCAGCGAGAGCGCCATCCCGGTCGCGATCGGCAGCTGACCGCCGACGATCCCCCAGCCGCCGTAGTAGCCGCGCGAGACGTCCAGCAGGTGCATCGAGCCGCCGCGCCCGTGGGCGCAGCCGTCGGCGCGGCCGAAGAGCTCCGCCATCACCGCCTCTGCCGGGACGCCACGGGCGAGGGCGAAACCGTGGCAGCGGTACCCGGTGATCAGCAGGTCGTCCTCCTCCAACGCCGACACCGCGCCGACCGTGGCCGCCTCCTGCCCTGAGGACAGGTGGCAGTAGCCGCCGATCCGCGCCGCCTTGTACTGGCGCTCCGCCGCCTCCTCGAAGCGCCGGATCAGGAACATCGTCCGGTACTGGCCGAAGAGGTCGTCGACGTCGAGGTCGAAGGGGGCATCGGTGCGGTCGATAACTGCCATCTAGGGCTCCTCGAAGTAGTCGGGGTGTTGTTCGCGGATGCGTGGGACCTCGCGCAGGACCGCCCGCAGGTGCTCGCGCAGGGCGAGCTCGGCGGCGTCGGGGTCGTGGCCGGCGACGGCATCGGCGATGGACCGGTGGTCGCCGACCATCGTCGACAGGTAGTCGGGCATGCGGAGGCTGAGCCGCCGCAGCCGGTTGAGATGGGACTTGGCCCGCTCGTTCACGGGCCAGACGGCCGGGTGGCCGCTCAGGTCGCAGAGGTATCGGTGGAAGCTGTCGTCGAGCAACTGCCAGGAGTCGATTTCGGCGCCGTCGGCCGCACGTTCCTGGGCGCGCAGGTTTTCCTCGATCTGGGCCATCGACTCGACGTCGGCGAGTTCGGCGGCGACGCGGACCGCGGTGCACTCGAGCGCCTCGCGGATGAACTGCGCGTCGGATACGGCCGCCGGGCTGATCCGGGCGACGAAGGTGCCGATCTGGGGACGGACTTCGACCAGGCGATCGTCGCGCAGTCGTCCGAGCGCCTCGCGGATCGGCGTGCGGCTGACGCCAAGGCGCTCGCCCAGCTCGGTCTCCGAGAGTCGTTCGCCGGGAGCCAGCTCGGCGCGGACTATCTGGTCGCGCAGCGCGGCGTAGAGGTACGGGCCGGCCGGGGCGCGTCCGGGGCGGCGCCCGGCGTCAGGAGCCTGGCTCCCGCGGATAGGAATCGGCTCGGCCATGGGAGAAATACTAGTATACAAGCGGTCGGACGGTTTCGAGTCCCGTCTGACACCCCCTGACGCCCCGCCCCCGTGCGGGGCGTCTGCGTTCCGGGACCGGATTCAGTCCTTCGGGAGTCGCAGGGTCCAGGCGAACCGCTTGCCGCGCCGCGGCGCCGTCGGCCCCGCGAAAGGCGCCGGATCCGGCAGCGGCTCCCCCCGCCGCTCGGCCTCCACGAATCGCAGCAGGACCGTCGGCACGAACTCGCGCTCCTCCTCCGGCATCGTCGAGATCTCGACCCCGATCCGGTCCTCCTTTTCCTGGTTCGGCCGCGCCCGCAGGTCAGCGATCATCCCCGCCACTTCCGCTTCGACCCGTTGCTCGTCGGCTTCGCTCAGAGGCACACCGAGAGGCTAGAAGGTTGATGCCGCTGGTGATTCGGAGGCGGCGCGGCCGTCCGGGATCGGTCCTGGCCAGGACGTGAGGTTTCGCGGGAGAGCTGGCAGAAGGACGGTGCGAAGTCGGACTCTCGTGAGGCGTGCGGCGCCGGGACGTGAGGAAGGTCGGACTTCCGTGAACGCTCCGGCCCTCCGGGACGGGCGCGGTCGACCTACGTAAACCTATGGCTAACGAAGGTCGACCACGGTCGGTGGGAGTGACGAAGACGTCGGGAACGTCACCCTTCCTTGCGCCTTCGGTCTGCCCCCGGGCGGGACGGGGGTCGGCGAGGAGGTGCGTTCGTCATTTGTCCCGTATACGACTACTAAGGACGAACGCACCTGGGTGCTCGTTGGGAGACACGCGCGGAAGCGTGGACTTCCCCCGCTCTCCTTCACGACTTGCGAGTCTCGTCACGCGTCCTTCCCTCTCCCGTCACCCGCAGGCGCCGGGACCCTCGCCACCGCACCCCACCCACGGACCCGGCCGCCTCGGGCTCGGTCACAGCCTGCGAGGGCCGTGGCCGAGACGGCCAGCGTCCCTTTCTCGGGTTCCTAGCTCCCTTTTTGCTGCTCGCAGAAGATGCCGTGGACCCGCTCGAGGACGCGGGCGGCGACGCGGAGTTCGTCGTCGTCGAGGCCCTCGAGCGCCTCTTGCCAGCGGCGCTGCCAGACGGCCTTGCGGGCCTCGACCTTGCGGCGGCCGCGGCGGGTCAGCTTGATGACGACGATGCGGCGGTCGGCGTCGGAGCGGGTGCGCTCGACCAGCTCGGCCTCGGAGAGGCCGTCGAGCATGCCGGAGACGGTGGCGGCGCTGGCCTCGACCGCCTCGGCCAGCTCACCCGCGTGCATCGCGCCGTTGGCGTAGAGCTCGATCAGGAGCTCGAACTGGGCGTGGCCGATTTCGTCGCCGCGGTGGGTGTCGCGGCCGCGCAGGCTGCGGAGGCTGCGGAAGGCGCGCCGGAAGGCGGCCCCCAGCTCGGAGACGGCCGCTTCGCGCTCCGCGCTCACCGCGGACGGCGTGGTCTCAGGCGCCGAGCGGCTCAATCTCGGCCTCCGCGAGTTCCTCGGCGGGCGTCTCGGGTTTGCGCCCCTTCTGGTTCTCGGCGCGCAGCAGGACCAGCACCGGGATCAGCGAGGCGGCGGAGATCCCGAGCGCCCACCAGTAGGCGGTGCCGAAGGCGTCCGCCAGCTCCCCGGCGTTGGTCGCCCCCTTGCTCGCCTGCTGCAGGACGACCGCCAGCACCGCGGTGCCGATCGCGCCGCCGACCCGCTGCAGGACGTTCATCTGCGGGGTCGCGTCGGAGAGCTGGTCGGTGCGCAGCGAGGCGAAGGCGACGGTGGTCGTCGGGATGAAGGAGAGCCCGATGCCGACGCCGCGCACGAGCAGCGTCAGCGACATGAAGAGGATCGACGTGTTCGGGCCGACGAAGGCCAACGGCACGGTCGAGAGGCAGAGCAGGGCCACCCCGACCACGGCGACGCGGCCGCCGCCGAAGCGCTGGGTGAGGCGCGCGGTCCATGGCGACACCATAAGCATGCCGAGCCCCTGCGGGCCGACCAGGAGGCCGGTGACGATGACGCTCTCGTGGCGGACCTCCTGGTAATAGAGCGGCACCAGGATCATCGCGCCGAAGAGCGCCGCGCCCAGGCCGAAGGTGGTGAGCGAGGCGGCGGTGAAGATTTTGTTCGCGTAGAGGCGGACGTCGAGCAGCGGCCTCTCGGTGCGCAGCGCGTGCCGGCCGAAGGCGGCGGTGAGCAGCAGGCCGCCGACGATCGGCCCGAGGACGATCGGCGCGGTGAAGCTTTCCTGGGTCGCGATTTCCGACAGGCCGAAGACGACCAGCGGCATGCTGACGACGAGCAGGAGCAGGCCGATCCAGTCGAGCTTGCCCGCCTCACCGAGCTGGGATTCCGGGAGCATCCGCCAGCCGAGCGCCAGCGCGACGATCCCGATCGGCACGTTGACGAAGAAGATCCAGGACCAGTGCAGGTTCTCCAGGATCAGGCCGCCGACCACCGGACCCAGGATCGGCGCCAGCATCGCCGGCATCACGGTGATGCTCATTACCCGGCCCATCCGTTTCGGCCCCGAGACCTCGGCCATGATCATCTGCGCGACCGGCATGATCATCCCGCCGCCGACGCCCTGGAGGACGCGGAAGACGATCAGCGAGGTGCTCGAGGTGGCGAAGCCGCAGAGGGCCGAGCCGAGCGTGAAGAGGGCGATCGAGACGAGGTAGACGCGCTTGGCGCCGAAGCGGCGCGCGGCCCAGCCGGTCAGCGGGATCACCGCCGCCAGCGCCAGCAGGTAACCGGTGGCGACCCATTGGATCTGGGCCAGCGTGCTGTGCAGGTCTTCGGAGAGATCCCGGAGCGCGACGTTGACGATCGTCGTGTCGAGGATCGACATGATCATGCCGATGATCACGACGCCGACGATCTTCCAGATGTAGGGCTCGATGCGGTCTTGCGCGGAAGACATGAGGCGCCGAAAGATTAGGGACCGAAGAGAATCAGGTCAAGGGTGCGGCGGAAATGGCGGCGTGCCGCGGATGCGAAGGCATCCGCGGATTTACCTCTTTAGTTTCCCCTTCCGAACTCTTTAGAAAGTTGTTCACGAGCGTTTAGGGCGCGGCGAGCAGAGGGCGCAAATCTGTCCCCCATGCCCAAGCAAAAGAGAAGTCATCCGTTCGGCTCTGCCCTCCTGGGCGGGGCAGTCGTCGCCGTCTTCGCCGCCCTCGCGTTCGCGACCGGGCTCGTGTCGACCGGCGGCGGGACCACCACCACCCGCGAAGTCGTCGCCTCCGGGGCCACCCCGGCCGCGGACGTCACCTCCAATGAAGAAGGCGGCAACACCGTCAACGAGATCTACAAGGCCGACGCCAACGGCGTCGCCTTCATCGAATCCAAGATGGCCGAAGGGGTCGCCTCCGGCTCCGGCGTCGTGCTCGACGACGAAGGCCACGTCCTCACCAACAACCACGTCGTCGAAGGCGGCGAACAGATCCAGGTCTCCTTCGAATCGGAAGGCCAGATGTACCCGGCCGAAGTGGTCGGGACCGAACCGAACTCCGACCTCGCGCTGTTGAAGGTCGAAGCGCCCGCGGCAAAGCTCCACCCGTTGAAGCTGGGCGACTCCTCGAAGATGGAAGTCGGCGACCCGGTGGTCGCGATCGGCAACCCCTTCGACCTGCAGCGGACGGTCACCAGCGGCATCGTCTCCGCCTTGCAGCGTGAAATCCAGGCCCCCGACGGGGTGACGATCAACAACGTCATCCAGACCGACGCGGCGATCAACCCGGGCAACTCCGGTGGCCCGCTGATCAACGCCGACGGCGAAGTGATCGGCATCAACTCGCAGATCCTGACCGGCGGCGAAGGCTCCAACGGCAACGTCGGCATCGGCTTCGCGATCCCGATCAACACCGCGAAGGAAGAGATCGCCAACCTCGAGTCCGGGACCGCCGATGAACACGGCTTCCTCGGGATCAGCGGGGCGACGATCACCCCCGAACTCGCGCAGGCCTTCAACCTGCCGGTCGAAGAAGGCGTCCTCGTGCAGCAGGTCGAGGAAGGTGGCCCGGCAGCGGCCGCCGGCATCCAGGGAGCGACCACTGCGGCGGAAGTCGAAGGCCAGGAATTCGGCCTCGGCGGCGACATCATCACCGCCATCGGCGGAGAAAAGATCGGATCCACCGAAGACTTGGTGAAGACGATCTCCGACGCCCATGCCGGGGAAACGGTCGAAGTGACCGTGATCCGCGGCGAAAAGACCGCGACGGTGAGCGTGACGCTCGCCGAACGCCCCGCCACCTCGGCGGGATAAGACGGCGGGCGTCCCTTCAAGACGCCCTCCTCCGAAGCCACCCACGAAGCCCCGGTGCCCCTCCCTCCTTGTGGGGAGGGCGCCGGGGAGCTTCGGCAATCCGGACGGCGCCGACGGCGCCGCTCCGCGTGGGCTTAGGGTTCGGCGCCGATGGCGACCGCGACCCCCACCTCCACCGGACTCACCGAGAGCGAGGCGGCGCGCCGTCTGAAAGAGGCGGGGCCGCCGCACGAGCAGCGCACCAGCCGCTCCTACCTCTCGATCGCGATCGCGAACACGTTCACGGTCTTCAACCTGATCCTCGCCGGGTTCGGGCTGGCGACGATCATCTTCGGCAACCCCAAGGACGCGCTCTTCCTCGGGATCCTCGTCGCCAACGTCGCGATCGGGACCTTCCAGGAGGTGCGGGCGAAGCGGGCGCTGGACAAGCTCGCCGCGCTGGTGGTGGCGAAAGCGACCGTGGTGCGCGACGGGGCGCCGCGCCAGGTGGCGGTCGAGGAAGTCGTGGTCGGGGACCTGGTGCGGATCGGCAGCGGCGACCAGCTGCCCGCCGACGGGACGCTGGTGCGCTCGGAGGGCCTGGCGCTGGACGAGTCCGACCTCACCGGCGAGTCGGAGCCGGTGGTGCGGAAGATCGGCGACGAGGTCTTCTCCGGCACCTTCGCGCTGGAAGGCGAGGGCGACTTCGAGGCGACCGCGGTCGGCGCCGACAGTCACGCCGCGGAACTTACCGCGACCGCGAAACGCTTCCGCCACCCGCGCTCGCCGCTGGAGAAGGCGATGGACCGCCTGCTGATCATCATGGTCAGCTTCATGGCGCCGCTCGGGATCGGCCTGGGGATCTCCCTCGCGGTCCGCGACGTGAGCCAGTCCGAAGCGGTCCAGACGCTCACCGCGGGGATCGTGAACATCGTCCCGGAGGGGCTGATCCTGCTGGTGTCCCTGACCGCGGCGGTGACGGCGGCGAAGATGGCGCGGCACGGCATCCTCGCCCAGCAGCTGAACGCGATCGAGTCGCTGGCGTCGGTGTCGGTGATGTGCACGGACAAGACCGGGACGCTGACCGAGGCGTCGCTGCGGGTGGTCCAGCTGATCCCGGCGGACGGGGTGGCGGAGGACGACCTGGCGGGCACCTTCGGCGCCTACGCGGCGAGCGCGCCGACCCGCAACTCGACCCTGGAGGCGATCCATGCGGCGGGGTTGGGTGACGCCACGGCACAGGAACCGACCGCGGTCATCCCGTTCTCCTCGCGTCGTCGCTGGAGCGCCTTGGAGATCGACGGGAAACGTCTGGTCCTGGGTGCCCCGGAGGCACTACTCGGTGAGGATGAATTGGCGGATAAGGCTTCGAAGGAGGCCGCTGCCGGGCGCCGGGTCCTCGCTCTCGCCTCCTACGGCGCGCCGCTGCCGGAGCCGGGTCCCGACGTCGAGCTCACCGCCCCACTGCGGCCGCTCGGCATCGTCGTCCTGGCGGAGGAGCTGCGCGCGTCGGCGGCCGAGACGATCGCCTTCTTCGCCCGCGAAGACGTCGCCCTGAAGGTGCTCTCCGGCGACAACCCGGCGACGGTCGGGGCGATCGCCCGCGATCTCGGGATCGAGGCGACCGGCCCGGCGCTCGACGGGCGCCACCTGCCCGCGGACGACGCCGAGCTGCTGGCGGCGGTGAAGGCGGCGCCCGCGATCGGGCGGATCTCACCGGAGGGCAAGGAGCGCGTCGTCCGCGTCCTCAGCGAGGGCGGCGAGTACGTCGGGATGCTCGGCGACGGGGTCAACGACGTGCCGGCGCTGAAGCAGGCGCGCCTGGCGATCGCCCAGGGCAGCGGCACGCAGATGGCGCGCTCGGTGTCGGACCTGGTGCTGGTGTCCGGGGAGTTCGGCGAGGTGCCGCCGATGGTCGGCGAAGGGCGCCAGATCCTGCGCAACATCCAGCGGGTCGCGCGCCTCTTTATCTCGAAGGCGATCTTCACCGCCTTCCTCGTCCTCGTGATCGCGATCCCGAGTGGCGTCTTCCCGATGCTTCCACGCCAGTTCACGCTCACCTCGACCTTCACGATCGGCATCCCGGCGTTCCTGCTGGCGCTGGCGCCGTCGAGTGGGCCGTGGCGGCCGGAGGGCTTCCTGCGGGCGATCGCGCGGTTCTCGATCCCGGCGGGCCTCGCGACCGGGCTCGGCATCCTCGTCACCTACCTGCTCGCCCGCCACGCCTTCGACGTCGACCTGACCCAGGCGCGCAGCGCGACCGCGGCGACGGTGGTGGTGTCCGGCCTCGCGATCGTCTTCGCGCTGGAGGATCAGCCGGGGACCCGACGGCTCGTCGTCGGGGCGCTCTGCGGGGTGATGGCGCTGCTCTTCTTCGGCGCCTGCGCGATCCCCGTCGCCCGTGAATTCTTCGAAATCGCCACCCCGACCGGGGGGATGATCGGCGCCTGGCTGATCGGCTCCGCGGTGGCGATCGCGCTGCTGACGGCGGCCCTGCGGGTGATCGCGGTGCTGGATCGCCGCGCCGGTGTGGCGAGCGCCTGAGCGACTTGCAACACTGGACGCATGGGAGTCCTGGGAGTCATTCTGCTGATCCTCGCGCTGAAGATCCCGATCGTCGGCCTCTGGATGTTCGTCTACTGGCTGATCAAGGAACCGCAGGACGGGGCCGACGCGGAATCGGTGCGGGCGAAGATGCCGCCGCGGCTGCCCGAGCCCGGGGACACGCTGCGACCCCGCAAGCGCGGCCCGCACGGGGGCGCCGCCCGACCGCTGCCGAGCCCGCGCCGCGACCCGCACCCGCGCGTCGCCCCGGCCGGCCGCGAGGCCTCTGAGGCCCCTACTCCACGCGAAAGCGCTCCGGGACCTCTTTCTCAGTAGACCGGGGCGGGCGCTCGTAGTGCCGCTGCTGGCGCGGCGGCAGCGTGACCCGCTCCTGATCCAGTCGCTGGTAGGGAATCTGTTCGAGCAGGTGGCTGATCAGGTTCAGCCGGGTCGAGCGCTTGTCGTCTGACTCGACCACGAACCAGGGCGAGTGCTCGGTGTCGGTGCGGGCGAACATCTCGTCCTTCGCCTCCGCGTAGTCGACCCAGCGGGCGCGCGCCTCCACGTCGACCGGCGAGAGCTTCCAGCGCTTCAGCGGGCTGTCGAGGCGGGCCTGGAAGCGGCGCTCCTGCTCGTCGTCGGAGACCGAGAGCCAGTACTTGATCAGGTGGATGCCGGAGCGCTGGATGATCCGCTCGAAGCGCGGGCAGGAGTGCATGAACTCCTCGTACTCCTCGTCGGTGCAGAAGCCCATCACCCGCTCGACGCCGGCGCGGTTGTACCAGGA
>Ga0153956_1003218_pt1 | contig 10769 bp, 8 predicted proteins | sample TSFL040MetaG_FD_104704 | JGI IMG/M metagenome (GOLD analysis project Ga0153956, IMG submission 104704) | Attine ant fungus gardens microbial communities from Florida, USA - TSFL040 MetaG | ecosystem: Host-associated > Fungi > Mycelium > Unclassified | place: USA: Florida, Wekiwa Springs...
GACATCCAGCCGCCGAGGTTGTCGTGGGAGTAGTTGTACTCGTAGGTGACGTTGAAGTTGGTGTACTCCAGGTCCCACGGGGTGGCGTCATACTGCTGGGCGGGGCCGCCGTAGACCTCGTTGTAGCGCATGACCGAGTCGGCGCCGGCCCACAGGTACAGGCCAGCGGAGACGCCGTTGTAGCGCTGCAGCCATCCGTTCGCCTCGTTGTACTCGGCGACGAGGTTCTTGATGTCGCCGAACTGATACGCGCCCTGGCCGATGCTCTCCGCGTAGTTGTGGCCGATGTAGATGTCGCGGCTGTAGAGGTCGCGATCACGGATCCAGAGCTGCTCCCAACCCTCGTGGAACTTGCCAGTCGAGTCGTTGTAGCCGACGCTGTCGCCCCACCAGTTGAAGCCGAACTGTACGGCGTTCAACTCCACGTGGGTGAAGGTGTTGTTCTCGACTCGTGAGCCCTGGAAGTAGTACCCGCCGGTGCCGTAGCTGCCGTACTGGTTCTTGCCGAAGACCTGGAAGTCGACGCCGGCTTCGTAGATCTTCTGCCACGAGTCCGGTCCGTCGATGTCGTGCACGTTGAGGTCCGAGATGTGGATGCCGTGCATGATCGTGTTGTCGCCGGGGGCGAACAGATCGGCGTTGATCGAGACCGAGACACCGTCCCTGACGACGTTGCCCGTCGTCATGTTCGTGCCGAAGTCGTTGTCGTTCGACAGCTCGAGGTGCGCGATGTTCCAGTACTCCTGGTTGCGCAGCACGACAGCGCCGCTGAGTCCGACGGTGTCAGGGTTCTTCGTGCCGTTGGCGAGCAGAGCTGCGGGAACATGACCGTTGGTCGAGATGTAGGGCAGTCCGTCATCCGGATCACCGTAGGCGTCGATGGTGATCGGCGCCGACTCGGTTCCCGAGCCCTTCGGCCACAGCTGCTCGTCGTTCCAGGTGTCGCCGCCCTTGAGCAGAATGCGGTCGCCGGGCTGGAACGTGGTGGCGTTCGCCGTGGCGAGCGTCTTCCATGCCGCGCCCGGCGAGGTGCCGGCCGCATTGTCGTCTCCGCCGGAGGAGTCGATGTAGTAGTCGGTTCCGCCTGTGGTGTTCGCCGTATTGCCTGCCCACTCAGACGATGGATCGGCGCCCGCCGCGTGCGCGGGCGCCGTCACCCCGAACGTGAGCAGCGCTGCGACCACCGTCGCGCTGACGGTGGCCGGCCAACGCCATGGCGCACCGCTTCTGACAGCTTTCATAGGTGTCTTCCTCTTTCCCGAAATGTGTTTCTTCCCGAACTTTCCCGAATGTGTTTCTTCCCGAATGTGTTTCTTTCCCGAATGCGCATCGTGGTTCATCCGTGCCCGCGTCGACGCGGTGGCGGACACTACTTGAGGTCGTCGGTCTCCGCGCGGCGGGTCTTCGCGATCAGGTCGTCGACCTTCTGCTCGACGAGCTTCGCCCGCAGTTCGTCTCCGTGCTTCGCGAGCGCCGCGGCGGCATCCACGTTCCGTGCGTCGACACGCAGCACGACCCAGGTGCCTCGCTGCGTGAAGGGTTCCGTCAGGCTGCCTACTGTGGCGTCCTGCAGTTGCTGCGTGGTGTCGGGCGAGAGCCCGGCTGCATCGAGAGCGTCCGGCCCGATGGTCTCGGCCGTCAGCGTCGCGCCGGGGATGCTCGTGGCCAGGTGCTCGAGAGCCTGTCGCGGGCCGTCGCCGACCAGCGCAGCCGGGGCGCTGCCGTCCGCGGCGGCCGGCACCATGAGCGCCGTCGCCCGGTAGGTCGTCGCACCGGCCGCCCAGTCGTTGAGGTCGGCATCGAGGGCGGCGGTCACCTCGGCGTCGGTCACGACCACACGGGGCGAGCTTCCACTGCTCAGCGCCTGGACGAGCTTGTTGCGCAGGTCGGCGAGCGTGCGGGAGTAGAACTCCTGCGGCGTGTAGACGGTCTTGCCATAGACGACTTGGCCGCTCGCGGCGAGCGCCTCCTTGCTCGTGTTCGCCTGCTGCCTCGCGTCGAGGATCTGGGCGGGAGACGTCATGTCGGTCACGCCGGCGTCGTGTGCGAGGGCGACGAGCGCGTGGTCCTCGGCGATGGCATCCAGTGCACGGCCGCGCGCCTCGGCGTCGCCGGCTCCCTGATGGCGGGCCAGGTCGATCTGGAACGTCAGCTCGTCCTGGCCGACCGGGATGCCGTCGATGCTGCCGACGGGCCGCGGAGCCAGGGCGACGACCAACGCGATGACGACACCCACCACGACGACGATCGCGGCGAGGAGCAGCAGCACCGGCGGTCTACCCGCAAAGCGGGTCTTGTGAGAGATGTCCATCACCACTCCGTCCACCGTTGGTCGGGCCATCATGACACAAGATGTGATCCATGCCAATAGGTGAACAAAGGGGAGCCGGGAGTCCTGCAGCAGCCAGCCGCCCGGCAGACGGGGTCAGGGAACCCGCACCGTGTGCCGTCCCGGCGCCAGCCGGATCTCGGCACCACTCACCCTGATCGTGGCGGCGGTGCCCTGCGGCACGGTCGCCCGGAACAGCCATCCACCGCTCCCGCGCGCCCAGTCGACGGATGCCTCGCCGAACGGAGTCCGGTGGCGGATGGCGGCATGGGTGACACGCGGGTCCTCGACGGGCGCGATCTCGAGCGCACGCCAGCCCGGCTCCGTGAGGCGCAGTCCGCCGACGCGCTGCTGGATCCACGACGACACGGAGCCGAGGAAGTAGTGGTTGCGGGACCGGGCGTCGACATCCCACGACTCGAGCAGGGTCGACTCTCCGTCGTCGAACCATCGCCCCCAGCTCGGGCGCGTGCGCCGGGTGAGAACCGTTACCGCGAGGTCGTCGCGGCCTGCGTCGCTCAGCACCGGGAGCAGGTGACGCACCCCGACAGCACCGCAGTCGAGATGGCCCCGCGTGCGACTCTCAAGGTCGTGGACGAGGCTCGCGCGCACCCGGTCGACCTGCGCGGCGGGGAGTTCAGGGTCGCCGAGTCGGGCACGGTCGTCAGCATGAAGCGACGGCGGAACACGGGTTGGGCGCCGGGGTCGTCTCGACGCCGATCAGACGGATGCCCTCGACGGGCTCACCGTCGGCAAGGGCAGGGCCGGTCACGGGCAGCGGCGAGACCCCGTCGTCGGGGCCGGACGGGTGAGAATCGGCGACGTGCCATCCGATCGTCTCGCGTTCGGCGCGAAGCTCGATCGTGTAGTCCCCCGGCGGGGGCCGTCGGCGTCACCTCGAGAATCACGCCGAACCGGTCCCACACCAGTTGCGGTCCTTCGACGACCTTCTCGGCGACGACGCGACCTTCGGCATCCCGAAGGGCGATCGAGAACCGCACGTCGACGCTGTTCGGTGCGGTCGAATCGCGCGGACCGGCGATGTCCAGATTGACGACCTCGACCGGCCCCTCGGCGTGGAAGCCCTGCGCAAGACTGTGCCCGGGCTCTGCCCAGTCGATGCGTGAGCGCCGCACTTCGCGGACGATCCGCTGCGAGGCCGACACTGGTCGCGCGATCCACCGCCCGTTGGCGAATTCCGTCGATCTGGTCACATCCGCACTGTAGCGTCAGGCACTCCCTCGACGCGTCGGCGGGCGGATGTGGCGTCGACACGGCCGCGTCGGCACCGCATCACGGTCGGCGGAGCCGGCCGGCAGCACGGTGGTGTGCGGCCGACCGGCCCGGAACGGTGCGTCATCGCCTGAGAGACGACGGGGTTCACTCGGGGAGGGGCAGGAACGCCGTCTCCTTGATGCGCAGAGCGGTGATGCCGGCGATGAGGGAGGTGATCACGAGGTAGAACGCGGGCACCCAGGTGCTGCCGGTGACCACGATCAGCCACGCGATGAGCGCCGGAGCAGCTCCACCGAAGATCGCGGTGCCGATGTTGTAGCCGAATCCGTACGCGGCCGTGCGGTAGCGGGTCGGGAACAGCTCGGTCAGAGCGGTCTGGATGACACCGAACGTCCCCGTGAAGATGATGGCCATGATGATGGTGCCGATGAGCGCCAGCCACACCGACCCCTGGGTCAGCAGCCAGTAGCACGGGAAGCCCGCCACCACCATCAGGAAGGCGGAACCGGCCAGCATCGGACGCCGGCCGAAGCGGTCTGACATGCGTCCGGCAAGGAGTGACGTGAAGGCTCCGACGAGCAGCGCCGCCCCGGTGATCAGCAGCCCCTGCACCTGGGTGAACTTGAGGGTCCCCGACATGTAGCTGGGCATGTAGATGAAGAGGATGAAGTACCCCGAGCTGTTGAACAGCGGAAGGATGATCGTCAGCAGCATCCCGCGGCGGCCCACCTTGCTGACGAACGCCTCGCGCAGCGGGCTCTTCAGGACGAGGTTGTCGGTCTTGACCTTGTCATACTCCGGCGATTCGGCGGCGCTGAACCGCACCCACAGCGCCGCGAGGCCCATCGGCAGCGCGATGAGGAAGGGGATGCGCCATCCCCACGCCACCATGGTCTCCGGCCCGAGGGCAGCGGCAAGGCCGGCCGCGAGCAGGGTGCCGCACATCATCGCCACGAAGGTGGCGCCGTTGGCGTAGCTCACCACCTGTCCCCGCTTGCCGTCGGGAGCGTTCTCGGAGAGGTAGGAGTTCGCGTTGCCGGTCTCGGCGCCCATCGAGAAGCCCTGCACGAAGCGGAGGAGCACGAGGATGATCGGCGCCGCGATGCCGATCATCGCTGCGCTGGGGATCACACCGATGAGCCCGGTGGCGAGGCTCATCGTGGTCACGAGAAAGATGAGCACCTTGCGGCGGCCGATCTTGTCACCCCAGTGGCCGCCGACGGCCGCGCCGAGCGGGCGGATGAAGAACGGGATGCCGAAGGCCACGAGCGTCAGAAGCAGGCCGGTCGCGGGGCTCTCCGTGGGGAAGAACACGATGGCCAGCGTTCCCGCCAGGAAGCCGTAGATCGCGTTGTCGTACAGCTCGACGAAGATGCCGGAGAGACCGGCGATCACCGAGCGGGCTTGGATGGTCTTGTCACGTGCCGCGTTCGCGGCCGGATCGAGGGTGCGGCTCATGAGGGTCTCTTTCGTCGTCATTGTCGAAGCTATCGGCGCAGATATGAGCAACATTTTCTAGAGAAAACATTCTATATTCTCTTGAATCTGAAGCAGTTGATCTAATCTGCAACGCCGGGGCGGGCGGAAGGAAGAGGGATTGCATAGCGAGTGACTATGCGTGAACAGGATTCCGTTATGGGTGGAGGACGTCTACGGGTTCGGTCGCCGATCGGGATCGTCGCCGACCGCGATCACCACCTTCGCGGACCGAGACGAGTCCGCCGCGCGCTGGAAGGCGTCGGCCGCGTCGTCGATGGCATAGATGTCACTGACCACTCGGTCCAGTTCGGGCGAGGCGGCGAGGAGCTCGATGGCCCCGTCAAGCTCGACATCGAAGCGCTGCGAGCCGAGAAGGGTGAGCTCCTTGGCGATCATCCCGGCCAGCGGCACCGGGAGAGGACCGGCCGGAAGGATGCCGAGCTGCAGAACGGCGCCGCCACGGCGGACCGCCTCGAGACACGTCGCGAGCGACGGCACCGCTCCCGCTGCCTCCACGGCGAGGTCGAACGACTCGGGCGGGATCGGTGTGTCGACGCCGATCTGCACGCTCACGTCGGCTCCGACCGACCGGGCGACCAAGAGCGGGAAGGCCTGCAGGTCCGTCGCCACGACGGTCGCAGCGCCCGCTGCCTTGAGTGCGGCGACGGCCAGGCATCCGATGGGGCCGGCGCCGCTGACCAGAACCCGTGCGCCGGCGACGCGATCGCCGAACCGTGAGACGCCGTGGATGGCGACGGCCAGCGGCTCGGCGAGCACAGCCCGGGTGAGCGGCAGAGCGTCGGGCAGGATGCGCAGCTGGTCCGGCAGCACGTGCAGCACACCGACGAGGCCGCCCTGGGTGTGCGGGGAGGTGGATGCGCTTCCGAGATAGGTGCCGCCCACGGCGAGGTTGAGGCCGCTGCCGTCCGTCTGCCCCGGCCTCGGGGTCGGAGTGGCCGGGTGGATGGCCACCCTGGTGCCGACGGGGACGCCGATCTCCACCTCCGATCCGATCGCGTCGACGACGCCCACGACCTCGTGCCCGAGGATCAGCGGCTCCACGATCGTGTAGGCGCCGTTCGCGCCGGTGCGCGCGTAGTGCAGGTCCGAGCCGCAGATGCCGCCGTAGACGATCCGGACGGCAACCTCACCGGCCGCCGGCTCCGGCTCCGCGACCTCGTCGATGCGCAGATCTCCTGCACCGTGCGCGACCACTGCCTTCATATCGATGCTCCTCCTAGCGCGCCAGATAGCCGCCGTCGACGGGCAGCACGACGCCGTGGATGTAGCGGGCGCCGTCCGAGGCCAGGAACAGCGCCGCATCGGCGATGTCCTCCGGCTTGCCCCAGCGCCCTGCTGGGATGCGCTCCTGGATCTGGCGGTTGCGTGTCTCGTCGGCACGAAGCGCCACGTTCATCTCGGTGTCGATGAAGCCAGGGGCGATGGCGTTGACGTTGACGCCGCGGGCCGCCCATTCATTCGCGATCGACTTCGTCAGCTGCCCGACCCCGCCCTTCGACGCGGCGTATGCCGTCGCCGTGAAGCCGCCCGTGAACGAGAGCATCGAGGCGATGTTGATCACCGTGCCGCGCCCCCGCTCGAGCATCGGGCGACCGAACAGCTGCGTGAGCTCGACCACGGTGCGGAGGTTGAGCTGCAGCACGGCATCCCAGTCGTCGAGCGGGAACTCCTCGAACCGATGCCGGAGGTTGATGCCGGCGTTGTTGACGAGGATCTCCACCTCACGCTCGCGGAGCACGGTCTCCGCCGCCTCCCGCACGGCGGCCGGGTCGGCGAGATCGGCCTCGACGTTCGTGTACCGGTCGCCGAGCCCCTCGGCGGGCCGCCGCTGGATGCCCACCACGTCGGCGCCGTTCGCGAGGAAGCGTTCGGCGATCGAGCGGCCGATCCCGCTGCGGGCACCCGTGATCACCGCTGCCATGCCGGTGAGGTCGACGGTGAGCGGGCTGGTCATGGCTGTCTCCTTCGGACTCATGCGATGTGCGATCCGCCGTTGACGTCATACGTGACGCCCGTGATGTAGCCGGCATCCTCGCCGACGAGGAAGGCGACGACCGCTGCGACATCGTTCGTCGTTCCGACCCGGCCGACAGGAAGCTCGCGCAGGAGGAACTCCTTGCGTTCGTCGCTGAGCCGACCGCCCATGATGTCGGTGTCGATCGATCCCGGCGAGACGGAGTTGGCGGTGATGCCGAGCGGACCGAGCTCGCGCGCCAGCGTGCGCGCCATCCCGAGCAGGGCCGCCTTCGAGGCGGAATACGCGGTACGGCCGTAGACACCGCCGCCGCGCTCGGCCGATGCCGACGAGATGTTGACGATGCGGCCCAGGGAGTTCCGGGCCATGATCCGTGCTGCGAGCTGGGTGACGTGAAAGGTGCCGGTCAGGTTCACGTCGATGACCCTGCGCCACTCGGCCTCGTCCACCTCGAGGAACGGCACCGGCGAGCTCACCCCCGCGTTGTTGACCAGCGCGACCAGCTGTGGCAGTTCGCGATCGGCGCGCTCGACCGCCGCCTCCACGGCGGCACGATCCGTGATGTCGGCGGCGACGCCGATCGCGTGAACGCCGTGCTCGCTCCCGACGGAAGCGGCAACGGCGGCCGTCGCACCGGCATCCCGGTCGATCAGCAGCAGCGACCAGCCGTCGCGCGCCAGCCTCCAGGCGATCGCGCGGCCGATGCCCCGCTCCGACGCGGCTCCGGTGACGATCGCCGTGCGCTCGGCGGGGAAGGACGATGCGGGATAGGGCGGTAGCGCCATGGGGATTCTCCGGGGTCCGTCGGTTTCAGCGGGGAAGGATCGAGCGCAGGTACGCGGCGTTCGTCGCGCCGACGCTCAGTCCGTCTCCGCCATAGTGCTCCACGACGAACGCGCCGGAGAATCCGTGTGCGATCGCGTACCGCACGACGTCCCGGTAGTTGATGATCCCGAGCTCGAGCGAGGTCGGATGCGTGAGCACCACCCCGGCGTCCAGGTCTTCGAGGCGCGCGTAGTTCTTCACGTGCCAGTAGTTCGCCCTGGGCATCGTAGCGGCCACCATGTACTCCCAGGCGTCGATCGGGCGCTGTTGCCGGATCAGATTGCCCAGGTCGGGATTGAGGCCGACGGCGTCGCAGTCGATGTCGTCGAGGAACTCCACGGCACCGTCTGCCGTGCCGAGGTACGTGTCCTCGTACAGCTCGAGCGAGATCTCCAGCCCGACCGACGCCGCATGCTCCCCGAGCTCGCGGTAGCTGCGCACGGCGAGCTCCCGCACCTCCGGGTCAACGGACTGCTGGGTACCCGCGACCGTCCAGAACCACTGAACCCGCTGCTGCGCCGGCAGCAGCACGTCGTGCAGGCCGAGGCAGACGACGGGCACCCCGAGCTCGGCGGCGGCGTCGACCGTGCGGTGCGAGAACGCGAGGTTGTGCGCCGCATTGGCAGGGTGGATGACGCTCTCCCGCACGACCGAGATACCCGGAAGCGCCAGACCGAGGTCCGTCAGCACGTCGGCGAACTCCCGCCGTCGCCCCGGGCTCAGGTCGCCGAGCCGGAGCCACGAGCTCGGGACCTCGAGCGCCGTGTAGCCCGCGCGTGTCGCCGGCTCGAGGAGCGCAGCCCACTCGTCGGCGGACAGTTCCGCGATGCCGCGCCCGTCGTGGAACACCCCGGGGAACTGCAGCATGGCGGCCGCGATCGGCCACGAGTCGGGAGAGTACGGGGCATCGATCCGCGGCGCGACCTGCAGCGAGGGCCGCTCGCCGTGCACGACGGACGACGGCTCCGTGACGAGCGTGTCAACCAATGCGGATGCCCCCGTTGATGTTGTAGGTGGCGCCCGTGATGTATCCGGCATCCTGCCCGATGAGGAACTCGATCAGCGCCGCCACCTCACCGGTCGTTCCGAGCCGGCCCACCGGGAGCTGCGCGAGGAAGGCGGGCTTGCGGTCGTCGGTGATCCGGCCGCCCATGATGTCGGTGTCGATGGTCGCGGGAGCCACGACGTTCACGGTGACCCCGTGCGGCGCCATCTCCAACGCGACGGCACGGCTGAACGCCTCCACCGCGCCCTTCGATGCCGCGTAGGAGGACTTGCTGTAGGTGCCGCCGCCGTTCTGCATCGCGGTCGAGCCGAGGTTGACGATGCGGCCGTACCGACGTTCGACCATCCCCGGCATCACCCGGTGGGTCGTCAGGAACGTGCCCGTCGCATTGATGCGCATCACCCGTTCCCACGTCGCGAGATCGAGGTCGAGGAACGGGATGGGAGAGCTGATGCCCGCGATGTTCACGAGCGCGGTCGCCGGCGGGAGCTCCTCCTCCAGACGGCGGATGGCGGTATCGACGCTCTGCTCGTCGCTGACGTCGACGGCCGCACCGGCGGCCAGCACCCCGTGACGTTCGACCAGTGAGGCCGCGAGCTCGGTGAGCGGCCCCTCGGCCAGGTCGAGCAGCCCCAGGTTCCAGCCGCTCTCACCGAGTCGCTCGGCGAGCTTGCGGCCGATGCCGCGTTCCGATGCGGCACCCGTGATGTAGACGGTGCCGGTGTCGCCGGTGGTCGTCATCGATCCTCCTCGAAGTCAGGTTTTCTATATTATATCTACTCTAGAGAACGTGCCCAGCTCAACGCGCCCCGCTCAACGCGCCCAGCGCGGCTCGCGTGGCGTCGATCGCGGCGCGAAGGGTCGCCTCGTCGGTGGCGAACGAGATGCGGAGGTATGGCGAGAGGCCGTACGCAGAGCCCTGGACCACCGCAACCTTCGCCGCCTCCAGGAGATAGAGCGTCACATCCTGGTCGGTTTCGAGCGTCGTGCCCGCCGGGGTGACCTTGCCGAGCACGCCCTCGCAGTTCACGTAGAGATAGAAGGCGCCGTCCGGCGCGACGCAGCCGAGGCCGTCGATCGAGCCGAACCCCTCGACGCAGAGGTCTCGCCGACGCCGGTAGACGGCGACGGTCTCGGGGATGAAGCTCTGGTCGCCGTCGAGCGCCGCCGCAGCCGCTGCCTGGCTGACGGCGGCCGTGCACGACGAGATCTGGGAGAGCAGCTTGTTGATGGCCGCCACCAGGTCGGACGGGCCCACGCCGTAGCCGACGCGCCAGCCGGTCATCGCGTAGGTCTTCGAGACGCCGTTCACCAGGAACGCCCGGTCACGCAGCGCCGGCGCGGCTTCTACCAGCGAGACGACCGTGCCCTCGCCGTAGTAGATCTCGTCGTAGATCTCATCGGTCAGAACCCAGACATCCGGAAAGTCCTCCAGCACGGCGGCGAGCGCGGCCAGCTCCTCGCGCGTGTAGACCGCTCCCGTCGGGTTGCTCGGAGTGTTGAGGATCAGCCAGCGCGTGCGCTCGGTGATCGCGTCGCGCAGCTGCTCGGGCGTGATCTTGAAGCCGTGCTCCTCCACTCCCTCGACGATGACCGGGATGCCGTCGTTCGCGAGCACCATGTCGGGGTACGACACCCAGTAGGGCGCCGGGATGACCACCTCGTCGCCCTCGCCGATAGTGGCCATCAGCGCCATGAAGATCACCTGCTTGCCACCGACTCCGACGGTGAGCTCGCTCGGCCGGTATCGCATCCCGGTGCGCCGTTCGACGCGGCCGAGGATCGCGCGCTGCAGCTCGGGTGTGCCGTTGACCGAGGTGTACTTGGTGGCTCCCGCCTCGAGAGCGGCGACGGCCGCGCGCTTGATGTGGTCGGGCGTGTCGAAGTCGGGTTCGCCC
>Ga0153956_1003219_pt1 | contig 10768 bp, 10 predicted proteins | sample TSFL040MetaG_FD_104704 | JGI IMG/M metagenome (GOLD analysis project Ga0153956, IMG submission 104704) | Attine ant fungus gardens microbial communities from Florida, USA - TSFL040 MetaG | ecosystem: Host-associated > Fungi > Mycelium > Unclassified | place: USA: Florida, Wekiwa Springs...
AGGCCCATCATCGCCGCGCGGCCGTCGTCGTAATCCCAGTTGAACGACACGTCGAAATCCTGCGGGACGGTCCAGTTCGAACCGTCCGGCTGCAGCGCGTAAATGTCCTTGATGGCGGTCATGGCATGGGCTCCCTGAATCGCGGCTGTGGCCGTCTATGCCGTGAAGCGTGCGCCCGTTTGCCCGGCATGGCGACTACCGCGGCCGCCAAAATTGTGGCATTTTGAGCCAAATGGCGAATGCGACCCTCGAACGCCTGCCGATGACGATGGGCTATTTCCGGCTCATCCATCGCTGTTTCGCGGGCAATCGCGGCGCGGCGCTGCTGGACGGCACCGGCGTCAGCGAACGCGACCTCGCCAACGCGGCCGCTGAGATCAGCCTCTTCCAGCAGGTGCGGCAGATCGAGAATGTCACCGCGCTGCACGGACCGGGCTGGGCGTTCTCGCAGCCCGAACTCTGGAATCCCTCCGCGCATGGCGCGATCGCCACCGCGATGGTGTCGGCGCCGACCATCGGCGATGCGGTTGACGTGCTGCGCCGCTACGCACATGTGCGTGCGCCGTTCTTCCATATCGCGCTGAAGCCGCGCGGGCAGATCGTGCGGCTGGAATACGAACTCACCGCCGCGCTGGACGAGCCGCAATGGCGGCCGATGATAGAGATCGCCTTCGTTGCCGTGCGCGCATTGGTGCAGGCCTCGCTCGGGCGCGCGCCGAACGAGATGCAATTCTCCTTCGCCGCGCCGAAACCGGACTACGACGCGAAGGTGCGCGCCGGCTTGAGCCCGCATGTGCAGTACGGCGCGCGCCTCAACATGGTGGAGCTGCCCAAGGCATGGATGGACATTCCCTCCACCGGCGCGGACAGCGCGCTGCATCGCCATGCGCTCGGCGAATTGCAGACCGCGCTGGCGCGGCTCGACGATCCGATGGATCTGCGCGCGCAAGTCGAACGCCTGCTGCAGACGATGCCGGATGGACGGCTGGGCGCGGAAGACGTCGCGCGCGCGCTCGGCGTGTCGCGGCGCACGCTGGCGCGGCGGCTGATGGAAGCCGGCACGCAATTCCGCGACCTGCTGGACGACGAGATGAAAGCGCGCGCCGCAAAACTTCTCGCGGCCAAAACCTTCTCGCGCGATGCGATCGCCGAGCGCCTGGGCTATCGCGACCCCACCAGCTTCAGCCGCGCATGCCGCCGCTGGTTCGGCTGACGGAACTTTCGTTCCCGCCCGGCATTACCCTCCCGAACTTCATTTTGAGGAAACGCCAATGCTGCGTCTCGCCATACTCTTTTTGATTTTGGGCCTTGTCGCCGCGGTTCTCGGTTTCGGCGGCATCGCCGGCGCCTCCTTCGCCATCGCCAAGACTCTGGTCTGGGTGTTCCTGGTGATCTTCCTGATCTTCCTGGTGCTCGGCCTTGTCGCCGCGCGGAAAGTCTCCGGCGGCTAGTTTTCTGCCGTCCCATTCTGAAACAACTTGAGCGCCGGCGATCAGCCGGCGCTTTTTCTTTGTCCGCGAAGTAAATGCATCAATATTAACAAATGAGCGCGGCCAAGGGCTTGCGCCGCCGTTAGCTAACCACCTGTGTATATTAACGAAATCGCGTGAAATCCGTCGCGCTCACCACAACGCGATACATTTCCGGACATGGATAATTTATAGTTACTCCCGGGTCGGCGTTTAAGACCTCGTTAAGTAATGCGTTTGTGGGAGTGGGCAGATGTCGGAGAACCTTGCGATCTGGTTGGACAAGGCACCGGACAAAGCAAAAGAAGAGCCATGGTCGTCCCTGCCCGATGGCGGGATCGTGTGGATCGGCCGTTCGCCGGCCGAAGAGCTGCCGGAGATCTATGCGCTGACGCAGCAGGAGCTGGGCTCCAACCTGGCGCCGCTGGAAACGCTGCAGAGAATGCACGCGCACAACCGCGACACGATGTGGAGCGTCTATCGCGCGAGCGACCAGTCGCGCGCCGACAAGAAGCTGGCGGGCTACATCGCGTTCCTGTTTTTGAACAAGCCCGGCCTTGAAACGCTGGAAGAAGGCCGCTTCGACCAGTTCGATCCGGATATGCGTCTCGTCGTTCCGTCCGACACGCGGCCGGAAGCCATGTATGTGTGGGTGACGGTGATGCGCAAGATTTCCCGTATTGGCATATGGCTCGTCGCCAATGCGCTGGGCGCCGAACGCTATGGCGGCATTCCGATCTTCGCGACGGCCGGAAGCATGGGCGGATTGAACACGCTGAAGGGACGCGGTTTCACGCCGCACACGGCGAAAGACGGACTGGGCAACCTGTTCCGCATGGACCGCCCGCCCTATGTTGGGCCAAGCAGTTCGAACGCCGCGTAAGGGCAGTCATGAGTATCACGGTATCCGTTGTGCGCACGCCCGAGGCGCTGGCGCAGGCCTTCGCCATTCGCGCGCAGGTCTTCATCGGCGAGCAGCACTGCCCCTATGACGAAGAGTTCGACGGCAACGATTTCTGCGCCACGCATTTCGTCGCCTATGTCGACGGCGAACCGGCGGGCACGATCCGCGTGCGCTGGTTCCATGACTTCGCGAAGTTCGAGCGCATGTCGGTGCTCGCGCGCTTTCGCACGACCAACGCGGTGAAGCACTTGATGGATGCCGCGTTCGAGACGGTGCGCCGCAAGGGCTACACGAAGGTGCTGGGCTATGCGCAGAAGCGGCTGATCAAATATTGGCGCCGCTACGGCTTTGCACCGCTGCGCGAGGACAAGCCGTTCAATTTCTCGGACCATGAATATCTGGAGATGGTGGCGAACCTGGAGCCGCATCCCAAGGCCGTGGGCATCCTGACCGATCCCTATATCGCCATGCGCCCCGAAGGCGCGTGGGACGAACCGGGGATTCTGGAACGGTCCGTATCGCGCGGGGCGACGAATCCGCATTGAAGCTTTCCTCTCCCGCTTTGCGGGGGAGGGAGTCAGGCGCTCAATTTAAATTGCGCCAACCGCTCGTAATGCGGACGCGCTTCATCGGCGATGCGTTGCAGATCGTCTGAGAGTTTCGGTGGTTCGCGCCCATCCGGCTTCGCGAAGCCTGTCGATTTTTCCACCATGTCGTACCAGGCCGGCGCCCAGACGCCGTCGCTGTCTCTACGGCCCGCGGGCCAATGCAGCATCTTCTCCGAGAACGGGATGCCGAGCGCGTTGCACAGCCCGGTGAGCGTGCCGCGCGGATCGCGCAAGACATCCGCGCCTTCGACGACCGGCGGCGCGTGGCCGAGGCGATCGGCTTCCTGCTCGAACAACTCACGCTGCTGCACGAAGCCGATGTCCATCAGCGATGCTACGCCGCGCTTCTGCAGATAAGAGGCGAGCACTTCCTCCGGCGCGCGGATGAGGAAGGCGTTGCGCATCTGCGCGATCCAGTCGCGGCCGAAGTCCGGCAGCATGTGATGGGTCATGTGCTTCTGGTACCAGACCGGCCGGTTCTTCAGCGCGGCGCCGAGAAGCTGTTTCACCACATCGCGCCAATCGTTGGGCTGCGCGGCGAGGACTTCCTCCCGCATCGGATGCACGGAGCCCGATGCGGCGAGATAAGCGGCGTAGAGCGGCTCGTCGCTCACCGCGCAATCGTCGCGGTTCTCGAAGCTGCGCATCATCGCGGTGGAGATGTTGCGCGGCCCCGACCACATGGCGATGCGGATGGTCATGGTGCACCAAATGACTCCCTCTCCCCCTTTGAGGGGGAGAGGGTTGGGGTGAGGGGGCGGTGCAGCATGTGATCTGTTTCCAGAAAAATCCGTGGCGATGCGACAAGCGGCAAGCATTGTGCCGGTGGAAAGGCCCCCTCACCCTGCCCTCTCCCCCTAAAGGGGGCGAGGGTGAAATTTGTCATTTCGCGGCATCATCGTCTTTGAGTTTTGCATAAAGCTCCCGCAGCTTCTTCGTCATCGGTCCCGGCAGCGCCACGGGCAACCGGCGTCCGTCGATTTCGCGCACGGGGGTCAACCCGCCGAAGGTGCCGGTGACGAACGCTTCTTCCGCTTCGCCGACATCCTTCAACGGAAAGTTGGCGAGCCTGATCGGAATCCCGTTCGCGCGGCAGAGCGCGATGACGTTGTCGCGCGTGATGCCGTTGAAACAGAATTCGCCGGTAGAGGTGCGGACTTCGCCATCCACGACCCAGAAGAAATTGGTGGCGTTGCAGCTTGCGACATGGCCGTTGGGATCGAGCATCAGGGCTTCGTCCGCGCCGGTGTCGATCACGTCGATCATCGCGAGGATGAAGTTGAGGCGGCTGTGCGAGTTCAGCCGCATGTCGAACATGTCCGGCGGGGTGGTGCGGATGCGCGAGGTGGCCAGCTTCAGGCCCCTGGTCACGATTTCCGGCGACGGCTCTTTATAATCGGCGAGCACCACGATGGTTGGCTTGCCGAGCGCGTTGCGCGGATCCTGGTTGATCGTTTTCTTCGGCCCGCGCGTGATCATCAGCCGGATGTGGACGCCGGTTTCCATTTGGTTGGCTTCGACGGTTTTCTTCAGCACGGCCATGATCGCCTCGCGCGGGCCGATATCGAGCATGATGGCTTTCGCGCCCGCATAAAGGCGATCCAGATGCGCATCGAGGAAGAGGAATTTGCCCTTGTGCAGGCGCACGCCTTCCCACACGCCGTCGCCCATGCCGAAGCCGGCGTCGAACACCGACACCTTCGCGTCGGCGCGCGGCACCATCTCGCCGTTCAGATAGAGGAGCGCATTCTCGTTGCGCGGATCGGGCGCGTAATCCTGGCTGCCGGGCATGGCGCGATCATCAGCATCGGCGCAGGCACTTGCAAGACGCGCGCGAAACACGGGAAATAGCGCCATGTCGCAAAGCACCACGAGCGCGCTCGACGCGATGGACGGCGAGCGCCCGATCGCAGGTGCCTCGGAGAAGTACACACCCGGTCCCGCCTATCATCGCTACCTGATCGGACTGGTGCTGGCCAACATCGCGATCAGCTCCGTGTGGGGCATGTGCGGCATCCTCATTCCCAACCAGATCCAGATGCTGGAGCATGCCCGCTGGTTCACCGGCGCGGACGCCGGCGTGGACATCCAGCAACTCTCGCTCCTGCAGCAGCACATTGCTGCGGGCACGGCGACCGCCGAGCAGACGCGGCTGCTCGCGATCCTCGCGCATTTCAACGTATCAAAGGCGTCGTCGCTCGCGCTGGTGACCGCCGTCGGCGTGGCCGTGACGATGCTGGCGCAGCCGCTGATCGGCGTGGTGTCGGACCGCACGCGCAACCGGCTGGGACGGCGCGCGCCGTGGATTTTGTTCGGCGCGCTTGCGGGCGGGGCGGTGTTCGCGCTTCTGCCGTTCGCGCCGACGGTGCTGATCGTCGGCGTTCTCTATACCGTTGGGCAGGTGCTGATCAACGTCGCGCAATCGCCGGTCGCCGCGACGCTGGCGGACCGCGTCCAGGAGAAGCATCTGGGCACCGCGTCGTCGCTGGGCGGCTTCGGCGGTTTTGTCGGAATCATCGGCGGCGCCGTGTTCACGGGCGCGATGTTCGCTTCGCTCGGGCTTTGGATCTACGCGATCATCGCCGCGTTCGTCGCCGTGACCTGCATGCTGTTCGTGCTCATCGCGCCGGACAGATCCTCGCGCGATATCGCCGTCGCGCCGTTCCGCTGGAAGGAATTTCTCCTCGGCTTCACCATCGCGCTGCGCTCGGCCGATTTCCGCTGGGTCTGGATCGCGCGCGTGCTGCTCACATTCGGCATGAGCTGCTCGCTGACGCTGGGCATCTACATGATGCAAAGTTACATCCACCCGGCCGTGAGCGCCGCGGAAGCGACGCTGCTCGCGCCCAAGCTCTATCTCGCCGCCGCGCCGCTCAGCATGCTGTCGACGATTTTTGCCGGCCGGCTTTCGGACAGGCTGGGGCGGCGAAAGCCTTTCGTCATCGCCTCGTCCCTGATCCTGGCGGCGTCGTTCGTCATCCCCATCGTTTCGCCAACGCTTCCGGCCCTGTTCATACAGGCGGCGGTCTCGGGCCTCGCCTACGGCATCTTCATTCCCATCGACCAGGCGCTGTTCATCGACGTGCTTCCCGACGCGAAGAGCGCCGGGCGCGATCTCGGCGTGGCGCAACTGGGCTTCAATCTCGGCCAGGCGATCGGTCCCATCGCGGCCGGCATCGTGGTGGGCATGACCGGCGGATATCTGGGCGTGTGGGTGACGGGCATCGTGGTCGTCTCGCTCGCCGCGCTCGCCATATTGCCCGTGAAGGGCGCGCGCTAGACCTTCCGCTTCGCCGCCTGTATCGCGATTTCCAGCGCGTTCAGAAACGCCGAGCGGTCCTGCTTCGTGAAGCCCGCATTGAAGGTCTGCATCCCGGCCTCGCGCAGATGCTTGTGCAGGTCGCGCATGCCGAGCGCCATGCCGATGGAGGCTTCGTCGAACGCTTTTCCATTCGGACGAAGCACCGCCGCGCCATTCTTCAGGCAACGCGACGCCAGCGGGATGTCGGCGGTGACACATATATCTGTCGCGCCGATGCGCTCGGCGATCCAGTCGTCCGCGGCGTCCGCGCCCTCCGGGACGATCACGGTCCTGATCAGCGGGTTCTGACTCGGACGGATGCCGCCATTGCTCACGATATGAACCACGAGCCCGTGGCGCTCGGCCACGCGCTCCACCTCGGCCTTCACCGGGCAGGCATCGGCATCGACATAGATTTCGGTCACGCGTGCAGATTAAAGCGCGGTCTTGCGCTTGCACAGCGACAACAGCGCGGCGCGATCCAGAATGTGAAGGCCGGTGTGGTTCAGCTCCACGAACTTGTCCTTGCGCCATTTCGCGAGCTTGCGGTTCACCGCTTCGCGCGTGGCGCCGACGAGATGGGCGAGGTCGGACTGGTTGTAGATGATCTTGCCGTTCGCGCCCTCTTCCAGAAGCAGGCGCGCAAGACGCTTGCCCAGATCCATCGAGGAGTTGCGTTCGACCAGCGCATCGGTGTCGCGAATGCGGCGCGCGAAGACGCCGAGCAAGGCGAGCGCGGAATCCGGTTCTTCCTTCAGCGCGTCGTGCACGAGCTTGCCGTCGACGCGCCACAGCTCCGTCTTGCGCGTGGCGTGTGCATCCGCCGATCGCGGCACGCCGTCGAGCACGCCCATCTCGCCGACGACGGTGCCGGCGCCCAATCGCGCGATGAACACCGAGCGTCCGTCGGGACCTTCGATCGTCACTTCCACTTCGCCGCTGATGATCGCGTATGCCGCGTTCGCCGCGTCGCCGCGCGCGAACAGGCGATCGCCTTTCGACAACTGCACCGATGCGCCGTTCTGCACGAGCATCTTGCGCCGTGCCGGCGAAAGCACTGCGAAGACAGCGTTTCTCGCCAGCGTGTCGCCCGCTTCCTTGGCTGTCATGATCCCCTCAAGGCGCCGCCCCGGCGCATCCCCGATTAACCCTTAAGATGGGCGTTATGATGAAAAGCCAAGCGAACTCAAGGACTCACCCAAGCTTTTCTGTACTGTAGCGCACAACAGGCGATCACACAGCCAGTGACCGGGGCCTGTGACATGCCGGTTTGCATTCAAGTGCTTGGGCGTGCAGCACATTTCCCGGAAAACTGTGCAAATCAGACCCTGCGAGAATCACAGAAATGCCGGAAAAACGGGCACTGAGGGTGTGATCGTCTTCTATTGACCCTTTGGCCCCCCGCGCACATCTTCCCCGCCGTAATTAACTGCCTCTGGGGGCGACATGGCTAACAGCAAACGTAAAATCTGGATCGGTGCTTCGGTGCTGGTTCTTGCAGCAGCGGGCGTTCTTTATGCGGGTGGCATCGTGCCGCCGCGCGGCGAGACCGCCGGCACGATCGCTCCGGCAGATCGTTATCAGGACTCGCAGGTTTCCTCGAGCGACGTAAAGACCGGCGATCAATCCACCGCGAAGATGATGCAGACGGACTCCTTCCAGGGCCCGTCGACGTCTTCGGCGGCGCAACAGGCACAATCCGATGCGCAGGCGCAGGCGAACTCTTCGGCGGCGGCGGCGAGCCACGTCGCATTGGCCGCAGCAGCGAGCCATGTCGCGATGAGCGCCGCACAGTCTGCGGCTGAATCGGCCGCGAAGTCCGCTGCCGACAGCGCGGCGAAATCCGCCGCCGACTCGGCTGCGAAGGCTGCTGCGGCTTCGGCTGCAAAGTCCGCGGCTGACAGCGCGGCGAAGTCCGCCGCCGACTCGGCTGCAAAAGCCGCCGCCGACAGCGCCGCCAGGTCGGCTGCTGAATCGGCTGCCAAGTCTGCTGCTGACAGCGCTGCGAAAGCGGCGGCTGACTCCGCTGCGAAGGCTGCCGCGGCTTCGGCTGCGAAAGCGGCTGCCGACTCGGCTGCCAAGGCTGCTGCCGACTCGGCTGCGAAAGCCGCTGCGGCTTCTGCTGCGAAGGCTGCCGCTGACTCGGCTGCCAAGTCCGCTGCTGCGGGTGCCGCGAAGGCTGCCGCTGCTTCGGCCGCGAAGTCGGCTGCCGACAGCGCGGCGAAGGCTGCGGCTGACTCGGCTGCGAAGGCTGCTGCGGCGTCCGCCGCGAAGTCTGCTGCCGACAGCGCCGCCAAGGCTGCTGCCGACTCGGCTGCGAAGGCCGCCGCGGCTTCGGCTGCGAAGGCGTCCGCTGCTTCGGCTGCCAAGGCTGCGGCTGACTCGGCTGCCAAGTCGGCTGCCGACAGCGCTGCCAAGGCCGCTGCCGCTTCCGCGGCGAAGTCCGCAGCGGAAAGCGCGGCGAAGTCGGCTGCCGACAGCGCCGCCAAGTCTGCCGCTGACAGCGCTGCCAAGTCGGCCGCGTCGAGCGCCGCCAAGTCGGCTGCTTCCAGCGCGGCGAAGTCCGCGGCTGACAGCGCCGCCAAGTCGGCCGCGTCCAGCGCCGCCCATGCGCGCGCTGCGGGTGCTGCCCACTAAGCGTCAAAAAAGTCTCGTTCGAGCAGCCGCCGGATACCTCCGGCGGCTGTTTTTTTGTGCCCCACCCTGCCAATGTGACAGCGGGGCATACGGGTTGGGGCTTCGTTTGGCGGGGATTCGTTTTGCGGCGGCTTTTGGGTTGGCCGCCGCTCTTGGCATTGCAACGGCGGCGAAGGCCGACGACGACTATCTGAAGCAGATGCAGACCGACGATCTGCGGCTGGTCTATTACGACCCGATCCAGACCTATCTGACGCCCTATGTCGGCAAGGCTTACGAGAACTCCTACGCCTTCCAGCGGCGGATGTTCGACTGGAAGGCCTGGGACAAGCCGGTGATCCTTCTGCAGGATCTGTCCGACAATGGCGGCGCGGCGATGCGCTCGACGCCCTTCAACGGCGTGACCGTCGATGTCGGGCCGATCGCTACCACCTTCGAGACGTGGACGCCGGGCGAGCGTTTCTTCACCGTGATGAACCACGAGATGGTGCATGTCGCCACGCTCGATGTGTACAACGACCAGGACGCATTCTGGCGCAACCTCTTCGGCGGCAAGGTCGCGCCGGATACCGCGCATCCCGAAACCATTCTCTACAACTATCTTTCGCAGCCGCGTTCCTGGGTGCCGCGCTGGTACCTCGAAGGCAGCGCCGTGTTCATGGAGACATGGATGGGCGGCGGCCTCGGCCGCGCGCAGGGCGGCTATGACGAGATGGTCTTCCGCGCCATGGTGCGCGACAACGCCCGCTTCTTCGATGCCGTTGGATTGGAGTCCGAAGGCAATGCGACGGACTTCCAGGTCGGCGCGAACTCCTATCTCTACGGCACGCGCTTCGACTCCTATCTCGCGCTGACCTATGGCCCGGAGAAGCTGATCGAATGGCTGAAGCGCGGCAAGGATTCGCACGGCTACTACACCGCGCAATTCGAGAAGGTGTTCGGCAAGCCGCTGCCGGATGCCTGGAACGACTGGATCGCGTGGGAGCATCAGTGGCAGGCCAAAAACCTGGCTGCGGTGAAGAAATACCCGGTGACGGCGGAAACGCCGGTCACGCCCGCCGCGCTGGGCTCGGTGTCGCGTGCGTTCTATGACGCGAAAGGCGACCGGCTGATCGCGGGCTTCCGCAACATCGGCCAGCTCGCCAACATCGGCACCATCTCACTGAAAGACGGGAGCGTGCATGCGCTGACGCGGCTGAAAGGCCCGATGCTCTATCGCGCGACGTCGCTTGCCTTCGATCCGGACAGCCGCCTCGCCTTCTTCACCGCCGACAACAACGCCATGCGCGACCTGATGCAGGTGAATGTCGACACCGGCGAGACCAGGGAGCTGATGGAGGACGCGCGCATCGGCGACATCGCGTTCGATCCGGTGGACAAAGCGATCTGGGGCGTGCGGCGCCTCAACGGCCTGGACACGCTGGTGCGCATCCGCGCGGCGCATGACGAAGCCAATCAGGTCATCACCTTCGACTACGGCACGATGTGGACGGACCTCGACGTCTCCAACGACGGCGTGCTGCTGCTGGCCACGATCTGCGGCATCGACGGCAAGTGCCATCTGGGCGTGTTCAAGATCGGCGACCTTTTGGCGGGCGATGCCAGCAAGCCTGTCGCGACGCTCGACCTCCCCGGCTCGATACCGGAAAGCGGCGTGTTCTCGGACGACGGCAAGTATGTCTATGCCACCAGCTATTACACCGGCATCTCCAACGTCTATCGCCTCAACATCGCCACCGGAAAATGGGACGCGCTGACCAACGCGGTGACGGGCTTCTTCCATCCGCTGCCGATGGCGGACGGCTCGATGATCGTGTTCGACTATTCGGGTCACGGCCTTCAGCCGGTG
>Ga0153956_1003220_pt1 | contig 10767 bp, 10 predicted proteins | sample TSFL040MetaG_FD_104704 | JGI IMG/M metagenome (GOLD analysis project Ga0153956, IMG submission 104704) | Attine ant fungus gardens microbial communities from Florida, USA - TSFL040 MetaG | ecosystem: Host-associated > Fungi > Mycelium > Unclassified | place: USA: Florida, Wekiwa Springs...
CCACTCTCGGCGAAGCCGCCGACATCGTGCTGACCCTGCCGAAGGCCCGCGAAGCCTGTCCGCACAACCTCGCGCCGACCACATCGTCGCTGATGCAGCTTGCGCTCGGCGATGCGCTGATGGTGGCGCTGCTGGAAAGCCGCGGCTTCACCGCGCTGGATTTCTCCACACTGCATCCCTCCGGCAAGCTCGGCGCGATGCTGAAGTTCGTGCGCGACCTGATGCACAAGGACGATGCCCTGCCGCTCAGGCCGATCGGGACCAAAATGTCCGACGCGCTGGTGGAAATGACCTCCAAGGGTTTCGGCTGCGTCGGCATCGTTGACGCGCGCGGCGACATTGTCGGCATCGTCACTGACGGCGACCTCCGCCGTCACATGCGGCCCGATCTCATGACCGCCACGGTCGATGACGTCATGACGAAAAATCCCAAGACCATCGGTCCGGACCTGCTCGCCAGCGAGGCGCTGGAAATTCTCAACGCATCGAAGATCACCGCGCTGATCGTCACCGATGGCAAAAAGCCGATCGGCATCGTGCATCTGCACGACATCCTGCGCGCGGGGGTTGCCTAGGCGGGGCCGACTTTCAGGCTCGCCCCGTCCGCGCCGACGATCTTCACCTGGCTTCCGGCCGGCGCATCCGGCCCTGACACGCGCCACACCGTATCGTCGATCTTCACGGTGCCGACGCCGTCAACAATCGGCTTGTCCAGCGTGAAAACGCGGCCCACGAACCCTTCCGCGCGCTTGTTGAGAAACGGCTTGTCGGTCGGCCTCGCATTGTGTCCCGAGTAATAGCGCCACAATGGCACCATCGCGATCGCCAGCGCCGCAAAAGAAATCACCTGCGCCTGCCACGACCACACGATGCCGAACGACAGAACGCCGACGATCAGCGCGGCAAGTCCCAGCCACAGCATGAAGACGCCGGGCGCAAAGGTCTCGATGGCCATCAGCACCACGCCGAGGATCAGCCAGTTCCAGGTGCCGAGTTGCGACAGAAGTGCACTCATGGCGTCATACCTTCGGCGGATTGGTGTTCGGCACGCTCGGCGGACGGCGCGGCGAGGACGCCGTCGCGGCATTCTCGCTGAATGTCGCCTTGGCGATCTCCGCGATGCCGCCGAGCGACGACAGAATGCCGGTGGCCTCGATCGGCAGCATGATGATTTTCTGGTTCGGCGATTCCGCGATCTGGCCGAACGCCTTGATGTACTTGTCGGCGATGAAGTAGTTCAGCGACGCCACGTCGCCGCTGGCGATCGCGTTGCTGACCATCTGCGTCGCCTTGGCCTCGGCTTCCGCCGCGCGCTCGCGCGCCTCCGCGTCGCGGAACGCGGCTTCGCGGCGGCCTTCGGCCTGAAGGATCTGCGCCTGCTTGGCGCCTTCCGCACGCAGAATCTCGGATTGTCGCTGGCCTTCCGCCTGCAGGATATCCGCGCGCTTGACGCGCTCGGCCTTCATCTGCCGGCCCATGGCCTCGACCAGATCGTGCGGCGGCACGATATCCTTGATCTCGATGCGGTTGACCTTGACGCCCCATGGCGAGACCGCGGCATCGACCACGCGCAGCAGCCGCTCGTTGATCTCGTCACGATGCGACAGCACCTGATCGAGGTCCATCGAACCCATCACCGAGCGGATGTTGGTCATGGTCAGCGTCACGATGGCCTGATTGAGATTGGATACCTCGTAGCTGGCCTTGGCGGCGTCGAACACCTGATAGAAGGTGACACCGTCAACCGTGACAGTGGCATTGTCCTTGGTGATCACCTCCTGCTGCGGGATTTCGATCACCTGCTCCATCATGTTCACCTTGCGGCCGACACGGTCGAAATAGGGAATGATGAGGTTGAGGCCCGGCCCCAGCGTGCGGGTGTATTTGCCGAACCGTTCGATGGTCCAGTCATAGCCCTGCGACACGGTCTTCACGCCCGCGAACAATGTGAAGATCACGAGCAGCACGACCGCGATCGCAAAAATATCGAAACCGGACATTGAATACTCCCTGTCGAGGAATCTGGTCGGCCTTGCAGCCGCAACCTAGCACGGACATGTGTCCGCTGCTTTGTCTTGGTCTGTTCATTTAAGGATATGGTTCGACGGACGCCAAAACAACGCCCCGAAACGGGGGCCGGCACGAACATGCGTCCGGCTTCAGTGCGTCAGATCCAGCCCTGAAGCTCGCGCAACACGAGTTGCCGGATCATGTCCATGCCCTCGTCGCTGTCGTTCAGGCAGGGGATGGCCGAGAATTCCTCGCCGCCGGCATGACGGAAGATTTCGCCATTCTCCATGACGATCTCTTCAAGCGTTTCAATGCAGTCCGCCGAGAACCCGGGGGTGACGACGGCAATTCGCCGCACGCCGTCCCTGGCGAGCTGTTCGACCGTCGCGGCGGTATAGGGCTTGAGCCATTCCTGATAGCCGAAGCGGGACTGGAAGGTGAGGATCAGGCCCTTCTCGTCGAGGCCCATGCGCGCGCGCAAGGCCTTCACCGTCGCGACGCACTGCGCCTGATAGGGGTCGCCCTTGTCGATATAGGACTGCGGCATGCCGTGAAACGAGGCGACGATGGTTTCAGGCTTGAACGACAGCGTCGCCAGATGACGCTCGATCGAAAGCGCCAGCGCGTCGATGTAGCCCGGATCGTCGTAATATGGCGGCACGAAGCGGACCGTCGGCTGCGCGCGCATGTCCTTCAGCGCGCTCGCGACCTTGTCCACCACCGTCGCCGTCGTCGATGCGGAATATTGCGGATAGAGCGGCATCACCAGAATGCGCTCGCAGTCCTGCGCGGTCAGCGCATCGATCCGCGACTTGATCGACGGATTGCCGTAGCGCATGCCCCAGTCCACGGTCACATGGGTGTGGTCGCCGATCGACGCCGCGAGCTTTTCGGCCTGCGCGCGCGTGATCGTTTTCAGCGGCGACTCGTTCCGGTCGGTATTCCAGATCTTGAGATAGTCCTTCGCCTTCTTGGCGGGACGGACCTGCAGCACGATGCCGTTGAGGATGACCTGCCAGATCAATCCGTTGTTCTCGATCACGCGCGGATCGGACAGGAATTCGCGCAGATAGACACGCACGCCCTTGGCGTCGGCGGTGTCCGGCGTGCCGAGATTGACCAGCAGAACGCCGACGCGTGAAGAACCGGCCTGCTGTGGATCGAAGGGAACGGCAGTTGTCATGGTGCGGTTGGCATCGCGCGGCAGGCTGATGTTGTCAAGGCAAGCGGGTCAGAAGCAGGTGACGCGCTCCGCGGCAATATAACCCAACAGGAGGCCGACGCCGAACAGCAGCACCAGACATGCCGCACCGAACTCGATCCCGCGCAACAGGATCGCGCCGCCGCCATCGCGGCCCGCGGCGATCCGCCCGGCAATACCTTTCGCCGACACCGCAATAAGCGCGATGGAGGACACGGTGATCGCGGTGCCGAGGCCCATCAGCAGGGTGGCCGCGACGCCGGCCCAGAACAGCCCCTGCGCCAGCGCGAACACCAGAACGAGGATCGCGCCGGAACACGGCCGGATGCCGACAGTCAGGACAGCGCTGAGGCCGCGCTTCCAGCCGCCGGGACCGGCCAGCTCGCTCGGCTCCGGACCGTGGGAATGGCCGCAATGTTCGTCATGGACGTGACCCGCATGGTCGTGATCATGGCCGTGGTGCGAATGGTCATGATCGTGGTGATGATGCCCATGGTCATCGTGTGCATGATCGTGATGCGCCGCGCGGGCATGGGCCAAACCATGCGAATGGCCGTGGTCATGATCATGGGCATGATCGTGATGGTGGCCGTGATCGTGCGCATGAGCATGCGCCATCGCCGGAACGAGCTGCGGCGATGCCGCGCCACGCCACGACCGCAGCGCCCGGAAAAATCCGCCGCCCTTGCCCCAGACCAGACGCGCGCCGAACGCCGCGATCAGGCCATAGCTTGCGATCTCGATCACACGCTCGGCGCCGCACATCTGGCCCGCCGTGACATTGAGCAGGACCGCGCCGACACCCACGATCGCGATCGCTACCAGCGCCTGCATCAGCGCCGAGACGAACGAGAGCGCGATGCCGCGCTTCGCGGTTTCCTCATTCGCGATCAGATAGGACGAGATCACCGCCTTGCCGTGGCCGGGACCCGCCGCATGGAAGATGCCGTAAGCAAAGGAAATGCCGAGCAGCGCCCACACGGCGCTGCCGTCGGTCTTGGCAGCGCGGATTGTCGCCGACATCTGGCGATAGAATTCGGACTGTTTGGCGAGCAGCCAGCCAATAATGCCGCCGACTTGCGAATCCGGTACCGCGCCCTTCGGCGCACCGAATGGATTTTGCGCCAGCGCCGCATGGAGCGCGACATCCAACACCAGCACGGCAGCCACCACCGCGAGACAAATCGGGACGGCACGACGCAACATACGGACGATTGTCATGGCGCACAGCTCACATTGATCTTGTTGGCGAACATCGCGCCATAGTTGGAATTATCGCCGCTCAAGAACGATTGCTCGTTCATGGTCTGCGCCTGCGCGCTGCCATCGGTCGGGCGCTCGACGGCCAGCTTGCAGTTCGCCGGCGCGCCGACCAGTTTCACCGGGTCCTTCTCGCTCAACTGGAAGTCGATGAAATAGGACGGGTCGAACACCTCGACCGCCAGGGTGTCGGCCTTGAACGGCGTCTTGAACGGCAGCGTGAAGTGCAGCGTCAACGTGGAGTCCTTGTAGTCGAGATAGTAATCGACCGGCTCGTTGAACTTCTCTTTCTTCTGGCTGCCCTTGGGCCCGACCTTGGCGAACGTGAAGAAGGCATATTCCTTCAGCGATTCCACATTGGTCTGCGCCAGCGGTTTCAACTCCTCGCGGGTGTAGACGCCCTTGATCTTGCTCGGGATGCCCTGCAGCGCGTAGGTCGAGAACATGTCGTCGAAGGTCCAGGCGTGGCGCACGCCGGTGATGGTGCCGTCCGGCGCATAGATCAGTTCGCTTTTCGCGGTGATCCAGACATGCGGGTGCGCCTGCGCGGCGGCACCCCAGAAGACCGCCGCAACGAGACTCAGGCACTGGATCAAGCGGCGCATCGTCATCTGCGGATACGATCTCACGCCGCTTCAGGTTCGTTCAGCAGGCCACGGCGGCGAAGCAGCGCGTCAGGCTCGGGCTTGCGGCCACGGAAGGCAATATAGGCCTCTTCAGGATCGCGTGATCCGCCGGATGAGTAGATGTCGTCGAGCAGCCGCTTGGCCACCGCCGGATCGAAGATATTGTGCGCCTCCTCGAACGCGCCGAACGCGTCGGCGTCCATCACCTCGGACCACATGTAGCTGTAGTAGCCGGCGGCATAGTGATCGCCGGAGAAGATGTGTCCGAACTGGGTCGGACGGTGACGCAGCGCGATTTCCGCGGGCATGCCGATCTTGTCGAGTTCCTTCTTCTCGAAGGCACGCACGTCCGTGATCGAGGCTGCTGGCTGGGTGTGAAACTCCAGGTCCATCAGCGCGGAGGAAACGAACTCCACCGTGGCGAAGCCCTGGTTGAACTTGCGCGCGGCAAGGAACCGCTTGAGCAGGTCTTCCGGCAAAGGTTCGCCGGTCTGGTAATGCCGCGCGAATTTCTGCAGCACCTGCGGCTGTTCCTGCCAGTGCTCGTAAAGCTGCGAGGGCAGTTCGACGAAATCGGTGAACACGCTAGTGCCCGACAATGACGGGTACATGACATTCGACATCATGCCGTGCAGGCCGTGGCCGAATTCGTGGAACAGCGTGCGCGCATCGTCCGGCGAGAGCAGCGACGGCTGACCGTCGGTGCCCTTGGAGAAATTGCAGACGTTGATGATCAGCGGCGCGACATCGCCGTCGAGCTTCTGCTGGTCGCGCAGCGAGGTCATCCACGCGCCCGAGCGCTTGGACGGACGGGCGAAGTAATCGCCGTAGAACAGCGCCTTGTGGTTTCCGCTCGCGTCCTTCACGTCCCACACCCGCACGTCGGGATGCCAGACCGGAACGTCCTTGCGTTCGCTGAAGGTGACGCCGAACAGGCGGGTGGCGCAGTCGAACGCCGCCTCGATCATATGATCGAGCGCGAGATAAGGCTTGATCGCGGCGTCGTCGAAATTGGCGCGGCGCTGGCGCAGCTTCTCGGCGTAGTAGCGCCAGTCCCAGGCGGCGAGTTTGAAGTTGCCGCCCTCTTCCGCGATCAGCGCCTGCAAAGCATCGCGATCGGCCATGGCGCGGGCGCGGGCCGGTTTCCAGACCCGCTCCAACAGGCCGCGCACGGCCTCCGGCGTCTTGGCCATGGAATCTTCCAGACGGTAGGCGGCGAAGCTCGGATAGCCGAGAATTTTCGCCCGTTCCTCGCGCAGCTTCAGGATTTCGAGAATGGCCGCGTTGTTGTCGTTGGCATTGCCGTTGTCGCCGCGGGCGGTGAAGGCCTTGTAGACCTTCTCCCGCAGGTCGCGGCGGGCGGAATCCTTCAGGAACGGCTCGACGTAGGAGCGCGACAGCGTCACGACCATCTTGCCCGGCATGCCACGCTCCTCGGCTGCCGCCTTGGCGGCCGCGACAAAGCTGTCCGGCAGGCCTGCCAGATCGTCCGCGCCAAGCTCCAGCGTCCACTCCTGCTCGTCGCCCAGCAGATGATGGCTGAAATCGGTCGACAGATGCGCCAGCCGCTCGTTGATCTCGGCTGTCCGCGCCTTCTGCGCCTCGGACAACCCCGCGCCGGCGCGGTGGAAGCCGGTCCAGCAGCGATCGAGCAGCCGGGCCTGCTCGCCGGTCAGCTTGAGCGAGGCCGCCTGATCGCGCAACTTTGAGACCCGGGCGAACAGCGTGGCGTCCATGCTGATCGGATTCCAGTGCCGCGCCTGCTTCAGCGCCACCTCGGACTCGATCTTGAGAAGCTCCGGATTGGAGTGTGCGCCGACGAGGTTATAAAACACCGCGGAAACCTTGGAGAGCAGCTTGCCTGCCCGCTCCAGCGCCGTGACGGTGTTCTCGAACGTCGGCTCCTCGGGATTGGCCTTGATCGCCTCGATCTCCGCCGTGTGGTCGGCGAAGGCTTTCTCGAAGGCCGGGGGGAAGTGTTCGGGGCGGATCTCGGCGAAAGGCGGCGTCTCGAACGGGGTCTGCCAGGCGGCCAGAAGCGGGTTGGTCCGGGAGGCGGCAGTCGATTGAGGCGCGTCTGACATGGGAATCCTTTGCGGAGCCTTATTTGCAGCGATTTTCTGGTGCCTCTCTATACCATCGGGTGGGGCTTTTTTGCGCCCTTCACCCTTGATCGGGACCACGATTTCGCAGAGATTGCGGCCCGAAACGGGATCACAAAGTCATGAACGCCAAGAAGCTCGAAGCCAACGCCCGCGGAATCGCGTGGCCCAGCGTCATCACCGTCATCAGCGCGGCCATCCTGATCGGCGCCGAGGTGTTCGGCGCGGCCTTCGCCGGCGGCTGGGCGCTGGCGATCCTGTTCGGCCTCAGCGACACCGCCGCGCACATCGTGCAGGTCGTGCTCTTCCTGATCGGCGTCGTGATCATGATCGCCTTCGTGCGCGGCGCGCAGCGCGTCGAGCCGTTCACCCGCAAGATTTGAAGATACGCCTGCGCGCCAGACGTTTTTCGCGCGCGAAAACTTAACGCGCGTTCATGTTTTGCCCGGTTCGTTAACGCCGGCGCGACATTTCGATCACGTCATGGGGAAAGTTGCCTCATGGACGAAAAAATACTTGCACCCCCGAGTCAAAACTCATATTTCAGCCCTGCCCAATTTCGCACGTGCCTGTGGTCGTGTGTCAGTCGGTGGGTATCCGGACAAGAGGCCGGACAGCCGCCAAGGGATGAAGAAGCCGAGGGTCGCTTAGGACCTGACCGACGAGGTCAAGCTTAAGAGGCCAGCATCTCTCTCCAGGGATGCCGTTGAAGGTGACTTCGCTCCTTGCAACCGTGACTGGCAGCCGGAGGCGAACCGGCGCACCCCGCTCTCAACGGGGGACGCGACTTAAAGCAACGACGGATCGGGCTTTTTTGGTCTCTACCGGCAGTCCAACGCCGGCGCGGGCTACTGAAAAGGCTTGTCCTTCATTGCCAGGTGAGCGGGCGGGAAACATTCCCAACCAATCCACGGCAGCACAATTCGGTTTGAGTTCGAGGCTTTGTCGCGTCTCCATCATGCGGCATCGCCAAGGCACTCATGGCCGAGAACGTTTTGAACGGGTCCTTGTCGCAAAGGGCCGTTTGGAGGGTGCTATGACCGAACGCATCAGGGAATTCCTGCGCAACCGCCGCAGCGAGGGCCTGGACACCGAGCCGTGCCTCGTGGTCGACCTCGAAGTGGTGCGCGACAACTATCAGGCTTTCGCCAAGGCGCTGCCGGACAGCCGCGTGTTCTACGCGGTGAAGGCCAATCCTGCGCCCGAAGTGCTGTCGCTGCTCGCCTCCATGGGCTCCTGCTTCGACACCGCGACCGTGGCCGAAATCGAGATGGCGCTGGCCGCAGGCGCGACGCCGGACCGCATCTCCTTTGGCAACACGATCAAGAAGGAGCGCGATATCGCGCGTGCCTTCGCGCTCGGCATTCGGCTGTTCGCGGTCGATTGCGCTGCCGAGGTCGAGAAGGTCGCCCGTGCTGCGCCGGCTGCGAAGGTGTTCTGCCGCATCCTCTATGACTGCGCTGGCGCCGAGTGGCCGCTGTCGCGCAAGTTCGGCTGCGACCCGGAGATGGCGGTCGACGTGCTCGACCTCGCCAAGCGTCTGGGCCTCGAGCCCTGCGGCATCTCCTTCCATGTCGGCTCCCAGCAGCGCAAGGTGAAGGCGTGGGACCGTGCGCTCGCGATGGCTTCCACCGTGTTCCGCGACTGCGCGGAGCGGGGGATCAACCTCACCATGGTCAACATGGGCGGCGGCTTCCCGACCAAGTACCTCAAGGACGTTCCGCCGGTCGTGCAATACGGCCGGTCGATCTTCCGTGCGCTGCGCAAGCATTTCGGCAACCAGATCCCGGAAACCATCATCGAGCCGGGACGCGGCATGGTCGGCAATGCGGGCATCATCGAGTCCGAAGTCGTCCTGATCTCCAGGAAGAGCGACGAGGACGAGGTGCGCTGGGTGTACCTCGACATCGGCAAGTTCGGCGGTCTCGCCGAGACCATGGACGAGTCGATCCGCTACGCCATCCGCACCCCGCATGACGGGGCCGACATGACGCCGTGCGTGCTCGCGGGGCCGACCTGCGACAGCGCCGACGTGCTGTACGAGAAGATGCCGTATCCGCTTCCGGTGACGCTTGAGATCGGCGACAAGGTGCTGATCGAAGGGACCGGGGCCTATACGTCGACTTACTCGTCGGTGGCCTTCAACGGCATCCCGCCGCTCAGGACCTACCACATCTGACCTCCCTTTCGAGGTTTGGCTAATCGGGAGCCGGTGCGCCGGCTCCTTCCCACTCATTGCCATGACTGAACGACGCTTCCCAGGGCGCGGATACGCCGTGGGAAGCAGGGACTGACGTGCCATGACCGACTTGCGGAAGACCACCGTTACCCTCACCTCGAAAGCCGCTCCGTTCGCGATCCGTGCGGAGCGGACTTCCGACGTCGTCGCGCTTGAAGCGCTGCTGGATGCCTGCTTTGGCGACAACCGCCATACGCGCACCTGCCAGCGCCTGCGCGATGGACGTGCGCCTGCCGAAGGCCTTGCCCTGTCGGCCGTTGCGCGAGGCCGGTTGGTCGGAACCGTGCGGTTGTGGCACGTCAGCGCCGGGGGTGTCCCGGCGCTCATCCTCGGCCCGCTGGCGGTAGACAGCGCCTACCGCAAGTTCGGAGTCGGGGCCGCGCTGATGGACCACGCGCTTGCGGCGGCGAGGGCGCGTGGTCATCGCGCGGCACTTCTTCTGGGGGACGCCCCCTATTACGCGCGGTTCGGCTTCTCGGCTGCGAAGACCGGCGAGTTGCAGTTGCCCGGCGCGTTCGAGCGCGAGCGCTTGCTGGCGCTCGAGTTCGCGGAAGGCGCGCTGGACGGCGCCTGGGGCATGATCGTGCCGACCGGCGCTGCGCTACCCAGGCCGAAGGCGGCCCGAGCGAAGAAGGCGCTGCACGCGTCGCCAGCCGCGGCATAGGCGACATCATCATGCCGAAGAACCGAGCCATCGCGCGGGCGGCGGCGCGCCCGCGATTCCGCAACATGGTCACCACGATCATGCTGGTCCTGATGACCGTCATGATCGTGCGCGACTTTCTGGTGCGCCGCTGGGGTTCGCCGCCGCCCTCGCCCGACGTGACCCGGCGCCTGCCCTGATCCGGCTTGCCCCGGAAGAGGAAACGTCCTTAAACCCGCGTCAAACCCTTTTTGTTTGACGCGTCTTCTTCACGCGAACCTGCATCCACTTCGCCAGAAAACGCTATGAAACGAGGTCCGACATGTCACGCCGTCTGATTTCGACCGGTTCGCCTTTCGAAAAGAACTGCGGTTTCAGCCGCGCCGTGGTCGATGGTGATTTCTGCTTCGTCGCGGGAACCACCGGCTACGACTACAGCACAATGACCATGCCGGCGGATGTCACGAGCCAGTCACGTAACTGTTTCAAGACCATCGCGGCCGTCCTGCAAGAGTCCGGCTTCGCGATGACCGACATCGTCCGCGCGACCTACTACATCACCGACATCAGGGATGCGGATGCACATTTCGTGGCCTGTGGCGAACATCTCGGCGAGATCCGGCCAGCCGCGACCTTGCTGGTGGTCGCCGGCCTATTGAAGCCCGAGATGAAAGTCGAGATTGAAG
>Ga0153956_1003221_pt1 | contig 10765 bp, 15 predicted proteins | sample TSFL040MetaG_FD_104704 | JGI IMG/M metagenome (GOLD analysis project Ga0153956, IMG submission 104704) | Attine ant fungus gardens microbial communities from Florida, USA - TSFL040 MetaG | ecosystem: Host-associated > Fungi > Mycelium > Unclassified | place: USA: Florida, Wekiwa Springs...
GCGGCATCCGCCCTACGGCTGCACAGACCGTCTCTTGCCCGCTTTCAAGTGCTTCGGCATAGTTTGCCTGAACATGGAACAGCCGTCATGACCGATCAATCATCCGAACCCAGTTACCCGCATTTCGCCCGGCCGCAGCGCGTCGCTTTCGTGCAGTCGTCCTGGCATCGCGACATCGTCACGCCGTGCTGGAACTCCTTTCATGCCGAGATCGCGGCGCGTCATGTCGATCCGTCGCAGGTTGATCTGTTCGAAGTGCCGGGGTCGTTCGAGATTCCGCTGCATGTGCAGGTGCTGGCCAAGACGCGGCGCTATACGGCGATCGTGGCGGCAGGGCTTGTCGTCGATAGCGGGGTGCGCAGCTATGTCGCCGATACGGTGATCCGCGCGCTGATGGACGTGCAGTTGCGCACGGAGATTCCGGTATTCTCGGCGGTGGTGACGCCGGATGAATTCCGCGAGACTGACGAGGGGGCAGCCTTCTTCCGCAAGCATTTTGCGCAGAAAGGCGTGGAAGTCGCGGCGGCTTGTGCGGAGACGTTGCTCAGTCTCGAACGCCTGCGCGGTCAGGTGGCGGCGGGGATTGTGTAGCTGGGAGTATTCCCTCTCCCCCTGTGGGAGAGGGGGATCGGATGCGCAAGGCGCGTTCGAAACGGGTGAGGGTACCACGGGCTTTGAGTCTAATCGCACCCCTCATCCGCCTCCGCTGTGCGGAGTCACCTTCTCCCACCCTGCACAGCTTCGCTGTGCTTGGGGAAGAAGGTTCAGTCGAACAGGCTCGACACCGACTCTTCCGCTGCCGTGCGGCCGATCGCTTCGGCGATCAGGGAGGCGACCGAGAGCACGCGAATGTTGGGCGCACCGGTCACCGCTTCGGTCGGCTGGATCGAGTTCGTGATCACCAGCTCCTTCAGCCGCGAGCCGGTGATGCGTGCAGCCGCGCCGCCGGAAAGAACGCCGTGGGTGAGATAGGCGGAGACTTCTTTGGCGCCGTATTTGAGCAGCGCGTCGGCTGCATTCACCAGTGTTCCGCCGGAGTCGACGATGTCGTCGATCAGGATGCAGTTGTAACCGGCGACGTCGCCGATCACGTTCATGACTTCCGACTCACCGGGACGTTCACGGCGTTTGTCGACGATCGCGAGCGGTGCATTGATCCGCTTGGCGAGGCCGCGGGCGCGCGCGACGCCGCCGACGTCGGGCGATACCACCATCACATTGCCGAGGTCGAATTTTTCCTTGATGTCCCGCACCATCAGCGGCGAGGCATAGAGATTGTCGGTCGGGATATCGAAGAAACCCTGGATCTGGCCGGCATGCAGGTCAAGCGTCATGACGCGGTCGGCACCGGCATGGGTGATCATGTTGGCGACAAGCTTCGCCGAAATCGGGGTGCGGCCGCCGGCTTTGCGGTCCTGGCGGGCATAGCCGAAATACGGGATCACGGCGGTGATGCGGCGTGCGGAGGCGCGACGCAGCGCATCGGTGATGATCAGCAACTCCATCAGGTGGTCGTTGGTCGGGAACGACGTCGACTGGATGATGAAAACGTCGGAGCCGCGGACGTTTTCCTGAATCTCGACGAAGATCTCCATGTCGGCGAAGCGGCGCACGCTGGCTTTGGTCAGCGGCAGCTTCAGCCATTCGGCGATTTCATTGGCGAGGACCGGATTGGAATTGCCGGCAACGAGTTTGATGGAACCGTTTTTGCCCGACATCGACGCGTCTCCCCGCGGTTTGGTGGATACAACGTTCAGCATATCGGATTACCCACAAGAGCTCATCTGGCTGAGCGACGTGATATCAAGGGCATATGACGTTTTGCAACCCGCAGACGGCGCTTTTCCTGCGCAAATTCCGGCTTGCTGCTTAATGCAGTCTGAAATCAGCGGGCGTCGGCGAATGCGCTCGCCCGGCTCGGCAGATCGTCGCTGCTCGCCACGGCCGGACCGTCATTGCCGGGAGACGGCGTCTCGGGCGGACTGACGGCAGGAGCACTGCCGTTGATCGTGCCGCTGAGGCCCGTCAGGCCGGCTTGCGCGATCCGGCGTAATGTCAGGTCGTCCGCCGTCGCCCAGGCGTCGCGGCCGCCCTTGCCGGTCTGCTCCTCGCCATTGAGGCGGAATGCGCGGTTCTGATCGCGATCATACACATCCCAGACCCATGCGATCGACGTGTTGCGGCCACGCACCTGCGCCGACAGATAGCTGCGGACGTGGAATGCGGCGTTGCCCTTGCGGGAGACCACCGCGATGTTGCGCAGACGGGCCTCGCTGTCGAGCAGATTGACCATGCGGTCGAAGATCTGTGGCGGAGGGCCGTCGATGGATTCGAATGCGACGGTCGGCCCGGTCGCGGTGTTCATGCTGGCCTGGGCGTTCATGGGGTCGCCGCCGGGATTGCCGGCACAGCCGCCGAGGCCGAGCGTCAAGCCGAGCAGCATCGCTGCCGGCAGCAACCGGGTCCGAGGGGTAATGGTGGCAGGAAATCGCATGCTGGGGCGTCCGACGTGAACCGGTCACGCAGGGCGCTGCCGGGCACAGCAGCGATATCGTTAAAATGCGTTAAGGTCTAGGGCAGGGCGGTCGCAGATATGACCGAGGTGACCGGATCGATGCCGTGTCCTTGGAAATTTTCCTTAAATCGTAATCAGTTGTCGCACGGGCAAAGCGCCGGACATGGTTAACGCTCCAGCGCGATGGCGTGGATCTGGCGGCCGTAGTCCGGCTCCTTGCGATGCACCGAGCGCCGATAGCTGAACAGTTGCTCGTCCGGGTAGGTATCGATGCCGGTGTCGTCGATGGTGGCGATGCCGGCGCGTTCGAGTCGCATGTGGATGAAGTCGGCAAGGTCGAACATCGCATGCCCTTCGCGCGTGGAGGGGACGAAGAAGCGCGCGAAGGTGGGGTCGGCCTGCGTGAAGCGATCGACGAATTCTGCGCCGACTTCATAGCTCGCCTGTCGGATCAGGGGGCCGATGGCGACCACGATGTCGGTGCGCGCCGCGCCGAGCCGTTCCATTTCGGCAATCGTGTTTTCCAGCACGCCGGTGAATGCGCCTTTCCAGCCCGCATGAGCGGCGCCGATCACACGCGCTTTCGGATCGGCGAACAGGATCGGCCCGCAATCGGCCGTTGTGATGCCGAGCGCAAGGCCGGGGGCGGCCGTCACCATCGCGTCGGCGCGCGGACGCGCATCGACATCCCAGGACGTTGTGGCGACGGCGACGTCGGGGGAATGAATCTGATGGACGGTCAGAAAACGACCCGCATCGACATCCATGGCATCCGCCATGCGGCGCCGGTTTTCGGCGACATCCGCGGGGTCGTCGTTCGATCCGAGACCGCCATTGAGGCCGGCATAGATGCCCTTGGAGACGCCGCCGTCGCGGGTGAAGAAGGCGTGACGCAAGCCGGGAATGTGCGAGAGGAGGGGAGAACTGAACGTCTTCATGCCGACACCTCCGGTGCGTCGCTGAGCGCCACCAGCGTTTCGATCCGGGGATCGGAAATGCCGATGACCTTGAACATCGATCCCATGCCGCCGCGGCCGTCGTCGATCAGGCGCTTGAGCGCGCCGGATACGCCCTCGGAAACCTCCGGCGTCGCTTTCGCCATCAGTGTGATCGCGCGCGTCTCGATGCCGAGGCGCTTGAGGAATTCGCCTTGTGTCACCGGCCCGTGCACGCGCGCACCGATGTCTTCGGCCGCCCGCGCCAGAGCCTGAAAATCCACATGCGCGGTGATATCGGCGTGGCCCGGGTTTTTCAGCGGATCGGTATAGCTGTGGCGCGCGATCGCCTGAAATGTATCGCCGACGTCGCTGCGGATATGGCCGTAATCGATGATGACAGCGGCGCCGCCCTGATCGCGTACGCGCCGGGCGATGTCCATGATTGCGCTGTCCGGCCGCCATTCGAAAATCGCGCCTGTCGGGGCGGCGCGCGCCAGCGGCGGCAGCAGCAGTTCGAAGCGCGGGATCGGTTCGGCCGAAGCACCGAAGATCAACTGTCCGTCGCTGCCGATATCAACGGTGCGCTCATGCCAGCCGCCGTCACGCTTGATGGCCTGGCGAATCGGTAGCACGTCGAAATATTCGTTGGCGAAGATGATCGACGGGCCTTGCGGCACGGTGGCGAGGCTGTCGTGCCAGGTCAGGCTGCGCAATGTCGGCAGTGCGGCTTTCTGCTTCTCGCGCAACACCGGATTGATCTCGACGAGGTGGACCTGCAGCGCCTGGTACAGGTCCGGCAGTACCCGCATGGCGCGGAGCGCATCCGACATCATGGTCCCGCGGCCGGGGCCCAGCTCGATGAGATGCAGCTCCGAAGGAGAATCCATGGCACGCCACACCGATGCCGCCCACAGGCCGAGCAACTCGCCGAACATCTGGCTGACTTCCGGCGACGTGGTGAAATCGCCTTCGCGGCCGAGCGGATCGCGAGCGATATAGTAGCCATGGCGTGGATGCGTCAGGCACAATTCCATGTAGCGCCACACCGGCATCGGCCCGGTTGCGTGGATCAGGCGCTTGATGTCGTCCAGCAGCGGCGACGAATGATCGGTCACGGTTAGATCTTACCCGGGTTGAGTTCAGTGCGATCCGGCAGGCGCCACGCCCGCGCGATCAGGATGAGGCCGATGACGACCATCGGTACGGAAAGCAGCATGCCCATGGTGAGGCTCCCCCACACGAAGCCGGTGGGCGCATCCGGCTCGCGAAAAAGTTCGCCGACGATACGCGCGCAGCCGTAGACGATCGTAAAGGCGCCGACGATCAGGCCGGGCCGTTTCAGCGCTCCCATACGGACCATGATCGCGAGAATGATGAGAAGCAGCAATCCTTCGAGGCCCGCTTCATAAAGCTGGCTGGGGTGACGGGGCTGCGGCCCGGCATGTGGGAACACCATCGCCCATGGGACGCTGGCGTCGGTGACGCGCCCCCACAGCTCGCCATTGACGAAATTGGCGATGCGGCCAAGGAAAATTCCGATCGGCGCGACGGCACAGGTGATGTCGCCAAGCGACAGGATCGAGATGCGCTGCGTCCAGGCGAATACGATCACCGCGACGACGCAGCCGAGATAGCCGCCGTGAAACGACATGCCGCCGTTCCAAACCTGGAAGATTTCCAGCGGATGCGCGTGGTAGTACGGGAAATTCCAGAACAGCACCTCACCGGTGCGTCCGCCGAGAATGATGCCGAGCGTCACCCACAGGATGAAATCGTCCATCTGCAGCAGCGACACGGGTGCCGGGCCGCCCCACAGCTTCTCGTTCTTGATCAGCGATCGCGCATAGATCCAGCCGATGATGATGCCGGCGATATAGGCGAGCGCATACCAGCGGATCACAACAGGACCGATCGCGACGGCGACGGGATCGAAGACGGGAAAAGCGATGGTCAGAAATGGCATGGCGTGGGCTTACGGCTCCCGGTGCGGGCAGTAAAGCACATGGCTGTGACGAATTAAGGGATATTCGCGTTTGTGTCCGTGGCCGTGGGGTGAGGCTTGAACTAAACGGGCGGGATCGCCATTGTCGATGCACGACTGTTCCTTCACGTTCATTCCGACCGGAGTTCTTGCCATGACCCAGACCAGCAATCGGTTCTTCGACGAGATCGGCCGTCTAATGAACGACGCCGCCGGCGCCGCCCAGGGGATGAAGCGCGAGGTCGATGCGGTTGTCCGCAATCAGGCCGAGAAGATCCTGCGCGACCTCGATCTGGTGAAACGCGAGGAGTTTGAGGCCGTGAAGGACATGGCCCGGTTGGCCCGCGAGGAGAACGAGGCGCTTAAGGCTCGGATTGCGGCGCTGGAGGCGAAACTGGGAGGGTAAATCCTTCTTTTTCTTATTTTTGTAAATACGTTAATTATTGACCGAAGTTATTTATGTATTTACGTTTATAGCCATGAAGATCACCTTCGATCCGCCGAAGCGTTTGAAAACGCTCAGCGAGCGAGGGATAGATTTCGCCACAGATGCGGAGAAGGTTTTCGCCAGTAAGACGATTGATTTCCCGGATGACCGCTTCGACTATGGAGAAAGGCGGGAAATTACTGTCGGTTGGCTCAATGGCCGCATGGTTTGGACACAGCGCGGAGAGGCGTGTCACATCATTTCGATGAGGTTTTGCCATGCCAAAGAAGCTGCTAAATATCTCCCGGCCTTCGATGTCTAACGAACCGGATATGAAGGAGCCTTGGGTCGATCCCGATGATGCTCCAGAATTGACTGATGAATTGCTCGATAGCGTAGCCGACAGGGTCGTTTTTCGTGATGGTGGCAAGGTCATCGCCCGTGGACGACCGGCGATTGATGCATTCTTCAAGAAAACTACCGTTACCATCCGCCTCGACCCGGATGTTGTGGAGTCATACAAGTCGCTTGGAACCGGCTGGCAGACTAGGATCAATGACGACCTTCGCAAGGTCCGCAAGCTCGGTCCCCGGCGCAAGATCGCCTGATCCCTTGCTTTTCACCGGACATTTCCTTGTCATTTCGGCCTGATGGCGCTACAAGCCCGCAACGTCTGCGGCCCCCGCACCCCTGGAGGCTTGCCGGGACGTGACCATGAGGCCGCGCAGCGGCCTTTAACTTTTTCAAAAACAAGGACTTAGACGATGGCGACCGTGAAGGAATTCAAGGCGACCGCACGTCCGGTAAGCGGCAAGGGGGCCGCACGGGCAGAGCGTCGCGCCGGCCGTGTTCCGGCTGTGATCTATGGTGACAACAAGCCCCCGCTGGCGATCTCGGTGGACGACAAGGAACTGCGTCTGCGCATTCAGGCCGGCCGCTTCCTGACGACGATCTTCGATATCGACCTCGATGGCAAGAAGCACCGCGTGATTCCGCGCGACTTCCACCTCGATCCGGTCAAGGACTTCCCGATCCACGTCGATTTCTTCCGTCTCGGCGAAGGCGCGACCATCCGCGTCGCGGTTCCGCTGCATGTGAACGGTGCCGAAATTGCTCCGGGCGTGAAGCGCGGCGGCACGGTCAACATCGTGACCCACACGATCGAACTCGAAGCCGAGGCTGAAAGCATTCCGCAGTATCTGGAAGCCGATGTCAGCCAGCTCGATATCGGTTCGTCGCTGCACATCACCGACATCAAGCTGCCGAAGGGCGTCAAGACGCTGGCGCGCGATGCCGATCTGACCCTGGTCACCATCGTTCCGCCGTCGGGTTACGGTGAAGAAGCGTCGCCGGCTGCAGGCGCAGCCCCGGCTGCTGCTGCTCCGGCCGCTGGTGCCAAGGCTCCGGCAGCTGCCGCTCCGGCGAAGAAGAAGTAAGCCAGCGCGGGAGACCGCGTCATGCGCCTTTTTGTCGGTCTCGGAAACCCCGGTACGAAATACCAGGGCAACCGGCACAATATCGGGTTCATGGTTCTCGACGAGATTGCGCGGCGTCACGGTTTCGCACCGTGGCGCCGTCGTTTTCAGGGAGAGACCTCGGAAGGCACGCTCGATGGCGAGCGGGTCATTCTGTTGAAGCCGATGACCTACATGAACGAATCCGGCCGCTCCGTGCAGGAAGCGGCGAGTTTCTTCAAGATTTCACTCGGCGACATCGCCGTGTTTCACGATGAGCTGGAGCTGCCTTTCGCGAAGGTGCGCGTGAAAGTCGGTGGTGGGATCGCAGGACATAACGGCCTGCGCTCGATCTCCGCGCATGTCGGCAACGACTATCGCCGCGTGCGTCTCGGGATCGGACATCCCGGTGCCAAGGAATTGGTGCATGGTCATGTGTTGAGCGATTTCGCCAAGGCCGAACGGTCTCAGCTCGCAACGTTCAACGAGACGGTGGCCGAACATGTGGGGCTGTTGATCGGCGGTCACGAGTCATCGTTCCAGAACAAGATTCATCTGACGATGCAGGCCAAGGGGTTTGCGTCGAAGGATGACAACGGTTCGGCGGCGAAGCCGTCGAAGAACTAGGACAGGGTCATGGGATTCAAATGCGGAATCGTCGGCTTGCCGAATGTCGGTAAATCGACGCTGTTCAATGCGCTGACGGAAACCGCAGCCGCGCAGGCTGCGAACTATCCGTTCTGTACCATCGAGCCGAATGTCGGCGAAGTTGCTGTGCCGGATAAGCGGCTCGACAAGCTCGCCGAGGTCGGGAAGTCGCAGCAGATCATTCCGACGCGCCTGACCTTCGTGGATATCGCCGGTCTCGTGAAAGGCGCGTCCAAAGGCGAAGGTCTCGGCAACCAGTTCCTTGCCACCATCCGCGAAGTCGATGCTGTCGCCCATGTGGTGCGCTGTTTTGAGGACGGCGACATCACCCACGTCGAAGGCAAGGTCGATCCGCTGGCCGACATCGAGATCATCGAGACCGAGTTGATGCTCGCCGATCTCGACAGCCTCGAAAAGCGCGTCGATAACCTGACCAAGAAGGCCAAGGGCAACGACAAGGACGCCAAGGAACAGCTCGATCTGGTGCAACGGGCGCTTGTGCTGTTGCGCGACGGCAAGCCGACCCGCGCGCTCGAACGCAAGCCGGAGGAGGAGCGGGCTTTCCGCATGCTCGGTCTCCTGACGTCGAAGCCCGTGCTTTATGTCTGCAATGTCGAGGAAGGCTCGGCGCAGGGCGGCAACGCATTCTCCGAACGGGTGTTCGCGCACGCCAAGAAGGAAGGCGCGGAGGCTGTCGTGATTTCGGCGAAGATCGAGTCCGAAATCGCCACGCTGTCACGCGAGGAGCGGGTGGAATTCCTCGATACGCTCGGGCTGGACGAGCCCGGCCTCGATCGCCTGATCCGTGCCGGCTACACGCTGCTGCATTTGATTACTTATTTCACGGTCGGTCCGAAGGAAGCGCGTGCGTGGACGATCACGCAGGGCACCAAGGCGCCGCAGGCGGCGGCCGTGATCCACACCGATTTCGAAAAAGGCTTCATCCGCGCCGAAACCATCGCCTTTGACGACTATGTCAGGCTGAATGGTGAAGCCGGTGCGCGCGACGGCGGCAAGTTGAGGCTCGAAGGCAAGGAATACGTCGTCGCTGACGGTGATGTGCTGCACTTCCGGTTCAATACGTAAGACATACATCCGTCGTCATTGCGGGGAGTCCAAACGAGTTGGCAAAGCCAATTCGTTTGGACGGCGAAGCAATCCAGGAATCCGCGAACATGGACTGGATTGCTTCGCCCTGCGGGCTCGCAATGACGGCGAGGATGCCGGCCTTAATACTGTTGGTCTTGATGCTGCCCCTGATCGCGGATCGCGCCGAGATGATCGTTGATGCGAAACACGATCAGGATGAATTCCGAACCGATCCGAGCGCAGATGATGCCGACCAGAACGCTGGCGAGGCTCGACAGCACAAGGATGAAGCCGCCGAACGGGCTGATCGCCATGGCCGCAAGCCCGGAAAACACGCCGGAAATGCCGAACAGAATGATCAGTGCGATGATCAGCCAGTAGAAGGTCTTGATGATGGTGGGTGTGATGAAGCGATCCCACTGAAACAGGTCGCGAAATTCGAACATTGGCAGTACTCCCCCGGTCGTATGTGTGAAATCGCGGAAAAATGTCTGGCTTTCCCTGCGAATAGTGCGGAAAAGCCATGCGAGCGATCGGATTGAGATTGCTGTAAATAACGGCCACAATCAGGCTTCCTCGACGGCGTATCCTATCATGACACTCACATTCGAAGATTTTCAGCCGGGCCATTTCGGAAGTTTCGGGCCGCGTCGTATCACGCGCGACGAAATCATCGCCTACGCGAAAGAATACGATCCGCAGCCGATGCACCTGGACGAGGAGGCCGCCAAGGCCTCGATGTTGAAGGGGCTTGCGGGGTCAGGCTGGCACATGGGTTCGTTGATGATGCGTATGATCTATGACGGCTTCCTGCACAAGACCGCATCGATGGGATCGCCGGGCGTGACCGAGATGAAGTGGTTGATGCCGTTCCGGCCGGATGACGATTTGACGCTCGATGTCGAGGTGCTGGAGGCGCGAGTATCGCAATCCCGTCCATCCGTCGGGATCGTTACCTTCAGGTCCATCATGCGGAATGCGAAAGGCCAGAACGTATCCGAGATGACCGCGCCGATCATGATCGGTCGCCGTCTCATGACCGAGCAGGTTTGACATGCCCTTTCTCGACGATTTCAAGGTCGGCCAACGCCGCGAGCTCGGCACGTTCACTTTCACGGCGGAAGGGATCAAGACATTCGCTCGCGAATTCGATCCGCAGCCGTTCCATCTCGATGAGGAGGCGGGGCGGAATTCTCTGTTCGGAGGGCTGGTTGCTTCAGGTTGGCATGTTGCATCGGTCTGTATGAGGTTGATCGTCGAGGACGGCGTTCGCGCGCGGGCGGCGGCGGAAGCGCGTGGCGAGGAAGTCGCGATGGGCGGGCCGTCGCCGGGATTTCGCGATCTGCGGTGGATCAAGCCCGTGTTCGCGGGGGATACGCTGACCTATACGATTGAAACCCTCTCGGTGCGTGCAACGGCATCGCGGCCGGGCTGGGGCATCGCTCAATCGAAAAGTGTCGCGGTCAACCAGCGGGGCGAGGAAGTCTATTCTTTCCTCGGCTCGGTTTTCCTGCCCCAGCGCGGATAAAGACCGTTAACCCATTCGCATTTAATCGGCTGAACCGGTTCTGCGTTAATGCATTTTGAACGTTGTGGGCGTGATGTGCGACATACGCGCAACGAATTTTTAGGAATGACCAGAGGCTGCCATGGCTGACCGTACCGGATTGAAACTTGTCGGCCTCGTCTTCGCGAGCGTGACGCTCGCCGTGA
>Ga0153956_1003223_pt1 | contig 10758 bp, 7 predicted proteins | sample TSFL040MetaG_FD_104704 | JGI IMG/M metagenome (GOLD analysis project Ga0153956, IMG submission 104704) | Attine ant fungus gardens microbial communities from Florida, USA - TSFL040 MetaG | ecosystem: Host-associated > Fungi > Mycelium > Unclassified | place: USA: Florida, Wekiwa Springs...
GCTCGTGCTGACGCCGGACGGCGAAGTGCTGCTGGAATTCGCGCGCAACATTCTCCGCCTGAACGACGAGGCGCGCAGCCGTTTCTCGATGCCGGGGATCGCCGGGCATGTCACCCTCGGCACGCCGGACCTGTATGCGGCTTATATCCTGCCGGAAGTGCTGGAGAATTTTTCGCGGGCGCATCCCAATGTTGAAATCCATTTGCGCTGCACACGGAGCGTTCATCTGCATGCCGCGCTGGAGCGCGAGGAAATCGATATCGCGCTGATGACGAACCAGCCCGAGTTCCGCCACGGCGAACTGATCCGGCATGAACCCGTCGTATGGGCGGCGAGCCCCAGCGGCACGCAGGAATTGCGAAGGCCGATTCCGCTCGCGGTTCTGCCGCAGGGCAGCGTCTATCGCCAGCTTGCGATCGACGCGCTGAATGCGCACAAGCTGCCCTGGGTGATCCGCTCGATCTGCGACAGCTTCGCGGGATTGCAGGCGGCCGTGCTTGCCGGCCTCGCCGTTTCCGCCTTCCCCCGCTGCACGATCACGCCGAACGTGCGCGTTCTCAACAAAGCGGACGGCCTGCCGGAATTGCCCTCCATCGAGATGGTGCTCCACCGCAAGGAGCAGGGGATTTCGGAGGCGGCCGAACAGCTCGCGCGTTACATCGCGCGGGAGCTGGGAAACATCCCCGCTCCGCAGGGCAAATAAAAAAGCGGCCGCGCAGCGATGCGCGGCCGCTTCCATTCATCTGCAAAAAGATCAGGCGCCCTTCTGCGGCCGCATGTCCTCGCGGCGGATGCCGGCAACCGGCACCGGCTTTTTCATCGCGTCGCGGCGGAACGGCTCGCCGAGTTCCTGATTGAGCAGCACCTCGATGAAGGTCGTGATGCGCTTCTTCTGGTCCTCGCAGGACTGGCGAAGCGCGTTGGTCAACTCTTCCTGCGTCTTCACGGTGACGCCCTTCAGGCCGCAACCCTGAGCGACCTTCGCGTAGCTGAGCTCGGGATCGAGCTCGGTGCCGACGAAGTTGTTGTCGTACCAGAGGATCGAGTTGCGCTTCTCCGCGCCCCACTGATAGTTGCGGAAGATCACCATGGTGATGCCGGGCCATTCCTTGCGGCCGACCGAGCTCATCTCGTTCATGGAGATGCCGAAAGCGCCGTCGCCGGCAAAGCCGACGCAAGGCGTATCGGGGTTGCCGATCTTGGCGCCGATGATCGACGGAAAGCCGTAACCGCACGGGCCGAACAGGCCGGGCGCGAGATACTTCCGGCCCTTCTCGAAGGTCGGGTAGGCGTTGCCGATCGCGCAGTTGTTGCCGATGTCGGACGAAATGATCGCGTCGCGCGGCAAGCCCGCCTGAATCGCGCGCCACGCCTGACGCGGCGACATGCGGTCGCTGTCGCGCTTGCGCGCATCCTGGTTCCAGGTCGTGCCCGGATCGTCCTCTTCGTGATCCATGCTGGAGAGCGTCTGCAGCCACTTCGACTTCGTCGAGTGGATCAGCGCCTTGCGCTCTTCGCGGCCGGCGTTGCCGGCGGACGGCGCAAGCTTGGCGAGGATCGACTTCGCGACGAGCTTCGCGTCGCCGCAGATGCCGACGGCGACGGGTTTCGTCAATCCGATGCGGTCGGCGTTGATGTCGACCTGAATGACCTTCGCATCCTTCGGCCAGTAATCGATACCGTAGCCGGGCAGCGTCGAGAACGGATTGAGCCGCGTGCCGAGCGCGAGAATGACGTCGGCCTTCGAGATCAGCTCCATCGCCGCCTTCGAGCCGTTGTAGCCGAGCGGGCCGACGGCAAGACGATGGCTGCCGGGGAAGGAGTCGTTGTGCTGGTAGTTGTTGCAGACCGGCGCGTCGAGTTTTTCGGCAAGCGCCGCGCAATCCTGCATCGCGCCCGCGAGCACGACACCGGCGCCGGAAAGGATCGCCGGGAATTTCGCTTCGGAGAGAAGCTTTGCCGCTTCCGCGATCGCCTTCTCGCCGCCCGCCGGATTCTCGAAGTCGACGATGGCCGGAAGATTGATGTCGATCACCTGCGTCCAGAAATCGCGCGGGATGTTGATCTGTGCCGGCGCCGACAGGCGCTTCGCCTTCGAGATGACGCGGTTCAATACTTCGGCGACACGCGAAGCGTCGCGCACTTCTTCCTGATAGCAGACCATGTCGCGGAACAGCGCCATCTGCTCGACTTCCTGGAAGCCGCCCTGCCCGATGGTCTTGTTCGCCGCCTGCGGCGTGACGAGCAGCATCGGCGTGTGGTTCCAGTAGGCCGTCTTGATCGCGGTGACGAAGCCGGTGATGCCGGGGCCGTTCTGCGCGATCGCCATCGCCATCTTGCCGGTCGAGCGCGTGTAGCCGTCGCAGATCAAGCCGCCGTTCGTTTCGTGCGCGACATCCCAGAAGGTGATGCCGGCTTTCGGAAAGAGATCCGAGATCGGCATGAAGGCCGAGCCGATGATGCCGAAGGCATGTTCGATGCCGTGCATCTGCAGAACTTTTACGAAGGCTTCTTCCGTCGACATTTTCATGGCTGAGCGTCCCTTGCTGTCACGCGCGGTCATCGCGGCTTGCTGGATTGGCTCTTCCTTGCCACCAAGCCCCTCGCCATGCAATCTATATTTCATTATAGTGGATATATCGTTCCATTTTTCGGAATTTATTCTACCGTAGGGATCATGAACGAGCTTTTCGGAGTTCTGAAACCGCTGGGTCTTCTGGAAGCCGTCGCCGGTTTCCAGCACCCCGCGACGCTCGCCGAGTTGTCAGCCAGCATGAACGTGCCGAAACCGACGATGCATCGCTGGCTCGGCTCGCTCGAAACCGCGGGCCTCGTGCAGCGCACGCCCGACGGCCGCCGTTACGAACTCGCCGCGCGCGCTTCCAACCTCGCCTTCTCCATTCTCTCGAACAACCCGGCCGCGGCGGTTCGCCATGAGATCATTCAGCGCGTGGTCCGGGAAGTCGGCGAATCCTGCAATCTGACGGTGCTGGAAGGCACGCAGGTGAACTATCTCGACCGCGTCGAAACCGAATGGCCGCTGCGCGTGACCTTTCAGCAAGGGTCGAGGGTTCCGGCTTATTGCTCGGCCAGCGGAAAGCTGTTTCTCGCCTTGATGCAGCCCGCCAAGCGCGATCTCATTTTGCGGGAGATCAAATTCGAGCAACAGACCCCGAACACGCTCATGGATGAGGCCGCGCTGGTGCGCGAACTAAAAGACATTCGCCGCGACGGATATGCGCTGGATCGCGAAGAATATCTGTCGGGACTCGTCTGCCTCGCCGTTCCGATTTTCCAGAAGAAGGGCCGCCTGCGCGTTTGCGTCGCCGCGCTCGCCATTCAGGCGCCGGTCACGCGGCTGCCGCACACGATGTTGCTTGCGAAACTGCCCGTGCTGCAGAATGCGGCGGAAGCGCTCGCCTCCACCCTCAGCGAATGACAGGAAGACACGCTTGGAACCGGCAAAGACGACTTTCCCGAGACTCGACGCACTCGAAGCCGCCGCCCACAAGAAAGGACGGCTCGCCGTCGCGGTCGCCTATCCCTGCTCGAAGGATTCGCTTGCCGCCGCGCTCGCCGCGCATGAAGACGGCATGATCGATCCGATCCTCGTCGGGCCGCGCAAGCGCATCGAAGCGATCGCCGGGGAACTGAAGGCGGATGTGAAGGGGCTCAATTTCGTCGATACCGAAGACGACCCCATCATCGCATCGAAGCGGGCCGCCGCCGCCGCCAAGGCCGGCGAAGCGAAGGCCCTGATGAAAGGCTCGCAGCATACGGACGAGCTGATGGGCGCGGTCGTCGCGCGCGAAGCCGACATGCGGACAGGCCAGCGCATGAGCCATGTCTTCTGGTTCGACCTTCCCGCCTATCACAAGCCGCTGATGGTGACGGACGCGGTCGTGAACATCGCCCCTACGCTGAAAGACAAGGTCGATATTCTCGAAAACGTCATCCGCTTCGCGCACGCCATCGGATCGCCGAACCCGAAGATCGCGATGCTTTCGGCGGTCGAATACGTCAACCCGCATATCCAGTCGAGCGTGGACGCGGGCGCGTTGAAGGAAATGGCGCAGCGCGGCGAGATCGAGGGCGCGACCATCGACGGCCCGTTCGGGTTCGACAACGCGATCTCGAAAACGGCGGCGGCGGTCAAGGGAATCTCCTCGCCGGTCGCGGGCGATCCCGACATTCTGATGGTGCCGAATCTCGACGTCGGCAACATCCTCTACAAATCCTTCATCTATATCGGCCGCGGCGAATGCGCCGGCATCATCCTTGGGGCGCGCATTCCCATTATCTTGACGAGCCGCGCCGACTCGCGCCGCGCCCGCGCCGCTTCCTGCGCGCTCGCGCAGCTCAGCCTTCCCTGAACTTCGTTCGCGCATGACCCCTCGAGCCTGGCTAGAGGGATCATGCGCAAAAAAAACGGCCCGGATTTCTCCGGGCCGTTCATCAATTCGCGTGTCTGCGTTCAGGCCGCGGCTCTCGCGCGGGCGGATCCCTTCGGCAAACGCTGCTTGGCGAGATGCGAGATCCACATCGCACCGAGCGCGCTGACGACACCGGCGAACACGCAATACCACGCGACCGCCCAGCCGCCGTTGGGGGCGTAGTGCTGCACGAGCGCCGCGGCGATGATCGGCGTGAGGCCGCTCGAGAAGATGCCCGAGAACTGATAGACGAAGGAGATGCCCGTGTAGCGCACCTCCGGCTCGAACAGATCGCAGAACAGCGCCGCTTCCGGCCCGTAGATCGCCGCATAGAGAACACCGAACGGGATCACCAGCGCGGCCCAGACCAGGATCGGCTGATCCGGGAAATGCATCCAGATCCAGAACGCCGGCAGCGCCGAGAAGCCGGTGATGAGCGAACCCCAGAAATAGGTCCGGGTACGCCCCACCCGATCCGACACTCCGCCGAAATACGGGATGAACAGGCACATCACGAGCGCCGCGGCGCAGACGCCGAGCAAGGCTTCGGTCCGCGGAATCTTCAATTGCGAGGTGAGGAACGCAATCGAGTAGACCGCGAAGATGTTGAAGAACACGCCGTCGATGAAGCGGGCGCACATGCCCGCCATCACCTCTTTCGGGTAGTTCGAGATCATGGACGCGAACGGCACCTTCACTTCCGCGCCCTTCGATTTCAGCTTGGCGAACTCCGGAGTCTCCATGATGTTCAGCCGGATATAGAGTCCGACCAGAACCAGCACGAAGCTGAGAATGAACGCGACGCGCCAGCCCCAGCTCAGGAACTGCTCGTCGGTGAGCGAGTAGGAAAGCAGCGCCACGATGCCGGCGGCGAGACACAGGCCGATCGACAGGCCGATCTGCGGAAAGCTCGCATAAAGGCCGCGCTTCTCGGGCTTGGCGTACTCATAGGTCATCAGCACCGCGCCGCCCCACTCGCCGCCAAGGCCGATGCCCTGCAGCACGCGGAGGATGAGGAGCAGGATCGGCGCCCAGATGCCGATTTGCGCGTAGGTCGGCACGAGGCCGATCAGGAAGGTCGCGACGCCCATGATCATCAGCGTCAGGATGAGCATGCTCTTGCGGCCGATGCGATCCCCGAAGTGGCCGAAGATCACGCCGCCGAGCGGACGCGCGATGAACCCGACCGCGAAAGTGGTGTAGGCCAGCATCGTCGAGATGAACGCGTCGCCCGTCGGGAAATAGAGCTTGTTGAAAACGATTCCCGCCACCGTTCCGTAGAGAAAGAAATCGTACCATTCGACCGTGGCGCCGATCAGCGACGCCATGACGACTCTTTTCAGCAGTGCCTTGTCTTCCATTTTCGTTTCCCCCTTGTGATTAAATTATTAAGCTGCCATCGGACTTTCTTTGCTTTCTTTTGCGTCCCGCAGAATCATCTCGGACGCTTTTTCTCCGATCATCACCGCGGGCGCGTGCGTATTTCCCGACACCAGCGTCGGCATGATCGAACAATCCACCACACGAAGACCGCCGATGCCGTGAACGCGCAGCCGCGCGTCCGTCACCGCCATCGGATCGGAGCCCATCTTGCAGGTGCCGACCGGGTGGAAGATCGTCGCGCCGTTCTCGCGCGCGAATTCGAGAATTTCGCCGTCGCTTTGAACGCCTGCGCCCGGCTTGTATTCGCTCGTGAGATAAGGCTTGAGCGCATCGGTCGAGGCGAGCTTGCGCGCGTATTTGATCGATTCGACGGCGCACAGGCGATCCGTCTCGGCGGAAAGATAATTCGGCCGCATCGACGGCGCTTCCATCGGGTCGGCGGATTTGATTTCGACCGCGCCGCGCGATTCCGGCCGCAACTGGCAAACCGAGAACGTGCAGCCCGGCCACGGATGCGGCGCGCCGCCCGCCATGTCGGCGGAGAGACTTCCAAAATGGAATTGAATGTCCGGCGTCTTCGAGCCCGGCATGATGCCGGTGAACAGGCCGCCCTGGTTGATGCCGATGCCGAGCGGGCCGGTGCCGGTGAGCAGCCACTGCAGGCCGATGCGCGCCTTGCCGAACAGGGTGCGCAGATCGTCGTTGGTGGTGATCGGTTTCGAGACCTTGTACATCAGCCGCAACTGCAGATGATCCTGCAAATTCTGGCCGACGCCCTTGAGTTCGTGCACGACATCGATGCCGTTGCGCTTCAGAAGTCCGGCAGGGCCGACGCCCGAGAGCTGCAAGATCTGCGGCGTCATCAGCGCGCCGGCCGAGAGGATCACTTCGCCCCTCGCCTTCGCGATTCGGATTTCGCCGTTCCGGCGATACTTCACGCCGACGGCCCGGCGGCCCTCGAACATCACGCCGGTGGCGTGGGCGTCGGTTTCGACGGTGAGATTCTGCCGCGAGCGGATCGGCTTGAGATACGCGACCGCCGAGCTGTTGCGCCAGCCGTTCTTCGTGAACAGCTGATAGTAGCCGACGCCTTCCTGCTTGCCGGTGTTGAAATCGTCGGTGCGCGGCACGCCAAGCTCTTCGGCCCCGCGGATGATGGCTTCCATCAATTCGTGCTTGCCGGTGATGTCCGACGACCACAGCGGCCCGTCGCCGCCGTGCATTTCGCTCGCGCCGCGGCTGTTGTGCTCCGACTTCTTGAAGTACGGCAGCACGCTGTTCCAGTCCCAGCCGGCATTGCCGAGCTGCGCCCAGTGATCGTAGTCGGCGCTCTGGCCGCGAATCGAAATCAAACCGTTGATCGAACTCGAGCCGCCAAGGCCGCGGCCGCGCGGCCAATAGATTCTGCGGCCGTGCATGTTCGGTTCGGGGTCGGTGTAGAAGCCCCAGTTGTAAACCTTGTGGAACATCGTCTTGCCATATCCGATCGGGATATGGATCCAGATGTAATTGTCGCGCGGGCCCGCTTCCAAAAGCAGAACCTTGTTGCGCGGATCGGCGCTCAGCCGGTTGGCCAGCACGCATCCCGCCGAACCGGCGCCCACGATGACGTAGTCATATTCCCGCGTTGCCGCTTCCGCCGTTTCCACGCCCCGACCCTCTTTTTATTTGTCTCATTCAATGAGACATTTTGTCTTAAACGTTGGACCTCGTTCCGATGCTTGTCAACCGCGCACGAGGTCTGGCGTGATGCCCTGGGGGATTCGATGGCAAAACAGGTAACGAGTTCAATTTCCGAGCGCGCGCTCGCGCTGCTCGAGATCATCGCCAATGCGGAGGACCCGCCGACCCTCAACGAACTGATCGCGGCAAGCGGGCTGCCGAAGGCGACGACGCATCGCTTCCTGACCCTGCTGGAGGAACTCGGCTTCGCGCAGCGCACGCTCGACGGCAAGCGCTACGGCGTCGGCCACCGCACGACCTCGCTGGCGCTGCAGGTCATGCGCCATTCGCTGCAGTCGGCGCCGCGCCGCGCCATCCTGACGGCGCTCGTCAACGAGGTCGGCGAGACCTGCAACCTCAACATGGTGGACGGCCACCAGATGGTCTATCTCGACCGCGTCGAGTCCGATTGGCCGCTGCAGTACCGCCTGAAGATCGGATCGCATGTGCCGTTGCATTGCACGGCAAGCGGCAAGCTTTTTCTCAGCCTCGCCCCGGATTCGTTGCGGCAAACGCTTTATCGATCGGGCACGCTCGAGCGTCACACGCCGCGCACCATCACCGACCCCGCCAGGCTCGAAATCGCGCTCAAGGAAATCCGCAGAACCGGCGTCGGCACCGACAACGAGGAATTCATCGAGGGCATGACCGCCACTTCCGTTCCGGTACGGGATTCGAAAGGCAATATCTGCGCGGCCATCGCCGTTCACGGACCGGTCAATCGCCTGCCGTTCTCGCGAGCGCTGGCGCTGGTTCCCTCGCTGCGGAAAGCCGCAAGCGCGATCGAGCAGACTTTTCTCGCGCCGCCTGCCGCGGCCAGCGGCAAGAAAAACGGCAAGGCGGCGCGCTAAACGCTCCTTGCGACTGATACGCAAGAGCGATCATTCGCCTTGCATGGGCCGGCGTTGCAAGCCAGATAGAACCCGGTAAATACGCAAATGCAGCAGCACAAGGAAAAGGTCGCCGCTCTTTCGATCGCAGCCTCGGGCGGATTGACGCTCGCAAAGCTCGTCGTCGGGCTGATGACGGGCTCGCTCGCGATCCTGTCGGAGGCCGCGCATTCCGGCCTCGATTTCGCGGCGACGGTCATCACCTATTTCGCGGTTCGCATCTCCGGCAAGCCCGCCGACGAGGACCATCAATACGGTCACGGGAAATTCGAGAACATCGCCGCCCTCGCCGAGACGGCCATCCTTTTCCTGCTGTCGGGCATCATCATCTGGGAAGGAACGATGCGCCTGCTCGGCAAGGAGCATCATGCCGTCGGGACGAATGTCTGGGCCTTCGGCGTCATCATCGTTTCAGTCGTGGTGGATTTTTTTCGCGCGCGCGCGCTTCGCAAGGTCGCGAAGGAAACGTCGAGCCAGGCGCTCGAAGCCGACGCGCTGCATTTCAGCTCCGACATGTGGTCGTCGCTGGCGGCGCTGGCGGGACTCACTGCGATCGCATTCGGCTATCCGATGGCCGACTCCATCGCCGCCATCGTAATTGCCGTGCTGATCTGCGTCGCGGGATGGCGGCTCGCGCGCAGCAACGTCGATACCCTCACCGACATCGCGCCGCCCGGCGTTTCCGAGGAGATGACCGCGATCGCGCGCAACGTGCCGGATGTCGTGTCCGTCCCTCGCCTGCGCGTGCGCCAGGTCGGGCCGCAGACCTTCGCCGACGTGGACGCCGTGGTGAGCCGGACGCTGCCGCTCGACCGCGTCGACAAGATCAAGTCGGAGGTCAGGAGCGCAATCCTGCAACGGTTTCCCGACGCCGAGGTGAATGTCGTCACGGAAGCGCGCGCGCTCGACGACGAGAACATCATGGAGCAGATCATGGTGATCGCGCGCAACCGTGGATGCGCCGTGCATCACGTCACGGTGCACCAGCTGGCGAACAGGCTTTCCGTCAGTCTCGATCTCGAGGTGGACGGCGTTTTATCGCTGGGAGAAGCGCACGAGATCGCGAGCGAGCTGGAAAGCGCGATCCGCGCGGAACTGGGGAGCAATGTCGAGGTCGAAACGCATATCGAGCCGATGCAGATGGACGGCCTGAAAGGCGCCGATGCGCCGGCGGCCCTGCAAGAGGAAATCGCGGCCTTATTGCAAAATGTCGCGAAAAAAGACGATGTCGTGCGAGACGTCCATTCGGTGCGCGTGCGCGAGACGCCGCGGGGTCTTGTCGTCAATTTTCATTGCTACGCCGATCCGAAGCTGAGCATCGATGCGGTCCACCGCGCCGTGGACGAGCTGGAGCGCGATTTCTTGGCCGTGCGGCCCGGCGTGCATCGCGCGATCGGCCATGCCGAGCCGCCCACGGCAAAACCGCATTGATCCGCCAGAATTAAAGCGCTTTATTCGCGGAACACCTCGGAGAAAACATGCGCGATCCTGAACCCCAAACCGTTCGGCTTTCGGAATACCGGCCCACCGACTGGCTGATCGAGCATGTCGACCTCGACGTGAAGCTGCACGCCACGGAAACACGCGTCGTCGCCAGGCTGAAGGTCCATCCGAACCCGAAGGGCCGCGCGGGCCAGCCGCTCGTTCTCGATGGCGACGAATTGAAGCTCGACAATGTGCTCGTCGACGGAAAACCGCTCGGCGGCAACGAATATACGGCGACTCCCGCTTCGCTGACGTTGAACGATCCGCCCGCCAAACCCTTCACGCTGACGATCGAAACCACGGTCAATCCGTCGGCGAACACCAAGCTGATGGGGCTTTACCGCTCGAACGGCACATATTGCACGCAGTGCGAGGCGGAGGGATTCCGGCGCATTACGTATTTCCTCGACCGGCCCGACGTGCTCGCGGTCTATCGCACGCGGATCGAGGCCGAGCGCGACGAAGCGCCGGTCCTGTTGTCGAACGGAAATCTGGTGGAGGAAGGCGCGGCCGAAGGCTCGCGCCATTTCGCGGTGTGGGAGGACCCGTTCCCGAAGCCCTCTTATCTGTTCGCGCTCGTCGGCGGGAAACTGGGCTCGGTGCACGACACGTTCAGGACGATGTCGGGACGGGACGTAAGGCTCGCGATCTATGTCGAGCCGGGGCGGGAAAAATACTGCGCTTACGCGCTCGATGCGCTCAAGCGCTCGATGCGCTGGGACGAACGCGCGTTCGGGCGCGAATACGATCTCGACGTCTTCAATATCGTCGCCGTATCCGACTTCAACATGGGCGCGATGGAGAACAAGGGACTCAATATCTTCAACGACAAATACGTGCTCGCC
>Ga0153956_1003224_pt1 | contig 10758 bp, 12 predicted proteins | sample TSFL040MetaG_FD_104704 | JGI IMG/M metagenome (GOLD analysis project Ga0153956, IMG submission 104704) | Attine ant fungus gardens microbial communities from Florida, USA - TSFL040 MetaG | ecosystem: Host-associated > Fungi > Mycelium > Unclassified | place: USA: Florida, Wekiwa Springs...
ACACCTGCTCCGCGCCGAACATGACCTCGTCCAGGCGCGGGCTCGCCGTGACGTGCCGCGGCAGGTTGACCCCCGGCAGGTAGTCGGAGTTGCGGCGCGACTCGCGGATCTCGCGGGCGAGCTCGGGACGGCGGGCCCAGAGGGCGACGCTCGCGCCGCCGTCGGCGAGCACCTTGGCGAAGGTCGTGCCCCACGATCCGGCGCCGAGCACCGCGACGCGGCGCATCCCGGGCGGCGGCAGCTGGAGCGGCTGCGTCATCGTCACGATGCCATTCTGCCGAACCCCGCTGGTTGAGCCTGTCGAAACCAGCATGCCGGCGACGCTGGTTTCGACAGGCTCAACCAGCGGGCAGCGGCTACTGGAAGGTCTTGCCGGTGGTGCCGGTCGTGTTCTCGCGGCCGAACTCTGACTGCCCGTGCGCCGCGGGGTCCCATCGCTCGGCGGGGGCCGGCTCCCCGCGCTGCTGCTCGACGAGCGCGGTGATGGCCGCCATGATCGCGTCGGTGGCGGCGTTGATCGAGGAGCCGACGAGCGGTCCGCCGAGCCAGGGGCTGAGGTCCACCGGGTCGCCGAAGACGACGTCGACGGTTGTGCGCGGGAAGAACTTGAGCTTGTGCTGCCAGCGCGGCGCGATCCGCTGGTCGCCCCAGTGCGAGCACGGGATGACGGGCACGCCGGTCTGCAGCGCCAGCCGCGCCGCGCCGGTCTTGCCCCGCATCGGCCAGAGGTCGGGGTCGCGGGTGAGGGTGCCCTCCGGGTAGATGACGACGCCGCCGCCTTTGCCCAGCAGCTCTCGCGCCGCCGCGAGCGGGTCGCCCCCGCCGCGCCGCCCGCGCAGCACCGGGACCATGTCGGTGTTGCGGAGGAACCAGCCGAGCAGCGTGACCCGGAACAGGCTCTCCTTGGCGAGGAAGTGCGGGAACCGGCCGGTCTTCCACACCCCGAGCCCGACGATCACCGGGTCGACGTCGGAGAAGTGGTTCGGCACGACGATGAACGGCCCCGTCGCCGGCACCTTCTCGGGGTTCGCGACGCGCGTGCCCATGAGCACGCGCGCGAGCGGGACCGCGACGAACTGCGCGACCCGCCAGCCGAGGTTGAACCGATCGGCTCGCGCCACTCAGGCCTCCAGGGTGAAGTCGGCGCCGAGCGCCTCGAGCTTGTCGACGAAGTGCTCGTAGCCACGGCTGATGATGCCGATGTTGGTCACGCGCGAGCGCCCCTGCGCCGCGAGCGCCGCGATGAGGTAGCTGAAGCCGCCGCGCAGGTCGGGCACGCGCACCTCGGCGCCGTGCAGCGGGGTCGGGCCGGTGATGACGGCGGCCTGCTCGAGCTTGCGGCGCGGCACCCGGCGGGTGACCGACTCGAGGCCGTCCTTGTGGACGACGATGTCGGCTCCCATGTCGTTGAGGGCGTCGGTGAAGCCGAAGCGGTTCTCGTACACGGTCTCGTGCACGACCGAGACGCCGGTCGCCTGGGTGAGGGCGACGACCATCGGCTGCTGCCAGTCCGTCATGAACCCGGGATGCACGTCCGTCTCGATCTGGACGGGTCGCAGCTGCCCGCCCGGGTGCCAGAACCGGATGCCGTCCTCGCGCACCTCGAACGCGCCGCCGACCTTGCGGAACACGTTGAGGAAGGTCAGCAGCTCCTGCTGCCGCGCCCCGCCGACGAAGATGTCGCCCCGCGTGACGAGCGCGGCGGCCGCCCACGAGGCGGCCTCGTTGCGGTCGGAGATGGCGCGATGGGTGTAGCCGGAGAGCTCGTCGACGCCCTCGATGAAGATCGTGCGGTTGGCCTCGGTCCAGATGATGGCGCCCATCTTCTGCAGGACGGCGATGAGGTCCATGATCTCGGGCTCGATGGCGGCGTTCTTGAGCTCCGTGACGCCCTCCGCCCTGACCGCCGTGAGCAGCACCTGCTCGGTCGCGCCGACGCTCGGGAACGGCAGCTCGATGTTCGCGCCCTTCAAGCCGTTCGGCGCCGTGATCCGGATGCCCTCGTACGACTTGTCGACGATCGCGCCGAACGCGCGGAGGGCGTCCATGTGGAAGTCGATGGGCCGGTCGCCGATGCGGCAGCCGCCGAGGTCCGGGATGAGCGCCTCGCCGAGCCGGTGCAGCAGCGGCCCGCAGAACAGGATCGGGATGCGGCTGGAACCCGCGAGCGCGTCGATCGTCTCGAAGTGGCTGCGCGCGACGTTGACCGGGTCGAGCAGCAGCTCGCCCGGTGCCGGGCTCGTGACCGCGACGCCGTAGGCGCCGAGCATGCGGGTGACGACGTCGACGTCGCTGATCTCGGGGACGTCCTGCAGCAGGCTCGGGGTGTCGCCGAGCAGCGCCGCGACCATCGCCTTGGTGGCGAGGTTCTTCGCGCCGCGCACCTCGATGCGCCCGCGCAGCGGCTTGCCGCCGTCGATGACGATGGTGTCGGCCTTCAGACCGACCCGCTCGCCCGCCTTCTGGGCGTCCTTCGCGAGGTTCACTGCGACCGTGTCCACGTGTGCTCCTGTCTCCACGAGCCCCGTGTGATCCGACGCCGGTGGCGGTCTCCCGGGACCTCCCGAGTGTAGACCGGGTTCCCTCCGAGCCGCGGGAGGGCGGCGGCGCCCGCCGGCGTGCGTCAGAGCGCGAGGCCCGCCGGCGTGGGCAGGAGCAGCTCCACATTGCGGTCGGACGGATCGCCGCGATGGTCGTCGGGGTCGACCTGCGGGTCGTTCGCGGCGAGCTCGCGCGAGAGGGAGGCGAGGGCGAGCGTGCTGCCGAGCGCGCCGTCCCAGCGGGCGGGCGCGGCGCTGTCGACGAGCGTGCCGAAGATCGAGAGGGTGCCGTCGCCGTTGTCGGCGAGCTCGACGGTGCGCACCTGCTGCGGCCAGTCGATGTGACTCGCGGTCGTGACCTCCCAGAACCCGCCGCCGTCGGGCGCGGCGTGCGGGCGCACCGTGTTGCGATGGGTGTGGCCGTTGAGCCAGAGCACGACGTGCGGATGCCGCAGCAGCAGCGCGACGACCTCCGGCCCCAGCACCCGGGCGCCCGCACCCTCGGCCGTGGCCGTGTTGTCCATCGAGCGCGAGGTGTGGTGGCTCACGATCATGACCGGGCGGTCGGTACGCGACGCGAGTGTCGCCTCGAGCCACGCGTACTGGGCGCGGTCGAGGGAGCCGGGAGCGCCGCCGTGCTCGTCGACGGTGTCGAGCACGATCATCCGCAGCCGTCCCGTGCCGCCCGGGATCGCGGGCAGGTCCTCGACGTAGTAGGCGGTGCCGGCGGCGCGGTTGGCGTCGGTGAAGCCGTGGCCGACCGGGACGCCGACGGTGTCGAAGTGGGCCTCGACCACCTCGGAGCGGGTCACGAGGCGGCGGTCGGGGTCGGGGGTGACCGGGCGGGTCGGCATGCCCCGCAGCGGGCTGTCGTCGCCGATCGCGAGGCGCGCGACGACCTCCTCACCCCGGACGGAGGCGGGCAGGCCGATGGGCTTGCGATCTCCGATCGCGAGCCCGCGGGCGGCGTCCGTGAGCGGGAAGATGCCGCCGTAGAGCGCGTCGTGGTTGCCGTGCACGGCGTACCACGGCATCCGGAGGCCGGCGGCGGTGAAGGGGCGGATCGCGGCGGCGAGCACGCCGGGGATCGCGGGGAAGCCGTGCTCGCGCCGGAACACGTCGACCGGCGCGCCCTTCGGCGGCTCGGGATGCCAGTAGAACGGGTCGTAGTGGTCCTGGTCGCCGTCCGCGACGCCCTCGAACACGCCGAGCGCGCCGCTGTCCGGCACGACGCTCGCGCCGTCGAGCACGTCGATGCCCCAGCGCAGCTCGTTGTACTGGCAGTTGTCGGTGGCGTCGCCGGTGGTCACCGCGAACTGGAGCGACGCCCCGGTGGCGGGCGCGGCGCGGAGGGCGCTGACCGCGCGGACGGTCGCGTCGACCACCTGCGTCGTGAACAGCTCCTGCGGACGATAGGACGCCGGCAGCGAGGCGCCCGTGGCGAACACCGCGGGCTCGTCGAGGAACTCGAAGCGGGCCGGCGACTGGGTGTCCTGCACGTGCATGTCGGTGAACTGCGCGAACGCGGCGATCGGGCGGCGTGCGTCCGCGCGATCGGCGCGCGCGGGCGCGAGCTCGGCGCGGACCGTCCAGGGCTCCCCGATGGCGACCACGTGACGGCGGAACCCGCGCCCGTCGGCCCCGCCGAGCACGAGCGTGCGGCGCAGCGTGCCGTCCAGGGAGACGGGCGGGGTCGGCGCGATCGGGGCCGCCCCCGCGGCGCCGACGAGACCGAGCGCCGCGAGCGAGCCCCCGGCGATGATGACCGTGCGGCGGGTCGGCCCCGGGGCAAGGCCCGCCGTCTGCGCGTGTCTGCGTACCACCGCCGCCAGGCTCGCGACGCACGGTTGCCGGACCGTGAACTCGACGCGGCGCCCGGGCGGAGCCGCCGTGACGCGTCGACGGCGCGGAGGTGACGCGCAGGTACCGATCGAAGGAGCCGCGAAGCGCACTCGGATGGCAGGTGGTCGAGCAGCCGCGAAACGGCGTGTCGAGACCGCACCCCGCCGAGCCCGCTCAGACCAGCCAGTCCTCCAACGGCCGCATGGCCGATCGTCGCTCGATCCAGCCGCGGAGCGCCGCCGTGATCGCCGCGGTGCGGTCTCCGCGGCCGCGGGGGAACCGGCGCGGCGGGACGAGCAGCAGCGGGGCGACCGGCGCACCCGTCGCCACGGCGCGCAGCAGCAGCGGGCGGAAGTCCTTCACGTTCTCGGTGACGATCCTGCGGTCGTTCGCGGCGGCGTGCCGGTACAGTTCCGGGTCGCTCGCTCCGCGCAGCTCCGGGTCGGCGACCACGGCGAGCACGTCATGCCCGAGGTCCTGGAGAGCGGTCGCGATGTCGGCCGAGTAGTGCTCGTCGAGCAGGAGGCGGATGGTCACGCCAGGAGCCGCTGCTGCGACTCCCAGGAGCGCAGCGCCTCCTCCGCCGCCCGCTCGTTCTCCGTGATCTCGGCATCGACCTCCGCCGGGAACGCACCGTAGTAGGACAGCGCGGCACGAACCCGACCGACCGGCAGGGCCAGCTCGTCGCCGACCGCCTCGACGGCCGCGTCACCGCGCAGCCGCGCGTCGCGCAACGCCGCGACGACCTCCCAGACGTCCGGTCCGGCGACGATCCCCGCCCTCCTGCCCGACGGCCCGTCCCGGAAGACGATGCCCGGGAACTCCTGCGATCGGAGGCCCTCGTCGATCAGCCGCTGAGCGAGCCCGGACGGCGTCGTGTCTCGACCGGCTGCGCCGCGGCGCAGCCGGTCGAGGAGCTCCGGATCGAAGCGGATCGACAGCGGCGTGCTCATGCGCTACATCGTAGCGCATGCGTTCTCAGCGCACGGGGAGCGTCGTCGGACGCCAGGCCTCGCGGCGCTGCTCGAAGGCCGTGATCTCGGCCTCGTTGCGCAGCGTCAGGCCGATGTCGTCGAGGCCCTCCAGCAGCCGCCAGCGGGTGTAGTCGTCGATCTCGAACGGGATGACGAGCTCGCCCACGCTCACCGTGCGGGTCTCGAGGTCCACGGTCGCGTCACGGCCGGGATCGGCCTCCAGCGCCGCCCAGATCCGCTCCACCTCCGGCTCCGGCACGACGCCCGTGAGCAGCCCCTGCTTGCCGGAGTTGCCACGGAAGATGTCGCCGAAGCGCGGGGCGATGACGGCGCGGAAGCCGAAGTCCCGCAGCGCCCACACCGCGTGCTCGCGGCTCGAGCCGATGCCGAAGTCCGGCCCGGCGACGAGGATGCGCGGGCTCGCGTACGCGGGCTGGTTGAGGATGAACTCCGGGTCCTGTCGCCAGTTCACGAACAGCGCGTCGTCGTAGCCGGTCTTGGTGACCCGCTTGAGATAGACGGCCGGGATGATCTGATCGGTGTCGACGTTGCTGCGGCGCAGCGGGACCGCGACGCCCGTGATCTGCGTGACCTTGTCCATGATTACGCCTCCACCAGCTCGTCGATGTCGCTCGGGCTCGACAGCGTCCCGCGGATCGCGGTCGCCGCCGCGACGACCGGCGAGACCAGGTGGGTGCGCCCGCCCTTGCCCTGCCGGCCCTCGAAGTTGCGGTTGCTGGTCGAGGCGCAGCGCTCGCCGGGGGCGAGCTGGTCGGGGTTCATGCCCAGGCACATCGAGCAGCCGGCGAAGCGCCACTCGCCGCCGAACTCCTCGACGATCTTGTCGATCCCCTCGGCCTCCGCCTCGAGCCGCACGCGCGCCGAGCCCGGCACGACCATGACGCGCACGTGGTCCGCCTTCCTGCGGCCCTTGATGAGCCGGGCGAAGGCGCGCAGGTCGTCGAGGCGGCTGTTGGTGCAGGAGCCCATGAAGACGGCATCCACCCGGATGTCCTTCATCGGGGTGCCCGCCTCGAGGTCCATGTACTCCAGGGCCCGCTCGGCCGCCGCGCGGTCGTTGGGGTCGCTGTAGTCGTCGGGCGACGGCACCCGGGCGCCCAGCGGAACGCCCTGCCCGGGGTTGGTGCCCCAGGTGACGAACGGCTCCAGCTCGTCGGCGTCGAGGAACACCTCGGCGTCGAAGACCGCATCGTCGTCGGTGCGCAGCGTGTCCCAGTAGGCGACCGCGGCATCCCAGTCCGCTCCCCGCGGCGCGTGCGGGCGGCCCTTCAGGTAGTCGTACGTCGTCTGGTCGGGGGCGACCATGCCGGCGCGGGCACCCGCCTCGATCGACATGTTGCAGATCGTCATGCGGCCGTCCATCGACAGGCTCCGGATGGCGCTGCCGCGGTACTCCAGGACGTAGCCCTGCCCGCCGCCGGTGCCGATCTTCGCGATGACGGCGAGGATGATGTCCTTCGCCGTCACGCCGGGCCGGAGCGTGCCCTCGACGGTGATCGCCATCGTCTTGAAGGGCTTGAGCGGCAGGGTCTGCGTGGCGAGCACGTGCTCGACCTCGCTCGTGCCGATCCCGAACGCCATGGCGCCGAAGGCGCCGTGCGTGGAGGTGTGCGAGTCGCCGCAGACGACCGTGCTGCCCGGCGTGGTCAGGCCCAGCTGCGGGCCGACGACGTGCACGATGCCCTGCTCGACGTCGCCGAGCGAGTGCAGCCGGATGCCGAACTCCTCCGCGTTGCGCCGCAGGGTCTCGATCTGGGTGCGGCTCGTGAGATCGGCGATGGGCCGGTCGATCGCGAGCGTGGGGGTGTTGTGGTCCTCGGTCGCGATCGTGAGGTCGGGGCGGCGGACGGGCCGTCCCTCCGCGCGCAGGCCGTCGAACGCCTGCGGGCTCGTCACCTCGTGGACGAGGTGGAGGTCGATGTAGACGAGGTCGGGCTCGCCGTTCTCGCCGCGCGTGACCAGGTGGTCAGCCCAGACCTTCTCGGCCAGGGTCTTGCTCATTTGCTTCTTCTCCCGTGTCGATGATGGTCCGACCACAGCGAGACTCCGCGACGAGGGAGGCCGGGTGACTAGGCCTCGTCGCGGCGACGAAGGAGGAGGCGTGCCCGGAGCATGGATCGACCCTACACCGCAGCGGAGGGGGTCTCCGCTGCGGCGGCGTCGCGATGCGGGCGGCGGCCGAGCGCGATCGCGTAGTCGCCGAGCGCGACGATCGCGCCGGGGGCCGCGAGCAGACCCTCGGACGGCACGCCGGTCGCGTCGCCCTGCCGCGGGGTGAGGGCGACGCCGTTCGTCGAGCGCAGGTCGAGCACCCGGATCCGCTCCCCCTCCGGCACGAGCAGCGCATGCGTCTTGGAGACCGACTTGCCGGGGTCGTCGATGCGCACCGGCACGGCGTCGGGGTGCGCGGCCGGCGCCGCCGGGTTGCGGCCGAGCACGAGGCCCGCGGAGCCGAGCCCGTACGTCGTCCCGTCGGGCAGGCGCACCGCCCAGGGCCCGGGTTCGGGAGCGACGGTGGGCGCGTCCGAGGTCGCAGGGGCGGCGGGGGCGGTCGTGGTCGCCATCGCGGACGAGGTCACGACCGGGATGCCGACAGGGCCGCGAGCAGCTCCTGGGCGCGGTCCTCGGCGTGCGCGACCAGCAGCACCGCGGCCGGCCCGACCACCGCGAGCCACCGGCCCGTCTCGTCGGGCGTCACCTGCGCCATCATGCGATCCCCCTCGGGAGCGTGTCCTCCAGCTGCCGCGGGCGCTCCCGCGTGCCCGTGCCGGGGCGCGGGCCGTCCTCGCCGCCGCCGGTCTCGACGACGATGGCCGACACGTTGTCGTGCCCGCCCGCCTCGACCGCGGCCTCCACGAGCGCGTCGGCGAGCGACACGCCGTCGGACCCCGTGTACGCCGCGAAGAGGTGCTCGAGCTGCTCGATCGACAGCTCCTTCGTGAGCCCGTCCGAGCAGATCAGGAAGACCTGGCCGGGCACGTACGGCAGCAGCCACACGTCCACGGCGACCGTGTCGAAGGCGCCGATCGCGCGCGTGATGATGTTGCGCTCGGGATGCCGGTCGGCGTCGACCGGGGCGAGCGCGCCCGCGTCGATGAGCTCCTGGACGACCGAGTGGTCGACCGTGAGCTGGGTCAGGGTGCGCCCGCTCCAGCTGTAGACGCGCGAGTCGCCGACGTTGACGATCGCCCAGTGCCGTTCGCCGTCCTCGGCGACGGCGACCGCCATCCCGGTCAGCGTCGTGCCGGAGACCGTCTCGGCCCCCAGCGCGCGGACCGCCGCATTGGCGGCCTCCACGGCGCCGACGAGCGCGGCGACCGTGGTGGGGGCGCCCGGCGCGATCGCCGCGTCGAGGAGCTCGATCGTGGTGCGGCTGGCGACGTCGCCGCGGCTGTGACCGCCCATGCCGTCCGCGACCAGGTAGAGCGGGTAGCGGGCGAGCGCGCTGTCCTCGTTGACCTCCCGCACCCGGCCGAGCTCGCTGCGGACGCTCGCCCGGGGCTCGGCGGTCCGGGGTGTGCTGCGCGGTCCGGTCACCCGCCCCATCCTGCCAAACGCACGCTACTGCGCGTCCCCGGCGAGCATCCCGAGGTCGGCCGCCGTCACGAGCCGGGTCGCGACGGCGTACTCGACGAGGCGGAGGCGGCGGTTCGTCGCGAGCGCGTCGCGACCGCCGCGCAGCCCGGTCACGCCGATCCGGTCGAGCTTCTCGCACACGTTGTCGAGCTTGCGATTGAAGGCGGTGAGCGTCCAGCCGAGGCGGGCGGCGGCCTCCGTGGAGCCCGGGATCTCGCCGCGTCCGCTCGACCCGCTCCGCAGCAGCGGCTCGGCGAGCGCGACGATCAGCTGGCGCTGGCTCCGGGTGAGCGGCACATGGCCGATCGTCTCCGTCTCCGAGCCCGCGATGCGCATGATCGGCAGCACGGGCGGTCCGAAGAACGCGGCGTCGCTCGAGATCTCGAGCTCGTAGCTGGTCGAACCGGCGCCGAACACCACCTGCACGCGGTCGAAGACGAGCGGCAGGCGCGCCCCGGGGGCGAGGGTCGCCTGCACCTGGCCGCTGCCGTCGGTGAGGGTCGCGGAGAGCAGGGTGCCGACGTTCTCGAGCCACCAGAGCCCGGCCTCCACCCGCATCCGCAGGAACTGGCGATGCAGGTACGGGTTGTCGTCGACCGTGAGATCGGCATCGCGGCCGACCGAGAAGGACGAGCCGGGGCGCACCTCGGCGACCCGGTCGCCGAAGCGCACGCGCAGCACGCGGAGCGTGGGCGGGGCGGTCGTCGCGAGATGCTCGGGACGGTCGGCGCGGTGGCCGACGTCGGTGAGCGGCGGGGATCCGCTCATGGCGACTCCGTCACGGTCATGATGACGCCGCCGCCGAGGTCGATGACCGTGTCGGGCAGCACGATCGCCGGCTCGTGGGCGCGCAGGCGGCGTGGCCCGGATCCCGGCTGGGTGACGACCGTGCCGTTGCGGGAGTCGAGGTCGGTCACGACGACGGCGCCGCCGGCCGCCTCGATGCGCGCGTGGGTGCGCGAGATGTCCTTGTCGCCGGCGGCGATGGCGACCAGACGCGGGATGCCGCCGGCCGCGGCGTGCCCCGGGTCGCTCGGCGAGCGTCCGACCAGCAGCGGCGCGGTGAGGCTCTCGACCGCGCCGTCGGGCAGGACCAGGGCGAGGGAGGGGACGGGTGCGACGGGCGCGAGCGGCTGCTCGATCGGGGGCGGCTGCTGGCTCGCGGTCGGGTCGTCGCTCGCGACCGGGTCGTCGAACAGGAAGGTGTACGGCTCGCTCGGCTCCGCGCGACCGGGCGACGGCGCGGGCTCGGAGGTCGACGCGAGGTCCGGGGCGGGTTCGGCGTGCGACGCGGGCTCGACGTCGTAGGGCGGGGCGAGGGTCATGTCCGGGATCGCGTCCTCGCGGCCGGCCGGATCCCCGACGATCCATGCGGACCCGGGCACCCGCAGCCGCAACGCGGTGGCGCCCTCGAGCATGCGCTCCGTCCAGGTGGTCACGCCGTGGCCGGAGACGCGCTCGAGGCCCGCATCCACCTCGGCGGCGCCGCGGAGCACGACCCGCATGACGCCGGCGCGAGCCTCGACGAGTGCGAAGTCGGGCGCCCCCGCGATGCCGGCGCTCACCAGACGCTCGAGCGTCTGACGGAACCCCTCGGGACCGGCGAGGCGGGTCGCGAGATCGTCGACGCGCATCGGATCGTCGACGGCGAGGACTGTGTCGCCGACGACCACGACGGTCCACTCCCCCGCGGTCGCCGGAACGCTTCTCAGGATCATGAACGCCCCCTCGGCCTCGTATCCTCGAGTTCGATCCCCCGCACCCGTTCGAGAGTCTGCTCGTCCACGGGAGCCCGCGCCAGTCCC
>Ga0153956_1003225_pt1 | contig 10758 bp, 7 predicted proteins | sample TSFL040MetaG_FD_104704 | JGI IMG/M metagenome (GOLD analysis project Ga0153956, IMG submission 104704) | Attine ant fungus gardens microbial communities from Florida, USA - TSFL040 MetaG | ecosystem: Host-associated > Fungi > Mycelium > Unclassified | place: USA: Florida, Wekiwa Springs...
AAAGCAAAAACAATACATTTAATAAGCCCGCCGGTGCCTTCGCTGATGATGCCGGGATATTGCAGGTTGGTCATTTCAAACAGCGGGTAAAACAAGCCAGGTACAATGTAGCAGGTAAAGGCGTTATCGCCGGCCGGCTGGATGATCTTGAACCATTTGAACTTGTTTTTAAAATCAACCACCCATATAAAGAAGGCGTATACCACCAAACTTATGGCAGTACAGATCAATACCCACGATGGGGTGTCGCGCACTTTGGATATACCTCCGCTAAAATACCTGACGATGAAACCCAGGTTGAATAAAATCACGGCCATCAGCAGCATACCGATCCACAACAGGCGCAGTTCGCCGCTTTCGCGCAAACGCATATACAATACTGCCACAAACACGCCGGCCATAGTAAAGGCCTGCATAGCCCCATTGCCCGACAGCCATACATAATCGCGCAGCGGATCTAAAAAGTGCAGCATGCCGAAATGGAAATCGAGGTTAAAGAACATAAAGAATATCCAGGCGGCGGCTTGTATCCACAGGTAACCTTTTGAGTAGTAATAAATGAGCGCACATACCAGGTATGACCATCCTATCAACCCTAAAATTTCCCACCAGGTAAAATGCAGCCAGTGGTGCTCGGGGTCATTACTGCGGTACAATACGGCCAGCGTAGCAAGCAGCAGCCAGCCAAAGCCCTGCAGCAGGTAGCGTTTAAGCTTGGATGTAGCTTTATTATAATTCAGGAAGATGAAGAAGAAGCTGAATACCAGTAAGCTTTCCCAAACGGGCCGGGGCAATACGCCGTAAGCTTCGCTATAAGTATCAATGTTTGAAAAAAAGAAGCCCATAAATATCAGCGCGAATGAGCGCATGATGATACGGAATGGGGCATGATAGTCCCCGCGCTTAATCCGATTTTGGAAAGCGAAGGGTATTGACAGACCTACTATAAACAAAAACGCGGGGAAGATGGTATCGGCAAGCCCCAGGGCGTCGGCATTCATTTTAGCATGATGTATCCATTGAGGGGTGTTAGGCACATCGTCGAGATCGTTCACAAAAATCATTAAAAACATGGTTACGGCCCTAAATGCATCAATAGACCGTACCCGGCTCGGCACACTACTCATTACGCTACTTAATAGCCGCAAGCTATAAAATGTTTGGGGCTATGTTGTTAAATTTTGTTAAATAATACTTTAACGTATGTGCAATCGATATTTATTTTACCAGATGTAAATTGTAACTCATTATTTACTTGAGTTTTTTTGAAAAAATGCAGCAGCATTAAAAATTATTGTAGCTTTACCCTAACCATTTTTTAAATTAATATGAAAAAAATAATACTGGGCTTGGCAGCATGCTTAGCTTTGTCGACAGCAGTAAACGCGCAAGACAACACCCTAACAAAAAAAGAAATTAAACAAGGATGGAAACTGCTTTTTGACGGTAAAGACCTTAAAGGCTGGCACTCTTTCCATCGCGATACTGTAGCTGCTAACTGGATAGTTAAAGACGGACAGATTCAATATGACCGTGAGCATGACCGTGCCGGCGATGACCTGGTAACCGATGGCGAATACGAAAACTATGAACTGAACCTTGAGTGGAGGATTACTCCGGGAGGTAACAGCGGTATTATTTTTGACGTACAGGACGATAAAAAATACGGCGCTACCTGGCAAACCGGTGCAGAGATGCAGGTATTGGACAACGTAGGTGCAGAAGACAATAAAAAACAAAACCACTTAGCAGGTTGCTTATACGACATGATTGGCGATGCAACTGTATCGCATCCGGTAACTCCGGGCGAGTGGAACAAAGTAAGACTGATTCAAAACAAAGGCCAGCTGACTTTTTACCTGAACGGCACTAAAACTGTTGACGTAAAAATTGGCAGCCCTGAGTGGGAGGCAGCTATGGCTCAAAGTAAATTTAAAAGCCGTGGTTTTGAAGATTTCATGAAAGTGCAAAAAGGCCACATCGCAGTACAAAAACACCCGGGCGCCAGCGGTTGGAAAAACATCAAGATACGTGAGATCAAAGACTAATTATCCGTTAGTTTAAAATATAAACCCCGTTAAGGCCAATACTTTAACGGGGTTTATTGTTGTTGTCTTATTTTTGTTATTTAAAATAATTAACAACATAGCCTACTACCTCTTTTATATATAACTCCCATTTATGCAGCACGTCAGAGTCGGGCGTGAAAGCACCTATTGCCAATTGTGTGTCAGACCATAAGAAATTGCAGGAGTATGGGTCAACCTGCAAGCCCGCATGTTTAAATAACATAATGGAGCGGCGCATATGAAAGGCCGATGTTACCAATAAGTAAGGCGGTTGTAGATGCGCTTTTTCTAAAACCTCTTTGGTAAACCGGGCATTCTCAAACGTGTTTTTCGAATTTCTTTCAATTAATACAGCACTATCAGGCACGTTAAAAGCTTTGAGTTGAGTTTTAACATAATCGGCCTCTCTAAAAGCACCGGGCCTCATCATGCCATTCCCTCCGGATATTAATATATGCGCTACCTGCCCCCGGTTAAATAACTTAACGCTTTGTATAAATCGGTCTGATGCCTCGTTAAAGTGGCCGCCCTCTTCGCCTCCGCTTCCTGAAAAGCCTCCTAAAACAATGGCGCAGCTATATTTTTTTCCTTTAGATGCAACATGCAAATCCCAAGGGTGCTCATAGTCCCATGCTTTTTCAAAAAGGGTAAGTAAAGCCGGTATTGAAAACAAATAAAATACAATACCAGCTGCTATTAACAGTCGTTTTTTGAGCCGCCGGTTTTTAACAAAAATGCCAGACAAAACCAATGCAATGACCCAGTAAACAGGCAATATCAAAAAAAGTAAAAGTTTAGATAACAGAAAATACATACGGGTATAATTTGCGACTAAGATAATTAATTATGTGTGCCAAAGCAGATCGGAAAAAAGCAGGCAAACCGCAAAATTGCTTAGTAATTAGATAATAACATCAAACATTCTTTAGGGTATATCTGCTATCTTAGCGACATATTATAAACCGCGCAGGCATTTAAGCCTACCACATACCGCTATATTTATGAAAAAACATTGGCTACTCAGTTTTATTGCTTTCGGATTTTTAAATGTTCATACTTATGGACAAATCAATGATCAAAAGACTTTAGCACAAAAAATTTTAAATAATCCGGCCTTTGATACTGTGCAAAACAGGGCTGTAAAATTGCTGTCCGGTTTTTCAGCCGGGACGTCATACAATGAAGTTTGGATACGCGATTTCAATACCTTTATTAAAGGTTCGCTCAAAGCTCATCCTAAAGAAGAGGTTAAGCAGATGCTGCTCATGTTTTTCAAGATTCAGGGCGAGGACGGTAATATTGTAGATGGGGTTGTAGAAACAAAAAAAGCTAACGTAGGCTATGATTACCGTCATTCAAACCTATTACCGGGCTGGGAGGCCCACAAAAACACTGTAGAAACCGACCAGGAATCATCATTGATACAGGCTGTACGCAAGTATATTGATGTTACGGGCGACGATTCAATATTAAGCGAACAAATAGGCGGTAAATCGATAATAAGCCGAATGGAATGGGCCATGAATTATATCATGAAACAGCGGTGGTCTGCCAAATATGGCCTGGTTACCGGAGCAACGACCATTGACTGGGGCGACGTGCAGCCTGAAGCCGGCTGGGGTGTGGCTATCAACCCAAAAACCAAATGGGCCATTGATATTTATGACAATGCCATGTTTGCCATCGCCCTGCGCGATTTTATGCATATTAAACCCCAGGCCTACAAAGCCGGGCGCAACTGGGCAGCGGTGGCTACCAACTTAAAAGCTAATGTGCGCAAGTACCTATGGGATGCCAAAGCGCAGAAATACATACCGCATTTATACCTGGATGGCAGTCCGTTTAGTAAAGATTTTAAGGAGAATGAAATACTGTATACGGGCGGTTCGGTTTGTGCAATATTGGCCGGTTTTAATACCAAAGCCGAAGTATTGGCTATTAACCAGCAAATGGTAGCTGCAGCAGCCAAAGAGCCACATGCAACTATCGGCCTAACGGTGTACCCGCCGTATCCTAAAGCACAGTACCCCAACATGGGGCCCTATACTTACCAAAACGGCGGCGACTGGACCTGGTTTGGCGGGCGTATGCCCGAAGCCTTGCTAAGCTATGGCCTGGCCCAACAAGCCTACGACGATTTGCTACCCATGATAAACCGCACTATAGCCAACAATGGCTTCTTTGAATGGTATAATGTAAAAACCGGCGCGCCAAGCGGCTCAGGTAGTTTTCGCGGCGAGGCGGGGGTTTTGTGGGATGCTATTGAACAGTTGAAAGATTGGGCGACGAAGAAAAATTAACCCTTAGTCCGTAAGGGCCTTTACGGGATCCCGCGGAAACAAAAGAAACCTTGCTTGTGTATTTCCCCATAAGCACGAGCGTAATACCCTCTGGCCGTCACTTCATGGTTAAGCGCAGCATGGGGCGATCTCCAGGATGAGCGGCCGGTCTGCTCATCCGGAGATCGTCGCGCTCGCCGTCAGAGGTTACATTGTCATTTGTATCCTCAATCGGAGCTAATTATTCACGCAACCCGTCACCTGCCATATTTTGCCGTCGGTTTTGGCCCAGATATATAGCACATCGTTTTCGCCCAGTCCGAAACGGATATCGGCTTTTTTATTCTTCACCATATCAACAAAAGTAGATTTCTCGCCGCCAAACTGCAGGTCGAACTCTTTGATGATTGATTGCTTGCCCAGTTTCAAATCGTTATACTCTACATAGAAAATGCGGCCCTTAACAATATCGCCAAAAATGTATTTGCCCTTTAGCATTGGGATGCTGCCGGTATAAACAAAACCGCCTGAGATGGAGTTACCCTCGTCATGGTCATATTCAGCTACCGGGTAGGTATATTTAGGGTCATCATGTTCGGGCAGATTATAAATTCCGCTTTTCTTACCGGCAAAAACCAGTTTGAAAGTTCCCTCGCGATAAGGCCAGCCGTAATCCAATCCGGGCTTTAAAATATTTACTTCCTCCTGGTTAGTAAAGCCAATTTCTGATACCAGCACCTTGCCATCAGGAGCCCAGCTAATGCGGTTAGGGTTACGGAAACCGCGGGCATAAACCTCGCCCAGGGTATTCGGGTCGGCATCATGCGCCCAGGTGTTTGCGGTAACAATACCATATTTACCATTTTTACTGTCTCGCCCCGCCGGATTAATGCGCAATACCGAAGCGCGTATTTGCTCAGGATTGTCACACAGCTGCAAATACCCGTTTTCGGCCGAGCCGCCATCGCCTATATCAACATATAGCAAACCATAATCAGCCGAACCCGGTTTTGCCTGCGGATTAAAAATGATCTGCTGTATGCCGTGCATGGACGACGGCATGTTTACGCGGAACAGCTCGCGCGGCGTAGCCTCAAAAGTCGAAGCCGCAGGATCTTTAATTTTCCACTCGGTTACTACCCATTGCAGCGCCACGGGGATGGAGTCCGGGTAAGCAAAATCGGCCGGTGCCGAGCCTTTCTTTTCTGTATGTGTAGTATATAACAAACCATTTTTATAAAAGTCAGGATGAAACGCATAGCTGCCCCAGCCTGTTGCCAGGCCTGGCTCGCTGATAAAATCAGGTTTTAGTTTAGCCATATCCATCACGGTGATGAACTGCTTGTCTTTAATCTCATAAAGTTTGCCGCGCAAATCGAGCATAAACAGCCTATTGCCTTTGGGCCCCTTTAATACAAAAGTCTGATTAATGCGTGTAAGCGGATTTTTGCTAGACGTTGCCGGCGCGCTAGCAAACTCAGTGAGTTTTAAGGTAATGCCGGCCCTGGCAATTTTTTCAGGCTGCGGATTGGTTACCGCCAGCCCCAGATCGCCGGGATCTTTCTCAACTTCGACAACTTTTTTATGGGTGTTTACGAATGATAATATCGCATTCACATCGGCCTTGCTCAACTCAGGATGCGCAGGCATGGGCACTTTATTAAACTCATTAAACAGGGCTACAGCACGCTTGTTACCGCTCTTAACCAGTTGCTGCGAGTTCATAATAAAGCTGCTCAGGAAGGTATAACTATCGTCGGCGGTAACCCCGGCCAGGCTGGGGCCTATACCCTTTTGCCTGAAATTGTGGCACTCGGCACAGTTTTTCTGAAACAGGGCCTCGCCTTTATCAATAACCTGTTGGTTGGTTGAGTAGGCTGTCGGCGTTTTTTGGGCGTAAACATTAGCACTAGCCAGCAAAACTATACCTGCGAGCGCATAGCCTGACACCGGCTGCAAAAAACCGCTTGTAATAAACTTCATAAAGGTTAATCTAATTGGTGTTGATCTTGAATAACTAAGATATAAACTGTGTGCGGTTTTATGGGGTAAGTATCAAATTAGATACAAAAGGACCTCTCCTTTGGAGAGGGGGATGAATAGCATAACCCCGTCGTAGGCGAAGAGAGGGTTAATTCAAAATCTCATTTTTGGAATGGCCACGCGCGCCGGCTTCCCCCCCTCCTTCGGAGAGGGCCGGGGAGAGGTCTTACAAACTATCCCTCAACCTCACCTTAAACGGTATCGCGATATGTTCCTTAGTGTTATTCAGAGCCATCTCGGCTGCTTTGGCGCCCATCATTTTAAAATCGGTTGATATGGTAGTGATACCATTCAGGATGATGCGTTTTAATGGCGTTTCGTTATAAGATATCACACCGATGTCCTGTCCTATCTTCAGGTTTCCGCTTACAATTTTTTCTATCAGTTCTACCAGGTCATCTTCCATTAAATTAATGTAGACGGTGCCGGGTTGCAAAGTCTCATTTTTTAGTTTGTGGATGGTTTCATATTCAAAGGCATACTGGCGGCAAAAATTAATAAAGCCGGTCAGTATCTCTTTGGAGTAGTAGCTATTTTCAGGAAAAATGATCTTAAGCGTATGGTATTTGCTCAGCTTATCCAGCAGTTGCGACAGGGCATCGTAAATATCCTGCTCAAAGTTTTCATATACCGCCCCAAACTCGCCGCTAATATTTTCAAGCAGCTTGTCCATCAATATCAGTTTGTCTTTGGGCAATTGTTCTATCACCGCTTTGGCACTGCCTGAGTTTTCAATAAAATGCGGAATGATAATAAGCTTGGAGTAATGATCTATATCGCCGGTTAACAGCTTTTTAAAAAAGTTAAAGTTGTTGTTGTAGATGTAAAAGTCAATAGCGGCATTGCTGCCCAGCACCTCGGCAAAGGCATCATAAATGATTTTTTTATGGCTGCTTAATTTGTTAAACAGCAGCAGCACTTTTACGGGTTGGTCAAAGGTAACGTTACTGATAAAATACCCCTTGCCGGCTACCGAGTTGATGACGTTGTATTTCTTTAACTCTTTGTAGGCGCGTTCAATAGTATTTCGGGCAACTTCAAGGGCAATGCTCAGGTCATTGATTGAGGGCAGGATGTCGTCCTTTTCTACCGACCCCTCCTCAATACCGCGCAATATGGAGTTGCATATCTGCAAATATTTTGGAGTGATGGAATGCTCATCGATCTGAATGATTTTTAGATAGTTTTTCATGCTGCTTAGGACAGTAGGGGACAGTTAACCCAAATGAATTTTGTTAACTTGCCGTAACCAATTATACATCCTTTTTTAAATAAACCATGAAGAAAGCTTTCTTTTTATTTACCGGTTTGCTTGCGGGGCAACTTGCGATGGGGCAAGTTAAGATTCAGCGGCTGATGACCGAGAATCTGACGAACCCTGTAAGTATTGATGCGCTGACACCGCGCTTTAGCTGGCAGTTGGACGGCGGACAGTTGCGCGACGTGATGCAAACGGCCTACCAGATCAAAGTTACCGACGAAGCTAATCACACCGTTTGGGCGCCAGGCAAAATAAAAAGCGACCAATCTTTATACGTCACTTATCAGGGCAGTGCCCTGAAACCGGGCCAGAAATATAACTGGCAAATTAAGGTATGGGACAATCACGGTAAATCGGCCGAAAGCAAGGCAAGTTTTCGCATGGGTTTGTTAAAGGCCGAGGACTGGAAAGCGCAATGGATAGGCCCCGGCGAAGAAGAAGCGTCAAGGCCAAGCCCTTTGCTTAGAAAAGGATTTAACATCAGCAAAAAAGTAAAAACCGCTATAGCCTATATTACCGCGCATGGTTTTTATGAGGCACATATCAATGGCAAACGCGTGGGCGAAGATTACTTAACCCCGGGTTACACCAGCTACAATAAACGCATTCAATACCAGGCTTATGATGTAACCAGCCTGCTGCACCCCGGCGCTAACGCCGTTGGTGCAAGCCTGGCCAGCGGTTGGTATCGAGGTATTTATGGCATAGGCACCCGTCATGAAATTTATGGTAAAGACATTGCATTGTTAATGCAGATCAACATTACTTATACCGACGGCAGCACCGCAACCGTTGCTACCGATGGCAGCTGGAAAACATCAACCGGCGAGGTGCGCTATGCGGAGATCTACATGGGCTCAACTATCGATGCGCGTATGCAGCAAAAAGGCTGGAGCAGCCCGGGCTTTAACGATGCCAGCTGGAAAAATGCCGTAGTGGGTAATTATCCAAAAGACGACCTGGTGGCTACTGTAAACGAGCCGGTTAAAAAACACGAAGTATTTAAAGCTGTAAAAATATTCACCACGCCAAAAGGCGAAAGGGTAATTGATTTTGGGCAGAACCTGGTAGGCTGGGTAATATTTAAAGCCAGCGGCAAAGCCGGCGACAAGATCGTTGTGTCGCACGCCGAGGTGCTGGACAAGCAAGGCAATTTTTACACCGATAACCTGCGCGATGCCAAAGCCCAGAATACTTTTATTTTAAATGGCAATGGCGTTGAAACCTGCGAGCCTAAATTTACCTGGCAGGGTTTCCGCTACATCCGTATTGAGGGTTATCCGGGCGAGATTAAGCCGGAAGATTTCACGGCGGTTGCTGTTTACTCAGACATGGCACCTGCCGGTATGTTCAGCTGCTCAAACCCTTTGATCAACCAGTTACAGCATAATATCCAGTGGGGGCAAAAAGGCAATTTTCTGGACATCCCGACCGACTGCCCGCAGCGCGATGAGCGCCTGGGCTGGACGGGCGACGCACAGGTTTTCTCGCGTACCGCTACTTTTAATATGAACGTACACGCTTTCTTTACCAAATGGCTAAAGGATGTTGCTTTAGATCAGTTTAGCGATGGCAGCTTGCCGCATGTTATTCCGGATGCTTTTGATAACGGCAAACCCACCGGCGGCGGCGGCAGTGCAGGCTGGAGCGACGCAACAACCATCATACCCTGGAATATGTATCTGGCCTACGGCGATAAGCAGATCCTGGAAAATCAGTACAACAGCATGAAAGCCTGGGTAGGCTTTATGAAAAGCCGTAGCCGTAATAATCTCTGGAACCAGGGCAGCCACTTTGGCGACTGGCTGTTCTTCACAAAAAATGATGATAACGACGGCTCGGCAGCCATCACCAATAAATATTTAATTGCGCAGTGTTTTTACGCGCACTCTACCCAATTATTAATCAACGCCGCTAAAGTTTTAGGTAAAACTGAAGATGTAGAAACTTATACCAAGTTATTGGCCGATGTTAAAGATGCTTACCTGCGCGAGTATGTTACGCCTAATGGCTTGATATCGTCAGACACCCAAACCGCCTATGCCGAGGCTTTGGAGTTTGACATGCTGCCAGAAAATTTGAGGGAGCAAGCAGCTGGCCGCCTGGCCGATAATATCCGCAGGTATGGCAACCATTTAACCACCGGTTTTTTGGGTACACCTTATTTGTGCGATGCATTGAGTAAATATGGCCATGCTGATGCGGCTTTCCGGTTGTTATTGCAGGAAAACTATCCGTCATGGTTATACCCTATCAAAATGGGTGCGACTACTATCTGGGAGCGTTGGGACGGGATCAAGCCTGACGGCGAACTGGAAGTACCGTCAATGAACTCGTATAACCACTATGCTTACGGGGCCATTGGCGACTGGATGTATCGTACCGTAGCCGGCATCGACACTAAAACCGAGCAGCCGGGTTATAAAGGCATCACTATAAAACCAACCGTTGGCGGCAAGCTAACCCAGGTTTCTGCCGATTATGAAACCCCTTACGGCAAGGCCAGCTCGCACTGGAAGGTTGATAACGGAACGTTTACATTAGATGTCATTATCCCGGCAAACACAACAGCCACCGTGTACATACCAACCAACGGCGACAGTGCCGTAACCGAAAGCGGCAAGGCGGTTATCAAAGCCGCCGAGCATACAGCCGGCTATGCCGCGGTTAACGTAGGCTCGGGTAGCTATCATTTCACAACAGCAAGCAACTAAACCTTATCAAGATATGGAAGTAATATTGGGCGTCATTTTTCACTTCATCGGCGGGTTTGCGTCAGGAAGTTTTTACATCCCTTATAAAAAAGTAAAAGGCTGGGCCTGGGAAAGTTTCTGGATCATCGGCGGCCTGTTTTCATGGCTCATCGTTCCGCCTATAGCGGCCTGGCTAACCATACCAAATTTTATGGAGATTATTAAGGCAACCAACGGCGGTATTTTAGGCCTGACCTATTTCTTCGGTTTGTTGTGGGGGATTGGCGGTTTAACTTACGGCTTAGGTGTGCGTTATTTAGGCGTTTCTTTAGGCAGTACCATTATGCTCGGCTTATGCTCAGTATTTGGCGCATTGGTTCCAGCAGTTTATTATCAATTTTCGCCGCAGGATG
>Ga0153956_1003227_pt1 | contig 10756 bp, 9 predicted proteins | sample TSFL040MetaG_FD_104704 | JGI IMG/M metagenome (GOLD analysis project Ga0153956, IMG submission 104704) | Attine ant fungus gardens microbial communities from Florida, USA - TSFL040 MetaG | ecosystem: Host-associated > Fungi > Mycelium > Unclassified | place: USA: Florida, Wekiwa Springs...
AAACGTGAAACGGATCGTGATGGATGCGATGCTTGCAGACCTCGATCAGGTCCTTCGAACCGCGCAGCATGCAGGGCGTGGTGCCGCAGACCTGAACGTGAGCCTTCTTGCCCACCGGCTCGAGCTGGAACATCGTGTAGAAGGTCGCGATTTCGAGCACGCGGATATAGGCCATGCCGAGCAGATCGGCGACGGCGCGAATCGCAGCTTCCGATACCCAGCCGTCATGCTGTTCCTGCACGCGCCACAACACCGGAATCACCGCGGACTGCTGACGGCCCGGCGGATACTTCTCCATCTGCGCCTTTGCCCAGGCCAGATTCTCCGCGGTGAATGCGAAGCTGGCGGGTTGCAGTTCTTTCGGGGCCAAGCGGCGAACGGCCATCGTTTAATTCTTTCGATCTTCGTTACGCGAAAGCGACAGGAGCGGAATGAACGAATGCGGAGGTCATCAGCGGTCCACCTCGCCGAACACGATGTCGAGCGAACCGAGAATGGCGGACACGTCCGCGAGCAGATGCCCCTTGCAGATGAAGTCCATCGCCTGCAGGTGCGCAAAGCCCGGCGCGCGGATCTTGCACTTGTAGGGTTTGTTGGTGCCGTCGGCGACGAGATAGACGCCGAACTCCCCCTTCGGCGCTTCGACCGCGGCGTAAGCCTCGCCGGCGGGCACGTGAACGCCTTCGGTGTAGAGCTTGAAGTGATGGATCAGCGCTTCCATCGAGCGCTTCATCTCGCCACGGCGCGGCGGCGTGATCTTGTTGTCTTCGATCACCACCGGGCCCTGCCCCGCGGGTTCGCGCAGCTTGGCGATGCACTGCTTCATGATACGCACAGACTGGCGCATCTCTTCCATGCGGATGCAGTAGCGGTCGTAGCAGTCGCCGTTCTTGCCGATCGGAATGTCGAAATCCATCTCGGCGTAGCATTCATAAGGCTGCGACTTGCGCAGGTCCCATGCGGCGCCGGAGCCGCGCACCATCACGCCGGAGAAGCCCCATTCCCACGCCTGATCCAGCGTCACCACGCCGATATCGACGTTGCGCTGCTTGAAGATGCGGTTGTCGGTCAGCAGCGTTTCGAGATCGTCCACGACCTTCAGGAACGGATCGCACCACGCTTCGATGTCGTTGATGAGCGCGGGCGGCAGGTCCTGATGCACGCCGCCGATGCGGAAGAACGCCGCATGCATGCGCGAGCCGGAGGCGCGCTCGTAGAACACCATCAGCTTTTCGCGCTCTTCGAAGCCCCACAGCGGCGGGGTCAGCGCGCCGACGTCCATCGCCTGCGTGGTGACGTTGAGGAGATGCGACAGGATGCGGCCGATCTCGCAATAGAGCACACGGATCAGCTGGCCGCGGCGCGGCACGTCGATGCCGAGCAGCTTTTCCGCCGCGAGGCAGAAGGCGTGCTCCTGATTCATCGGCGCGACGTAGTCGAGCCGGTCGAAATAGGGAATCGCCTGCAGATAGGTCTTCTGCTCGATCAGCTTTTCGGTGCCGCGATGGAGCAGGCCGATATGCGGATCGACGCGCTCGACCACTTCGCCGTCCAGCTCCAGCACAAGGCGCAGCACGCCGTGCGCCGCCGGATGCTGCGGGCCGAAGTTGATCGTGAAGTTGCGCATGCCGGTCTGTTCGGCGTTGAGGACTTCGGTCATCGCGTTTGCTCCGCAAACGAGCGCGAATAGCGAATAGCGAATAGCGAATAGTTGATAAGGAACCTATTCATTGGCCTGCTTGCGCTGAATTGACCGGATCAGTGACCTTAACATTTTGCCGAGCTCCTCACACTGCACCAGGATCGGCTCCACCTCCGCTGGAGGTGCCATATCCACACGCAGCGCCAGCAACAGATGCGTTTCGAGTTCCTTCAACGATCCTTGTGCAACACGAAGGAATTGAACGAACGATCCGCTGTGTTCGCGACCGTGACCTTCAGCGACATTAGCCGCCACCGATACAGCCGCCCGGCGAATTTGGCTGGTCATCCCATAGACCTCGTCCTTTGGAAAGCGAACAGTCAGACGATACACCTGCTCGGCAACCGCCATGGCCTTCTGCCAGACTTTAAGGTCTCGGTATGAACTGATCTCTATCGCGCACCCTCCTGTTGCTTCGTGAATCTTTCCATTCGCTATTCGCTACTCACTACTCGCTTTTCTTCTCATCACCCGGCAGCGCGTAGTCCGCGCCTTCCCACGGCGAGAGGAAATCGAACTTGCGGAATTCCTGATTGAGCCGCACCGGCTCGTAGACCACGCGCTTCTCGGCGTCGTCGTAACGGACTTCAACGAAACCGGTCAGCGGGAAATCCTTGCGCAGCGGATGGCCGTCGAAGCCATAGTCGGTCAGCAGCCGGCGCATGTCCGGATGGCCGACAAAGATCACGCCGTACAGATCGTAGGTCTCGCGCTCGAACCAATCCGCGCCCGGGAACACCGAGATGATCGACGGCACCTGCGTGGTCTCGCTCGCCTCGCCGCGCAGCCGCAGGCGCGTATTCAGGACCGGCGACAGGAAATGATAGACCACCTCGAAGCGGTTTTCCCGGCCCGGATAATCCACCGCGGTGACGTCCGTGACGTTGACGAAGCGGAAGCGCGGATCGGTCTTCAGCACGCGGACGATATCGACGATCTTCGCCAGATCGATCGACACCGTGAGCTGATTGAACGACACGTCATGTCCGAGCGCCGCGCCGGGAAGCGCAGCCACGATCGTTTCGCCAAGCGTATTGAGTCGCGCGTCGTCCATCGGGGTTACCGCTCGCAGCCTTACCGTTCGATTGTGCCGGTGCGCCGGATCTTCTTCTGCAGCAGCAGCACGCCGTAAAGCAGCGCTTCCGCCGTCGGAGGACAGCCCGGAACATAGATATCGACAGGCACGATGCGGTCGCAGCCGCGCACCACCGAATACGAATAGTGATAGTAACCGCCGCCGTTGGCGCACGAGCCCATCGAGATGACGTAGCGCGGCTCCGGCATCTGGTCGTAGACCTTGCGGAGCGCGGGAGCCATCTTGTTGGTGAGCGTGCCGGCGACGATCATGACGTCCGACTGGCGCGGCGACGCGCGCGGCGCGAAGCCGAAACGCTCGACATCGTAACGCGGCATCGACACCTGCATCATCTCGACCGCGCAGCAGGCGAGACCGAAGGTCATCCACATCAGGGAGCCGGTGCGCGCCCAGGTGATCAGGTCGTCAGCAGCCGCGACGAAGAAGCCCTTGTCGGACAGTTCGTTGTTGATCTCGAGGAAATACCTGTCGTCCGCGCCGACCGGCTGGCCGGTGCGCGGATCGATGATCCCTGTCGCCGCCTGCGACACCGCAGGCTGCATGACGGGAGCTGTGGCAAGAGAAGTATTGGGGCTCAATCCCATTCGAGCGCTCCCTTCTTCCACTCATACGCAAAGCCGACCGTGAGCACCGCGAGGAACACCATCATCGACCAGAACCCGGCAAGGCCGAGCTTGCCGAATGCCACCGCCCACGGAAACAGGAAGGCGACTTCCAGATCGAAGATGATGAAGAGGATCGCAACCAGATAGAACCGGACGTCGAACTTCATGCGCGCGTCGTCGAACGCATTGAAGCCGCACTCGTAAGCGGAGAGCTTTTCCGGATCAGGCTGCTGATACGCCACGATGAAGGGCGCAATCAGCAGAGCGAGGCCGATCACCGTCGCGACGCCGATAAACACCACAAGTGGCAGATAGTTCTGCAGTATTCCGCCCACGCCGACCCTCGTGCTGACCGATTTTGTTTCACGGATTCGCAAAACATTGGAATGGTTCGAAAGGGATAGCGCAGCGCAACAGGGAGGGCAAGACAAGCTGTTTTGACAGTTTGATGGCTCTCCCGCCCGCGCATGGGCGCATCCCTGCATCGCAGGTCGAGGCCGCCTCGGCATGCCCCGGCCGGCAACCGGAAACTGGCGACCGCCAGTCCGATTGCAAGACGCGGAACCAATAAAATCAGGCTTTTCTCGCCAACCGCGCCGCCGGAACGGTCACGCCAGCAGGCGCGCGATTTCGGTGCCGCAGCCGACAGTGTCGGCCTTCCCGCCAAGATCGCGCGTTCTTAGTCTTTCGTCGGCCAGCACCGTTTCGATGGCGGCCACGATGGCCTTGCCGGCCTCCGGCTCGCCGAGATGATCCAGCATCATCGCAGCCGACCAGATCTGCCCCACCGGATTGGCGATGCCCTTCCCGGCAATATCCGGCGCCGAGCCATGGACCGGCTCGAACAGCGACGGGAATTTGCGCTCCGGATTGAGGCTGCCCGAGGGGGCGATGCCGATGGTGCCGGTGCAGGCCGGGCCCAGATCGGACAGGATATCCCCAAACAAATTCGATCCGACCACCACGTCGAACCAGTCGGGGTGCAGCACGAAGTTCGCGGCCAGAATATCGATATGATACTTGTCCCACTTCACGCCCGGATAGGCCTTGGCCATCTCCTCCACCCGCTCGTCCCAGTAAGGCATGGTGATCGAGATGCCGTTGGACTTGGTGGCCGACGTCAGGTGCTTCTTGGGGCGGCTTTGCGCAAGCTCAAAGGCGAATTTCAGAATGCGGTCGACGCCGGTGCGCGACATGACGCTTTCCTGAATCACCACCTCGCGGTCGGTGCCCGGGAACATCCGCCCGCCGATGGACGAATACTCGCCCTCGGTGTTCTCGCGGACGACGAAAAAGTCGATGTCGCCGGGATTGCGGCCCGCCAGCGGCGACTTCACGCCAGGCATCAGGCGCACCGGGCGCAGGTTCACGTACTGGTCGAATTCCCGGCGAAACTGGATCAGCGAGCCCCACAGCGAAACGTGGTCCGGCAGGATCGACGGCATGCCGACCGCCCCGAAGAAAATGGCATCATGGCCGCCGATCCGGGCCTTCCAGTCGTCCGGCATCATCTGGCCGTGCTTCTGATAGTAGTCGCAGGAGGCAAAATCGAAATCGTCGAGCTGAAGCTCGAAGTTGAACTTCTTGGCCGCCGCTTCCAGCACCCGGATGCCCTCCGGCACCACTTCCTTGCCGATGCCGTCGCCGGGAATCACGGCCAGTCTGTATTTGCGGTTGGTCCCGGTTCTTGTTGTCGGCATGCGAGGCTCCTCGGCTGATACGGTCCGGTTCGGATGGCGGAAATTCCCGCCGACCGGCAATACGCCACGTTCCTACATGAAGCCGCACCGTTTCCGAAACGAAGAAACAGGAACATTGCCATCACACTTGACTTGGTATGGCCCCCCCTTTAAGTCCCACCTCCTGCGGGTCGTTCACGATCTTGCGGGAGTAGCTCAGTTGGTTAGAGCGCCGGCCTGTCACGCCGGAGGTCGCGGGTTCGAGCCCCGTCTCTCGCGCCAGATTATCTCATGAAAACATTGGCTTAACGATCAGACCGCCTTCGCGGTCCGATGTTGCGCGCCCCACGCGGCCCGTCTTTTCAACCGTCCCAAATGCGGCAGCGTTGCGAATCCCCTTGAAAAACAGTGATTTTCCGCTGTCGATTCAAAAAAGACGCTATTTTACAGGCAAAACGCGTAGTCAGAGCGCGTCCGAATCAAATAAGCCCTGATACATCGTTGTTTCTACAACGCAGTACTCACGAGGAGGCCAAAAATGGCTAAGAAAGCAGCTACCCCAGCGACGATCACCCTGAAGCACCTTGCCGCGGCGCTTGCCGAGGAGCACGAGCTGTCGAAGAAGACCGCTGAAACCATCCTCGGCGATCTGGTCACCAAGATTACCAAGCACCTGAAGAAGGGCGAGCGGGTCCGTATCGTCGGCCTCGGCATCCTCCAGGTCCGCAAGCGCGCCGCCCGCATGGGCCGCAACCCCGCCACCGGCGAACAGATTCAGATCAAGGCGAGCAAGAAGGTTGCCTTCCGCGCCGCCAAGGAGCTGAAGGAAGCCATCTAAGCGACGGCATTCCCTGCTTTCGAAACGCCATCCCGTGATCCGCGGGATGGCGTTTTGTTTTGGGGAATTGGTTTATGTTTCAAAATTAGATACGCACTAATTTTCTGGCGTTGCCTTCGCAAGCCGTCACCCTGAGGTGCCGGAGCGAAGCGCAGGCCTCGAAGGGCGACGGCGCTTCACCATCACGCCCGCCATCCTTCGAGGCTCGCCGCAACTGCGGCTCGCACCTCAAGATGACGGAGCAGACATTGGCAGTCGCATTCCATCACACCGTTCTCGACCGTTTCCTGCGCTACGTCCGCATCGACACCCAATCGGACCCGTCATCGCCCACCTGTCCCTCCACCGAAAAGCAGAAAGACCTCGGCCGCCTGCTGGCGCAGGAGCTGCGCGACATGGGGCTCAAAGACGCGCATCTGGACGAACACGGCTATGTCTACGCCACCCTGCCCGCCAACACCGCCAAGACGGTGCCGGCGATCTGCTTCTGCTCGCACATGGACACCTCGCCGGACTGCACCGGCAAGGACGTGAAGCCGCAGATCGTGCGCAATTATCAGGGTGGCGACATCGTGCTGCCCGCCGATCCCAGGCAGGTCATCCGCGCCGCCGACAATCCGGCGCTGGCCGACCAGATCGGCAGCGACATCGTCACCACCGACGGCACCACCCTGCTCGGGGCCGACAACAAGGCCGGCATCGCCGAAATCATGGACGCGGTGCAGATCCTGATCGCCAATCCGCAGATCAAACACGGCGCGATCAAGATCCTGTTCACGCCGGACGAGGAAATCGGCCGCGGGGCCGACAAGGTCGATCTCCAAAAGCTCGGCGCGGCCTTCGGCTACACCATCGACGGCGAGAGCGCGGGCCATCTGGAAGACGAAACATTTTCGGCCGACAGCGCCACAATCTCCATCCAGGGCGTCAGCATCCATCCGGGTTTCGCCAAGGGCAAGATGGAGCATGCGATCAAGATCGCGTCCCGCATCGTCGAGCGGCTGCCGAAGGACATGGCGCCGGAAACCACCGAAGGCCGCGAGGGATTCCTGCATCCGGTGGCGCTGGAAGGCGGCCTCGACAGCGCCACGCTGTCGCTGATCGTGCGCGACTTCACCGAACAGGGCCTGAAGGACAAGGAAGACCTGCTCGAAGACATCGTGCGCGGCGTGATGAAGGACTTTCCGCACTCGTCCTACACATTCGAGGTCAGGCAGCAGTACCGCAACATGAAAGAGGTGCTCGACCGCCATCCGCAGGTGGTGGACTACGCGCTGGAGGCGATCAGCCGCGCGGGCGTTCAGCCGGTGCTGGCCAGCATCCGCGGCGGCACCGACGGCTCACGCCTGTCGTTCATGGGACTGCCCTGCCCGAACATCTTCGCGGGCGAACACGCCTTCCACTCGCGCCTCGAATGGGTCAGCGTGAAGGACATGGAAAGCGCGGTGCGCACCATCGTGCATCTCGCGCAAATCTGGGAAGAGCGGACGTAGCTGGCTCGCGCAAACGCGCGCGAGGTATCACATCGTCAGATCGGCGGTTCTGCCACGACGAACTTTTGGCGATCGATGCGAAAAGTCCGCTTCGCGATGGAATTCCAGTGCTTGCTGAGCGTGGCCGAAAAATAGATGGAGCGATAGAAATTCTGCTGCTGCGTGATCCGCGTCACGGTCTTGGCATGAAGCAGCACGAAATCCTTGGTGTGGGGAAATTTATAGGCCCGATTGATGCCGGCCAGCAATTCATCAACGCGCCTGACAAACTTCAGCTTGGGCAGGTTGCGCATGATCCGAACCTGATCTTCCCAGTTCGAATAGAGCGTGTTGTCGTCCAGCGTCCGGAGCGGTTCGCCCAGATCGCTCCCGGGAACCATGACGTTCAGCCGCGGAAGATAGCACGCATCGATCTCGTTGCTTTCCATCCACGCAAGAATATCCGGCAGCCCCATGAGAATGCGCTGGCTCGGAATCTCATCGGCATCCGGAAACAGGATCAGCCGTCCCCTGCACTGCGCCATCGCGAAGTTGCGTTGCGCGGCAAAATTCTTGTTCAAGCGCCGTTGAAAAAATCGGATCGGCCAGGTTTTCTGAAACGATTTCACCGTTTCAACAAAATCGCTGTGGGAGAAGTCATCCACGACCACGATCTCATCGATGACCGCTCGCGCCGGTTCGAGCGCGGCCATCAGCCACTTGAATTCCCGCGTCTCGTTGTGCGTCATGACCGCGACCGAAATCGAAACAGTCGGGGCGGCCGACGGGGTAATATTCTGCACGCACAAATCCCGGTTGAAAAACATTAACGAGCGAATGGACATGGCCACCCGGCCGCGAAACATAGTCCAAACAGGTCATTCCGCAAATATATAGACGTGCTTTTGGCACCCGGATTGATGGCCCGGGAGGCCCATGATAGCGATAAGCTTAATTTCTCATCGAACCGGCCGTCCATGACTCCTTCGATGTGTCCGAGCGGCTTTTGATTATGCCGGGTGAAATCGAGCGGGATTTTGCGGATTTTAGATTGCAATCGATCAAGAGATTGCGAGCTACGGAATCCGCGTAATATAGTTGCTGGCAATCGTAAGCTGCACGGTGCGGATTACCGCGGCGGGCCCATCGCGAAACTGCGTCGATCTCGGGCGACCGTCCGAGCGACCGCCAGGCTCGGCCCCGATGTCACGCGGCGACACACCAGAGCGACTTGGTTCATGCATCTCGCTGAGGGTTCTTGAGACGGTGTACTGGACGAACCCGCGCGATATTTCGGCGAACGCGCGAAAGACCAGCTCAACCGGTTTCTGGATTGAATGGTAGGCGGCGAGAGATTCGAACTCCCGACCCTCTCGGTGTAAACGAGATGCTCTAACCAGCTGAGCTAGCCGCCCTCAACGCCGTCAAATGACCGGCATGCCGGGTTCTTTTAGCTGGACGGGCGCCTTTCACGCAACCCGCCATCGCCTGTCAGCCGTATTTTGTTTGAGCGGCGCACACCGCCCGCACACGTGCTCTCAAAACAAAACGGCGCCCTCTTCGGGCGCCGTCGTCGTTTCATTCAGACCGTTCCGTTCAGTGCGCGGTCAGGCCGCCGGCCGCTTCCTCGGCATCGGCCTTCGGAAGCACCTTGGTGTCCTCTTCCCACACGATGGGAGTCGGCACACGCACCAGCGCCTTGGCCAGCACCTCGTCCATCCGCGAGACCGGGATGATCTCCAGCCCGCCCTTGATGGCGTCGGAAATCTCGGTGAGGTCCTTGGCGTTGTCTTCCGGAATGAAGACCGTCTTGATGCCGCCGCGGCCCGCCGCGAGCAACTTCTCCTTGAGGCCGCCGATCGGCAACACACGTCCGCGCAGCGTGATCTCGCCGGTCATGGCGACATCGTGCCGGATCGGAATGCCGGTCAGCACCGAGACGATGGTGGTCGCCATCGCAACGCCTGCGGACGGGCCGTCCTTCGGCGTCGCTCCCTCGGGCACGTGGACGTGGATGTCCCGCTTCTCGAACAGAGGCGGCTCGATGCCGTAGTTGATCGCCCGCGAGCGGACGTAGGACGCCGCCGCCGAGATCGACTCCTTCATCACGTCGCGCAGATTGCCCGTCACCGTCATGCGGCCCTTGCCGGGCATCATGACACTTTCGATGGTGAGCAACTCGCCGCCGACATCGGTCCATGCAAGACCGGTGACGACACCGACCTGATCCTCGCTCTCGACCTCGCCGTAACGATACTTCGGCACGCCGAGCATTTCCTCGACGACCGCGGCCGTCACCTTGACGGAGGTCTTCTTCGAGATCGTCAGCTCCTTGACCGCCTTGCGCGCCAGCGTGGACAACTCGCGCTCAAGGTTACGCACGCCCGCCTCGCGGGTGTAGCGGCGGATCGTCAGCAACAGCGCCTCGTCGTCGATGGAGAACTCCTTCGACGACAGGCCGTGCTTGGAGATCGCGGTCGGGATCAGATGCTTGCGCGCGATCTCGACCTTCTCGGTCTCGGTGTAGCCGGCGATGCGGATCACCTCCATGCGGTCCATCAGCGGGCCGGGAATATTCAGCGTATTCGCGGTCGTGATGAACATCACGTTGGAGAGGTCGTAATCCACCTCGAGGTAGTGGTCGTTGAACGTGCCGTTCTGCTCGGGGTCGAGCACCTCGAGCAAGGCCGACGACGGATCGCCGCGGAAGTCCGCGCCCATCTTGTCGATTTCGTCCAGCAGGAACAGCGGGTTCGAGGTCTTCGCCTTCCGCATCGACTGGATGATCTTGCCGGGCATCGAGCCGATATAGGTGCGGCGGTGACCGCGGATTTCCGCTTCATCGCGCACGCCGCCGAGCGACACGCGCACGAACTCACGGCCGGTCGCCTTCGCGATCGACTTGCCGAGCGAGGTCTTGCCGACGCCCGGAGGGCCGACGAGGCACAGGATCGGGCCGGTCAGCTTGTTGGCGCGCGACTGCACCGCGAGGTACTCGACGATGCGGTCCTTGACCTTCTCAAGCCCGTAGTGATCGGTGTCGAGGATGTCCTGCGCGGCGCCGAGGTCCTTCTTGACCTTCGACTTCTTGCCCCACGGAATCGACAGCAGCCAGTCGAGATAGTTGCGCACGACGGTGGCTTCGGCGGACATCGGAGACATTTGCCGCAGCTTCTTCAACTCGTGCTGCGCCTTCTCGCGAGCCTCCTTCGAGAGCTTGGTCTTGGCGATCTTCTCTTCCAGATCGGCCAGTTCGTCGCGACCTTCGTCGTCGCCGAGCTCCTTCTGGATCGCCTTCATCTGCTCGTTGAGGTAGTACTCGCGCTGGGTCTTCTCCATCTGGCGCTTGACGCGCGAACGGATC
>Ga0153956_1003228_pt1 | contig 10749 bp, 9 predicted proteins | sample TSFL040MetaG_FD_104704 | JGI IMG/M metagenome (GOLD analysis project Ga0153956, IMG submission 104704) | Attine ant fungus gardens microbial communities from Florida, USA - TSFL040 MetaG | ecosystem: Host-associated > Fungi > Mycelium > Unclassified | place: USA: Florida, Wekiwa Springs...
ACCGTGCTCGATCCATACACCGCATAGCCCGCCGCGACCTGCCTGGTGCCCGGCTGCAGGAACGCGCTCTCGCCGGCGTCCGCCATGCCCTCGGGGCAGCGCAGCACCGAGAAGATCGTGCCGACCGAAATGTTGACGTCGATGTTCGAGGAGCCGTCGAGCGGATCGAACACGAGCAGGTACTCGCCCTTCGGATAGCGGTGCGGGATCGGATGCGGGTCGTCCATTTCCTCGGACGCGAGCGCGGCGAGGTGGCCGCCCCATTCGTTCGCCTCGAGCAGGATCTCGTTGGAGACGACGTCGAGCTTCTTCTGCACTTCGCCCTGCACGTTCTCGGTTTCCGCGCTGCCGAGCACGCCGCCGAGCGCGCCCTTGCCGACCGCGATCGAGATGCGCTTGCAGGCGCGCGCGACGACCTCGATCAGGAGGCGCAGGTCGGCGTTGATGTGTCCCTTGTCGCGTTGCTGCTCGATCAGGAAGCGGGTCAGGGAAATCCGGGGCGTGGACGACATCGGGCGTTCTCCGCGAAAGGAATCCGCCCATTGTCGCGGGGCCGGCACGCGGATGCCAGACGACCTCGCTCCGGTTGACCCGCCGCCGGCGGTTTGGCATATCTGGAAACCCTGTTCGTGCTCGACGAGCGTGCGTTTCGTGCTGTCCCGCTCGGTTTTCCGCTTCGGTTCCCGCGTCATCGACCTGCGTGCGCGCACGCTGCACGCGGCGCAAGGCGACGTGTCGCTCGAACCGAAGGTGTTCGACTGCCTCGCCTACCTGATCGAGCACCGCGACCGCGCGATCGGCCGCGACGAGCTGATCGCGGCCGTATGGGGCAAGGTCGACGTCAGCGACGCGATGCTTGGCCAGGCCGTGCTGAAGGCGCGCCGCGCGATCGGCGACGACGGCCGCGCCCAGGGCGCGATCCGCACCGTGCCGCGCTTCGGCTACCGCTGGATCGCGCCGGTCGAAGCCGTCGCCGAACCGCCTGCCCCCGCCCCGGTCGCCGAATCCAGCGCCGGCGCCGCCTCCGGCGAGCTGCCCGCATCGACATGGCCCGACGAGGCGTCACTCGCGGACGCCGTCGTGGACGCCGCGTCGGACACCGATGCGCGCCCGGCCCCTCGCCCGGCGCGTCGACCGCGGCGATGGCGCGCCTTCGCGGTCGCCATCGCCGCGACGCTCGCCGTCGGCGGCGCCACGCTGGCGCTGCTGCGCGCGCCGCAGCCGATGCCGGCGGACGCCGGGCGCGATGCTCCCCGCGCGGACCGCCTCGTGCTGGTGCTGCCGATGCGCGTGCGCAGCGCGATCGCCGACGACGCGTGGCTGCGCCTCGGCCTGCTCGCGCTGGTCGAGCAATCGCTGCGCGAGGTCCCGGGCGTGGAGCCGATGGCGGCCGAGGCCGCGATCGCCGCGGCCGGCAAGGACGATGCGCCGCCGAACCTCGACGCGCTGCGCGAACGCACGCGCGCCGCGGTCGTCGTCGCCAGCGAGGCGCAGCATCGCGGCACCGGCTGGGCGATGGCGGCGACGATCGACGACGGCGGCCACCTGCAACAGGTCCAGGCCGAGGGTACCGATGCGGTGGGCACCGCGGCCGCGCTTGCCGACCGCATCCGCCAGGCGCTCGACCCGCGGCCGGGCGGCAGCGAACGCCGCTCGGTCGACCCCGCGGTGCGCGAACTGGCCGCGCGCATGCAGGCGGCGCTGTACGCGGGCCAGTCGAGCCGCGCACTGGAACTGGCCGACGCCGCGCCGGCCCCGGCGGCAACCGCGACCGACATCGTCGCGCTGCGTGCGCAGGCGCTGCTGAATCTCGGGCGCTACGACGACATGGCGGCGCCGCTCGGCGCGCTGTCGCTGTCGCCGGAAGCGCATTGGCGCGCGACCGCGCTGGTGCTGCGCGCGAAATCCGAAGCCGAGCGGCGGCGGCCGCAAGCCGCACTGCCCGACCTGCAGGCCGCCATTGCGCTGCTCGACCCGGTGGACGATCGCGCGCTGCTCGCACGCGCGCTCAGCGGACTCGGCCTGACGCAGTTGCAACTGGGCGACGTCGACGCGGCCGAGGCCAGCCTGTTGCGTGCGCGCATGACGGTCGAGCCCGCCCGGCAGCCGCTGGACATGGCGCGCAGCGACCAGAACCTCGGCATCGTCGCGGTGCGCCGCGGCCGCCACGACGAGGCCTCGGCGTTGTTCCGGCGCGCCGCCGACACCTTCGCGGCGTTCGGCATGGTCGAGGCGGAAGCCGCCGCGCTGGTCAATGTCGGCATCGTCGAGATGCAGCGGCTCGACGATACCGCGGCGCTCGTCGCGACCCGGCGCGCCGCGTCACTCGCCGCGAAGATCGAAACCGGCGAACTGCGCCGTGAAGCCGGCCTGCTGGAAGCCGACGCGCTGGCGCAGTCGGGCCGGCTTGCGCAAGCCGACGCGCGCTATGCCGCGATCGAACGCGACGCGCCGGCCGACGCGGCCGACACGGCCGCCTGGGCGCGGCTCGGCCGCGCTGCGTTGGCTCTCGAACGCGGCGACCGTGCCGCCGCTCGCGCCCTGCTCGACGCCGTGCCGGCCAACGACGATCCGCGCCTGCGCGTGCGCGCGGCGGTGCTGCGCCTGCGTTGGGCGCTGGCGGACGGCAACCGCGCCGAAGCCGCGGCGGCGGCGGGACGAAGCGAACTGCTCGAACCGCCGCACGGTGCCGCCGACTCGGACGATGTCGCCGCCCGCGTCGCCCGTGCGCAATGGCTGGCCACCATCGATGCCGCCGGTGCCGCATCCGCGTTCGACGAAGCGCTCGCGCTGGCGCGGCGCGTCGGCTCGCCGCTGGCGCTCCGCGATGCCGCCGTGCCGTACGCGCGGTTTCGCCTCGCGCGCGGCGAGCTCGATCCCGCGCGCACGCTCGCGGCACTCGTCGCGCCATGCGCCGACCGCGATTTCCTCTGCGCCCGTTGCGTGTTCGAAGTGGCCCGCGTCGACGGCGACGCGCTCGCCGCGAACCGCCACGAGGCCGCGGCGCGCCGGCTGGCCGGCGAACGCGCGTTCAATCCGGATATGCCCATGCCGGGCAGCAGTGCCGGACGGCAGCAGGCCGTCACGACGCACCCGTGAGAAGGGCCATCCGCGATGCCTTCCCCGCCGGCCGGGGAAAGGCGGCGCGGCGGCGACGGGTAGGGCATCGGGGCGAAACACTTCGCTTCGAGTCCTCCTCCGCCTTCCGGGTGCCTTCCCGCGCACGCGAAGAAAGGAGCCGCAGGCGCCCGGCGACGCCTGCGGCACGGATGTCGTCGACACCCTTCGAACCCCGTCACGACGGCCTTTGCGGGTGTCCATAACGGCGCCGTAGCGGTTCCGTGACGCCGTCCGCGCGCCGCCGTGGCATGAACGACTCGATGTCCGCCGCGCCGCGGACAGGCCGGCCCCGGCCACGACAGCCATCCTGAATCCCGCGAGGAGTCCCCATGCCGCTTTCCCCGACCCGCCGCCTTCTTCCGTTCGCGCTGCTCCTGGCCAGCGCGCCGGCCTTCGCCGGCACCTGCCGCGTGGACGGTCCGTACATGCCGCAGTCCGACTGCGCCGTCCCCGTCGCCCTGCGCGCGTCGCCGGCGGCGCCGCTGGACGCGCCGCCCGAGCTGCCGTCCTTCCTGATGGAAATGGGACGCCCCGGCGGCGGCGGCAGCATGTACATGCGCGGCTGGTGGAACTTCGACCTCGCCGATTTCTACGGCACGATGGCGCAGCTCGGCGCGGCGACGCCCGCCGTCTTCGCCTGGGATCTTTCCGCCGACGCGAGCACGACCTGGTACCTGCGCGCGGGCGCCGACTGGGGCACGCAGTCGCCGACGCAGGACCAGCAGTCGCGCGGCCGCCTGACGATCGATCCGATCGACCAGGACACGACCTCGCTGCTCGACCTCGCCATCGACCCGCGCGACGGCAAGGGCTACGCCGCCGCGATCCGCAACGACTATGCGGCCGACACCGCCTACTCGGAGCTGTACTCCTTCGATACCGACGCCGGCGCGCTGGCCCTGATCGGCCAGATGAGTCCCGATCCGGCCAAGGTCACCGCGCTGACGATGTCGTGCAACGGCGTGCTCTACGGCTTCGACATCGTCGGCAACCAGCTCGTCACGATCGACACCGCGACCGGCGCGATGGCACCCGTCGGCGCGCCGAGCGGGCAGGCGACCGCGGTCGATTCGCTGCAGAGCCTCGCCTTCGACCGCCGCGACGGCACGCTCTACGGCATGCTGTTCCTCGACAACCTGACCGGCGACAACGTGTTCGGCAAGTTCGCCGCCGACGGCACGTTCGAGCCGATCGCGCCGCTGTCGCAGCCGTCGCCGCAGCCCGGCATCTTCCGCATCAAGCTGCCGACCACCTGCCCGGCCGCGCCGAACGACACGATCTTCGCCGACGGCTTCGATACCGCGGCGCTGCGCTGAACGTCGCCGCGCCAGCCTGCTGACACCAGGCTGGCAGCAGGCCCCCGCCACACTCCCCGGCGTGCGGATCGCGCACATCGTGGGAGTGTGTTCCATGTTGAATCCGAATGTTCCGGCCTGGTTCGAGATCCCGGCCGCCGATCTCGATCGCGCGCAGGCGTTCTACGAAACCGTGCTCGGCGTGAACCTCCGGCGCGAGGATTTCGGCGGCGGCGCGATGGCTGTGTTCCCCTACGGCGGCAAGCCGAACGCGAGCGGTGCGCTGATCGCGCGCGAGGACTGCGAGCCGCACGTGCAGGGCAGCGTCGTCTATCTCAGCGTGACCGACCTCGCGCCGGCACTGGAGCGCGCGAACCGGCATGGCGGCGACACGATCGTGCCGCGCACGGCGCTTCCTGAAGGCATGGGCTGGTTCGCGCAGTTCCGCGATTGCGAAGGCAACCGCGTCGGCCTGTGGTCGCCGGCATGACCGCGCAGGCGGCGTCGCCGGATCGTTCCGCCGCTGCCGGGCGCGACGGCAGGCACGACTTCGACTTCTGGTTCGGCCGCTGGCACGTCGCCAACGAGCGCCTGAAGGAACGCCTCGCCGGCTCGACCGACTGGGAGCGCTTCGAAGCGACGCAGGAATGCCGCCCGATCCTCGGCGGCATCGGCAACATCGACGATTTCAGGACCGCCTGGGGCGACGGATTCGTCGGCATGACCTTGCGCCTGTACGACCTCGCCACGCGCGAATGGAGCCTGTACTGGGCCGCAAACCGCACCGGCGCGCTGGAGCCGCCGGTGGTCGGCCGCTTCGAAAACGGCGTCGGCACCTTCTTCGGTCGCGGCGTGCACGAAGGCCGGCCGGTACGGGTGCGCTTCATCTGGTCGGACATCGCGCGCGACCGCGCGCTCTGGCAGCAAGCGTTCTCGACCGACGACGGCGACCACTGGGAAACCAACTGGATCATGCGCATGACGCGCATCCACGATTGAGGCGAACACGATGAATGCAGTGATCGACACCCTTCCCGCCACCGAAAAAGACGAATGCGCGGCACCGGCCAGCGCGGATTGCGCCGTGATCGAGCTGCGCCAGTACACCTTGCACCCGGGCCGGCGCGACACGCTGGTCGAGCTGTTCGAGCGCGAGTTCGTCGAACCGCAGGAAGCCTGCGGCATGCGCCTGTTCGGCCAGTTCCGCGATCTCGACGATCCGGACCGCTTCGTCTGGTTGCGCGGCTTCCGCGACATGCACGAGCGCGCGCAGGCGCTGGCCGCGTTCTACGGCGGCCCGGTCTGGAAGGCGCATCGCGACGCCGCGAATGCGACGATGATCGATTCCGACAACGTCCTGCTGTTGCGGCCGGCGCGCCCCGACTCCGGTTTCGCACCGGGCGCGCAGCGCGCGGCGCGAGGCAGCGAACCGACTCCGTGCGGACTCGTCGTCGCGATGATCTGGCAACTGCCGCTGCGCATCGATGCCGGACTCGCGGCGCTAGTCGAGCACCGGGTCACGCCGCTGCTGCTCGACGCCGGCGCGACCTTGCTGGCGAGCTTCGTCAGCGAGCATGCCGCCAACACGTTCCCGGCGCTGCCGGTGCGCGAAGGCGAGAACGTGCTGGTGCTGTTCGCCGGCTTCGACGACGAGGCGCATTGGCAGCGCGGCTTCGGCGACCGGATCCTGCCCGGGGCCGACCCGCAGGTGCTGCGGCTCGCGCCGACCGCGCGTTCCACGCTGCGCCCCGGCAAAGGTGTCCCGCCATGTCCGCCGTGACGGCGTGGCTCGTCCACGCGTATTTCCCGCTCGCCGCGCGGCATCTGCTCGTGGACGCGATCGCGCATGGCACGCACGCGCCCGGCGGGCATGCGGGCGCGCGCGGCCCCGTTTCGTTCATCGCCGCGTGACGTCGTGAAACCCGCACCGGGCCCGCCCCCGCGAAGCGCCGGACGACCGGCACAGGCGACGCGGCGCACGCTTGCATGAACGCGTCTTTGCCAGTGAGACAGGCACAGGCGATCATCGTCGCATGCGCCGCGCCGATCGCCTGTTCCTCATCATCCACGCCCTGCGCGGCCGCCGCTCCGCGTTGCCGGCGCGCAGCCTTGCCGAGACGCTCGCGGTTTCATTGCGCACGGTCTACCGCGATGTCGCGGACCTGCAGTTGTCCGGCGTGCCGATCGAAGGCGAGGCCGGAGTCGGCTACGTGCTGCGCAAGGGCGCGGACATTCCGCCGCTGATGTTCAACGCCGACGAACTCGAGGCCCTCGTCGTCGGCACGCGCTTCGTCAAGGCGTTCGCCGGCAAGCGCCTCGCCGGCAACGCACAGGCGGCGTTGCTGAAGATCGAAGCGGTGGCGCCGGCGGAACTGCGGCAGCGCGCGTCGCGCTCGCGCATCCTCGCGCCGGCGCGCTGGCACGAGACGCGATCCGGCCTGATCGATCGCCTGCACGAGGCGATCGCCGCGCGCCGCGTGCTGCGCATGGACTACAGCGACGAGGCCGGCCGCACCAGCGTGCGCGAGATCGAGCCGCTCTGCCTCGCGTTCTGGGGCGGTGTCTGGACACTCGGTACGTGGTGCCGGCTGCGCACGGATTTCCGCAACTTCCGCCCAGACCGCATCGCCGCGTTCGAGCCGACCGGCGAACTGTTCGCGGAAACGCCCGAACGCGGATTCGCCGCCTACCTGCGCGCGAGCGGTGCCGACGCCGACGCGCAGGAAGCCTGAACCGCGCGACACGCCGCGCCTTGCAATCGCGCACTGCCGACGCCATTCTTCGCGCCCGTTCGTTTTCCACAGGACATCGCCGCCATGCGCACGACCACGCCGACGCAATCCATCGCCCGCGCCCTCGTCCGCAAGGTCTGCCATGCCCGCCCTCGTCGAACTTCATCGCGTTTCCTGCGCCACGCCTGACGGCCGCGTCCTCTTCGAAGATCTCGATCTCGTCTTCGGCGCCGAACGCTGCGGACTGGTCGGCCGCAACGGCGTCGGCAAGTCCACCCTGCTGAGACTGATCGCCGGCGAGCACGCGCCGCGCGACGGCAGCGTGCGCCGACGTGCGCGCATCGGCTGGCTGCGCCAGCAGGTCGGCAGCGATGCGCAGGCGACCGTCGCCGACGCGCTCGGCATCACCGATGCCTGGGCGCGGCTGGCGCGGCTCGATGCCGGCACCGGCACGCCGGAGGATCTGGTCGACGCCGACTGGGGGGCCTGCCGTCGCGCGTCGCCGAGGCGCTGGAAGACGTCGGTCTTGCCCGCATCGATCCGGCACAGCCGCTGGCGCAGCTCAGCGGCGGCGAGCGCACGCGCGCCGCGCTCGCCGCGCTGCGGCTCGACGAGGCCGATCTTTTGTTGCTCGACGAACCGAGCAACAACCTCGACGACGACGCGCGCACGCTGCTCGTGCGCCTGCTCGCCGGGCGAAGCGGCGGCGCGATCGTGGTCAGCCACGACCGCGCCCTGCTGCGTTCGATGGATCGCATCGTCGAACTGTCCGCGAACGGCGCCCGCAGCTATGGCGGCGACCATGCGTTCTACATCGAGCAGCGCGCACTCGAACGCGCCGCAGCCGAGCGTGCGCTGGCCGGCGCGGAACGCGACGAAAAACGCATCGCGCGCGAACGCCAGGAAGCACGCGAACGCCAGCAGAAACGTGACGCACGCGGCCAACGCGCGCGCACGCGCAATGACCAGCCACGCATCGTGCAAGGCCTGTGGCAGGACGCCAGCGAACGCAGCGCCGCGCGCAGCGAACGCATCAGCGAGCGCCTGCTCGCGCAGGCCGCGGGCACGCGCGATGCGGCACGACAGGAGGTCGAACGCCACGTCGCACTGGATGCGGCGCTGCCGGCATGCGCGCTCGACGGCGGCAAGCGCGTGCTCGCATTCGAGGATGTCGACTACGCCTGGCCCGGCGCCGCGCCGCTGCTGCGCGGCATCCGCTTCGAGATCCGCGGCGCCGAGCGCATCGCGATCGTCGGCGGCAACGGCGCCGGCAAGAGCACCCTGATGCGGCTGGCCGCCGGCGAACTCGAACCGACGCGCGGCCGCATCGTCCGTGGCGCCCGCGCCGCCCTGCTCGACCAGCACGCCACCCTGCTCGATCGCGCCGGCAGCGTGCTCGACAACTTCCGCCGGCTGAATCCGGACGACGACAAAACCGCCTGCCGCACCGCGCTCGCGCGCTTCCTGTTCCGCACCGACGCAGCGCGGAAGCGCGTCGCCGACCTGAGCGGCGGCGAGATCCTGCGCGCGGCGCTGGCCTGCGTGCTCGGCGGACGCCGGCCGCCGCAATGGCTGATCCTCGACGAGCCGACCAACCACCTCGACCTAGACGCGATCGCGGCGATCGAATCCGCGCTCGCCGGCTACGACGGCGCGCTGCTGGTCGCCAGCCACGACGAGGATTTCCTCGCCGCGCTCGGCATCGAACGCCGGATCGAACTGCGGCGCACGTGAAACGATTCAGATCACCCGCAACGTGATCGCCTTCAGTACCGCGCGCGTGCGGTCGCGCGTGCCGAGCTTGTCGAGGATGTCGGAGACGTAGTTCTTCACGGTGCCTTCGGCGAGGAACAGCGAGCGAGCGATTTCCTTGTTCGAGTAGCCCCCGGCGAGCAGGCGCAGGATCGCGATTTCGCGTTCGCCGAAATTCGCCTTCGGCGCGCCGGCCTCGCGGTAGGCGTAGCGGGCGCGCACGGGGTCGGTCGCGACCGGCTGCAGCAGCGATTGTCCGCGCGCGACGGCGAGGATCGCGTCGTGCAGGTCTTCCGGCGCGGCGTCCTTGAGCAGGAAGCCCTGCGCACCGGCGGCGACCGCTTCGAGCAGCAGCGCGCTGTCGTCGAACGTCGTCAACACGATCACCGGCGTCGTATCGCCGCGCTCGCGCAGGGCGCGCAATGCCTCGGTACCGGACCGGCCCGGCATGCGGATGTCCGACAACACGACATCGACCGGCGTCGCCGCGAGCGCGGCTAGTAGTGCATCGCCATCCTCGGCCTCAACGGCAACATGCAGATCGCCGAAGCCTTCGAGCAGCGCCTTCAAGCCGGCGCGCACCAGTGCCTGGTCGTCGGCGAGCGCGATGCGGATCGCGGCGTTGCCGCTCACGCCAGCGGCATCCAGGCGTCGATGCGGAAGCCGCGTTCGCCGGCGAAGGCAACGCCGCCACCGAGCGCTTCGAGCCGTTCGCGCATGCCGGACAGGCCGTTGCCGGGACGGATCGCCGCGTTGCCGCGGCCGTCGTCACGGACTTCGAGCACGATGCGCCCGCCATCGCGCGCAAGGCGCAGCCAGACGTTGTCCGCACCGGAATGGCGTGCCGCATTCGTCAGCGCTTCCTGCGCGGTGCGCAGCAGCGCCTGCGCCTGCGCGACATCATCGACGCGCGCATCGGCGGCGACATCCAGATGCACGCGTGGGCGCGGCAGCGGTGCGGCCAGTTCCTCGATCGCGCGCTTGAGGTCGAGGCCGTCGTGCCGGCGCATCTGGCCGACCACGCCGCGCAGGTCGTCGAGCAGCTCGCCGGCGAGCGTGGCCGCGGTCGCCACCGCCGGCGGCGCGCCGGCCGGGTCGCGCGCGAGCAGCGAAAGCTGCAGCTTCATCGCGGTCAGCTTGTGACCGGCGACGTCGTGCAGTTCGCGCGCGAGGCGCAGGCGTTCGCCGTCGCGCGCGCTTTCCTCCAGCAACGAGCGCGTCGCCAGCAGGTGCGCGTTGACCTGCGCGAGTTCGTCGCGCGAGCGCTCGGCCTGCTTCGCGTAGTAGCCGGTGAGCCCGGCGAAGGCCTGGAAGCCGGCATAGAGCAGCCACACGATCACCGCGCTCGTTCGCGGCACGACCGCCAGCAGGATCGCCAGCAGGGCGAGGTTGGCGCCTGCCACGAAGGCGACCATCCACGCGCGCGGCAGATCGACCGCCTGCACGACGACGAGGATCAGCAGCACCGGCGCGACGCCGTCGCCGCTCAACGCGGTCAATGCCAGTGCGGCGGCGGCCTGGACCGCGAGCGCGACGATCGACCCGGCGCTTCCGGGACGTTGCAGCGAGCAGCGGCATTCACCCAGGAACGCCACCAGGAAGACCAGCATCAGCGCGACGATCGTGAACGGGCGCAGCGGATCGCCCGCATTCGCGTTGAAACCGCCGGCGAGCAGTCCGGCGAGCACGGTCGCCCAGGTCAGGTAGGCGGCGCAATGCAGCGGCGAGAACAGCCAGTGGCGGCGAGCGGACATGGCGTGGGCCTGGCGAAGCGATACGCCTGTGTAGCGTCTCGCCGCGGCGCGCTCAAGCGCCCGGTGCGAGAAGGTGACTTCCGGCAGGTCGAAGTC
>Ga0153956_1003229_pt1 | contig 10748 bp, 4 predicted proteins | sample TSFL040MetaG_FD_104704 | JGI IMG/M metagenome (GOLD analysis project Ga0153956, IMG submission 104704) | Attine ant fungus gardens microbial communities from Florida, USA - TSFL040 MetaG | ecosystem: Host-associated > Fungi > Mycelium > Unclassified | place: USA: Florida, Wekiwa Springs...
GCCTGCGGGCTGAACAGTTCGCCGATGTTCGGCGCACGGACAGCGCGCTGCCACAGAGCACGGAGCTTGAAGTCGTCCGTGGGTGCCCACGAACCGCCGTACTTGTACGTGCTGGTCGCGCCGGCATTGCTGTAGCTCGAGTAACGATACGCGCCTTCGAGTTCCAGATCTTCGACGAACGGCATGCCTTCGACGAGCGGGATTTTGATTTCGCCGAAGCCTTCCTTCACGTTGAAGGCGCCGCTGGCGGGCGGCGTTGCGCCCGAGAGGCCCGCTGCGTTGCCTGTCGCGAGCGTGTTATCCGGACGGACAAAGCCCTGCTCCTGGCGGTATTCGGCACCGACCGAGAGCGCGACCGGATCCTTGGCCCACGGGCTCTGGACGCCCCACGAACCGAGGTCGCCCGCCAATGAGCCCTGAATGTCGGTTTCCGCGACCTGCGTGAGCAGAGCATAGTTCACGCCGTCGAAAGCGATCGTTGCCGCCGTCGGCTGGCCCGGCGAGGTCGGATCGAGATTGTAGATGTTGTACGGCACGCAGCCCGCGTTTCCGGACGCGCAGGCAAAACCGCCCGCACCGTTGTCGACGACCCGGATGGAATCCTGGAAGTTCGACGTCGAAACGAAGCCGGTGTTCCACTGCTGGCTTTCGGACTTTCCGTACTGCGCCGAAACGTCATAGCTCCAGCCGCTGCCCAGATCGCCCTTTGCTCCCGCGACCATCTCGAAGCTGTCGAAGGTGAACTCCGTGCGGCGGGGACCGAAATCCAGAGCGCGCTTGAAGAGAAAGACGGACGCGTCCGGCGTGCCGGCGGCCGGCGTCGGCGTTCCGAACAGAAGGTCCTTTTCCTGTGCGCTGAGGAACGGGTTGTCGGCGTTGATGTTGAAGGTGCCGGCGATAGGCGTCGACGCAATCTGCGTGTTGATGCGCGTGTTCGAATACATCACGCGCGCATACAGATCGAGGCTCTTGTTGACCTCGTAGTGGCCGTTGGCCCCGAAGTTATAGCGGACCTGCTCGGTCTGGTTCAGCTGCTGCGGATTGTAGTTGAAGCTGTCTTCCGCCGCCGGAACGTTCTGGCCGTAGGTGTCGCAACCCACAACGCCGCCGACGCCGAACTTGTACATGCCCGGATTCGATGTCGCGCCGGTGGGATCGTAATGATAGCAGAAGCCGCCATCGCCGCCGCCGACGTGATTGCGGTTGGCATCGTACTGCGGATAGGCGTGCGGGCCGTTCAGGATGTAGAAGCCGCCCTGCGGGATCGTCTGGCTGCCGCGGAAGAAGAATCCGCCCTGGCCATCGGTAACGAGCGGTTCCGCGCCGAACTTGCGCGTGCCCTGCGGAATGGATTGGCGATGGGTGTAGCCGCCCCACGCGGTGACGTTGCCTTTGCCGTCGCCCGACGAGAAGCCCAACATGCCGTTGACGTCGGCCGTCTGGCCATCCATGTGATAATCCGGATAGGCCGAATATGTGCCGCTGATTTCGGCACCTTCGAAGTCATGCTTCAGAAGGATGTTGACGACGCCGGCCACCGCGTCAGAACCGTACACGGCAGACGCGCCGCCGGTCACCACTTCGACGTGATCGATGATGGCGGTCGGGATGGCATCGAGGTCGACGCCGCCGAAGCCGGCTGCGCCACCGATGTTGGAGGGAACGTAACGCTTGCCGTCAACCAGAACGAGGGTGCGGTTCGGTCCAAGGCCGCGCAGAGAGACTTCCGCTGTACCGTCCGACGAAATGTCGAAGCCGGACGTCATGCCGCCGATGTTCTGCGGCAGCTGATTGAGCAGCTGCTCGGAGTTCACCGCGCCCTGCAGTTGCACTTCCTGGCTGCCGACCACCGTGACGGGGGAGCTGGAATAAAGACCGGTTTGCGGGATGCGCGAACCCGTGACCACCACGGTTTCGACGGATTGGTCCTGCGCCGCTGCCGGGCCCGCTGACCAGACCGCTGCAACCGACGCGACACCAAGCAAAAGCGAAGACCGCAGACCACGGCTGCGCGAAGCGGCATTAAATGACATGTGTTATTCCCCTCAGATGGTTACTGCCTGCAGCAAAGCCTTCTCGCGGACTCGCTGCCCCGTTACTCCGGGGGACGCTAGGAAGCGGGTATTGGGCTAATCCATCAAAATAGGACCGGGCCAAACGCCCAAACCGCTTTGCGGCGAAATCTGTGGCAAAAATGTGAGGCTTTCGTGCGCTTTCGAAAAACCAAGCCGATTGGCGTCACGATCAGTTTACCGCCGCGGCGAAAGCTTATGGCAGATCGCGATCGAGTTCCCAGATTTCGGACGCAATTCCCGCGTTGTCGATGAACGCCATGCGCTGGCCGAGCGCGAATGCTTCGATGCGTGTCATGCGCAAACGCGGTGCGCGCGCCAGAAGATGATCGCGGCATGCGGCGATGTTTTCGGTCGCGAAAACAAGCAGACACCCGTTTTCCGCGGGATAGAGCGCGGCCTTGGCGCGGAAGTCGTTGAGAAACGAGGGTTTGTCGTAAAGCACGAATGCAAAGGAGCCGTCCGGATTCATCATCGGCAACGCCGGCGGATAATAGCGATCGCTGTGAACGACAAACCCAAGCACGTCGCTATAGAGCCGCCGCGCCTCGGGGATGGCGCTGATCGGCATCCTCTGTCCGACATTATATATGTATGGCTCGCGCCACTCTCCTGCGGGCGGATCGTTCAGCTCCACAAAGGAGTGGAGATTGCCGAAAGGATCGCGAAAGCAGTCCACGACGCCGATCGCGAGCGGATTGGCGATGCCCGTAAGGAGGGGGATATTGTTCTTCGCAAACCAGGCTGCGGCGGCAGCGAGATTGTGAACGCGCAGCATCAGCAGGGTTCTCGCCTGATCCGGCCCAGGCACAGGTCCCGGTGAAACGCGCTCCAGAAAAACCGGAAGATTTCCCGGCAGCATGACGATGCTCTCATCGAGCGTTCGGGAGGAAAAGCCGAGCTTGCCGCAATAGAACGCTTCTGCGAGCGCCAGGTCGGGCACGCGGATCGAGCATCCGAGCAGGCGCAGCACCCTCCCCTCCGCCATGGGGGTTATGCCGCTGGCGCTATGACACGGCCATGCTCGCGGACTTCGTCGATGACATCGGCGAGCCTGCAAACCATCGTTTCGATGATGCGTTCCGGCATGTTGCCGAAACCCAGGACAATGCCGCGCGGCGCGCGCGCGGGATCGTGATAGAAGCGCGACAACTCCGTCACCGACAGCCCGCGATCGGCCGCCGCGCGGCACACGACGCGTTCGTCGATCGCTTCGTTGAAGAGGATCGACACATTCAGGCCGCCGCAGGGCTCCAGGATGGTGATGTTGCCCAGATGCCTGCGCAGGCTTTCGACCAGCGCGCCAAGCCGTTCGGCGTAGGTGGCGCGGATCGATTTGGTATGCACCGCGTAGTTGGTGTCTTCAATGAACGTCGCCAGCGCCGCCAGAACAAAAGGCTCCGGGCCGTAGGAAATGCGCTGCGCCATTTCCGCGAACGGATCGACGAGATGGGGTGGTACCACGAGATAACCGACGCGGATGTGCGGCCCCAAGGTATGATTGAGGCTGCCGAAATAGATCACCGACGCATCGCGATCGCGACCCTGCATCGCACGCACGCGGCCGCCGGTATAAGAGAGATCCCATAGCGCGTCGCATTCGAACACGACGGCGTTCGAGATGCGGGCAACATCGAGCATCGCAGCGCGCCGGGCATCGGACATCTGGCACCCGAGCGGGAAGCTCACAGACGGCGACGCGAAGATCAGCCGCGGCGGCGGACCGGACACGCGGTGGATGTCGGCGCCATTGTTGTCGCTGGGGATCGGAACGATCTGCGCGCCGGCCGAACGCAGATAGCGCCCGACGATGTCGTTCGCAGGATCCTCGACATAAACCCAATGTCCCGGATCGATCATCACTCGCGCCGTCAAGTCCAACGCGCTCTCGATGCCCGTGACCGGAATGATCTGCGACGGTTCGCACAGCACGCCGCGCATGTGCCGCAGATAGTTCGTCATCACCGTCTGGAATTTGCGCAGGCCCTGACGCAGATCGCCGCCGCCCGGCGAACGGCAGAACTCTTCCGCGATGAGGCGGCTGAGCGGATTGCGCGGATAGAGGGACGGATCCGGCGCGTGCAGCCCGAAAGGCGCGGCATGAGACTCTTCCGGTGCGATCGTGCCCAGGACGTGTTGCGCGTGGTAGCTGATCTCGATGGTGTTGCGCGCGGCCCAGCGCGGCGCGCTTCTCGGCTCCGCATGCTGCTGCACTTCGCGCGCGGGTGCCGGGCGCTCATCGGCCACGGCAGCCAGCCGCATCGCATCGTCCGCCACGCGCGTGCCGCGGCGCTTGTTCGCGAGCAAATAGCCCTCCGCAGCCAAGCGCGAATAGGCGGTGACCACCGTGTTGCGGCCGATCTTGAGCGCATCCGCCAGTTCGCGGCTCGTGGGCAGATGCGTGCCCGGCGGCAGTTCGCCCGACGCGATGGCAACGCGGATCGCACGGCAGATCTGTTCGTAGATGGAAATCGGCGATGCGTCGTCCACCGTGATGTTCGCGATGGCGAGCGAGAAATTGGTCTCATCGCTCGCGCCGTGTCCGGTCTCGCGAGACGATGAAGTGGCGTGCTGTTCGCTGCGGTTTTCCATGGCACGAAATTGCCGACGCCATGGTGGTTCCACCAGAGCCACTTTGCCTGCGCCGGTGGTACCACTTTCTTCCGTTTGGGTTCGGTTAAGACGCACGGAGTTCTACCACCCATGCGTGATTTCACATTTTCGAGAGGCGAATAGCGCGAGAAAACCGCGGCAACGCGCGGAAGCGATCGCTATTCTGGATTTACAATAGCACCGCGCCGTCGCTGCACATTTCGGAAGCATCGCATCGGTAAAAAAATTTCATCGAACCCACTAACGGGAACGTGATTATGCTTCATTGAAGTTGTGACCAATCATGCTCACATAAGACTTCGTCACGGTTACAAACGGCCAAATGATTCGGGGCAAGGTTGTTATGACCCAGACGGAACGACATGTCCGCTCGTCTGAACGGCGTGGCGCGCCGGAACGTCCTGCTCCGGCGTTCATCCATCTTGTTGACGACGATGGCGACGGCACCCCGCTTCACGAAAAACTGTACCAGCGCGTTCGCAAGCTGATCCTTTCCGGCGCGCTTCAGCATGGTTCGCGCCTCGCACCGTCGCGCAGCCTGGCAAGTCTTCTGGGCATCTCGCGCAACTCCGTGATGACCGCTCTCGACAGATTGATCTCGGATGGCCTGCTGGAATCCCGCCACGGCTCCGGCGTCTATGTCCGCTATGCCGGCGCGCGGCGCTCTTCGGCAAATGCGAGCCGAGCCGACGATCAAGCCGATGCACTGTTCCCGTTCCAGCTCGGCATTCCGCCTATCGACATATTCCCCGCGATGTTGTGGCGGCGCCTGCAGTCGCGCAGATGGCGGCACATCTCACCCGCTTTGCTTCGCGACGACGATCCCGCCGGCTGGCTCGGGCTGCGCGAAGCCATCGCTGCACATGCCGCCATGACACGTGGCCTTGAGTGTTCCGCGGACCAGATCGTCGTCACCAGCTGCACCGCCGCCGGCGTCGATCTCGTCGTACGTTCTCTCGGATTGTCCGGCAGCGAAGTCTGGATGGAAAATCCCGGCTACGCATCAGCCGCGCAGGCGCTGCAGAACGGCGGCGTTCGTCTCATACCGGTGGACGTGGACAGATCCGGTCTGGACGTCGATGCGGGACGTCGCATGGCGCCGCGCGCACGCGCAGCCTATGTCATGCCGACCTGTCAATTTCCCCTTTCCGTCACGATGAGCCCGGCGCGACGCCGCGCGTTGACGGCATGGGTTCAGGAGCAGAATGCGTGGCTCCTCGAGGACGATTTCGACTGGACAAGCAGCGGCGCGAACCCGCCGCCGAAACCACTCGCTGCGCAGATCCCGTCGCGCACGATCTACTTCAACACGTTCAACCACATTCTGTTTCCGACACTGCGCATCGGCTACATCGTTGCGCCGCCGGCTCTCGTGGACCGGTTCGTTGCGATCCAGCGCGGCATCAACGGCAGCTCGAACATCCCCAACCAGATGGTGCTGGCGGATTTCATCAATGGCGGGCATCTGGACGATCACATCAAGCGCCTGAAGGAATGTCAGAGCGAGAGGCGCGCGGCGCTCCTGCATGCGCTCGAAACCCAGCTCGCCGACTTCCTGGTTCCGCGATCGGACCGTGCGGGCTCGCATATCATCTGCAGGACGCGAAACCTGAATGCCGGCGAGATCGTTTCGATCGCGGCGACCAGGGGTATCTCGATAACACCGATGGCGAACTATCAGTTCGTCGCCGACAGCGGAGACCATGTGTTGCTCGGCTATGGCGGCTTCACGCCCGCGGTGATCGAAGAAGCGGCCGGGAAGCTGCGGGCCGCGCTCAAGTCGGTCAGTTAGGCCGTTCCACCCGCTCCATTAAGGATTGGGTAACGATCTCAATAATCGTTCCTCAAGACATACCCAGCATTCTGTGCGGATGCGTACAGGAACCATCGCCAAGGCTGCCGCCCTTGCGCTCGCTTTTGCGGGTGCCCTTCTCATTGCGGATGCGCGAGCGGCGATTCCGGAGGCGGGACCGGCGGACCCAGCGTCCAGCTGGTCAGCTTTCGAAGCGACCATCGCCGACGCGAAGAAGGCGATGATGGCGGACCCCAAGGCCGCACTGGAAAAAGCGCGCGCGGCGGATCTTCTTGCGCAAACCAAGCCCGCCTCGGCCCAGCAGCGTGAAGCTCTTGCCACCAGCCTCTGGCTGGAGGGCGAAGCCCTCACGCGCATCAACAAAACCGCCGAGGCAAAGATCGCGATCGACAAGGCCGTCGGACTCGCGGCAACAGACGGCAAGGTCACCGCACTCGACGGAAACCTCGCGCTGTCGCAAGGACGCCTTGCAGATGCCGACGGCGCCATCGGCCTTGCGCTTAAAAGTTACCAGCGCGCGCATGACATCTTCGCGCGACTGAACATCCCACGCTATCAGTCCATCGCGCTGCAGGGGCTCGGTGCGATCTACGACAAGGCACACGACTTTGATCGTGAAATCGAGTACTACCGCCGTGCATCGCAGGTTTATTCGGAAGAGCCGGCGTTTCAGCTGAGCGCGGCCAACAACATCGGCTTTGCCCTGCAACAGCTCGGCCGCTATGACGAAGCGATCGGCGATTTCACCGAAGCGCTGAAAATCGCGCGCACGATGAAGAGCCCCTTCCTCGAAGCCAGTATCCTCACCAATCTCGCCGCCGCCTATGCCAAAAGCCATCGCTTCCGCGAAGCGGACGCCGCGGCCGATCGCGCGCTGAAGCTGCTGGGGCCGAAGGATGAAAGCGGCCAGGCGCCGTTCGTATGGAGCGTAAAGGCGGAAACCGAATTCCAGCGCGGAAATGTGAAAGAGGCCGCGGCCTACACCGACCGCGCATTCAAGGGCATCGACCTGAAGACGACGATTTCGGCGTTCCGGGACATGCACGAAATCGCCTATCGCGTTTACGAGGCGGCGGGAAATTATCCCCTCGCCCTCGTCCATCTCGAAGCGTTCAAGCGACTGGACGATCAGGGACGCTCGCTGACGGCGTCCGCCAACCTGGCGTTGATGAACGCCCAGTTTGAATTCGCGAACCAGAAGTTCGAGATCGAGCATCTGAAGTCCGAGCAGCTGAAACGCGATATCAGCCTGCGCGAATCCCGGGCTGCCACGCAGCGCGCGATGTTCGCCGCAGCGTTGTTCGCCGGACTTCTGGTGATCCTGTGGATCAGCTGGCGCCACATGACAGTGCGCCGCCATCGCAACGAATTGCGCAAAACGCTGGGCGAGCGCGATGTGGAGATCGAACGCCGCATCGAGGTCGAAGCCGAGCTTCGGGTTGCGAAGCAGGCCGCGGAACGGGCGAACCTGTCCAAGAGCCACTTCCTGGCGAACATGAGCCACGAATTGCGCACGCCGTTGAACGCCATCATCGGCTTCTCGAGCCTGCTGACGACGGGCAAGCTGCCGCCGGCGAAGACACAGGAATACGCGTCCGACATCAACACCGGCGGACGCAAGCTGCTGGTGATCCTGAACGATATTCTCGACATGGCGCATATCGACTCCGGCGGCGTGACGCTGAGCGACGACGAAATCGCGCTTGTCGAAATCGCGCAAAACGCCCTGACCGCCGTCGAGAACGAAACGCCGCCCGGCGAGAAGACCATTCGCATCGAAGACCGAACGGGCGGCGCGCGCATCCGCTGCGACGAAAGCCGCATGCGGCAGGTGACATCGCATCTGCTGTCGAATGCGATGAAATTCACCGGACCACGCGGAAACATCGAGATCGCGATCGAACGCACGCACGACGGCGTCGATCTTGTCTTGCACGATGACGGCACGGGCATTTCGCCGGAGATGCTATCCCTGGTGCTCGAGCCGTTCGGACAGGCCGAAAGCGCCTATGCCCGCTCGCATGGCGGCATCGGTCTTGGCCTGCCGATCGTCCGGTCTCTGGTCGAATTGCACGGCGGCACGTTTACACTTTCGAGCGAAATCGGCGCCGGAACGACCGCCCGGGTGCATATTCCGGCGCACCGCATTGTGCCCAACGCAAATCGCTCCGAAGCATTGGCATCGTAAACGCCGTTGTGAACGTGGTGCCATCGCGCGATCCATACGGTAAATTTCGCCGCCTGTATCAATCGGTAAAGCTTACATTTACCGATCGTTTTCAAACCGTTGATGTCTGAGTATTTTTTAACCCGCGTTTCATCCCGCTCCGTCAGATTTTACGCAAATAACGCTATTCGTGTTTTCGGGGTGATGGGGATGCGTAAATTCTTGCTGACGGGCACCGCCGTCGGTTGCCTGCTTTCCGCTCAACCGGCGTCCGCAGGGCTGCTGTCGGGTCTTTTGAAGCCCGTGACGTCAACGGTCACCACCGTCGTCAACACAATCCTGCCGTCCAATGGACTCGTTCTGGATGCGCCGGCCAATGCGAACGATCCCAAGGTCCATCCGTTCTACGGCAACATCAATCCGTTCTACGGCAGCATCAATCCGTTCTACGGCAACATAAACCCGTTCTACGGCAGCATCAGCCCGTTCTGGGGCGACATCAGCCCGTTCTACGGCAACATCAATCCGTTCTACGGAAACATCAGTCCCTTCTACGGCAACATCAATCCGTTCTGGGGAACGATCAATCCGTTTGACGCCGGCATCGCGCCGTTCTGGGAAGCCGCCGGCCCGCAATGGGGCAACATCAACACGCTGTGGAACAACCTTCAGGCGTCCAACGCCAACGACTATTCCGGTCTGCAGGCGCAGCTGAAGCAGTTCATCGCCGACAGCTCCAGCTACTGGAGCCCGGCGGTGCGCAAATACACCGGCAAGGATTTCAACAGCGGTTTCGCCAACTCGGTTCTGGCGACCTATGGCATCGATCCGAACGACGCTTCGTCGCTCGCGAATGTGAGCGTCACCGTCCGCTCGGCCTTCATGCTGGCCTGGTATGATGGGCTGATGAACTTCACCGGCGTCGATCATGTCGACTGGTGGATGCCCGCCGTGAACTGGTCGCCGGCGCTGACCAAGCTCGAGAATACGAACGGCAACGTGACGGTCGGCATTCTCGACAGCACCTTCGACGGCAATGCCACCGGCGTGGACAACGTCCACTTCGCCGGCGGCTACAACTACTATGTGAACCAGCATGGCGGCGCCGTGGCGAGCCTGATCGCGGCGCAGCAGGACGGCCAGGGCGTGATGGGCATCGCGCCGAATTCGCAGATCCAACTCTACAACCCGTTCGATCAGACGGGCACGACCAACTGGCAGGATGTCACGACCGGCATCAACACGCTCTTTCAGCGCGGCGCATCGGTGGTGAATGCCTCGCTCGGCACACCCGGTTGGACGCTGTCGTCGGAATGGATCAGCGTTCTTTCCGGCTCGCTCCTGAGCGCACGCCACAACGATCTCGTCATCGTGAAGGCGGCCGGCAATGAAGGCGTCGTGCAGACGCAAAATCTCGAATGGCTTTCCAGCCTTTCGAATGTTGCCTTGGGATCGTTGCTGACGCCGATCAACAACCTGATCATGGTCGGCTCGGTGGGCCCGACGGGACAGATCTCGTCGTTCTCCAACACGCCGGGCGACGCCTGCGTGACGGTGGCGGGCATCTGCATGGAGCAGAACAAGCTCATGTATCACTACCTTGTCGCGCCGGGCGAACTGATCCTCGTGTCGGACGGCCATGGCGGCGTGACCCGCATGTCGGGCACTTCGTTCGCCGCGCCGCTGGTGACGGGCGCCGTTGCGCTGTTGCAGGATCGCTGGCCATGGCTCGCGCAGCATGCGACGGAAAGCACGCAGATCATCTTCCAGTCCGCCAAGGATCTGGGCGCGCCGGGTGTCGACCCGGTCTATGGCTGGGGCGAACTCGACATCCAGGCATCGCAATCGCCGCTGAACTTCGACAACCTCGTCGTCTATCAGCCCTTCGCCTATACCGGTAAGGACCTCAACCCGCTCAGCACGCTGATCCCGAACTGGTCGGCCAAGCAGCTCAAGCAGTCGGTGCTCAACGCCGGCCAGCTCAATCTCTGGCAGAACCAGAAAGCTTATCTCGTTGCACTGGAGCCGATCGGCACGACCTATCGCGACTTCACGATCCCGCTCAGCACGCTGCTGGTCGGTA
>Ga0153956_1003230_pt1 | contig 10748 bp, 9 predicted proteins | sample TSFL040MetaG_FD_104704 | JGI IMG/M metagenome (GOLD analysis project Ga0153956, IMG submission 104704) | Attine ant fungus gardens microbial communities from Florida, USA - TSFL040 MetaG | ecosystem: Host-associated > Fungi > Mycelium > Unclassified | place: USA: Florida, Wekiwa Springs...
CCCGATCGTTCGACGCCATCTGCGACGCGCTCGCAGCCATCCTACAAACATTTAGCCCAAGTGAATGCGCCAATTACATCCGTCACTCAGGCTATGTGCAATCGTGAGCGAAGCTCACTCTAGTCGAAGGAACCGGTTGAGATAGAAGCCGATCAGATCGATCGCGCCGGTCTGTCTCAACTGCTCGTCGAGGATGGCCGTGATCAGGAAAGCGCTGAGGACGAAGAATATATCCACGCCCAGAAAGCCGCCCGGAAGGAGGTGATCTCGCCCTGCATGAAAGATCAGGACGGATATCGCCGCGAACGCCCGCAGTCCGTCCAGTTCGGGGATGTGGCCGGTGATACGGGCGGGGTTCATCCCGCTTTTCTACCCGTCGAAGGTTGTGCCGGCGTTAATCCTGCATCCTGAGCGCGAGGTCGTTCATGAAGCGCACGTCGTCGCCCTTGGCCAGCCAGTCCGCCTCCGCCGCGAGTCCGCCGAGCAGGTCGCTGAGCGGCTCGATCTCAGCTTTGGCGTAATTGCCGAGCACGTGGCCGGTCACGCGGTCCTTGTGCCCGGGATGGCCGATCCCGATCCGCACGCGGCGGAAACCGTCGCCGAGATGCTGGATGGTCGAGCGGATGCCGTTATGCCCCGCCGCCCCGCCGCCGCGCTTCACCTTGACCTTGAAGGGGTCGAGGTCGAGCTCGTCGTAGAACACGGTCACGTCCTCGGGCGTCAGCTTGTAGAAGCGCATCGCCTCGCCGATCGAGCGGCCGCTTTCGTTCATGAAGGTCGCGGGCTTGAGCAGGATGATCTTCTCAGCGCCGATCCGCCCTTCCTGCGTCCAGCCCTGGAACTGTTTCTTCACGCTGCCGAAATCATGCACCTCGGCGATCGCGTCGGCCGCCATGAAGCCGACGTTATGGCGATGCATCGCATATTGCGCGCCGGGATTCCCCAGGCCGACCCACAGTTGCATCGAAAACTCCCTCTCCCCTCTGGGGAGAGGGTAGGGGAGAGGGGCAGTCGATAGCGCTCCCCTCTGCCCCTCTCCCCGGCCCTCTCCCCAGAGGGGAGAGGGAGAGTTGGCTTACTCCGCCTCGCCCTCGGCGGCCGGCGCGGTCTCGTTGTCGCCTTCGCTCGACTTGAGCGCCGACGGGGCGACGACCGTCGCGATGGTGAAGTCGCGATCGTCGATCGCCGAAGTCGCGCCCTTGGGCAGTTTGACGTTGGAGATATGGATCGAATCGCCGACATCCAGGCCCTTGAGCGAAATCTCGACCTCGCCGGGGATATCGGCCGCGTCGACGATCAGTTCCAGCTCGTGGCGCACGACGTTGAGCACGCCGCCCTTCTTGATGCCCTTCGATTCATCCTCGTCGACGAACACCACCGGCACGTTGACATGGACCGTGGTGTGCTCGCCGATGCGCAGGAAGTCGACATGGAGCGGGCGGTCGGTGACGACGTCGAACGCGACGTCCTTCGGCAGGGTGCGGACGGGCTTGCCGCCGGCGCCCTCGATCATGACGACCGTGTTCATGAAATGCCCGGTGCCCAGCGCGCGGACCAGCGCCTTCTCTTCCACATGGATCGAGATGGGGTCCTGCTTCATGCCATAGATGACGGCGGGCACGCGGCCTTGGCGGCGCAGATCACGCGAGGCTCCCTTGCCTCCACGGTCGCGCGTCTCGGCGGCGAGCGTCAGTTGGTCGCTCATGATATTCTCCGAAATACGTTGGTTGGTTGGACTTCCGCGTCACGCCTCCAGGGATGACCACGTCGCGGAAGCGCGCGCCTGTAGTGGAAAGGGGGCGGGGAAGCAAGGGTAGCGCACATCTCTAGCCCCTCCCCTTCAGGGGAGGGGTTAAGGCGCTACTGCACCCGCTCGACCTTCAGCCCCTTCGCCGCGAGCAGGTCGGGGATCGAGTCCTGCCCCGCCAGATGCCCCGCGCCGACCGCGACCAGTACCTTGCCGGGCCGGCCCATCCGCGCGGCGATCCAGTCGGCCCAGCGGCGGTTGGCGGCGGTGACCAGGAACGGGCGGAGTTCCTTCGACGGGCCGACCTTGTCGATCGCGGCGAGGTCGCCGGTCGCCCACGCTTCGTACGTCGCGTCGTAGTCCGCACCGTCGAGCGTCTCGTCGAGCATCCGCGCCTGGAGCTGCGGCGGCAGCATGTCGAGCGCGCGCAGTTGGTCGCCCGGCTGTTCCAGCGCGACCCGTTGCTTGCCCCGGAACGCCTTCCACAATTGCGCGTCGATCCCGTTCTTCGCGCTCGCCCGGTTATCGAGCGCGTCGCCGGTCGCCAGCATCACCGCCGCCGCCCAATCCTTGTAGCCGTCGAAGGCGTCGCCCGGCTGGCCGGTCCGCTCGATCGCGTGCGCCAGCGCGTCCTGGCGGTTCGCGCCCACGCGCTTGGCGAGCGGCGGCAGGCCCGGCGCCTTGCCGATCGCGTCGAAGTCGCTCGCCGTATCGGGATCGGTTTCGAGCGCCAGCGTGTCCGCCGCGCCGATCGCGCGGTCGATCGCCTCGCTGCGCCAGTCGGTCCGCGGCGGCAGCACGTGCATCGACCCCATCAGCCAGACCGTCGTGTCGCCGTCACGGATCGCCCAGAGCGGCGGCTTGGCCGGCTCGCGCGACAGTGGGCACGCGGCGAGCGTGCCCGCCAGCACCATGACGATCAGGGCGCGGAGCAGCTTCAATAGGGCACGCGCGTGGCGGTCAGCTTCAACGCCTTCAATTGCTCGATCACGCTCCGTTGCCCGGCCAGATGCCCGGCGCCGACCGCGATGAACACCGTGCCCGGCTTCGCCATCCTTGCCTTGATCCACTGCGCCCAGCGCGCGTTGCGGTCGTACAGCAGGGTCCTGGCCAGTTCCGGCGTGTCGGTCAGCCCGTCGTTCATCAACTCGCCCAACGCGGCCGGGTCGCCGCGCGACCAGGCCCCGACCATATTGTCCATCGTCTCGACGACCTTTGGCAGGTCCTTCAGCGTCGATTCGAGGAACTTGACCTGCGTGTCCTCGGACAGGCCGGCGAGATAGCCGATCTGCTGTTCCGGGGTTTCGAGCCCCTCGATCGTCTTCTTTTCGCTGGTCGCGGCCTGGGTCAGCACGCTTTCGGGGCCGCTTGCCGGTTCATAGCCGAGCTTGAGCAGCGGCATGAGCGACAGGTTGGTCGCGACCAGCCAGGGCTGCGCGCGGTCGAACAGCGCGGACGGGATGCCCAGGTCGCCCAATGCCTTCAGGTAGATCGGCCGGTCCGCCTCGGGCAGCCGCTCGGTCAGGGTCGGGCCGGTGGCGGCGAACCCCTTCGCCATCACCAGCGACTGCATGGCCTCGGGGGCGGGCTGGACCATTTCCAGCACCAGCTCGTCGGACGAATCGAACGCCTTCTTCACGCCCTCGTCGAACCAGGACAGACCGGGCTTGAGCAGATGGACCGTCCCGAACAGGTAGATCGTCGTGTCCTCGTCCCTGACCACCCACAAGGCGGGATCGGCGTCGGTCGCGGCCGGCGTCGTCGCGGGCTGTGGGGCGGGTAGGGTCGGCGTTGGGGCCGACGTTTGCGCCGCGGCGATGCCGGCGGTCGCGAGCCCGAGAAGGAAAAGCAGTTTACGGAGCATGGTCGTCCCTGAATGTCGCGTGCGTCCCACAATTAGGTAGCGCGCGAACGATGGCCAAGACCTGAAGCGCATGCGTTCCGGTGTTCCTGCTTTCGCACGAACACGATGGTTAGCGGCATTGACCGTGCGTCGCCCCTGCGCCACAGCGTGCCGCACCGCACCATGACGACACCGCTCTCTTTCCAGCGCATGATCCTCACGCTCCACGATTATTGGAGCCGGCGGGGCTGCCTGATCCTGCAGCCCTATGACATGCGGATGGGGGCGGGGACGTTCCACACCGCGACGACGCTGCGCGCGCTCGGCCCTGACCCGTGGAACGCCGCGTTCGTCCAGCCGTGCCGCCGCCCGACCGACGGGCGCTATGGCGAGAACCCCAACCGGCTCCAGCATTATTACCAGTATCAGGTCATCCTGAAGCCGAGCCCGCCCGATTTGCAGGAGCTCTATCTCGGCAGCCTCGCGGCGATCGGCATCGATACGGCGAAGCACGACATCCGCTTCGTCGAGGACGATTGGGAATCGCCGACGCTCGGCGCCTGGGGGCTGGGCTGGGAAGTGTGGTGCGACGGGATGGAGGTGACGCAGTTCACCTATTTCCAGCAGATGGGCGGGTTCGACTGCAAGCCGGTGTCGGGTGAACTGACCTACGGCCTGGAACGCCTGGCGCTGTACTTGCAGAACAAGGACAGCATCTACGATCTCGCGTTCAACGATGCGTCGGGCAACACGCCGCAAATGACCTATGGCGACGTGTTCCATGAGAACGAGGTCGAGATGTCGACCTGGAACTTCGAGGTCGCCGATACCGACACCTTGTTCGACCTGTTCCGCAAGGCGGCGGCCGAATGCGAGAATTGCCTGGCGCACAAGCTGCCGATCCCGGCCTATGAACAGGCGATCGAGGCGAGCCACATCTTCAACCTGCTCAACGCGCGCGGCGTGATCTCGGTGGCGGAGCGCCAGGCCTATATCGGCCGCGTCCGCGACCTGGCGAAGGGTGCCTGCGCGGCGTGGATGGACAAGAACGGGTGGGCGGCGTGAATTCGATTTTCACGCGAAGGCGCGAAGGCGCGAAGATTTTGTTCGCGCAGAGGCGCGGAGGCGCGGAGGGCGTGCCCGGTATCGCTCGTCTCGCGCCAGCGAGACCTTCGTCTCTGATCGCCGCTTTGGATGAAGGAGCCGCTGACGCGGCTCGAGTGCCGCTTGGCGAAACCCCTCCGCGCCTCCGCGCCTCTGCGCGAACAAAACCTTCTTCTCTTCTTCTTCGCGCCTTCGCGCCTTCGCGTGATTCAAAATGACCGATTTCCTCCTCGAACTCCGCTCCGAGGAAATCCCCGCGCGGATGCAGGACAAGGCGCGCGACGACCTCGCGCGGCTGTTCACCGCAGAACTGGAAAAGGCCGGGCTCAAGACCGACGCGATCGTGACGTTCGCGACCCCGCGCCGCCTCGCGCTGATCGCGCGCGACCTGCCCGCCGAGACCGCCGCCGTGTCGGAGGAAGTGAAGGGCCCGCGCGCCGGCGCGCCGCCACAGGCGCTCGAAGGGTTCCTGCGCAAGACCGGCCTGGCCGAAGACCAATTGATCGAGCGCGACGGCGTGCTGTTCGCGGTGATCGACAAGCCCGGCCGCCGCACCGCCGACGTGCTGGCTGAGGCGATCCCGGCGATCGTCCGCGCTTTCCCCTGGCCCAAGTCGATGCGCTGGGGCGAGGCGTCGCTGTCGACCGAATCCTTGCGCTGGGTCCGCCCGCTGCACGGCGTCGTCGCCTTGCTCGGCGAGGACGTCGTGCCGTGCGAGATCGCCGGCGTGCAGTCCGGTGCCGCGACGGTCGGCCACCGCTTCCACCATCCCGGCGCCATCACGATCGGCAGCGCCGCCGACTATGCCGAAAAGCTCCACGCCTGCCACGTCATCGTCGACCAGGACGAGCGCCGCGCGATCATCCGCGACCGTGCCACGGCGCTGGCGGCGGAGGCGGGGCTGGAGCTGATCGCGGACGAGGGTCTCGTCGCCGAGAATGCCGGGCTGACCGAATGGCCGGTGCCGTTGCTCGGCCGCTTCGACGCGGATTTCCTCCAGGTTCCGCCCGAAGTGATCCAGCTCACCGCGCGCGTGAACCAGAAATATTTCGTGTGCCGCGACAAGGCGGGCAAGCTCGCCAACGCCTTCGTCTGCACCGCCAATATCGACGCGACCGACGGCGGCGCCGCGATCGTCGAGGGCAACCGCAAGGTGCTCGCCGCGCGGTTGAGCGATGCGCGCTTCTTCTACGAGACCGACCTCAAGGTGCCGCTGGAGGAACAGGCGAAGAAGCTCGAGAAGATCGTCTTCCACGAGAAACTGGGCACCGTCGCCGACAAGGTCGAGCGCGTCGCGAAGCTGGCGCGGTGGCTGGTCGAGGAGGGGATAATTTCCCCTCTCCCACCGGGAGAGGGGCAAGCGCCGATAGGCGCGCGGGGTGAGGGTGGGCGCGACACACTGGCCGCATCCACCCGGCCCTCACCCCTCGGCGCTGACGCGCCTCGCCCCTCTCCCGAGGGGAGAGGGGAATTGGCCGACCAGGCCGAGCGCGCCGCGCGGCTGGCCAAGGCCGACCTCGTCACCGGCATGGTCGGCGAGTTCCCCGAATTGCAGGGCCTGATGGGCGGCTATTACGCCGCAGCGCAAGGCGAGCCGCGCGCGGTCGCCGAGGCGATCCGCGATCACTACAAGCCGGTCGGGCAGGGCGACGACGTCCCGACCGCGCCGGTGACGGTGGCGGTCAGCCTGGCGGACAAGATCGATACGCTGGTCGGGTTCTTCGGGATCAATCAAGGTCCGACCGGGAGCAAGGATCCTTACGCCTTACGGCGGGCGGGTATCGGCGTCCTTCAATTGCTCATCGACAATGGATTGCGCGTCGAAGCGGATTATCTCTCCGCTCGCGCGTTTGGCGGCAAGTATATCGATCATTTCGTCAAGGCGGGCGTTTGGGACGATGCGAACAAGGGCGTCGCCACTGATGTGATGCTGTTCTTGGTCGACCGCCTCAAGGTCCAGCAACGCGAAGCGGGCGTTCGTCACGATCTCATCGACGCCGTCGTGTCGCTGGGCGAGCCGGATCTCGTCCGGCTGCTCGCCCGCGTCCGCGCGTTGCAGGCGTTCGTCGGCACAGAGGACGGCGCGAACCTGCTCGCGGGGTACAAGCGCGCGGCGAATATCCTGAAGAAGGAGGGTTTCACCCCTCTCCCATCGGGAGAGGGGCAAGGCGCGTCAGCGCCGCGGGGTGAGGGCAGGGGCGACACACTGGCGGCATCCGCCCAGCCCTCACCCCTCGCGCCGGGCGGCGCTCGCCCCTCTCCCGAGGGGAGAGGGGAGAAAGATCTTTCCTACACGCCCGAAAAGGCCGAAGCAGACCTGATCGCCGCGCTCGACGCCGCCGAGCCTGCCGCCGCCGATGCGGTGGCGGGCGAGGATTTCGAAGCGGCGATGGCGGCGCTCGCGACGCTTCGTGCGGCGGTGGATGCGTTCTTTGACAATGTGACGGTGAACGACGGCGACCCCGTGAAGCGGGCGGCGCGGCTGGCCTTGCTCGCGCGGGTGCGCGACGCGGTGCACACGGTGGCCGACTTTTCGAAGATCGAGGGATAGCGCTTTAGTGTGACCCGTCTGTGACCTTTCAATCGCCTCCCCAGCGAAAACAAACACTTAGAGGACCGGCATGACTCAATATGTGTATCGCTTCGGCGGCGGCGTTTCGGACGGAGGAAAGGGCGACAAGAACCTGCTCGGCGGCAAGGGCGCGAACCTGGCGGAGATGGCCTCGATCGGCCTGCCGGTGCCCCCCGGCTTCACGATCGGCACGCCGATGTGCGCGGTCTATTATGACGAAGGCGGCAAATTCCCCGACAGCCTGAAGGCCGAGGTCGCGGACGGCATCGCGCATATCGAGGCGGTGACGGGCAAGAAATTCGGCGACGCGGCCGATCCGCTGCTGGTCTCGGTCCGCTCCGGCGCGCGGGCGTCGATGCCGGGGATGATGGACACCGTCCTCAACCTCGGCCTCAACGACGAGACGGTGCAGGGGCTGGCGGCGACCAGCGGCGACGAGCGCTTCGCCTGGGACAGCTATCGCCGCTTCATCCAGATGTATTCGGACGTCGTGCTCGAACTCGATCACGGCGCGTTCGAGGAAGCGCTGGAGGTGGCCAAGGAGGACAAGGGCTATTTCCTCGACACCGACATGACCGCCGCCGACTGGCAGGCGCTGGTCGGCAAGTACAAGGCGCTGGTGGTCGAACAGTGGGACAAGCCGTTCCCGCAGGACGTGCACGACCAATTGTGGGGCGCGGTCGGCGCGGTGTTCGGGTCGTGGCAGTCGGAGCGCGCCAAGGTCTATCGCCGCCTCAACGACATCCCGGCGTCCTGGGGCACCGCGGTCAATGTCCAGGCGATGGTGTTCGGCAATATGGGCGACACCAGTGCCACCGGCGTCGCCTTCACGCGCGACCCGGCGAAGGGCGACAACGCCTATTACGGCGAGTTCCTGATCAATGCGCAGGGCGAGGACGTCGTCGCGGGCATCCGCACGCCGCAATATCTCACGCTGGCCGCGCGCGCGGCGGCGAACGCCAGGCCGCTGTCGATGGAAGAGGCGCTGCCGGAGGTCTATGCCGAACTGGCGGGCGTGTTCGACACGCTCGAACGGCATTACCGCGACATGCAGGACATCGAGTTCACGGTCGAGCGCGGCAAATTGTGGATGCTCCAGACCCGCTCGGGCAAGCGCACCGCCAAGGCCGCGCTCAAGATCGCGGTCGACATGGCGAACGAAGGGCTGATCACCCGGGAGGAAGCGATCGCGCGGGTCGAGCCGCAGGCGCTCGACCAGTTGCTCCACCCGACGCTCGACCCCAGGGCGGCGCGCGACGTGCTGACCAAGGGGCTGCCGGCCAGCCCCGGCGCGGCGAGCGGCAAGGTCGTGTTCGACGCCGACACCGCGGAAAAGCGCGCGGGCGCCGGCGACGCGGTGATCCTGGTCCGCACCGAAACCAGTCCCGAGGACATCCACGGCATGCATGCGGCGCGCGGCATCCTGACCGCGCGCGGCGGCATGACCAGCCATGCCGCCGTCGTCGCGCGCGGCATGGGGCGGCCCTGCGTCTCCGGCGCGGGCTCGCTGTCGATCGACATGCACGCGAAGGTGATGCGGGTCGGCGGCCGCGAGGTGAAAGAGGGCGACATCATCACCATCGACGGTGCGAGCGGCGAGGTGATGGCCGGCGAAGTCCCGACCGTGCAGCCTGAACTGGCCGGCGATTTCGGCACGCTGATGGGTTGGGCCGACGAGGTGCGCCGATTGAAGGTCCGCGCCAACGCCGAAACCCCGCTCGACGCCAGGACCGCGCGCGAGTTCGGCGCGGAGGGCATCGGCCTGTGCCGTACCGAGCACATGTTCTTCGACGCCGCGCGGATCACGGCGGTGCGCCAGATGATCCTGGCCGAGGACGAGACGGGCAGGCGGGCCGCGCTCGACAAATTGCTCCCCGAACAGCGCAGCGATTTCGTCGAGATTTTCGAGGTGATGGCCGGGCTCCCCGTCACCATTCGCCTGCTCGACCCGCCCTTGCACGAATTCCTGCCGCACGAGGAAGCCGAGTTCGCCGAGGTCGCGGCCGCCGCCGGGGTCGACGTCGATCACCTCAAGCGCCGCGCCGCCGAGCTGCACGAGTTCAATCCGATGCTCGGGCACCGTGGGTGCAGGTTGGGCGTGACCTATCCCGAAATCTACGAGATGCAGGCGCGCGCGATCTTCGAGGCGGCGGTGAGCCTGGCCGAAGCGCCGATCCCCGAAGTGATGATCCCGCTGGTCGCGACCCGGCGCGAGCTGGAGCTGATGAAGGCGGTGGTCGACCAGGCGGCGGAGGCCGTGTTCGCGGAGTCTGGCAAGCGCGTCGATTATCTGGTCGGCACGATGATCGAGCTGCCCCGCGCCGCCCTGCGCGCCGGCGAGATCGCGGAGGTCGGCGAGTTCTTCTCGTTCGGCACCAACGATTTGACCCAGACCGCGCTGGGGGTCAGCCGCGACGACGCCGCGCGGTTCCTGACCAGCTATGTCGAAAAGGGCATCTATCCCAAGGACCCGTTCGTCAGCCTCGACGTCGAGGGGGTCGGCGAACTGATCGAGATCGCCGCCGATCGCGGCCGCGCGACGCGGCCCGGCATTAAGCTCGGCATTTGCGGCGAACATGGCGGCGATCCCGCGTCGATCGCGTTCTGCGAGAGTGTCGGGCTCGATTACGTCTCGGCCTCGCCCTACCGCGTGCCGATCGCCCGGCTCGCGGCGGCGCAGGCTGCGCTGGCGCAAAAGGACAAGTGATAGAGCTACTTACTTCCCGTTTGCCCCAGAATGGTTATCCTCCCCCTGGCGGGGGAGTGTTCACCTGATACTCATTAGAGTCTGATCCATCTACGTTGAAGCGTATCCGGCGTTTCTGAGGTAGTTGGCGCATTCGTGGGGCGTGAAGGCATCGAGGAGGGAGCCGATACGTTGCCAGGTTGCCTCGACGGATCGTTCGGCGGCTTTTCGCAGGAGCAGTTTGAGTTTGGCGAAGACCTGCTCGATCGGGTTCAAGTCTGGCGAGTAGGGCGGCAGGAACAAGAGCTTTGCCCCGGCCGCGCGGATGGCCGCGCGGACGGCCGCGCCTTTGTGGCTGCCGAGGTTGTCCATGATGACGATGTCGCCGGATTTGAGTGTCGGCACGAGGAACTGCTCGACCCATGCGGTGAAGCTCTGGCTGTTGATCGGCCCATCGAGGACGCACGGCGTGTCGATCCGGTCATGACGAAGGGCTGCGATGAAGGTCAGCGTGCGCCATTTGCCGAACGGCGCGCGGGCGACCAGCTTCCGGCCGCGCGGCGCCCAGCCCCGGACCGGCGTCATGTTGGTCTTCGCCCAGGTCTCATCGATGAAGACGAGGCGCCTGGGATCAAGCCGTCCCTGGTACGTCTTCCACCGTTCGCGCCTGCGCGGGGACTGTCAGGAATTTCGTGTGCGGCAGGGCATAATGGGTAACAAGGAGACCCAGTATGTCACGACGCAAAGAACCCGCGATATCGAACGACATTCTCGACCGGCTTCTGGCCGGTACTGA
>Ga0153956_1003231_pt1 | contig 10746 bp, 7 predicted proteins | sample TSFL040MetaG_FD_104704 | JGI IMG/M metagenome (GOLD analysis project Ga0153956, IMG submission 104704) | Attine ant fungus gardens microbial communities from Florida, USA - TSFL040 MetaG | ecosystem: Host-associated > Fungi > Mycelium > Unclassified | place: USA: Florida, Wekiwa Springs...
GAAGCGGACTTCTGAACCTGAACCACACGAGAATCATAAACTTGCCAGTGTCCCTTTAATTCCGAAGTTCGCATCAAAGGTCGCCGCAAGGACATGCGAACTTCGGAATCGGGACACTAGAGGAATTTCACCAGACTGAGCTGCGAGAGCATCGACGTCGTCTGATAGGAAGCCTGGAGATCGGTCTGCAGCGTCAGCAACTGACTCGCGACCTCGTCGGTGGAGACGCTCTCGGCCTGATCGACGATGTTCTGCATCGTCGCCTGCGTCAGTTTCTGCCGCGCGGTGGCATCCTTCATCACGGTCTGCGCGTTGGCGAGATCGGCCTGGATGTCCTGAATGTTCTGCTTGCCGGGCGTTGCGGTGAGATTCTGCGCAATGCGCGCGTTGAGCGCGGAGACCTGATCGGCGCCGTTCGGATCGGTCGGCGACGTCGCGACCGCCGCGAGAACCGCGACCGACTCCATCACCGAGCGGATGGCATCCTCGTTGGCGCGCATGCCGTACTGCACCGTCACCGACGGATCGACCCGCACCGTCGAGGTCGCCCGCGCCGAACCGGTGCCGTTGTCGCCGGTGTACCACTGCACGGTGTTCGCGGCCGTGCCGTCGACGGCGCCGGTTGCCGTCGCCAGTGTCCCGGGAGGCGTCACACCCACGCGCTGCGGCGGCGAGTCGAAGAAGTCATGGGTCGCCCGGATCGCGGACGCCGCCACCAGCGACGTCTTGGCCAGCGTGCCGACGGAGTCCGACACGGCGGCCTTGAGGTTGGCGGCGGTTTCGTCCGGCGTCGCGCCGATAGCGAAGCTGCCGGCCGGCGTCGGCACTTCGCTGGAGGCGGTCAATTGTACCGTTTCGCTGGTGCCGTCCGGCAGACTGAAGGTGAAGCTCACCTTGTCGCCCGGGACCGGGTTGCTGGTTCCGAGGTCGACATTGGTTTGCGCCGGCGTGACCGTTACGTTGCCCGGAGGATTCGAACTGGCGCCGGTCAGTTGCGCGCCGTAGGGCGACGTGGCCCCCTCGGCGCCCGTGAGCGCCGCGTTCAGGTTGGCGGCGGTGTCGGAGGCCGCCGTGCCGATCGCGAACGTACCCGCCGCCGGCGGTGTCGTCGGCGTCGCCGTCGCCGTCAGTTGAACCGTCTTGCTGGTGCCGTCGGATTGCAGAAAGGTGAAACTGAAGGTGTCGCCGTCGTTCGGGTTGCTCGCGAGATCGACCGTCGCCGGCGTGTTGTTGACGGTCGCCCCCGTCAGCGTCGATGTGACCTTGCTGAGCTTGAGCCCGTAGACCGAGGGCGAGGCATCCTCGGCGACCGACACCGACGTCGTTGACGGCGAGGAAATGTCGACGCGACCGAGACCGTCGGCGCCGAGATCGGCCTGGTTGCGCTCGGAGATGACCTGCTTCAATCCGGCCTGCCCCGCTCCGTCGCCGTTCAGGATCAGATCGGACGCGGCCACCGGCTGGGTGTAGATCGTGCTGCCGGAAAAAATATAGCGATCCCCGGCCTGCGTATTCAAAATGCCGACGATCGACGAAAATTCGGCGACCGCGGTCTGCTGTCCGGCGGTCTGCCCGGCGCTGTTCAACGCCTGCGATCCGCTGTTCGCGGCGGTCTGCAACTGCGCGCCGATGTTGGACAACGCCTGCAACGCGGTATTGCCGACCTGGATGTTGGTGTTGATCTTCGTCATCGTGTCGGTGTACGCGGCGATGCTGGAAAGCTGCGTGCGCGCCGCGATCGCAAAACCCTCGTTGACGCCCATGCCCGCATAGGTCGTCGACTTCTTCCCGCTGGTCAGCTGGTTTTGCAGATCGGCCATCTGCGCCTTGAGGCTCTGGACCGAGCTGCTGAGGATCGAATTGCCGAAGCTGATGCCGTTGATCGCCATGCGAACCGCCTTACACTATCCGTTACACCTGAGCCTGCAGCAGCGTCTGCATCATGGACTGCACCACCGACATCACATGCGCGTTCGCGGCATAGGAATTCTGCAGCGAAATCAGGTTGGTCATTTCGGTGTCGATGTTCACGCCCGCCTTGGCGTTGAACTTCTCCTGCAGCGTGTTGACGACCACATCCTGCCCCTGCGCCACCTGACGCGCGGTGGTCGCGGCGTTGCTCTGGACGCTGACGAACTGCTGCAGAAACGACGGCAGCGTTCCCTTGAACGGCGCGGCCGCCGCGCCGAGGCCGGTGTTCGGCGAATAGCTGAACGTGGCCGAGGTCAACTGGTCGTAGAGGAAGTCGGCGCGCGTCGTGTCGCCGGCGGGCGTCGCGGGCGACGTGCTGTAGACCGTGAGCTTGGAGGGATCGGCAAGCAGCGCGGCGTTGACCTGGATGCGACCGGCGAGCCCGGTGATCTGCGACGCGGTGCCGGTGATCGCGCCGGTGTAGAGCGAGGCGCGGTCGGTGAAGAGCGGCAGTTGCGGATTGCCCGACGTCAGCGACTGCATCGTCGTGGTGGTCGAGGTTGCGGTCACGGTCGACCCGCCCGTGCCGGTCACCCGCAATCCCAGCGCCGAGGGAGGGACCGACGCGGAGAACGTCAGATTCGCCGCGCCGCCGATCTGCGTATTCAACTGCGATATGATCGAGCCGAGTCCGCCGGAAAAATTGACGCCGATCACCTTGTCGTTCGGGTTCGACGCCGTATTCGGAATCGGCAGCGCGGTCGGATCGTCGACGCGCACCACCGTGACGGTATGGGAGACGTTGCCGGAGTCGGTGTAGGTGACGTTGAACGAATTGCCCGGAAGCACGTTCGACAGATCGGTATCGAAGCCCGAGGACGCCCCGGCCGAGAACGGCTCGCCGCTCGTGGTGACGTCGGACAGCGCGCTCGAGAGCGTCGCCGCCATCTGGTCGATCTGGTTTTGCGCCTGCACCAGCGTCTTGTCGCGCAACTGCACGTCGGCGGCGATCTGGCCGGAATTGATGCCCTGCGTCGCGATCATGTCGATCTTGGCGCCGTTCGGCAGTTGACAGATGATGGTGCCGACGCTCGACTTCGCGGGATCGGCATTCCATTGCGAACTGGCGGTGAGCGAGGACTGCGCGTTGAACGTCAGCGTCGAGGCCTGCACGCCGCCGACGAGTTGAATGCCGGACGTGGTGAAGATCGAGGTCTGGTTGGTGCCGTCGGTGACGGCGCGAATGTCCATCAGTTTCGAGAGCTGATCGATCGCGGTGTCGCGCTGGTCCATCAGCGTCGCCGCTGCCGGATCCTGGGAGTCCATGCTCTGCAGCTTCTGATTGATCTGCGCGATCTGCTGCATCGCATCGTTGGCCTGCGTCACCGAGACCGAAAGATCCTTCTCGGCGTTTGAACGCAGGGTCTGGATGCCGCCGGTGGTGGAGTTGAGCTGCTGCGCCAGCGCCTGCGCGGCATTCAGCACCGAGGATTGCGCCGCCGTGTTACCCGAACTCGCCGACAACGCCTGCAGCGCGGAGGTGAAGTTGTTGTAGGCCGCTTCCAGCGTACCGTCGTCGCCCGGCGTGCCGTAGACGCTCTGCAACTGGCCGAGCACGTTCGCGATCTGGTCGGCGTAAGCGCCGCCGGCATTTTCCGTGCGCAGTTGCGACTGGACGTAGGTGTCGAGCGTGCGGTTGACGCCGATGACGCGGACACCGGAGCCGGTGCTGCCGGACACGATCTGGTCCTGCACCAGCGTCTGCGAAACATAGCCGGGCGTGTTCGCGTTGGCGACGTTGCCGGAAACGATCGACAGCGCCGCCTGGTTGGCGCGCAACCCGGACATCGCAATGGAGAGGGCCGAACTCAAACTCATCTTGTTGCCCGCCTCAAAATCGGATCGATCTCAGCCGCGACTAACGCAGCACGTTCAGGAGATCCTGAACCATGCTGTTCGCGGTGGTGATGACCTTGGTGTTCGCCGAGTAGGCCTGCTGGGTCACGATCAGCTTGGTGAACTCGTCGGCGATATCGGTATTGGAGCCTTCGAGCGACGAGCCGCTGATGTGCCCGGACGCGCCGGCGATCGCAGGCCCCGATTCGTCCGTCACCGCGTAGGCGCCGCCGTCCATCGCCTTCAGGTAGTTGGTGCCGTTGAAGTGCGACAGCGACACCTGCGCGAGGTCGAGATTCTGGCCGTTCGAGAAGGTGCCGACCACGATGCCGTCATTGTTGACGGCGACCGACTGCAACTGACCGGCGGCGTAGCCGTTCTGGTTGATCGCATTGATGGTCGCATTGCCGCCGCTGCTGGCATACTGGGTCATGCCGCCGGTGCCGAGGTTGAGCGTGAGGTCGCCGAGCGACTGGGTGCCGACGGTGACGTTGGACATGGTGATCGACGACCCGACCGGGCTCGACATCTGACCGTTGGTGCCGAACGTGAAGTTGGTGCCGACGTTGATCCACGCCGCCTGCGTGCCGCTGGCGTTCGGATTGGCCTGATAGAACAGGTTCCAGGTGTCGGAATGGCCGGCGCCGAGCGAGGCGCTGTCGGTCTTGGCCCAGCGCAATTGCAGGTTCACCGCGGTGCCGGTGGCGTCGTAGACCGTGACCGCGCCGCCGCTGATCGATTCCTGCTGGAAGATGGTCTGATCGTTGCCGATCACGACGCCGGCGCCGGGCGTTCCGCCGCCGCCGCGCGCGAGGTTGGTGATCGCGCCGAAACCCATCGCCGTCCAGCCGCCGGACGCACTCGTCACCGAGAGATCCTCCGTCGTGCCGGTGTGCAGCGTGATCGCGCCGGTGCTGGCATCGATCGTCGGCGTGACGCCCGTCACCGCACCGATCTTGCCGAGAAGGTCGCCGACGGTGTCGTCGATGCGGACATGCGTCGCGTCCTGCGCGCCGGGAGGAACGGCGGTGCTGGCATCGGTAAAGGTGATGGTGGTGCCGGGCGCCGTGCCGATGGTGATGGTGTCGCCGACCGCGAATCCGCCCGGCAGCGAGTCGCTCGGGGCTGTGCCGGACAGCAGCGTGGCGCTGGTGATCGCCACCGGCGGCGTCTCCTGGTTCATCGCCGCCGAGCCGGAAATGGTGTTGTCGGTATAGGACGGCGCCGGCGTGCCGACGACCAGCGGGTTGAAGTTGTTGGAGAAGTCGGACGGATTCAATCCGCCCGCCGCGGTGATGGTGCCGGCGGTCGCGCTCGAGCTCGACAGCGTCGATGGCACGGCCGGCAGGTTGGCGGCGTATTGCAGCGTCGAGGTGGGCTGCGCGGGAACGAAGTTGTTCTGGAACTGCAGCACCTGCGGCACGTTGCCGAGCGGGTTGCCGGTCTTGGGATCGACCGGCACGCCCATCAGGTAATAGCCGGCGCTGTTGACGAGGTTGCCGTTGGCATCGACCTGAAAATCGCCGCGGCGCGTGTAGTAGGTGACGCCGGAGAACACCGGCTGGTTGTCCACCGTGCCGGTCGGCGCCTGCACGTTGAAGAAGCCGTCGCCGGTGATCGCCATGTAGGTGCCGACGGTCGAGGCCGAGACGGTGCCCTGCGTCGTGATCGTGGCCACCGCGTAGGAGGTGACGCCGCCGGCGACCTGACGGTTCGGGTTGGTCGAGTCGGGGATCAGATCGCTGAAGGCGGTGGTGATGCCCTTGTAGCCCGTGGTCTGGGCGTTCGCGATGTTGCCGGAAATGTTCTGCAGCGCGAAGGACTGCGCCTGCAAACCGCCGACCGAAGTATTCAGTGCGTCGAAAATACCCATAACATCGTCTCCAACTCGATCCGGGCGGCCCGCCGGAGATCAGCCACACCCGGCCGCAGTCGGAGAACGATGTCGCAAGCCTCGTGCCAATTCCAAAAATTCAATTATTTCAATTGGATAAAAAGAATGCCCCGGCCTTGGAGCCGGGGCACTCTTGCCTAGCGGGCAACTCTTGCCGGGGGATCGCGGCGTTTTACGTCGCCGACGGCGATGCCGGATGAAACACCAGCGCCAGTCCGTCCATGCAGTAGCGCAAGCCGGTCGGCTTCGGCCCGTCGTCGAAGACGTGGCCGAGATGGCCGCCGCAGCGGCGGCAGTGGATTTCGGTGCGGGTCATGCCGAACGTCGTGTCCTTGGTTTCGCCGACCGCGTTGTCGAGCGGCTTCCAGAAACTCGGCCAGCCGGTGCCGCTCTCGAATTTCGTCTCGGACGAATACAGCGGCAGGTCGCAGCCGGCGCAGGCGAAAATGCCCCTGCGATGCTCCCTGAGCAGCGGACTGGTGCCCGGAGGCTCGGTGCCCTGCTTGCGCAGGATATTGTACTGCGCGGGCGTCAGTTGCGCGCGCCATTCGGCATCGGTCTTTTCGACCTCGAATTTCTCGGCCTTCTTTTCGGCAGCCCTGGCGGCGTCGCCACGCAGCCAGCGGAGGCCGAACAGGCCTGCGAGGCCCGCGGCGGATGCGAGCAGGATACGGCGGTCAATCATGGCTATCTCCGTGGAGGGCGCGACAACGTTCAACTGCATGCAGGTACGGCCCGGCACCGCGAAAGTTACACCGGCGCGCGGGGAACGGCCTCACGTTCTTGCGAGGTATGGCGTCGATAACGCGGAATCGTTGAAACCGACCGGTTTTGGACACCCGGCTATCGTAACATGAGCTTGGAACCCCTGTTTTTTCAGCGAATCGTAATAGCCGGTGTTTGGAAATATTTTGAGCAGCGGCTGTTCCACAGGACGCAGTCGTTATATCTTCTTGAGACGTGGCTGAGGTATCTTGGCTCGCGAATTGGGAGAATCCTATGGCAGAACGCAAACCATCCCTCACAAGGGCCCCGGAGCGCCCCGAACTTGAGAAGCTTTTGAAGCTGAACAAGGAGAGGGGCGTTAGCGAGGCTACCATTCAAGAACAGCGTGCAAGCTTTGCATACGGCAACGCTCCTAAGGGGTCGCGGATCACGAAAGACTCGGCTCGAAGCGCCTCTAAAAGTGTGAGGCTGCAAGCTTAGTCAAACATAAAGAAGGATGGGCCCGGGTAATACCGGGCTTTTTTTTGGAATGTTAGTTTTAGAGCAAGAAGACCAAGAGCTTTATGATCGCGTTCAGGAGAAAAACCTGATCCGTCAATATGACTTGATGACGAACTGCATCGAAATTGGCTTGCAATGCGAGCACACTGCCTTTGACAAATATATGATCTGGGCCCTCAACCACGTAGCCGTCGCTCATATCTCCCAGTTTGGCGGCCGCTTCCGCGAAGAGCCGATCTACGTCGGCAAACATATTCCGCCGCACTTTAAAGATGTGCCGGAATTGATGGATCGATTCATCTCGTTCGTGCACGAGAACTGGTACATCTACTCCCCTACCGAACTTGCGGCTTATGCATTATGGCGAATGAACTGGATTCATCCCTTTATTGAGGGGAACGGTCGAACTGCGCGTGCAGTCGCCTATTATATATTTTGTGTACGCGCCGGTGCGCTGCTCGGCGGTTCAAAAATAATGCCCGAACGCATTAAGGAAGATCGGCGCGGTTATGAGGCCGCGCTGGAGGCTGCCGATCAAGCTTGGGACCAAGGACAGTTGGATTTTTCCGATATTAGGTAGCAAGCGCCACTAAATCACGTTCAAGACATTGATTTAAAAAGATATTTTGTCTTTGAAAGTTCTAACGCCTCGTTGCAGCAAAGTGGTCAGCATGACGACCTATTTCGCCTCTTCGAGTACGGTGCCGACGTAAGCCCGGAAGCCATGCTTCTTTAGAAATTCGCGATCGCAATGGTCGCAGCAGAAGTGCGATATTAGGTAGCAAACGCCACTAGAGTTGTTGTAACAATTTGATATTGCTTGGTTTTTGCGGCAATGAAACTACGGTGCCGGACTCGATGTCTCGCCAGCCTTTGACAAGCCCATCCTCGTGAAATTACTCGCGCAAGATGCCCAACGCCTGACATTTCAGATCAAACATGGTCTCCGCCGTCTTGGCCTCTTGCTCGGCAATCGCCGTGTCCAAGGGGTTCAATGTCGATGATCTGTTCGATCCGAACGATAAGGATGACTTCGGCATCAGACAGCGCTTTTTGGTCTCTTCCACGACCTTGTCATTGTGGGCCTTGATCTCTTTATCAAGGGACGATGATTGTCCCGGAGAGCCACAGCGAGGCGTAGCGGCCCGTCTGGATGCCCAATCGAGCAGACCCATCTTTTCTACAAGCCTGAAGTCTCCCGTATCGGTGATAACCTTCATGCCAGAAATCACATTCTTGCATTTTTGATCGGAATATCCGGTGGCAACCTGCTGTCCCTCCGCTTGAGCGGCCGACCATATTTCCCCTTGTTTCGATTCACGAAGACCAGACTTACGGAATACATCCCTTATCGCATCATCTCGAGCATCGATCTCCCGAGAAAACTTTACATCGAAGTTCTGAAGCGTGTTGTCTGCGAATTCCGATAATGCCGCGTATTTCTTGCCGCAGGTATCAATCATCTCCCTTGTCGCCTCTATCGAGGTTCGCACCATGACCGTGCGGAGATCTTCGTCTGCCAAGCAGAAATTGGGGGGCATGGTCAGAAGGGTCGGCCCGCTGGTTTCGCTTGAGGTCGGAGAATCTGCCGAGGTGACTTGGGGATCGGATGCTGGTGACTCTTTTGTTCGCGGCCTCGCATCAGCGAACGACTCCTCAAAGACGAAGGAGGATAGAATGGCAAGGAATTGAGGGTGCATGATTCCGTAGTTGTGTCGTGCCTCTTCCTCAGTTTTTCCGCCAGCAATACAACCGAAATTCCAGAAAATGCCGGGAGTCATGGTCACAAACTGATCTGTGATCCCATGAAATTGTCCTGCGACAGTCTCATACGTCAAATCCGTGACTGAGAACTGAGCAGGATAGTTGTCCGCTTTGATGAGGCGTCGGTCGTGGATAGCGGCGCTTGAGAATTTTGGGCCAAGTGCATGCCTCCAATCGTCCTCAGACCACACATCTGAAAACGATTCTGTGACAATCTGCTCACGGGTTAGCTTTTCAAGCTCAGGCATTCGTCGAACAACGATGTTGCAATTCGACAGATGACCGGGTGGAGCCTGAATCAGAGCCCTCGTATTAGACCCACGCGGTGGAATGGATTTCCAGTCGTTAGGATACACGAAGCGAAATTTGAATTCGCTATTCCTGAATGTGGTCCCTTGGGCAAACCCTGCATTTGGGAAGACCGCGAGCAAAATGACGCTAAGTAGTCCGACCCTACAAATCCTCACCGCCATTCCATCCCGATCCCGCATTCGCGAACATCCAGTCATCAACGTTCGCATCTCGTTTTAATCACCCAAGAATGTGAGCCGAGAGGTAGATTGTTATCGAAAGATTCAAAGATTCTTTCAATATCAGGATAGCAGCCTCATGAGGTCAACGACGGCAAGAACCTTTTGATTGGTTGCCCCAGTCTCTGTCACAAGGGCAAAGCGGGATTCGTTCTTAGCCAGAGCAGTTCGAAGATCCGTCAGGGATGCCTTCCGGCCGACAAGGGGCGGAATCGGGTTGATACCGACAACCTGCGCCAACGGCGTGTCATCAAGATCGACGATCCCGTCGGATGCCTTGGAAAGCAACCAGTTTCCGATGTCGTTTCTTGACAGTAGATTCGGTTTATTCCCTTTGACGACAAGGAACGGCGCCGTCGATTTCCCCAAGAGCAGTGCGGCATCCTTCAACGTGCTATTCTCGTCGACTTCTTCGAAGTTTTTGATAGCTCTCCTCATAAAGAATGGTTCGGAGACTAAAGCAGTCGGACCGTCTCGCAGAACAGCATTAAGAGTGCTGTGCGCCTTCATCCATCCAGCAGATTTTCGGCATGCAAACGCGACCAGTTTGATGAGGTTAGCGTGTTCTTCGGATAGGTTTCGCTTGAGGATGGGTTCAAGATGTCCAATGCGGTTCCTAAGAATGAGCGCTCCTTCAAGCATTAGCCGTATCTTCTCAACCTTTTCATCAGTGGTCGATCCGGCTGGCAAATGCGGAAAGAAACGGTCAATCCGCTGCTGCTCCCAAAGAGCGGAAGGAAAGTTGCCCTTGAAGATTGCTGGCCAAAATCCAAACGATAAACTCGCGACGATTTTATCCGTGGGCGTATTGGGGCCGAGAAATGCGTAAGCATCTTCAATTTTTTCGCGTGTCTTTGTCGCGGCTGTTGCCCTGAAACCCGTCGACTTTGGCCAATCAGATCCCCAACGGTCGCACAGAGCGTAATGGACCTGATTCCGGACGATCACCTCGGTCACCTCCAAGGGAAACCTTATTGCTTTCGACAGCCTAGCGTTCCAAAGGTATAGTGCAATGCCGTGCTCGGGGTTGCGCTGGGCACGATCTATATATGGTCGGAGGCGCGGCTGAGACAGAGTCGTCTGGAGGGCCGCAATTCCGGTATCACTGTACGGATATGGTTCTTGACTTTCAGCCATTGTGCCTATAGCCTAGTTAGCGAAATCACGATCACCGGGTCGGCGGGTAACTGTCGGACGGCCGTGAAAGAGACAGGATCCTGGGACAGGCGTACATGTGACGCTCCTCCCAGGGTTTCGCTTTTTAGGCGTATGTGATCGTAAATAGATCAATATGTGCGCCTCCTGTTCAATTCTTAGCTTATTCCCAAAGACTGTATGCCCGGTTCCCCTTCGTGATGTCCACGAATTCCTTGGAATCTGATTGAGTTAGATCAGGAATTCACCACAAACCAAGGACGACTGCGCTGCACTCCCTGACCTCTATCGGTTAGGGTTGACGATAACGAGAATGTTCTCTACATGTTCTCATCATGACATTGCACCGCTACATACGCTGATCCCCAA